>Ga0209381_1000181_pt1 | contig 181170 bp, 143 predicted proteins | sample DewCreD2012metaG_FD_184111 | JGI IMG/M metagenome (GOLD analysis project Ga0209381, IMG submission 184111) | Hot spring sediment bacterial and archeal communities from British Columbia, Canada, to study Microbial Dark Matter (Phase II) - Dewar... ... | reverse complement strand
CGCGCCGCTGCGGAAACTCCGCTTCGGGCTACGCCCTCCGCTCCGTTTCCGCAGCTGGAGGCCATCCTGTAACCATGCGGACACTTCATTTGCTAACCCAAGCGGTCATCTTGACGTGTTCGCAACATGAGATCGCGAAATGTTCGACGGCTCGCGCTGGCGCTGATCGCGGGCGCGCTCGCCGCACTCTCCACCACCGCCGCTGCGACCGAACTCGCCTATCGTTGGAAAAAGGGCGGAGTGTACCGCTTTCAGGTGGACTCGCGGGACTCGGTGAGCGTCAGCGGCATGGGCGTCGACGTCAATGCTCGATTCACCACCCGCTCCGTCTTCGCGCTCACCATCGAGCGGGTGCGACCGGACGGCTCGGCCGAAGCCTCGCTCAACATCGAGTCCTTCGATGTGCGCGATCCCGAGGGCCGCACGCTCAGTGCGCTGTCCGGTCTCCCGAAAGGCGCGCTGAGAAACCCGGTGGACATCGACAACAAGGGCCGCTTCACCTTCAAGGAGGCGGTGTACCTCCTGGTGCCCGAATCGGGCGCCGCCATCCTGGTGTCGGGCAAGGCAAGCCCAACCGGCGTGGCCGCCACCGGACAGGCCGGGGACGAGCAGGTCACGGTGTTCGCCGAGTTCGACCCCAAGACCGGCAAGCTTCGCGGAGGAGCGACGGTCAAGACCGTGGGTAAGAAGAAAGACAAGAAGGTCAAGCTCCGGCAGGACGTGAGGAAGGTGGACCTTGTGCCGAGGCAGTTCCTCGAGATGCTGCGGCTGCCCGACGGCGACCTCGAGGCTGGCCAGAGCGCGAGCGTCGATCTGGCGGGCTATCAGGTGTCCATCGAGATCGTGGAACTGGGCGACAAGACCGCCCGTCTGAAGTACACCGTCCGGACCGAAACGCCCGCAGGGGGCGCCTCGTCCGGCATGCCGGGGATGCCGAAGGGAATGCCCGGGATGCCCGCCATGCCCTCGGTGCCGGACATGGGCGGGGTGCCAGGCATGGACGGCGACGAGGGCGGCGAGGAGGCCGGCGGGGAGGACGAGGCCGCGGCGGCCATGCCCGGCGGCTCCATGCCCTCACTCTCGGTGAGCGGGGAGTTCACGCTCGACTTCGACGTCGCGCAGGGGATGATGTCGGCGCTCGCCGGGACCCTGAAGACCCGGGCCGGCATGGGCGGCATGGCCAACATGGACGCCGCTTCCACCATCGACATGAAGCGCCTGGTCACCAGGTAGGTCCGGCGCAGGCCCCGTGCGATGCCGTCTGGCCCCCGGTTTTTCGGGGGATACGGCAAGGGAGCCCGGGTGTTGCCCCCTTGCGGGAATCTTTTTGCTGCTTGCCCCCTCTGATTTTGCTTGCCTCGCTCCGGCGAATGTGATAGGGGATGCCCCTCGCAACCGCGGCCGTTGCGCCGCGCACAAGAGGTGTCCCATGAAGAAGTCGCCGCTGGCACAGGTGAAGGAAAAGTTCGGCTCCAAGGACAAGCTGGTCGAGGAAATCCTCTCCGCCATCGCCAAGAATTCCGGCAAGCCCAAGGAAGACCTCAAGAAGACCCTGAGCGCCCAGAGCAACCAGAAGCTCATGACGTTGCTCAAACGGGAACGCGCCATCCAGGAGAAGTTCGGCTCGCGCGACAAGCTCGTGGACGCGCTGGTGAAATCCCGCATGGGCAAAGAGCAGAAGGAAGACAAAGAATATCGCAAGGCCATCGCCGCGCTCTCTTCCGGCCGCCTGCTGGACCTCGCCCGCCGCCACAAGCTGGCCAAGGGCCTCTAGCCCGGCACCGCGTAGTTCTTCTCTCCCCTGAGGCATATCTCGGCTCCGCATTCGTTGCGCCAAACGAAGTCGCCTGGGGTTCTTTTGCTGACAGCCCCCACCGGGGGCCGCCTGGGGTGCCATCCACTCCTGGTTCCCCCGGTTTCCCCAGGTTTTCGCGTTACCCGAAAAAGACCACTCCCAAGAACCTCAATGAAGAACAGCAACAGCCATCAAGGGAGGAACTCGAGCGAACCCTTGAAGCAAACTCTCGTTCTTGTTGGCTTTTCTTGTCGGCCTTCCTGGGAGCGTCTACTGCGTGATCTCCCGGACCCGGGTGGGCCACTCCTGAAAATCGATCTCGCCGGGATTTTTCCACACCCGTTTGGCCGATGCGCATTTTTCGAAGGCGATGCGGAGGATGGCCTGGTAGGCGTCGAGTTCGGGGCCGGGACGCGCCGGCTCGATCGTCCACTGGCTTTTCACCGACAGGCCGACGAACAGGGAAGGCCGGGTCTCGTCCGGGATGAGCGTCCCGGTGAACTCTAGGTTCTCCCAACGGGTCGTTTCCACGAGCTTCTTCACCCGGGCCAGTTCCTTCTCATCGAGCCGCGTTGTGCATTTCTGCTCGCGGAGCTTTTTCTTGCCCTGATTCTCGATGATGTGGACGAAGAGCGTTCCATCCTCGCCGATGACCACGGCCTTGCCATCCCGGTGGAAGGCCGAGCGATCCTCCATGTACCAAAGCGTAGGGTTCGAAAGGCCGCGCACCAGGTCCTCGACCTCGGCGAGCACGCCGAGACCCTCGTCGGCGGACCCTGACGCGGTACGGAAGATGCCCTCGTGCGGCACCAGGAAAAGGATGACCTCGTCGCCCGCCGGCCTGCAACGGGGCCTGGCTTCCAGGACGATGGGCGACTCGCTGGCGCCCTGCTCGTGGAACAGGCGCGTGGCGTGCTCGTCGTAGGCCGGCTCGACCCAGACGTCGATGACCGAGCCGACCTTGGGGGGCGACTCCAGGTCGGACTTGATGATCCGCTTCACCTCGAATCGCCGGGCGAACTCGCGGTAGGTCGTTTCTTCCTGTTTCTTGTGGTGGGTGCTCTTCGGGAACACGATCTCCTTTGTGGTCTTTCGCTGCTTCAGATCCCGGCCGACCACGATGAGGGGAGCCTGACGGACGCTGGACTTCAAATCGTGGGTCATCTTTTGAACAAGGACCTGGGACACGTGGGCCACTCCCGGATAGAGGAAAACCAATGAGGCGAACGCCAAGGGGATTCCACTGAGGCTGCAACGTCGGGTGATCGCGGTTTTCATGGCTGGAGGCTACGGTCGCGGGCGTCCGTTGTCAACCGCGGGGCCCTTCACTTGAACACCTCGAATAAGTTATTATAAAACGTACTGTTACAAGAACAAACCCTCTCGACAACGATCGAAGCGCCGCTCCGAAGTCGCCCAGGTTGGCGATGGGGTTGTCGCTGGGTTCCACCCTGTTTTTGGGAGGCGTGGGGACCGGGTTGATGTTCAGCGACGGAGGCACGGCCGGTGAAGAAAGATCTGTTTCGATTGCGCCCTGGTTTCTTCCCTCTGCCCGCCGCTCGTCGGGGGAGCCGCCGGGATTGGGGCTGGCACTGGGAATGCGGTTCTGACGCTCTCTGGATGCGGAATACGAGCCCAACGGAGACCGGCCCGGCTCAGGGCTTGAGCTTGCGGATGGTGCGGCCGATGATGTCCTTGAAGCGCTGGTTGTCCTCGTTCTTTTGCAAGTATTCCAGCGCCGGAACCGCGCGCGGGTCGCCGGCATCGCCCAGGGCGAACACCGCCTGGCGCCGGACGAAGAAATCGGAGTGTTTGAGCAAGCGCAGCAGCGCCTCCACCGCCTCCTGTCCTCCCTGGATGCCGAGGAGTTTGATGGCCCGATCCTGAGCGGTCCGGTCGCTGGACTCGAGCACCGCGATCTGGGCTTTTACATCGATGAGCGACTTCATGGAAGCGAGGGCCTCGGCGGCTTCCTTCTTGACCTCGGGCACCACATCGTCCGACACCAGCAGGTCGGCGAGCGGCCCCAGAGACGCAGCCGTTCGCATCTCTCCGAGCAACCGCGCCGCCCCCGCCTGCACCCGATAGTTGTCCCGCCGCCAGAGCGCCGATAGCAACAGGGCCTCCATGTCGCCCTGGCCCATGCCCTTGATCGCCACCACCGCCTCCTGGCGCACGTCCTCGTCGAAATCCCCGAGGGCGGTGGCGATGGCGGCCCGCGCGTCCGGAAGGGTCACCACCGCGGAGAGCAGGCGCACCACCACTTGTCGCACCGAGGGCTTCTCGTGGCTCAGGCCGGCGATGATCCGGTCGAGCGACTCCTGCGAGGTGAGCCGGGCCAACGCGCTCTGCGCTTCCTTGCGCACGAACGGCTCCTCGTCGTCCGCCAGGGGGAAGATCCATTCGATGGCCCGCAGCGAGTGCGGCAGACCCAGGTTGCCCAACGCCCGGGCGGCCGCGCCCCGCACGACGTAGTTTTCGTCGCGAAGCGCCTTGATGAGCGGTCCCACCGCTTTCTCGTCGGCGGTGCGTCCGAGGAGAACCGCCGCCTTGAGCCGCACTTTGAAAGATGAGTCGGCGAGTTCCCCCGCCAGCATGGCGACGCGATCGGCGTCGTCGGCCGGCGCTCCGGTCGTCGCTGCCAGACTCACCCACAGGCACCCGAGCACCGCAATGGTCGTCTTTCGCATTCGAGCCTCGGAGGCGAACCCGTCATGCCCGCGCTCGTCTCTGCGAGCTTTTTTCCCTGTATCACAACCTCCCGGCCGGCTCAAGGTTTTTTTCCTGTTGACTCGGCGGCGAATGCCATTGTATCCCTCAGGCCGATGAAGGGAAAATCGGCAATCGGATCGCAACCCTGCGAAAGGGGGTCGTCCATGCGTATCGGGACCGTTTGGCTGTGCTCGCTGCTCGCCCTCTCTCTGCTGGCCATCGGCTGCTCCAAGGAATGCAAGCCGGGGCAAGACCTGGAATGCTGGATCGGGGCTCTCAAGAACCCCGAACAGGTATCCAAGGCCATCGACAACATCAAGCAGATCAACGACCCGAAAGCCGCGCCGGCGCTGATCGACGTCTTCGCCGCCTCGGCCGAGGAGCCCGAGACGCGCGAGCGGCTGGCGGAGATGTTTCGCAAGTGGAAGGTCAAGGAAGCGATCAAGCCGATGATCGACGCCCTGGACTTCACCGTGGGCCCGAGCAAGGACGGCAAAAAGGCCAAACGGACCAACCGGGCCAATCAGAAGATCGCCTCGGCCCTCGGCGCTCTGGGCGATGCCAGCGCCGTCCAGCCCCTGATGCGCCTGCTCAAGGCCACCAAGGAGCCGGACGTGCAACGCGCCGCCATCCGCGCGCTCGGAAAGCTCCGCGCCAAGGAGGTGGTGGACGACCTCATCCGCATGACCGAGGACACCACGGTGCTTCCGGTGATCCGCCTCAACGCCATCTACGCCCTGGGCGAAATCGGCGACGCCAAGGCCGTGCCCAGCCTGGTGATGGGCCTGTACCGTGAAAAAGCCTATTATTTCGCGCAAGCGCGGCTGGCGCTGGTCAAGATCGGCGAGCCGGCGGTCGACCTGCTGGTCAAGACCATGAACGGCGAGAACCCCGACGCCAAGAAGCTCACCGAGGGCAACGTCGAGATCCTGGCCGGAGCGCTCGAGGCCAACGCCGCGCTGGTTCTGGGCGACATCGGCAGCCCGCTGGCGGTGGAGCCTTTGCTCAAGATGATCGACAAGGTGGCCAAGTGGGAGGAGGAGACCAACCGCATCCTGGTTCAGACCCGCCTGTTCGCCGCGCTCGGCAACATCGGCGATGCGCGGGGCATCAAGGCCATCATGAGCTACCTGGACAAGGAGCCCGACGAAAAGTACTGGGACGTGCGGCTGATCTGCGCCACCGCCCTCAACACCATCAGCGATCGTTCGGTGATCGCCGACATCTGGAAACTCCTCGACAAGGGCGGCCACCCCCGCGCGCGCGCCCCGCTGATCGAACTCATCGGCAACCTGGCCACCGATGAGGCGCTGCCCAAGCTCAAGGATCTCCAGGCCAAGGAGAAGGACGTCACCCTCCAGCCGGTGATCGCGGACGCCATCAAGAAGATCGAGGCCTTCGGGCGCTGCAAGCAAGACGCGGCTTGCTGGCAAGGGTTGCTCGATGGCAAGGAGACCTCACTGCGCGAGCGAGCCATCTACGAGATCGGCCGCATCGGCGACGCGGGTTCGGTCGACGGCTTGCTCAAGTACATCGGTGACGAGTCGGAAAACGTCCGCTTCGCGCTGATGTTCGCCTTTGACAAGATCAAGTCCCGCAAGGTGGTCGAACCGCTCGAGCAACTGGTCGAGAAGGAAAAAGGCTCGGCTCGCTTCAACGTGGCCAACTTCAACTACCAGCTGGTCAACGCCCGCCTGCACCGGACCGCCACCCGCTGATCGCGCCAGGGCGCGCGGCACACGCCGGGGGAAGAGCCGGCGCCTTCACTTGGACTTCGATGATTCCGCTTCGTCTCCAGGCGGCCCGCCGCAACGTCGTCCCCCGCCCTCCCGACTGGGACAAGGCCTTCGGCCGAGGAGGGCCGATCTTCGTGGACCTGGGCTGCGGGCGCGGCGATCTCGCCCTGTCGCTGGCCGAACGCTGCCCCGAGCGGCGGGTGGTCGCCCTGGACAACCGCAAGAAATGGATCGATCGCTTGCGGAAGCTGGCGCGGGAGCGGGCCGTGGCCAACCTGCGGGCCATCCGTTGCGACGCCAGCCAGGATCTGCCCGTGCTGTTCGGCCCCGGTTCGGTCCGGGCCTTTCTGCTGCATCACCCCGACCCGTGGTGGAAGAAGCGGCATCGCAAGCGCCGGCTGGTTCAGGCGGAGTGGATCGTACAGCTGCGGTCGATGCTGGAACCGGGAGGAGTGGTGTACCTCCAGACGGACGTTTTCGACATGGCCGACGAAATGTTGGAGATCTTCGCCGCCGTCCAGGGCTTCGCGCCGCTGGATGGCGCTTCGTTCAAGAGCGAGGCGCTGCTCGACATCCGCTCCCACCGTGAATCGCGCTGTGTTTTCCTGGGCCTGCCCATCCGGCGTCTGGCCTTTCGCCGACACGATACGGAGGCGCGGTGAGCGGGATCGTTTTCTTGGCCGATGCTCACCTGCGCGGGCGGAGCGATCCCGCCCAGCATGTTCTGGTGGAGTTCTTGCGCTCCCTTCCGGACAGGCCCGGAGGCGTGGTGGTGCTCGGCGATCTGTTCGAGTACTTCGCGGGGCGCAATCGCCGCGCCACCTTCGAGTACGAGCCGGTGCTGAGGCAGCTCGAGCGTTTCGCGCCGTTCCATTACCTGGAAGGCAACCATGATTTCGACCTCTGCCCGCGCTGGCTGGGCCTGCCGCCCGAGTTCGTCCACCCCGGCCCCGCCTGCCTTGCGCTCGCGGGCGTGCGCGTCCTGCTCCGTCACGGCGACCGCGCCGACCCGCGAGACCTGGGCACCCGGTGCCTGAGAGGAGCGCTGCAGAGCGCACCGCTGCGCTGGCTGCGCGATCGGGTGCTGCCCGATGGGAGCGTGTTCGAATTCGCCATGCGCTTCGCGTCATTTTCGCGACGAAACGCCTGGCCCGGCCGCGGGCGGGAGGCGGCCGAGCTGCAAGCGTGGATGCGTCGGCGGATGGCCGCCGGCGGCGCCCGGATCGGGATTTTCGCCCACACCCACCAGGGGCTGCTGCGGCGCGTGGAGGAAGGGTTACTGGCCAACCCCGGCCGCGCCGTCCTCGGCGGCAGCTACCTCGAACTCGACGGCGACCGACTGTGCCTGCGCGCCTTCCCCGGCGGGGAGGCGCTGCACCCCGGGCCGCTTCCGCTACGGCCCGAGCCCTAGTTCCCGTACAGAATCCACACCACCATCGCCGTCCACATCAAGCCGTTGAGCAGCGACGGCGCATCGGTCACCAGCGCGTCGGTTGGCGTGCGATCGGAGCGCGAACGCACCAGATGCAGGTACCGCAGGATGCCCAGCACGGGGAACGGCAACGTCCACACCAGTTGCACGCTGTGGAACTTCGACACCGTCTGGGGCGACACCGTGTAGAATAGGTATGAGAGCACCGTGGCCACCGCCGCGACCCACTCGGCCGCGAGAAGCGAGCGGGCATTGTACCCGGCCAGGGAAGTACGAGTCTGCGCCGATGCCTCGCGCATCATGCGCAATTCGTGATGGCGCTTGCCCAGGCCGAGGAGGGCGGCCAGCCAGAAGGTGCACAACAACAGAAAGGGCGAGATCACCACCCGGATGGCCAGCGCTCCTCCCACCACTCGGAGCAGAAAACCCGCCGCGATGCTGGCCACATCCAAGAAGGCCACGTGCTTGAGAACCTGCGAGTACAACAGGTTCAGCACGAGGTAACCCGCGCAGGTCGCCAGGAACGGCCACCCCAGGGTCGCCGCCCACCCCAGGCCCGCGACCGCCAGCGCCGCGGCCAGGCGCAAGGCCGCGGCGGGCCGGATGCGTCCGGCGGCCACCGGCCGGTGCCGCTTGATGGGGTGAAGGCGGTCGGCGGCGGCGTCGAGCACATCGTTGACGGCGTACACCGCCGAGCTGATCAGGCAAAATGCCGCGAACGCCTGAAGCGCCTCCACAAGAGTGGCGAGGTGGGTCAGGCGCTGGGCGAACACCAGCGGACCCAACACGAAGAGGTTCTTCACCCAATGTCTCGGGCGCAGCAGGGCGAACCTGGGCGCGATCATGGCCTCCCTCTATAGCCGTTTTCCGAAGGTTTTACCAATAATTGACTTTGCTGGAGGGTTGCCCTATCGTGAGCCCGAGCGCTTCGATTGACTTTCGATAGCGAGGTGGCGCCATGCCTCGTCGGCTCATCGCTATTGGTTGGGTATGCCTGCTTTCTTTACCGGCCTTTGCCGGAACGATCCGCGGCACCGTAGTGGCGCCTCCGGGGCCCAAGGCCCGAGTCGCCGCGGCCGCGGACGGGTGCTTCTGGCGCCTGGGCCCCCTCCCGACGCCTCCGGCGGAGCCTTCCCTGGTGGTCCTGGAAGGCGCCGCGGCGCCGGCCCCGGCCGAACCGACCGCGGAGCTTTCCCTGGCCGGCTTCGGCTTTCAGCCAGCCTTCCAGGCGGTGACCGCGGGCACCCGGCTCACCATCCGCAACCTCGATCCCCGGCAATATTCCTGCTCGGCCAGCGGAGCTTCCTCGTTCCAGATCGAAACCCTGGCCGCCGGCCAGAGCGTCACGCAGACCCTGGGCTCGGAGGGCATCGTCGAGGTTCGCTGCCATGGATATCCCTTTTCCCGCGCGACCATCCTCGTGGTGGCACGAGGGTTGTGGGCGGTACCGGACGCCGAGGGGAAGTTCGTGTTTACCAACGTTCCGGCGGGCGAATACCGGGCGCGCCTGTTCGCGAACCGTTCCTGGCACTTCGAAAGCCCGGTCGCGGTGACGGCCCAGGGGACGATCCAGCTCGCGCTGGGGGCGCCACAGACACCGGCGGGCGAGAGTCCCGGCGAGGCGAAAAAACCTACCGAGGCCGTGCCGCCGGCGCCGCCTCCGGAGCAGCCCAAGCCAGCGGCGCCCAGCGCGCCTCCCGTCGCGGCCCGTCCCGTGGAGAACAAGCCGCCTCCCGCTCCGCCGGCGCCCAAACCCAAACCGGCCGAACCCAAGCCGAAGCCGGACAAACCCGCGCCCAAGGAACCCACGGGCGGATTTTCGGATGTCGAACCCGAGGTCGAAGTGGAAGTGGAGTGAGGCGGACCGCTACACCTGCAAGGAGCCAACATGGGTAAAATCAAGACCATCGTGGTGGTGATCGTTCTCGCCGCCGCCGGCGCGGTTGGCGCCATGTTCGGCCTGGCCAAGGTTTTCCAGAGTCAGGTGCTGGCCGCCGCCAGCGAGCGACTTTCCGGCGCGGTGGAGAACGCCGTGGACGAGATGCGGGTCGTCGCCTTCGAGCGAATCACCTCGCTGATGCGCGCCGCGCGAGAGGGAAATCTCCCCGCCCTGGCCGCCAAGGCCCCCGCCACAACCGGGATGACCGAGGAAGCCGCCGCCACCGCCCTGGCTGCCGCCCATACCGAGGCGGTCCCCGCCCTGGAAGAAGCGCTGAAGAAACTCAAGCTGGCCCGGCTGCTGTTGCTCTCCGGCGAGGGTCGCGTAGTGGCGCAAGCGCCCGACAAGGACAAGTTTGCTGAAAGCTGGAAGAACCTCCCGGCGGCGGCGGAATGCCTGCAGGGAATTCCCCGCGACGGCCTGTACGAAATCTCCGGCAAGCTCACCCAGGTGGCCGTGGCACCACTCACCGACGACAAGGGCAAGGTGACCGGATGCCTGCTGGCCGCGGAGGAAATCAACCCGGAATTCCTCGGGCGCATCAACCGCCGCACCGGCACGGAGACCGCCATCCTGCTTCGGCAGAGCGTGTACCTTTCGACGGGCGATCCGGCCCGGTTGGCCGAACTGGCCAGCCTGGGCACCGGAGAGGACGTGATCTGGTTCGGCCAGGCCGAGCACTTGCCGTTGTTCGTGCAGCTCGAACGGCGCGGTTTTGCAGCCCGGGTGACCACGCTTCCCGCCGGGACGGATCCGGTGCAACTGGCGGTGGTGCTTCCGATCGCGCCGATGCTGCTGCCTCTCGCCGAGGCCCACAAGACGGCGATGTTCGGCGCCGGAGCGCTGCTCATCCTCGGGCTTCTCCTGGCGGTGTTCATTCCCACCGCTTCGGACCGCCACATCAAGCGGCTGCGCGATGATCTGACGCTGATGGCCAACGGAGACGGGAGCTACGTGGTCGATCCGGCCAGCTACACCGGCATCGTCCGCGAGATCGCCGCGTCCGTGGCGCAGCTCGCGCCAACCCGAGCCGGGCGGCCACCGACGGCGCGAGCGACTCCGCCGCCGGCGTTCGCGCCGGAAGCGCCGGCGTCCCCCGAACCGCCGAGGGTCTCTCAGAGCAGCCCTCCACCGCTCGACTTCGAAAGCTTGCTGGGAAGCGCTTCGTCGCCTCCGCTTCCCGCGCCGGCAGCTCCGGCAGCCCCGGCCGAACCGGCATTTTCCGCCCTGGATCTGCTGCAACAGCCGACGCCAGCCCCGGCCCGACCTGCCATGGCTGCGCCGACGCCAGCCGCGCCGTTTTCCCCGACAGCCGGAGCGGCGAGCGGCGGCCCGCGCGTCGATCTGCCGAACGACCTGGCCAATATTTTCGACGAAGGCGACGCCACCCGCGAGGTGGCGCCGGTGATCCCGCCCCAAGCCCGTCCCGAACCTCCCCGGCCGTCAATCCGGCCAGCGCCCGCGCCGGCCGCGCCGCGGATTTCCTTTGTGCCGCCCGCGCCACCGGCCAGCAACCCGCCGGTGTTGGATCTCAGCGACGAGGACCAGATCACCTCGTCCGACTACCGTCCGGATTCGACCGTCATCGCCCAGGTTCCGGACGAGCTTCTTCGCGTGTCTGCGACTCGCGAGGCGCCGGCGCCGGAACCGTCGCCTGCCTTCGGCGGGATCTCCCGGCCGCCGGCCGCCGGCGGCCCCGTCTCCGCGGAGGATGCTCATTTTCGCGAGGTGTTCGAGCAGTTCCTGAAGACCAAGAAGCAGTGCAACGAGCCTCTGGCGGGCCTCACCATGGACAAGTTCGTCGACAAGTTGCGCAAGAACGCCGCCGAACTCAAGGCGCGCTACCACTGCAACTCGGTGCGCTTCCAGGTCTACGTCAAGGCGGGCAAGGCGGCTCTCAAGGCCACTCCGGTCAAGTGAGCCAGATCGCCACCCTCCCATCCGAATCTCAGATCCGACCCGCTCGCACCGAGATCGCGCCACCATCGATTCGCGAACGGCCGATGCCGGTGCGGGCAACGGCGCGCGATCGTATCGAAGACCGCCTCGGGCCAGAGGCGAAGGACCCATTCGAGATATCGGGAAGCCCTCGCCGTGGCCGAAAGAATCGGCGGGTCGAATCAATCGCGACCGGCGAGAATGTCCAACTCCTCTTCGATCCGGTCGCGCAGCAACTCGGGCGTGGGCGGGAGAAGAACCTCTTTGCCGTTGATGAAAACCGCGGGAGTCGCATCCACGTGGTGCTTGAGACCTTCGAGCTTCTCGTCCGCGATACGGCCGAGCACGTCTTCCTTGGCCATGGCGGCCTGGAGCGCGTTCGCGTCCAATCCGACCTTGGTCGCCAGCGCGAGAATGCCCGCCGTGGCCATCTCCGGCTGCAACTCGAACAGCCGCTCGCACAGCTCCCAGAATTTCCCCAGCTTGCCCGCGGCCACGCAAGCCTTCGATGCCTCCACCGATCGCGGATGCGATTTGAGGGGGAACTGCTTGAGGTACAGCCTTGCCTGCCCCTTCGACTCCCGCACCAGTCGGTTGAGATCCGGGCTGACCCTCGCGCAGAAGGGACACTGGAAATCGGTGAATTCCACGATCACCACCGGCGCGTCCGGGGCGCCCAACGGCAGCGCCTCCTTCAGTTCGAACTGGTGGACTTTCTCGGGATGAGCCATCTGCTTTCGCAGCGCAAGCCACTGTTTCACCTGCTCGGCCTCGACGCCGGTGGTCACCAGGCGAAATACGTCTCGGGCGAGGCGCACGGCAGTCGGTGACGGCGGTTCCCGTTCCAGGCAAGCGGCGATCGAATCCTCGCATCGGCCGTAGCAGCGATGGGAGTTGAGGATCTCCTCCACCTTGGCGATGACCTCCGGCCGAAAGTCGGAGGTATTCAGTTCCGGCAAGCGGTCCCAGCGAACCTTCGCCATGGCCGAGAAAGAACCCGCGAGCACCGAAAGCCACACAACCATCCAACAAAGCCTGTGCATTCTCATCGACCTCAAAAAAACGCGACCGGCCCCGCCGGCCGGTCGCATCTGTTGGGCGTCCCCGAATGAAATTCGGAGACTTTGAAAACCCCTTCGACTTGCCCCAACGACTTCTACTTCTTCTTGGCGACTTTCTTCTTCGCGACCTTCTTCTTGGCGACCTTCTTCTTGGCGACTTTCTTCTTCGGCTTCGCACAGGGCATTCTCTACCTCCTTTTAGATAGATACCCTCTCACGGACTATCTTACAAGTGATGATAACAGAAGAAAACCCTTGTGCAATTTTTTTTTATTTTTTTTCGACTCGAATCCAGGCTGATGACAGATCCCAAACCGGTCCGCGAAAGCGAAGGTTTTCAATTTCGGCCGGACGAACATAGCGAAACGAACGCATGAGAAGCAGCGTCGCGGCGTCCTGCGCGCATTCCCGCGCGACGCGGCCGAGGAGGGCGACCCGCTCTTCTCCCGGAGGCAGTTTCCGAAGTTGGGCATCGGCGTTGCGCAGCGCATCCTCGCCGCAGAAAAAGTCCGCCATCTGCAAGGCCCGCAGTTCCTCGTCCTGCGAAACCGGCAACACCTCCTCCAGCCGCAAATCCCAATCGCCGCCGGCAACGGTGCCGGCGAAATCATCGTGCCGCTTCTCCTGGATCGCGAGCACGATACCCAGGCGCGCAGCCTGCTCGCGCAGTTCCGCCGCCAGCGCCCGCTGGGCCTCATCGGGATGAATGAGCAGCACGGCCAGCGGCGGAAGACCCCACCGCTTCGCCGTCCAGTTGGCGAAGTGCCTTCGGGCCTCGTCGGGATCCTGCGCAGCTCTCGTGTCGCCGGCTTCGCCATCGGGAGTGGAGCCTGCCGGGATGACCTCGGCCAGCGCTCCGCGATTGAGCAACGCAAGCAAGGCCGAGTGCGCCGGCGCGGGCCACCGCCGCGTGGGCCGGGGGTTTCGCACCAGAAACACCGGCCAGCGCTCGGGCGCCATCCAGGCACCGGCGGGCGCCGACGGAATCTGCGCCTCCCGGTCCTCTCCCGACGACGCCGGTGTGCCGAGCGCGCGCAGAACCTCGGGGGAAACCGGAGCCCGAAAAAACAGCCGCTCCAGAAACGGCCGGCCGGCGACATGGCGCAGAAAAGGCCGGAGCTCGGCGGTCTCGGGAAGCGATGGAACCCGCGAGAACGGTCCCGCTCCCGGGGGGTCTGCCGGGCCTCTCTTGGCGATCCACGATGACGGCAATACCGCAACAGGCAGGCTGGCCAGCGCCTCGGGAAAATCGGGAAAGCTGCGCGTCAGTCGCACCTTGATCGTAGCCCGGTTGCTCGCCTCCACGCCGCGCAGCCGGCGGATGCGCCCCTGGCGGTATTCCAGCGCACCGTCCACCATGGAGAGCAGCCACCAGTACGGCGATGCCGTCTCGCGCCGGATCAGCCGTTCCCACGACTGCATGACGTCGCGCGCCTCCAGCGGACTGCCATTGTGGAAGCACTCGCCGATCCGCAGTCGGATCGTCCATTCGCGAAAGTCATCCGATGGATGGGCATCGCGGGCCAGCGCCGGCACGGCCTCTCCATCGCCACCCAACTGAAACAAGGTCTCGTGCGCCAGTGCGGCGAGCTCCATCTCGGACGCGCTCGAGACCCGGGCCGGATCCACCTCTGGCGGCGGCGCGACGGCGATGGTCAGCTCCCCGCCGTAAGGAATGGGCCGGGCCCCGCACAGACCCAGCGAAAGCGACGCCAGCAACAGGACAGAGATCGCGGCGATTCGATTCATGCGGCCTCTCACCGCTCCAGCAGATGCACGCGGCAGCGCTCCGGAGCCCCATCGCAAGACAACAGCATTACCCGGGACGCCCCCGCACGTCCCTGCTCCACCGACGCGGCGCGCAGCGACGTCAAACCATTGCTCGCCGTCCAGACGCGATCCGGCGCGTACCAAACCCGGACCGCATCCGGTTCCCCGGGCCAGGCCGGCTCCGAAAGCACGTACTCCGGCTGTCCGTCGCCGTCCACGTCCGCGGGTGTCATGGCCATGCCGCTGAAAAGCTCCGGCTCCAAGGGAGCGTCCGACTCGCCGCGATGGAGACGCGCCTCGCGGTCCACCCACAGCATCCAGGGCGCCTCGCTGCCCTCCGGCTGATGGCAGCGCAGGTCCCAGAACGTCGAGGAGATGTCGAGAGGCCGACCGCTCGGCTCGTTGATGTCGCACAACTGGGGCGCCGGGCCCAAGAGATTGGTGCCCGGCTCGGCCCGTCCGAACAAGACCAACGGCCGGCCGGCCATGCGCAGAACGCACAGGGGCACGCCCTCGAACCGGCGAATGGAGCACAGATCGGCTCCCGTCCAGGCCAGCACCTCTCCCGGCCGCCGGTGGAACACGCGAAAAAAAATCTCCGCTCGACCATCGCGGTTGAAATCGGCCACCACCATCCGGCCCCGCGGATCTCGAGTTCGGATGCGCTCCTGCGGCAGGTGATCGAGCCGATACCGGACGGCCAGTTCGATGCCCTCCTCCGGCAACTCATAGAGTTCGACCGCGTCTGTCCGCAACAGCACCACATCGGACCGCCCGTCGCCGGTGACGTCCCCCAGGCCCACGTCCAACACCCCGCCATCCAGCTCCAGCAACCGGCCGAGATGCAGTGGCGCCGACGAAGACGCGGCCAGCGCCTGAGCCAGCGTCACCCAGAAGGCGAAGGTGGTTCCGATCCCGGTCACTGGAACAACCCTTTCGGCAATCGCCCGTTGGCGGATCGCTCCAGGAGCGGCTCTTCGCCATCCGCCGGCTCGACATTCCTTGGTTCGGCCACCTCCACCGGTTCGGTGCCCTCGACGAAGCACTCCGTCCGGGCATCGGGGTCCAGCGGCCGTGCCAGCTTCGCGGACTTCGCATCGATGCGGGCCACCACCACTCCCTCCGGCACCGCGAAAGGCTCGCGCGGCCGGTCGCGCAGGGCCAGTTCCATCACCTCGATCCAGATGGGGAGCGCCGTGCCGGCGCCCTGGGCCCACGAGGTCCCCAGGGGCGAGGGGTCGTCGAACCCCACCCACACCCCCGCGGCGAGATCCGGCGCGTACCCGACAAACCAGGCGTCGCGATGATCGCTGGCGGTGCCCGTCTTGCCCGCCATGGGCCGGTTCAGGCGCGCGGCGCGCCGGCCCGTTCCTTCCTCGATCACATCGGTCAGCATCGATGTCACAACGAACGCCTCGGCGGGCGTCAGCGCCGGGCGCGGCGCGGGTCGCTCGAAAACCCGCCGCTGGCCATCGGCTCGAACCACCGCGCGCACGAACACCGGCTCCGAGAAGACTCCGCCCGCGGCCAACGTGGCATAGGCGTTGGTCAGTTCCAGCGGGCTCACCTCGGAGGTCCCCAGCGCCAGCGACATGTTGGCCGAGAGCGGCGAAGCGATGCCCAGGTCGCGCCCCATCTGGATGACCTTTTCGACACCGAGATCGGACACCAGCTTGACCGCCACGGTATTGATCGAGTGCGCCAAGGCGAAGCGCAGCGGCACCGGCCCCAGAAAGGTCCGTTCGAAATTCTGGGGCTTCCAGGCCGCGCCACCTCCGCCCAGATAGTACACCTCGGGCGAATCCATGACGATGGAGGCCGGGTGGTAGGCGCGGCTGTGGATGGCGGCGGCGTAGATGATCGGCTTGAAGGCCGAGCCGGGCTGTCGCCGGGCCTGGGTGGCCCGATTGAAGGGGCTCTCCGCAAAATCGCTTCCGCCCGACAACGCCAACACCTCGCGGCTGGCCGGGTCGATGACGACCAGCGCTCCCTGCACCAGGGGAGGCTGGCTCAGGCGCACATCTCCACCGGGCTTCCACCCCTCGGGGATCTCGATCTCCACCACGTCTCCGGGACCCAGGATGTCGGCGATCGACGCGGGCGGCGGTGTCGCGATCACGGGCGAAAAGCGTCTCGCCCACCGCGCGCCTTCCAGTGTCAGCCGAGCCTCGGCGTGCCCGAGGTCGAGCAGCGCCACCGCCTGCGCGCCGGAGCCCTGCACCCTGCGCACGGGAACCCGCAGGTATTTGCCCGGCCCGTCTTCCCGCCAGCGCGCCCGCCACACCGGCTCGCCATCCTCACGCCGATCGCGGACGAGCGTCCAGTACCGCTGGGCGCGGCCATCGTCGCCCGGCCGGCGCAAGGAATCGAGCACCTCCGGGGTCAGGCGCGCCAGGGGCCCCCGAAAGCCCTGGCGCCGATCCACCACGCGAAGTCCGTCGCCCAACGCCCGTTGCGCCTCGCGGGCGAGCACGCCATCCAGCGCCAGCTCGACTCGCAGACCTCCGTGCATCAGCTCATCCCGCCCCAGTTTCTCCTCCAGCCACAGCCGGCATTGTTCCACGTAGTACGGTGCCACCTCCTCGTTGCGCACGGTCTTGCCCACGATGCGCAATGGGCGCGACTGCGCTTCCCGGGCCTCCGCCTCGCCGACAAAGGCGTTTTTCTTCATCTGATCGAGCACCCAGTTGCGCCGGCGCAAAGCCTCGTCGGGGTGGCGAATGGGCGAATAGCGCGCCGGCGACTTCGGCAGCGCCGCCAGCAGCGCGGCCTCCTCCAGCGCCAGATCCGCCACATCCTTGCCGAAATAGAAACGGCTGGCCTCCTGCACGCCGTAACACTGGTGGCCGAAGAAGATCTGGTTGAGGTAGAGCGCCAGGATGTCGTTCTTGGACAGGTTGGTCTCAAGGCGCAAGGCCAGGATCAGCTCGCGAATCTTGCGCGAATAGCTTTTTTCCGGCCCCAGGATGAAGGTCTTGATCACCTGCTGCGTGATCGTGCTGCCGCCCTCCACCTTGCGTCCGGCGAGCAGGTTGCGCACGGCGGCGCGGATGATGCCCTTGAAATCCATGCCCGGATGCCGGTAAAAATCCGCGTCCTCGGCCGCCAGAAAAGCCCGCCGCACCCGCTCCGGGATTCGGGCCAGCGGCACCACGGTCCGCTTCTCCTCGAAGATCTCGGCCACGACCTCGCCGCGCCGGTCCACGAACCGGGTCACCTGGAGCGGACGATAGTCGTTGATGCTGCGAAAGCTGGGCAACCCGCGGCTGAAGTAGAGCAACACCGCGCACAGCGAGGTTCCGCCAACGCCGACGGCGATGGCCATGAATATCAACCCGCGGATGACCGTACGGCGCAAGCCTTCTCGAGGTTTGGCCACCTGCGAAATCACCTTTCGGACTCTATCTCAGAACCCGCTGTCGCCCCCGCCGCCGCCCTCGTCGCCACCGGAGATGGAAGCCTTCAGCGTCTTGGCCTTCTTGTAGTAGAGATGGTCGGCGGGAATGATCTGCATGACGATGTTGAGTTTCTTGATCGCGTCTTCGGCGTTGGTCGACTTGATGACGTACGCTTCCTCGAAGAGCTTTTTGGCCTGCTTTTCCAGGTCGGCCAGTCTCTCCTGGGCCAGCTTGTAATCGGGTTGGTATTTGAGCGCGGTGGTGAAGCTGCGATAGGCGTCGGGGTAGTTCCGCGCGCTGAAGGCATCCATGCCCCTGAGGAAATGCGACTTGGCCAGCAACGAGGCCAGTTCATCCCTGAGCTTGCCGGAGCCGCCGCCGATCTCCCGGTCCAGGGCGATGGCACCCTCCAGGGCCTTGATGGCCTGGGAAATCTCCCCATGCTGGCGCGCCAGTTCCTTCCCCCGCTGGTACAGGGCCTGGAACTTCCTGAGCTTGGCCACCTGGGGCGATCCGTTGGCCTCCGCCTTGTCGATGGCCTTGTCCAGCTCGCCGTTGCGGTAGAAGGCCAGCACCTGGCCGCTCAAGGCCCCGCCGGAATCCGGCTTCGGCTGTGCCGGGCGGCTCACCGTTCTCGGCGCGTGGGCCCGGGCCAGGCGAGCAGCCTCGCGCTCGATCTCGCCCTCGGCCTGTTTTTTCAAAAGCTGCGCCTCGGTGTGGTCGGGTCGCCGCCGAAGGACCTCGTCGAACTTCAGCACAGCTTGCGCGAACTCCTTGTTGCGCATCATCTCCTGGCCCTGCTGCAACAGATCTTCGAGCATTCCGTTTTCGATCTGGGGGCGAATTTCCTGCGCCTGCTCGAACTGTTCGCAATCGCTGGAGATGGCCCCCACCACCCGCAGGGCTTGCTCCCAGGCCCGCTGCTCCACGAAGCTGCGCACCGTGGCCAGGCTCTGCTCGCATTGCAGCTCGCGCCGGATGGTCTTCTGGTAATCCAAGGCCACGTTGTTCTGGGGATCGATCTTCAGCGCCATGTTAATGCGAAGCCCGGCCTCTTGCCATTTCTTGTCGCGCACCAGAAGCTTGGCCTGGGTGAGGTGGTCATTCAACTCCTGGTTGGCGCGCGCCTGCTCCGCCCGGGCGATCTCGTCGGGCGTGGGACCGGCGGGTTGTCCCGGCCCGATCACGATCTTGATCAGCACCAGCAGAAACAGAAGACCGAACACGCCGCTGACGATCCAGAACAGGCGCTTCTTGCGGGGATCGGCCATGACACCGGCCAGAAACGCCCCGACCGGGCCGCTCGCCGGCTCCGGCAGGGGCCGGCTGGCGGTCACCGTGCCCTCGGGGACGGCCCGAGGCGCGGTCCCGGCGCGGGCCGAGGCGGCCGGGTCGTGGAACTCCAAGATGGTATTGCCGATCTCGATGCGATCGCCGTCGGCCAGGCGGGCCTTCTGAACCCGCTTGGAGTTGACCAGGGTGCCGTTGCCGGAACCCAGATCGGTCACCGTGTAGCCGTCGCCGTCGTTCTCGATCACGGCATGCCGGCGAGAACAGGCGATGTCGGGGAAGACCAGATCGTTGTCGGCCCCGCGCCCCATATTGAAGGCTCGCCCCGAAAGCTCGATCTCGCGGCCTTCTTCTTCTCCCTTGACGATGACCAGGTAGGCCGCCGGCGGCGCCTCGGCCGCGGCTTGACCCAGGATCTGGGTTTTTTCCGAAAGCAGGGCGCCCGATGGCGCCGGCTGAAACGCGACCTCGACCCGCGTGGGACCGGAATCGGGAAACACACTGACATCGGAGGGCGGTTCGTCCGGTTCCTCCGACTTGTCCGCCTCCTCCACCTCCTCCGGCTCCTCCGTCACCGCCGTGCCTTCACTGTCGGCATCGGAATGATTCCACGGCTCCGCCTCCTCCGAACCGTCCCGACCCGAGGCAGTGCTCTCCTCCTCCTCGATGGTATCGACCGCCCGGCGCCGGCGGCGGCGGCGCACGTCCGGCGCCTGCCGTCCGGTGGGCTCTTCCGGCTCCTGCCATGGCGGAGGTTCATCGGTGGCGGTCTCGGCCTGCGGCGGCGTTCGTTCCTCCTCCGAAAAGTCCCGCCGGTGATCGGTGTCCTCGTCATCGAACATCGGCGCCGGCTCGCGTTCCGGATCCGAAGCCGCATCGCCGAAATCGGCGTCTTCCTCCCCGCCGCTGTCGTTCAGCGGCTCTTCCAGCGTCGAGGCGCCACCGCCCGCGGCGGCTTCATCGAGGTCGTCGGTCGCTTCCGCCTCCGGCGGGGAGACCTCTTCGGCCAATGGATCGGTCGGCTCAGGCTCGGGTTCGGACGCGGCGCGGTCCTCGCCGGACTCCGCTCCCGCCGCCCGCAGCAGGTCGCCCTCGTCGTCCTCTTCGTCCTCTGCCAGGGGCGCCTCGCCGTCGTCCGAAGGCGCGTCCTCTTCGGCGATCTCCTGAACGTCTTCCTCGCCGATCTCCTCGACCTCTTCGTCGTCGAGCAACTCGGGCGGATCTTCCTCGACGGTCGGCGCTTTCGCGCCGGCCATGGAGCGGCCGGTCTGCATCCTGCGCCCGCTGGGGTTGCCTTCGCTGGCCATGGTCCTTACTCGCCGATCTCCTCGAGCTTGCCCTTGGCTCTCAGGTGACGGGGGTCTTCCGGGTTCGGGAAAATCATCATGAGATCCCGGTAGATGTTCCGCGCCTTGGCATAGCGATTATAGTTCAACTCCTTTTCCGCGGTAAACATCAGGTCGGCGAACCGCCGGTTCAACTCGGCGTCGAGCTGCTCGGCGCGATCCGTGGACTCCTGGTAGGTGTCGCTTCGCTGGTTTTCCGGAAGCAGCTCCAGAAAATCCCTCGCCCGCCGGTAGTTTTCCATCGCCCGGTAGGCGTTGGGCAAGGCCACGTCGCGGTTTTTGTCCATCGTCTGCGCCAGCTCGAACGCCTCCTTGGCCTTTGCGGGATCGGCCTGCGGCAACGGTTCTTCCTGGATGGCCAACACCGCGACGCCCCATGTCTCCTTGGCCTTGGGGTTGCCGAAATTGACGGTGTTGACGAAGGTCACCCGGTTGATGTCGTTCTCGAGCAGGTGTTTGCGGGGGAGCGTGACGAAGATGGGATCGGTCCACTTGTCGAGGGTCACCGGAAGATGTCCGATCTCCATGCCGTTGAGCTGAAGGGTCACCTCTTGCAGGTTGTCGATCATGCCCGCCTGGTACACCAGGGTCGAACGCCCGTTGCCGTACTTGAACCGGAACACGACCTTGGTCATGCACAGGGTATCCACACCGGGACCGTTGCCGAAGGTCATGTAGTTGTTGCTGCTGTTCAACTCGCCGGGGGCGAACTCCTCGTTGGAGTGATCCGTCATCTGCCGGATCACCTGTTTGCCGCCCCTGACCGCGGCCACGAGCAGAAACAGAACCACCAGACCGGCGCCGGCCATGATGAGCATGCGGCTGCGCTTCGGCAGGGCGCGGAACTTCTCCACGAGCCGGGTGATCGCGGTCACCCGCGGCGCGCCCTTGCCCTTCTTGCGCGCGGAGGATCCCCGCTGGGTTCCCGGCGCGACGGTCGGCTCGGCGGCCCCTGGATCCGGCTGGGCCGCCTTCTCCGGTTCGGCCTTGCGGGTGCGCATGCGCTGGGCGCGGATGATGGGCCGTCCGGGCTGGGCCGCCGGCGCGGGAGCCGGGGCGCGCGGATCGGACCGGGCCTTGCCGGGCGCCGCGCCGCCGCCCGATGCGCGAGCACTGGGCGCGGGACCGCCTTTGCCTCGGACGGCTTTTTCGCTGCGAGCGGCACCGCTGCCTCCCTCGAAACGGATCCGCACGTTGCCGGCCGCGATCACGTCGCCCGCCTTGAGCACCTCTTCGGTGATGGCCTTGCCGTTCACCTTGGTGCCGTTGCTGCTGCCCAGATCCTTGACGATATAGGCGCCGCCCTTGTCCCGGATGCTCATGTGCTGCCGGGAGATGCTGGGATCGGGCAACACCACGTCGTTGTCCACCGTCCGGCCGATGGTCACCTCGATTCGGTCGAAGGTGAACAGGCGGTTTTTTTCCGGTCCTTCCAAGATACGAATGCTGAATCCCACCGTACCATCCTCCGACCCGGACTCCGATCCAGGAATCCGGCCGCTACCCGATCCGACGCGGCGCGACCGGATTTCGTTTTACCGCGCGACCATTCGGTCAGAATTCTCCCGTCATGAACTGGAACACGATGGGCCCGAACAGCACGATAAACACCGTGGGGAAGATGCAAGCAATGAGCGGAAACAACATCTTGACCGGGGCTTCGTTGGCCAGTTTTTCGGCCCGCTGGGTGCGCTCGATGCGAAGCTGGGTGGACTGGATGCGCAGCACCTTGCCCAGGCTGGTGCCCATGCGATCGGCCTGGATGAGAGCGTTGACGAACTGGGTCAACGGGTGCAGGTTGACGCGCTCGGCCATCAGCCGCAACGCCTCCTGGCGGGTCTTGCCCATGCGCAACTGCTTGAGCATCAACTCCAGCTCGTCCACCAGCGGTCCGGGCTTGCCCTTCTGCACCACGGTGTACACCGCGGCCTGGAAGTCGAGGCCGGCCTCCACCGACAAGGTGAGCAGGTCGAGGTTGTAGGGCAGCTCGCGTGTAATGCGGAAATGGCGCTTCTTGACCTGGTCGCGCAGCCAGATCTCGGGGAAGAACAGCCCGAACACGGCGAAAAAGAGCAGCCACATGTAGCTGGTCTGCATGTGCAGATCGCCACGCATGAAGTTGATCAGGACCGCGCCGAACAGGGTGAATCCCACCAGGCCCAGCTCCTGCATGGCCATGAACTCTTCGGCGTTCAGCCCGCCCAGGCCGCCCGCGCTGACGATGCGCCGATTGATGCGGTTTTCGTACTTGGGCCAGATGAACTTGCGGTTGAGCACCGCGATGCGCCGCAGGATGACCTTGCGTACGCCCTTGAGGGTGGACTTGTCCTCCAGCTCGCGGGCCTCGAAGAAGATGTTGCGCAGCACGCCTTCCCACAGCCCGTACACCAGAAAGAACGTCCCCGCCATCACCAGCAGGATGGTGAGGAACGTCATCAACGAACCCAGGATGTCGCCCATGCCGAGCCTCCCGGCTACACGTCAATATTGACGATCTTGCGGATGAGGAGCACGCCGATGAACTCCAGGAACAGAATCACCAGCACCAGCACGTACCCGAACCAGTGTTCGAACATCGGTTGCATCAGGTCGGGCCGCATCCAGTTGAGCACCAGGCCGAGCGCCAGGGGCATGGAGGCCACCACCCAACCCTGCATCTTGCCCTGCGAGGTGAGGGCCTTGATCTTGCCCTCCAGGCGGAATCGCTCGCGGATGGTGGAGGCGATGGTGTCGAACATCTCTGCCATGTTGCCGCCCAGCTGGCGGGCGATGGTGGTGGACACCACCACCAGATCCAGATCCTCGCACTTGACCCGTTCGGCCATGTTCTTGAGGGCGTCGTCCAGCGAGACGCCCAGCTTGATCTCGCGAACGAACAGGGCGAACTCCTGGGACAGCGGCGCTTCGGAGTCCAGCGACACGTGCTCCATGGCCTGCGGAAAACTCAGGCCGGCCTTGAAAGCGTTGGACATGGCCTGGAGCGAGTCCACAAGCTGGATGTTGAATTTCTTGAGCCGCCGATTGCGAAAGAACCTCACCACGAGCAAGGGCAGAAAGAATCCGAGGATGCCCAGGATGATGGTGAAGAACCATCCCAGGAAAAACAACCCGATGAGCAGGAACAGCGCCATCACGGAGATGTTGAGAATCAGCAGCTGCCGGCTGTCGATGAAGACGAACATGTCGGAGAGGTCGCCCATGGACTTGACGACGTACTTCTCCTGATAGCGCTCGAACGCCCGGCTGAAGACGTTCATCACCAGGAGGGCGAACATGAACACCGCCCCCATGGTGAAGAGCATGGCCACGCCTTTGTTGAAGATGATGTCCATCTTCGCTCCTTAATCCCTGGCGGCGCGCATCACCGCGGCGCGGATCATTCGGCTCCGGGCTTTCCGGCGTTCAGGCGGATGACCTTGATGATCTGGTCCCGCCGCGCCTGCAGGGCGCGCACGCGCTCGCCGGTGAGCAGCGTGGTCAGCGTGGCCCGCCCGCGTTCTTCCAGATCCGAGATGTCCTCCGGATTGCGCAGGGTCAGGTAGAGACTGCCCATCTGGGACGCCAGCACCGCGATCTCCGCCTCCTCGGGGAGCATGAGCACGGTGATGTTGGCGTAGCTCTTTTCGCTCTTGTCCAGGGCGGCCAGGTTGGTGTTGCCGGTGACCTGTCCGCAGGCCAACACGATGATGTTCTGCATCAGGGTGACGGTGACCAGCTGGTTCTCCTTCGGGTCGCTGAAGGTCCCCAGGATATCCACGTGATCGTTGGGACGCACGAACCCGCCCACTCCGGCCGACCCGCCGAAATCCATGGTGATGGCGCGCATCTTCTTTCGCACGGTGTTGCTCAGACGCTCGAATGTGCCTTCCGAGCGGAAATGACTCCACAGGATCAGATCGCCGCGCTGCAGCGGCACCATGAGCTTCTGGCCGATGACCTTCTCCAGTTGCGGCGGCTTGACCACGCTGGGGGTCACGAACTGCTCCGGCATCTGGTACTGAGCCACCATCTCCCACTGGAGCGAGGTGCCCTCGACCACATCCCGGTTGGCCACCACCACCGGCACCAGGGTCCAGCCCTCGCGAATCTTCTTCTCTTTCCGGTCGATGGTCTTCCAGGCAATCAGCGCCGCGAACACACCCAGCACACCGGCGATGAGCAAGGGGGTCTTTCCTTTGAACATGATCTTTCTCCTCCACTAGAGCGCTCTCCTCGCGGCCAACGCCGAAGGAAGCCGAAAACAAACCAAATCCGCTGCAACCTCAAACCGTTGACGGGTGATTATACCAACCGATCCTACGCTGTCAAAGGCTTTTGCCGGCGCGCCTGCACCTGCGGTTTTTTTCCGTCGCTGGTGTGGCGGGCGGACGCGGGCCCGTCCGGGCGCCGGCAGCAACTTGTCTTTTCCCGGCGTGTGGGCGAAGATCCGGTCCGTGCTTTCCACCGCCCCAGCCTCCTCGGCGCCGGCGCCCGCTCCAGGGTGCGCCGATGCCGAAAAGCGCCGCGTCGCCGCCATTTCGGTGCTGGCGGCGGTGGGCCTCACCGGGATGAAACTGGCCGTGGGCCTCGTGACCGGCTCGCTGGGCATGCTCTCGGAAGCCGCTCACTCCGGGCTCGATCTGGTGGCGGCGGTCATGACCTGGTTCGCGGTGCGGGTGGCCTCCCGCCCGGCGGACGAGCAGCACACCTACGGGCACGGCAAGTTCGAAAACCTGTCCGCGCTGTTCGAGACGCTGCTCTTGCTCGGGGCCTGCGTCTGGATCGTCGCCGAGGCGACGCGCCGCCTGCTGGGAGAGCAGGTGGAGGTCGAAGCCACACCCTGGGCGTTTCTGGTGATGGGCGTCTCCATTGTGGTGGATCTCACTCGCTCCCGGGCGTTGCGCCGGGCGGCCGAGAAGTACGACAGTCAGGCTCTGGAGGCGGACGCGCTGCACTTCTCCACCGACGTGTGGTCTTCGCTGGTGGTGGTCGCAGGGCTTTTGTGCGTCCTTCTCTCCAAACGGATCGGGCAGCCCTGGTTGATGAGCGCCGACGCCGTGGCCGCGCTGGGCGTGGCGCTCATCGTGGTCTTGGTCAGCCTGCGCCTGGGCCGGCGCACCCTCTCGGCCCTGCTGGACGAGGCCCCCGCGGGGCTCGTCGAACGCATCCGACAACGTCTGGGCCGGCTTCCGGTCCAGCGGGTGGGCCGTGTGCGTCTGCGCAAGGGCGGTGCCACCGCCTTCGTCGATCTGTCGCTGGGCGTGGTGGGCGGCACCAGCGTCGAGGAGGGCCACCGCCTGGCCGATGACGCCGAGCGAGCCGTCCGGGAACTGGTGCCGGGGGCGGACGTGACCGTCCACGTCGAACCCGCGCCCGCGCAGGCGGATCTGCCCATGGACCTGGCCCGGGAGGTGGAACGCATCGTGCTGGCAGAGGAAGAAAGCTGCCAGCCGCACGACATCCTGATCACCCGCCAGAACGACGGGCTGCATCTTACGCTGCACTGCCTGGTGGCCGGCCAGACCGCGGTGGCGGACGCGCACGCGCTCACCGACCGGCTGGAGGACTCGCTGCGCCGGCGCATCCCCGGCATCGGGCGCATCGTGATCCACGTGGAGCCGGATCCCGCCGGCTGAGCCCCGCTCGGGCCCTCATGGCGAATTCGAGAGGCGAAAGGGAGAGACGTGCCGGCTCGGCAAGGAAGGGGGTTCTAGAAGCAGGTATTGTTGCCGAAATCCTCGCAGGTGCTGCCGCTGATGCAGGAAGAGGTGGTCGATATGCCATTGCTGTTCAAGCACATCAAGGCCACATCCATCATGGTGCCAATGGCGGTCTTGCAGGTATTCACGTCGGGCGACTCCTGGCATTCGACGGACTTGGCGCAATAAGCGTCGATGACCGTATCCTTGTTGCTCGGCATGACGCACTTTGACATGGCATTTTCAGCGCACTGAGCCTGCTGGGCGCACGGTTGGTCCAGGCATTTGGCCGACTCATTGAAAAACGCGCTTTGCAAATTCGCCTTCCCCCAGTTGCACTCCGCCTGACACTCCTGCATGTTGAAATCCTGTTCGCAACCCGACGCCTGCAACTTCTGGCACAGCGAGTCGCAGTCCTGGCTCCCGCCGCCGCCGCCACCGCAGTTGGCCACTGCCCATCCTGCAAAAACGACCGCGACAACCGATAGCAGCTTTCTCATCTCCTTCTCCTTTCTGTTTTTCTGGCCTTCTGGCCTTCTGGCCGGTGCATATTCCAGGGCACTTTGACCCAAATACAAGAAAATAATTCACCGACCTGCCAAACATCGAAAACCGGCCCATCGAAAACGGGAGGAGCAACGAGGTTGGCCTGACGGCAGCTGCGCGACTTCCCCTTGTTTTTCCGGGCGTTTCCCCTCTATTGTTGGCGGTTTTTCTGGGGTTTTCTCCCCGGGGTTCCGGGGGTTCACGGGGGCAGAGCCCCCGTGCTGAAACCGGGTGAAACCGGGTTTGGGGGGATTCGGAATAGGGGCCCGTTATTTGTCCGCGCTCGGGGGGGACAGCTCGGGGAACAGCAACCGGCAGGCGTCGGGTTCGATATTCGCGCAGCCCGGCAGGCGGGTTTCGGCGAGTTCCTTTTGCTTCTCCGGTTCGCCCAGCAGGGCTCGCACCTTGGGATGATTCCTGTCCGCGCCCAGCGCGAGCACGAGCTCGCGCGCCGCCTGGAGCCGGGACCGGTTCTTCTGCAGGCGCCGGAGCGAGCCGAGCAGCGTCTTTTCGTCGATCTTGCTCTCGAAGACCACCGCCGCGCTGGCCGGCATGAACAGGGCCAGAAAGCCGTAGGCGGCGAGGGCGACATCATCGGCTCGCTTCTTGGCGTCCACGGCCAGCCAATGGAAGGCCTCGATCTGCCTCTGGACGGCGTTGCCGCGCCAGCGGGCCGGAAGGTCGCTGCTGCGGCCGGTGCCGAGGAATTCCATGGTGAGCAACTGCTGGAACATGAAACGAGCCGCGTTGGGATTTCGCAGCAGAACCTGCGCCCGAGCCCGCAGATAGAGTTCCTCCGGCAGGTAATCGGCCGGCCCCGTGCGGGAGAGCAGCTTGTCGACTCGGCGGAAATCCTTTTGCGCGAAAGCATCCAGCGCCTCGAGGTACTGGACGTCGTGATTCTTGGGGGCCACGGCCCGCAGCCGCTCCAACGATCGCTGCAACGTCTCCCGGTGGTTCAGCAGCGCAAGGGACAGATAGAGATTGGCGCGAACGTGGTCCGGGTTCGCCGCGAGCGTCTTCTGCGCAAGCGATATCGCCAGCGGCGAACCGATCGCCATGGCCGGTTCGGCGAGCAACATGCGGCAGCCGGCCGAATCGGGAATGGCGAGCCACAACGCGGCGAGATCGCGTTCGATCCCGGACAGGTCGGGCTCCCGGGCCGAAAGCGCCGTCTCGACCGCGGCCCGGAGCGCCTCCGTCTTTTTTGCGAAATCCGCATCCGGACAGCCGTCGGCGGCTTGGGCCCAGGCCCGCGTCGCGCAGGCTCCGCCCACAAGACACGCCAGGCTCAACCCCCACACCCAGGACGGACGAATCCGCTGACCGCGCTCGCCCAACATGGGACCTTCCTTTCCGTTGGTTCGATTCTATCCAGATGGAACATCCCCTCGGGCAAGACCACCCTCCGTCATGTTCCGTTCAGGTGGGTGCCACTTGCCCACAGAACCCGAACGCTGTCAAGTACCTCCGGGACAGGATTTGACCCATCCGGCGCGCCCCGATAGACTGCAAGCGGATCGCAGGTGTCGCTTTTCCAGGGAGATGTCATGACGAACTCCAGTGCCTATCGGGCCACCGTTTTCTCCGCCATGGTCGCGGCGTCATGTTGGGCATGCAGCCGCGACTTCGATGCGCCGCCAGTACCCGGCGAGGTCGCCGGGCGGATCGCCCTCTCCGAGGATCCGGCCCCGCCCGCGGCCAATGCCCGCCTGCGCCTCATCGAATGCGGGCTCTCGACCCTGGCCGACTCGCAGGGATTGTTCCACATCACCGGCGTCCCCACCGGCGACTATACCGTCCGGGTGGACGCCACCTCGGAGGGTGGCGCACCGCTGGCCGCCCAGCTCCCGTCCCCGGCCCGGGTGCGAGGGCCGGCGGTGACCGAGCTCGGCACGATCACGCTGGGAGCGGCGGGTCGGGTGCGGGGTGCCGCCACGATGGCCGACGGCAGCTCGCCGCTATATTCCGTGGTGTACGCGGTGGGCGGCGATCGAGTCGCCCTCGTCGCCGACGACGGCTCCTTCCGGCTCGACGGGCTTCCGGCCGGGCGCGTGGTGCTCGGCGCCAGCCGGCCCGGCTATCAGCTCTCAACACTCGCGGTCGGCGGCAACCCGTCGTCGGACCGCTCGGTCGAAGTGCCGGCCGGCGGCGAGGCGGTGGTGGAGCTTACCCTCCAAAAGCTCGCCGAACACGCCTCGGGCGGCGTTCGCGGCACGGTGGTCCTGGGCAACCCCGGCGCACGGGCCGGCCTGCGCGTCGAGCTCGAGGATCGCTTCTCCCGGCGGGTGTTCAGCGAGCAGACGGCGTCCGACGGCCGTTTCGAGTTCGAGGGCATTCCCATCGGCGTCTATCACCTGCGCGCCTTCCACGACGGCTACCGGCCGGTGGGCATCCCCAACCTGGAGATCCGAGCGGACGAGACGCTGGAACTTCCGGGGACGCTGGTGCTGACCCCGGAGAGCTCCCCGGCCCCGGAATACCCCTGGGACGACCAGCCCGGCGGCTCGCTCGACGACGACGGCGACGGGGTGCCCAACGACCGCGACAACTGCCCGATGATCCCGAACTCCCCGCAGGCGGACAGCAACGGCGACGGGGTGGGCGACGTGTGCCAGGCGGGCATGAGCGGCGACCCGGACGGCGACGGGGTGTTCAACGACAACGACAATTGTCCCGGCGTGTTCAATCCGGATCAGGCCAATCATGACGACGATCCCCTGGGAGACGCCTGCGATCCGGACATGGACAACGACGGCATCCTCAACGATAGCGACGACTGCCCGATCATCCCCGACCCGTTCCAGGAGCCGGTCCTGTGCCAGTGGCCCGCGACGCTGTTGTACGCCGCCCAGGATCCCGAGAGCGGCGACATCCGCATCCACGCCGCCCGCATGACCAAGACCGGGCTGCTCACCCGTCCCCTCACCAGCGACCCCGGCGAGTCCTGGGGGCCGGTCTGGGACCCGATCCACCAACATATCTACTACCAGTATCGCCCCCGGCCGACCGCGGCCAACCCCCATCCCGTCTTTGGCATCTGCCGGATCTCGGCCAAGGATCTGGAGACGGCGCCGGAATGCTTTGCCTGGGGAGACGAGACTGGCAGCCCGGCCATCTGCGGCACCGCCGACAGACCGGTGCTGTTCTATGAGAAGTACCGCACCGGCCAGGGCTTCTGGGATATCTATTCGGTGGAGGTCTCCAGCCTGCCTTCGGGCGGCACCGAGGCCGGCTTGCGGCTGGCGCTGGGTTCGCAGACTCCACTGGAACGCCCGGGCAGCCTGCGCTTTCCGTCCTGCCGGCTGGGCCCCGCCGCGAGCCAGGAACCGACCCGCCTGGGCTTCGCCACCGACTTCGCCCCCAACAGCCAGATGATGCCGGCCGACCCGGCCCTCAAGTGGACGGGATGGGAAGGCTCGCTGCCCGCCGGCGGCCGCTGGGCGTTGCTCCCCCTGACCGCCAACGCGACCTGCCACGCGCGGCGCTCGGCCATCATCCCCGCCTTCATCGACGCGCAGAGCTTCCCCTGGTTCTTCGATTGCCAGTCCGAGTCCAGCGCCGACCTCATCGTGTCGCTCTACGCCAGCGGCATGCCGGCGACCCGCACCGTCATCCAGAACGGCGCCGCCAACCTCTATCCGGCCTATCTTCCTGCCGGAACCCCCGAGGCCATGCCCCAGACCGGGCTGCTCGCCTACCAGAGCGACCGCTCGGGCAGCGTCGATGTGTTCCTGAGCGCGGTCCGGGTGCAACAACCGGGGAGCGGGTTGTCGTTTACCGTTCTGGGTACCCTCCGGCTCACCGATGGCGCCGGGTTCGAGGGAAGCCCGGCCTGGGCGGAGGGTCTGGCCACACCGTGAAGAGCTTCTTTTCACCCCGAAGCATCGCCATCATCGGCGCCTCCGACAAACCGAACAAGGCCGGCACGGTGATGGTGAAGAACCTGCGCCGGCTCGGCTACACGGGCGCAGTCCACCCGATCAATCCGCGGCTTTCGCAGCTGTTCGGGTTTCGCTGTTATCCGTCCCTCGAGGACGTGCCCGGCGAGGTCGAGACCGCGGTGCTCGCGGTCCCGCGCCGAGCGGTGCCGGAGGAGCTTCGCAAGGCCGCCCGAAAAGGCGTGCGGGCGGCGGTGGTGGCCACGGCCGGTTTCGCCGACGCCGGCGACGAGCAAGGGCGGGCGCTGAACGAGGAGATCCGCCGCATCCGGGACGCCGCGGGCTTTCGCCTCATGGGCCCGAACAGCATCGGCACCTTCAGCCCGGCCGCCGGCTTCACCACCTCCATCACTACACTGGAGCCGCTCCAACCGGGGCCAGTGGCGATCTTCGGCCAGAGCGGGATGTTCGCCTCGGGTTTCGCGCGGGAGCTGGCGTCCGAAGAACGCTTCGGCGTCTCGCGCATCGCCTGCCTCGGCAACAAGCTCGACGTCTCCGAGCCCGACATCCTCGAGTGGCTGTTCGCCGACTTAGAAACGCGCGTGGCGGGGATGTACCTCGAGGGCGTGCGGGACGGAGAGGCATTTCGGCGGGCGGCCTCCCGCTTGGCCTGCGAGAAGCCGCTGGTGGCCCTGAAGTCGGGTAAAAGCGAGCTGGGCCGCGCCGCTGCCTCCGGCCACACCGGCACCATGGCCGGAGAGGACGCGGTCTTTGCGGGCCTGTTGCGCCAGCTCGGCGTGGAGCGGGCGCGCGACTTCGAGGACTTCTTCGACCTGCTGGAAGGCTTCGCCCGCCTGCCGCTCCCGGCCGGCGATCGGGTCGGCGTGGTGTCCATCACCGGGGTGGGCTGCGTGCTGTGGGCCGATGCGGTGGAGGGCGAGGGTTTGCGGCCGGCGGCGTTGTCGCCCAAGACGGCGGCGCGGGCCCGGGAGGTGTTCCCCGACTGGGCTCCGGTGCGCAACCCGGTGGACATGTGGTCGGCCATCGAGCGTAGCGGCGTGGAGGCTGCCTACCGCGTGCTGGCGGGGGCGCTGCTCGACGACCCAGGGATGGACGCGCTCTTGTGCATCTTCACCCTCATCCCCGAGTCGGAGTTCGACGCCGAGGCGCTGTTTTCGGACCTGCGGCGCCAGCGGCCAGAAAAACCGCTTTTGGCCTGTCTGTTCGGCGGCGACGCGGAGCGCCAGCTCGAGTTCCGCCGCGGGCTGCGGCGCGCGGGCGTGCCGGTGTTCCAGAGCCCGGCGCGGGCCATGCGGGTGCTGGGTGCGCTGCGGCGGCGGGCGGTGCGCCTTGAGCGCTGGGCGCGAGAGATGCGATGTTGACCTCGCGATGCGCCGGCATGTTCCTGGCCGTGGCAACGGCCCAGGCCTGCGCCTGCCGCTGCGCCGCGCCCCCGTCTCCCGTCGGCGAGGCGGTGCGGGGGCTGGGAGAACTGCCCGCGCCGGGCGAGTTTCTCTCTGAGGACTGGTACCGCGTGGAGATCCAGGGCCAGCCGGCGGGGTTCACCCACACGACCGTCTACCGCGTTCCCCCCGAAAGCGGCGGCGGGTACCTGATACGCCACCACAGCGAGGTCGCCTTCCTCCGGCAAGACGAGCGCGCCGTGATCGAGGCCGACACCGAGACGCACGAGGATGCGGAAGGAAATCTGCTGCGCCTGCGGCGGGAGAAGAGGCAGCCGGGCTCGCGGGATCGGCTCGAGGCCGGCCGGTTGGGCGGCGAGCTCGTCACCGTGAGCAACGATGAGATCCGCCGGGAACCGCTGGCGCTGCCGCTATACGCGCTCGATCGTCTGGAGTGGCACCTGTATCGAAAGGGCCTCAAACCGGGGGATAGATTCGAGGTCCGCGCCTTCGACGGCGACAGCGGAGACACCTGCCTGACCCGCGTGGAGGTCCGCGAAGCATCGAGCACCGGTGCGCGGCTCCTGGCCGACTCCTGCGCCGCGCCGGGGAGCACCATCGAACTTTGGCTCGACGGCGAAGGAAAGCTCGTCGAATCCGTCCAGACCCTCGGGCGCATTTCGGTCCGCGCCGTCCGCGCCCAGGGACCGCTCGACGTCCCGCGCGGCGTGTGCCTGACCGAGCTGATGTTCATCCGGGTGCAGCCTCCGGCCGGTTACCCGCAAAACGCCCGCAAGGTACGGCTGCACCTTTCGGGCCTTCCGCAGAACCGCCCCACCGCGCTCGAGGCCCCCGGCCAGCGCGTGGTGGGCCAACCGGCACCAGGGACCGTCGAACTTGAGCTGACCGCGCTTCTGACTCCCGCCCGACTGCCCTACCCGCTGCCCGAGATGCCCCCGGAGGTCGCGCCGTACCTCGCGCCCTCCGCCATGGTCCAGTCCGATCATCCGGAGATCGTTGCCGCGGCCCGGGAGGCTGCGCGGGGCGCGACCGACGCGCTCGCGGCGGTCCGGCGGCTGGCCGCGCTGGTCAAGGAGCGCCTGCGCGCCAGCATGAGCAAGCCCAACGCCTCCGCCCTGGACGCCTGGCGCGAAAGAAGCGGCGACTGCACCGAGCGGGCCCTGCTCTTGACCGCGCTGTGCCGGGCGGCCGGCATCCCGGCGCGGGGCGCCATGGGACTGGTGTACACCGACCGCGCCTTCGGCTTTCACATGTGGAACGAAGTATACCTGAACGGCTGGGTGCCGGTAGACGCGGGGCTCGAGGGACCGCCGCCGCGTCCCACCCACCTGTGGTTGGCTGCCGATCCGCTCCTTCCTGGAGTCGCGCCCCGTGAGACGCGGGAGGCGGCCGGCATCATCGCCAGCGACTTGAGGATAGAGTTCTTGCGCATGGAACCGCTCCTTCCGGCCGAATCCCCATAGCCGTGGCCAGCGGGTTTCTCTTGCCTCAAAGCAACGCTTGTGCTTTTCTCTGCCGGTCAAACCTTGGGGAGGTACCCATGAAGAACGTGAAATTGGACGTCCAGGGCAATCAGTTGGTAATCACGGTGGATCTCACCCAGGACTTCGGGCCGTCGTCTTCGGGAAAGAACATCCTCATCGCCACCACCGAGGGCAACCAAACGGTACCGGGCAAGGAAGACCAAGGCATCAAGATCGGCCTGAACGTCTACCGCAAGAAGACCTCGTAAAAAAAGCCCCGGCGCCGGGCCGGGGCTCATCTCATCGATCAGTACGACCGCGGGCTCAGCGGCAGGGGCCGGGGTACGCCATCTCCATGTTGGCACAGGAGAGGAAGCAGATGTTGTCATAGGTCCGGCCGTCCCGCCCGCACACCGGGTCGTAGTACTCGGGACACACGCACTGCGAGTCGTAGCAGCCGGTGCGACACACGCCGGCGGCGTCGCAGAAGGTCTGACACACCTGGCCCGGCGGGCAGTCGCGGTCGCTTCCGCACTCGGGCGGATTCTGGATGTCCTGCAGGCAGCGCAGGTACTCTTGTGTCTGCACGAAGCCACAGGTGACGCGCCCGTCGGGGCTCATCAGTTGCTCGCAAGTGGTGAAAGCCAGGCAGGCGTATTCCGGCAGCCAGATGCAGCTCGTGTTGACCGGGAATGGCGCGCACACCTCGCCGTTGCAGCCGGTCTGCACGCAGGCGTTCTGGGCCGGGACACAACGTCCCAAGCAGGGCGGGCACCAGCCATCGGTGCAGGGCATCTCGGGGCACCGGTCGAAGATGCATTCGTAGCCCTGGGGGCAGTCCTGGTTCGACTGGCACACCATGTCCGGCAGCGGCCGGCACACGCCCACGTCGCCGCACGGGCCGGCCGGGTCGCCGTTTTGGCCGGTGCAGAACTCGCAGTAGTGGCCGGGGCCGCACTGGTCGTCGCTGCGGCAGGCGCGGTTCTGCCCGCACTCGCCGGCGTACTGCACCCAGGCGTTGTCGCAGCGGGCGTAGCAGGCGTTGGGGAAGGTGCGTTCAAAGCACTGGCCGGCGGCGTCGCAGACCTTGGCGCACACCGGGTCCCACACGTCGGAGCAGGCGCAGCCGCCGAACACGCACTGGCCGTTGATGCAGCGGCCGGCGACGCCGTTCTGCACGCACTGGGAGTCGTCGAGGCAGTATTGCTGGCCATCGGGCACGCACACGCCGTAGCAGCACTCCGGCATCATGCTGGGATCGCAGCCGGGCATGCACTGCAGGAGATCGCAGCGGTAGTTCGGCGGGCACTGCCAGTCGGAGGAGCACTGGAGCTGGCCGAACACGCACTGGCCGTTCAGGCAGCGGCCCATCTGGCCCGTCGAGTCCACGCAATCGAAGTCGCTGTAGCAGCGGGGCGGATCGACCGGTACGCAGTAGGATTCGCAGATCGGCTCGGACGGGCAGTTGGGATCAGCCGCGGGATCGCAAACCATGCATGTGCCCACGCACATCATGCCCGGCGGGCAACCGCCGTTCTCATCGCAGGGGATCTGCTGGTTGACGCACTTGCCGTTGATGCAGTAGCCGATCTGGCCGTCGGGGTAGCGGCAGTCCTGATCGGTCTGGCACTCGCCGCTCATCGGCTGACAATAGCCCTTGCACATGGTGGTGCCGCAGTTGGGATCGGTGTTGGGATCGCAGGGCGGGCACTGGCCGGTGGCCGGATCGCAGCTCCAGCAGTCCATGACGCAGAAGTATCCCGGCGGGCAGGGGGTGCTCTCATCGCACATCGGCGGCTGGACCGGCACACACTGGCCGAAGCACTGTCCGCACCAGGGATCGATGTCGGGATCGCAGGGCTTGCAGTTGGGATCGGTCGGATCGTTGCAGTACGGCCCGGCCGAGCAGGCGATCAGGCACTCCATTCCCGGGGGACACTGGCTGTTGTCCTGGCACTCGATGGCCCAGGGGATGCACATGCCGTTCAGGCACATGTGGCCGGCGGGGCAGTCGAAGTCGCCGTTGCAGTACATCTGGTTGGGCACACACTTTCCGGGACAGGGAGGGCAGTTGCCGTCCGGGCTGCAGGGCGCCCCCGGGCAGGGGCCCATCTCGCAGTAGTAACCCGTCGGGCAAGCCGTGTTCTCGTCGCAGTACAGATCGTTCCAAACACAGCGCCCATCGAGACATACCGGCTGTCCATTCGCCCACGGGTACATGTTGTAGCAATCCGAGTCGGTCTGGCACTCGGGTTCGTTGCAGCGGCAGATGGGGCAGCCGTTGGGATCGGTCATGAAGCCGGTGGGGCAGTAGAGATCGCACAACATATCGGGACAGGACGGCTCCTGGCAGTTGCCCTGGCAGCCCACGGAGACGTCGAAGTCGCCGCCGCCCTTGCCTTCGTAGTCGGTGGCCGCCACCAGGTAGATGCCTCCCGACGGAAGAGCGAAATTCTTGATGAGAGCGTTTCGGCCGTCCTTGCCGTCATCATCCTTGGCGATGGCCGTGCCGAAGATGCCCTTGTCGCTGCGCGGACCGTAGAGGATGAGCACCGGGTCCTGTCCGCCGCTGGCGGTGAGGGTGATGGTCAGCCGCGCGCCGGCGTTGGCATTGAGAAGGAAGCCCGTGAGGGGCTTTGTGGTCGAGAACTTGTCCTGGACGCTCTTTCCGAAACGCAGGTTCCCCTTGAGATCCACTTTCTGGGAGGCGTCGTCCTTTCCGGAGAGGAGCGGAGCCTGGTACTCCGACTTCCCTCCCACGCCGTAGTCCACACAGCCGGCGAGGACCAGCGCCGCGCATGCCACGGCACACAACAGGTTCACATGCCTCATTTTCATCTTCGATCTCCTTTCAGGATTGGTGGTCTTTGACTTCATCTTCACAAATGCAATGAAGCAAAAAACGTGCCAGGTTCTGATTTTCAAACGTCTGTCATAACTATATGAAACAAAATTGTTTTTATTACAAAAAACTCGTGATCTGCACCACAACATGTCATCCCAGCTTTACACCGAAAGCCAGTTAATTGATTTTTTATTATTTTTTTCAGTAAGTTATATAAAACAAGGAAAACAGTATCCAGCCGTCAACCCAAGATTACACCAAATAACATGCCGAAAAAAATGCGAAAACAACGGGGACAGGCCCTGTTTCTCCATAAGCTCGGGCGAGCAGGGGTAGTGTCGAAGCCAGCCTGCTGAAAAGGCCGCATTCCCCGGTCGCTTTTGTGCTGGAGCAAGGCAGCCGGATGGGATCGGAAAACAAACAAGCGGGTGTTTGTCGGACAGGCTCATCTACGAACGGATTTTGGATTGAGCTTGAAATATCATCGAACACGGCTTACACTCCTTCAACCATGAAAGTGTCATTCCTGCCAGATTTCAAACTCGAGGGTTCTCTGGAAGATTATCCCCTCCCGATGTTGTTTGCGCTCGCGCTCGAACGGAGATTCTCGGGAATCCTCCACATCAAGAGCGAGTCCGGTGAGCCATGGGTTTGGTTCGTCGAAGGTTTTCCGAGCGGGGTGTTTCTGCCGAAGTCCCAGGAGTTTTTGGGTCAGATCATGCGGGAACTGGGCATGATCGACGACAATGCCTTCAATCAGTCCCTCATGGAAATGGCCAAGACCAAAAGACTCCAGGGACAGATTCTTCTGGCCACGGGAGCGATAAAGGAAGATCAACTGGAACGAGCCCTGTCCGTCCAGATGGCCCGAAAACTCTCGCGGCTCTTCTCCATACGCCAGGGGACTTTTTCGTTCGGCGAAGACGAAGAACCCGCAAATGCCATAGACCCGATCCGGGTCAATCCCTATGCCCTCATCTATGCGGCCATTCAGACCCACTATAAAGAAGATGACCTCAAACGCGGACTGACACCGCTCGTGGGGAAATCCTGCAAGGTGTCGGGGCTCTTTATCGAGCGCAAGGATCTGTTTGAATTTCCCAAGGACGACATGCAGGACGCGGAGATGTTGCGCGAATTCCGCCTGCCACAGGAGTTCGTCCGCGCGGCTCGCTGCGGCCCACTCAACTCGATGATGATGCTGCTTGCGCTTTTTTGGTGCGGCATGCTGGAGATCGAGGAGCCGGACATGGCCCAACCCCTGGGAGTTGCCAGGTCCGCCGGCGCCGCGGCTTCACCTTCATCGCCGAAGGCCCCTTCTCCCGCGGGACCTTCCCAGACGCCTTCAAGACCCGCCGCGGGCGGAACGCGCACGGCCACGCCGGCCAGAGGCACCCAACGAGCTGCGCCTGCGGTGTCCGACGATCTGCGCAGAAAAATCAACCAGAAGTTCGAGGAGATCAAAACGGCGGATTTCTTCAAAGTGCTGGAGGTCGAGAAAAACGCCACCACCGAAGTCATCAAGAAGGCCTTCCTCACGCTCACCAAGGTCTACCACCCGGATCGCATCGCCAAGTCCGATGATCCCGAGCTGCGCAATCGCATGGAGGCCATCTCCTCGAAAATCAACGAAGCCGCGCAAGTCCTGATGGACCCCAACGCCCGCGCGCAGTACGAAAACAAGCAGGGCAAACAGGATCGCGGAGCTCCACGTCCGGAGGAGGCCAAGATCCAGTTCGCCAAGGGACAGGTTTTTTTCAAGAAGAGGGACTTTCTCAAGGCCAGCGAATCATTCAAGTGGGCGGCCGATCTCGATCCCAAAAACGGCGACTACCTGGCGCACTTCTGGTGGTCCGAGTCGATGAAGCTGGAAGGCAAGGAGTCGGAGCGGCTGGAAAAGTGCAAGGCCGGCCTTCTGGAAGTCGCCAAGAACTTCCCCGATTCGTTCTGGGCCGTGCGCTTCTTGTCGCTACTCTACCAGAAGCAGAAAGACCAGGCCAACTACGAGCAGTACCTCAAGAAGGCGTACAGGATCAACGCCAAAGACCTCGACGTGGTCCGCGAGGTACGCTTGATCACGTCCCGCAAGGAGAAAGCGGACCGAGAGGGCCGGTTCTTCGGGATCAAGATCAAATAAGGCGATGCCGAGGACTTTCTGGCCACTGTCTGTGCTGGTTTGTTGCTGCGCTGCTTCTGTGGCATGCGAACCCTCCGACACGCGGGGAGGCAAGCTCACATCGGTGGAGCTTTCATTTTCTGGAAGCAACCCGGGGGCCGACGGACGCTACCGGCTGAGCGTTGGACAAAAAGCCATGGTCCGGGCCGAGGGTCATTACGACTCCGGACGGAAACAGGACATCTCCCTGGCCTTGTTCTTGTCTGTCGAACCGAGCAGCCGGGCACGCCTCGACTGTCAGAACGACCCTCTGGCGGGAGAACAGGTGATTCTTGAAGGACTCGAGCCGGGCGAGGGCACGCTCTTTGCCTGGACCCGCGAACAACCCGGCGCCGTCATTCCCTGTGTGCCCACGCCCGACGGAGGATATTATTTTCCGGACGGCGGCGGCGATTGGCCCCTGGCCGCAGAGCCGCTGCTTTTTCGTGTTGTGGAATGAGTGTTTTGCCGTACTGAGTCTTTGGCGGATTTCATTGAGCTGTTCTGTTGTCCGCGCTGTTCAGAACCATGATGCCTGCTCCGGGGCGCTCCGGGGTCGCTGGCATCCGGATCTGGCAGATCCGTCGTCCCCAACGCCCGGATCGGCGCCCAGACCGGAGGCTTTCCTGGCGGTTCCGCCTTTGAAAAACCTTCTTGCCTTGATTTTCCGCCGCAGCGTCAGGTTTTCGGGAAGATCGAGTCCGGGCCCAGCTGCTCGGCGACGACCTCTTCGATCGCCTCCTGCCAGGGCCCCTGGCCGCAAAGCTGGATGCCGTGCTCCGGACAGCGAAACTCGAGATACCAACCCTCGCACGGTCCGGAGCAAAAAACGATGTAGCCCGTGCTTTCCATGGTGGACGAACAGGCGGGGATGGTGCAGTTCGGATTCTGGATGCCGAGGAGTTTTCGCGAAAATACGCGCAGCTTCATGCCAGGACCTCTGTTCCGGCAGGCGGCTCGAGACCGCAGGCCCGCCCGGCGCAATCCGGGACGCAGTCGTCCGGCGCCGTGCCGCCGCAACCAGCCAAGGAAAGGATGATCAGGCCCGCAACGGCCGGAGAGTTTCTATTCACGGAGAGCATTGTAGCAACAAAGTCTTTGGGGATCGAACACGAGCCCAACAACCGCGGAATCGCCCCCATGGCGGTTTCCCTTGACATTGAGCCGGCTTGGGGGATAACTTTCGCCTCCCCGGAAGGGGTTTCTGCGCGGCAAGGAGTGCGCGAGAGATGTTCGAGTCGCTGACCGACAAGCTGGGCCAGACCATAAAGCGCGTGCGCGGCCAGGGCAAGATGTCCGAGGCCAACGTCAAGGATGCGCTGCGCGAAGTCCGCCTCTCCCTGCTGGAAGCCGACGTCAACTACAACGTGGTGCGCGATTTCGTGGAAGCGGTCAAGAAGCGCGCGCTGGGCCAGGACGTGCTGGCCTCGCTCACCCCGGGGCAGCAGTTCATCAAGATCGTGGCCGAGGAGCTCACTCAGCTCATGGGTGGCCAGGCCGCCGAACTGAACCTTTCGGGGCGGCCGCCGGTGGTGATCATGCTGTGCGGCCTGCAGGGCTCCGGCAAGACCACCACCATCGGCAAGCTGGGGCTGCGCCTGCGCCAGAAGGGCCGGCGTCCCTACCTGGTCCCGGCCGACGTGTACCGCCCGGCGGCCATCGAGCAGATCACCAAGGTCGGCGCCGACCTGGGCATCCCGGTCCACCCCTCCACCACCTCGCAGGATCCGGTGGCCATCTGCCGCCAGGCGGTGGAGGAGGCGGAGAAGCGCGGCCTGGACACGGTGCTGCTGGACACCGCCGGCCGGCTCCACGTGGACACCGAGCTGATGCAGGAGCTCGCGAACATCCAGCGCGAGGTGCGGCCCCGGCAAATCCTCCTCGTGGCCGACGCCATGACCGGCCAGGACGCCGTGAACGTCGCCGACGCCTTCAATCAGACGCTCAACCTGGACGGCGTCATCCTCACCAAGATGGACGGCGACGCCCGCGGCGGCGCGGCCCTCTCCATCAAGGCGGTCACGGGCAAGCCCATCCTCTTCGTGGGCGCGGGCGAGAAGATGGACGCGCTCGACGTCTTCCACCCCGATCGCATGGCCAGCCGCATCCTGGGCATGGGCGACATGCTCTCGCTCATCGAGCAAGCCCAGGAGACCTACGATCAGAAAAAGGCCCTCGAGCTCCAGAAGAAACTCAAGAAGAACGAATTCACCATCGAGGACTTCCGCGAGCACTTGCAGCAGCTGCGCAAGATGGGCTCCATCTCCGATCTGTTGGACAAGATCCCGGGCATGGGCGGCATGCAGAAAAAAATGCAGGGCATGGCGCCTCCCGAGGACGAGCTCAAGCGCATCGAGGCCATCATCAATTCCATGACCCGGCAGGAGCGGCTCAACCACGCCATCCTGGACGGCAGCCGGCGGCGGCGGATCGCCAAGGGCAGCGGCACCACCGTCCAGGACGTGAACAGCTTCGTCAAGCAGTACCTGGAGATGAAAAAACTCATGAAAAAGGTCAACCGGTTCGGCATGCGCACCCTGATGCGCAGCCTGATGGGCCGGGGTTTTTAGAAGGAGAGGCGGTTTTCCCATGACCACGATCAGACTGAGGAGATCCGGCGGCCGCAACGAACCTTACTTCCAGGTGGTGGTGGCGGACTCGCGCAGGGCGCGCAACGGCCGTTGCCTGGAGCAGCTCGGGCACTACTCGCCCCGCGGCAAGCAGAAGGCCTTCACCATCGATCGCGAGCGCCTCGAGCACTGGATGAAGCGGGGCGCGCGCCTGAGCCGCACCGTGGCCGAGCTGGTGGCGCGGAACCCGGCTCCGGCTGCGGCTCCCGAGGCGCCGGCGGCCCAGGGCTAGCGTCATGCCGATGCGCGAGCTGGTCGCTTTCATGGCCCGCGCCCTGGTGCGGGATCCCGCCGCGGTGGAAGTGAGCGAGGACGCCGCCGAGCGGGAACGCGTGCTGAGGCTACGGGTCGCCCCGGGCGACACCGGAAGGGTGATCGGACGCGAAGGCCGCACCGCTCGAGCGCTGCGGACGGTGCTCGCGGTGGCCTCCGCCCGCACGGGGGCTCGCGCCCGGCTCGACATCGCCAACTGAGGTCGGCGGCAGCGGCGTCATGACCCGGCGCTTGACCAGGGTCGGCCGCATCGCCCGGCCGCACGGCGTGGCGGGCGAACTGAACGTGGTGGAAGCCGGCCAGTCGTCGGGCGGCTGGCATCGGGTGAAGGAGGTCTTCGTGGGCCGCAGCCCCGAGGAGGCGCGGCCCTGGAAGGTTCGGCTGGTGCGAGGCCAGGGGCGCAAGATCATCCTGGCCGTCGAAGGAATTTCCAGCCCCGAGGCCGCGCGAGCGCTGTGCGGCCTGGAGCTGTTCGTGGCGCTGGAGGACTTGCCTCCCCTGGAGGGAGGCGCCCGGTACGACGGCGAGCTCATCGGGCTCGAGGTCGTGGACATCGCCGGGCGGCCATTGGGTCGGCTGGTCGGGATCTTTGACAACGGTGCGCACGATATCTTCGTGGTGGAACAGGACGGCCGCCAGCACCTCGTTCCGGCCGCGGGCGGCATCTTTCGGGAAGTGAACATCGAACTCGGCCGCATCGTGGTGGACCTGCCCGGCGGCCTGTGGGAGCTATGAAGCGGATGCGGTGGACCCTGCTCACCATCTTTCCCGAGGCGTTCGCCTCGCCGCTCTCGACCAGCCTGTTCGGCAAGGCGGTCGAGCGCGGGCTGCTCCGGGTGGACTGCGCAAATTTGCGCGATTTTTGCGAGGACCGCCACCGGACCGTCGACGACACCCCGTTCGGGGGCGGCCCGGGGATGGTGATGAAGGCGGAGCCGCTGGTCCGGGCCATCGAGGCCGTGCGGCAAGAAGATGCGGCGGTCCGGGTGTTCTTGCTGGGTCCGCGCGGGCGTCGCCTGAACCAGGCGCTGGCGTCCGAACTCGCCGCTCTGCCCCACGTGGCCTTGCTGTGCGGTCGATACGAGGGAGTGGACGAGCGCGTTCGCGATTTTGTCGATGGCGAGATCAGCGCGGGCGACTTCGTGCTCTCGGGCGGCGAGCCCGCCGCCTGGGTGGTGATGGACGCGGTCAGCCGCCTGCTCCCCGGCGTGATGGGATGCGAGGCCTCCAAGGAAGAAGAAAGCTTCGGGCTGGACGGCCTGCTGGAGTACCCGCAGTACACGCGGCCGCGCGTCTTTCGCGGGCGTGAAGTCCCCGAGGTCCTGCTCTCCGGCGATCACGCGGCCATCGCCCGGCACCGCCGGCGCGAGGCGTTGCGGATCACGGCCCGGCACCGGCCCGACCTCATCGATCGGGACCGGCTCACCGACGAAGAACGCGCGCTGTTGGATGAAGAGTCAACGGGCCGCAAGGCCTGAGGAGGAAGTGTCATGAAGCGTCTGTTGCAGCTCGAGAAAGCCCACATGAAAACCAGCGTGGACCCGTTCCGGGTCGGCGACACGGTGCGGGTGCACATGCACGTGGTGGAAGGCGATCGGGAACGCGTGCAGGTGTTCCAGGGCGTGGTCATCCGGCGCCGGGGCAGCGGCCTCTCGCAAACGTTCACCGTGCGCAAGATCTCCTACGGAGTGGGCGTGGAGCGGCAGTTCCCGCTGCATTCCCCCCGGGTGGAAAAAGTCGAGGTCGTGCGCTCGGGGCACGTGCGCCGCTCGCGCCTGTTCTACCTGCGCAATCTCAAGGGAAAGGCCGCCCGGTTGAGAGGCGCCCGCGAAACGCAGGAATCCGGCGCCGAGACCGCGACTCCGGCGGATTAGAAACTTCGCCTCACCGGTTCCGGGCCACCCGGAAGCCGCCCGGCGGATGGAGCCATGCGCTTCTCCGAACTGGTATTGCAAGGCGTTCGCCGCTTTTGCCAGACCCATCGCTTCCCCCTGGGTCCGGGATTTACCGTTTTCGTGGGCGGCCCGGGCACCGGAAAGACCACCTTGATCGATGCGGTCCGGCACATGCTGTTTCTGGATCCGCTCGAGCCCGCCACCCGCAAATTCGCCTGCCGGGAAAGCGAGACCTGCCGAGCGGCGCTGCTCATCGACGACATCCGCGGCGCGCGCCACCGGTTGGTGCACGATTTCGTGCAGGGCAGTATCGCCCTGACCCGCTTCGATCCGCAGGCGAACCAATTCGCGCCCATCTCGTCGTCGGTTGCCGAGATTGCCCAGTATCTCGGCTCCACCCTGCACCTGCCGCAACAGGACCTGTTCTCCGTCTTCTACCTGCTCCAGCCGATTCCGGCATCCGCGGCGGTGGCGGCGCCTGCCGCCAAGGCCCCCGAAGTCGGCGCCCCGCCGGGCCGACGATCCGCTCCGCCGCCCAAACGCAGCCTTCCTCCGAGCAACTACGGACTGGAGGGAGGGGAATCGCGCTTTCCCGGCTACCAGGGCGACCTGGCCGCGAACGATGGCGAGCCGCTTCCGTCCGACCCGGCGGCCATCCGCGATCAGATCGGGGTGCTGGAACGCGACCTGGCCGCCGCCCGCGACGCCGACGAGGCCCAGTTCCGCCTGGACGGATTGCAAAAGGAGCAGTTCGAGCTCGAACAGAAGCTCAAGGGCTTCCAGCAGGGCGAACAGCGGGTGCGCCAGTTGGAAGATCAGCTCAAGCCGTTTGCGGCGCTGGATCAGGTGCCGGGCGACTTCGAAAAGCGGCTGCGCGAGTTTTCCGAACGCAAGAGCAAGTTCGAGCGGGATCTGAACCGTCTGGAGGAGGAGCGCCAGGAATGGGAGGAGAAGTCCCGCGCCGAGGCGCCCCCCGCGCTGGCGAAGAACCGCAACTTCCTGCTCGGAATGTTCCTGGGCGTGTTGTGCCTCGTGCTGGGCGTCGCCGGTTTCTTCGTGCACCCCGGCCTGCGCTGGGCGGCGCTCGGAGACCTGCTCGGGTTCGGCCTGGCTGCCGTGGCCGCCATCCGCCACCTCGACCGGACGATGGCCGCGGAACGGGCCGGAGCCCGCCTCCGTCTTTTGGATGACCGCGGTGAAAAACTGAAGCGCCAGTTCGAGATCGAAACCTCCGTGGTCAAGCGCAGCATGGAGGTTCTCGGCGCCGAGTCTCCCGCCGAGATCCTGGAGAAGTTCGCCCAGCGCAATCAACTTCGCTCGGCGCTGGAGGAGGCGCGCCGAGAGGCCGAAGCCCACAAACACGATCGCGACCGCACGACCATCGAAGCCCGCCTGAACGAACTGAAGGGCGAGATCGGCTCGCTGGAGGCCCGCTTGTCGGCCGCCGCCGGTCTCACCATGGGGCCGCAGGAGATGGAGCGCCGCCTGCAATCGCTGCGCTCCCGGCTGGCCTCGCTCGAGGGGGGCACACCGGCACAATCCCCGCCCTCACCGCCACCGCCACCGGATTTCAGCCCGGGCCCGGACACCTACCTGGACGGAAGCCCCGCGGAGCCGGACTTCGCTCCCGCTCCGGACTCGGGGCCGGATCCGTTCCAGACCCTGGTCCGACTGGCCCGGGATCTCTTCCTGGTCGATGCCGAGCGACTCCACCAGATGCTCTCCCCTCGGGCCGGACAATACGTGGCGGCGCTCACGCAAAAGGCGCAGACGCGACTCATCATCACGGCGCAGGGCACGGTGGAGGTGTCGTTCATGAACGGCCCGGCCGGTCCCGCGGCCCGGCTGCCCGACGCGGAGAGAAGCCTCGTGGACCTGGGATTGCGGCTCGCCGCGGTCGAGTTGGCGAGCCCGCGGCAACCGATCCCGATGCTGCTGGACGACCCCTTCGTCCACCACCCGCCCGAGCGCCTGGAACTGCTGGGACGGATGCTGGCCGGCCTGGGGCGGCACACCCAGGTGGTGTTGTTCACCTCTCAGGCGGATTTCGCCCGCCATGCCTCGGCGTCCTTCGAGATCTGAACCGCCCGAAACGGCCGGGATTCGGCTCCCGGACGGCGACCTCGATGCCTGGGCGCGAGCCTGTGGCGCGTGCCGGGTGGTGGGCGTCGACGAGGTGGGCCGCGGACCGCTGGCCGGGCCGGTCGTGGCGGCGGCGGTGGTGCTGGATCCGGACCGTCCGGTGCCCGGGCTGACAGACTCCAAGCGCCTGAGCCCACGGCAGCGCGAGCAACTCGCCGGATGGATCCGCGAGCGTGCGTGCGCGGTGGGAGTGGCGCGAGTGGAAGCCGCAGACATCGACCGCATGAACATCCGCCAGGCCACCCTGCGCGCCATGACGCTCGCGGTGATGCAGGCGGTCGGCGCCGGAAAGCGGCCCGATGCCGTGCTGGTGGACGGTTGCGACCTCGTTCCGCTGCCCGACCTCCCCGATCTATTGCAGTGGGCCTTCGTCGGAGGCGACGGCCGCTCCTCGTCCATCGCGGCGGCATCGATCGTGGCCAAGGTGTTCCGAGACAATCTGATGGCGGAGATCCACCGCGAGTTTCCAGAGTACGGGTTCGATCGCCACAAGGGCTACGGCACCCGCGAACATCTCGCGGCCATCGCCCGCCACGGACCGTGTGTCTGGCACCGAAAGACGTTTGCCGGGGTCAAAGAGCATCTGGCTGGCGCCACCGCCGGAGTTTGACCCGCGGATGTTCTTTTGGTGGAATGGCGGCTGTCCATGGGCGGAGGCCAGATGAAAGCGTTCGAGATCCAGGGTTCCTTCGGGTTGGATCGCCTTCAGCGCGTCGACACCCGCGAGCCCGAGCCGGGTCCGGGCGATGTCCTGGTGCGGGTGCGGGCCTGCTCTCTCAACTACCGCGATCTGATGATGGTGCGCGGCGAATACAATCCGCGACAGCCGCTGCCGCTGATTCCCCTTTCCGACGGCGCCGGTGAGGTCGTGGCCGTCGGCGCGGGCGTCACCCGGGTTCGCCCCAACGATCGGGTGGCGGCCATCTTCGCCCAGCGCTGGCTGGCGGGGCCGTTCAGCGCCGAGGCGCGCGCCTCGACCCTGGGCGGACCGCTGCCCGGCATGCTGCGCAGCCATGCGGTGCTGCCCGAATCGGGTGTGGTCACGGTGCCCGAGCATCTTGACTTCGAGGAGGCGGCCACGCTGCCGTGCGCCGCGCTCACCGCCTGGCACGCCCTGGCGGAAGGAACTGCCGTCCGGCCGGGGGAATGGGTGCTGCTGCTCGGCAGCGGCGGAGTGTCCATTTTCGCCCTGCAACTGGCCAAGCTCTTCTCGGCCCGGGTGGCGGTGGTGACGGGCAGCGCCGACAAAATTTCGCGGCTGCGCCAACTGGGTGCGGATGCGGTGATCGACCGTCGGGAGCAACCCGACTGGGAACGCGCGGTGCAGCGGCTCACCGGCGGCGGCGCCGACCGCGTGATCGAGGTGGGCGGCGCCGACACCCTGGCCCGCTCGCTGCAAGCGGCGCGCATCGAGGGCCGGGTCATGGTCATCGGCGTCCTGGGCGGCGTCGACGCCCGCCTGCCGGTCACATCCATCCTGATGAAGAATCTGCGCGTGCAGGGAGTATTCGTGGGCAGCCGCGAGATGTTCGACAACCTCAACCGGGCGGTGTCGGCCTCCGGCCTGCACCCGGTCATCGATCGCGTTTTCGATTTCGAGCAGTCTCGGGAGGCCTTCGATGTCCTGGCCTCCGGGAAGCACTTCGGAAAGCTCGTTATCCGCATCCCGGATTGAGCGCCTCCGCCCGCTCCGGGCAAGCTCCGCATGCCTGGCAGACTCCGGGGCGGCAAGGAGGCCCGGGCTCGGCGCGCCGCGCGCGTTCCCGCTCCGCCGCCAGCCAGGCGTTGGCAACCCCGGTATCGACGATCCGCCATGGCGGCGGCTCGTCATCGGGCCAGGGCCGATGGACCCGGTCTTCCCAATCTCCGAGAAGCTCGTCCAGCAACCCCGCGGGCGGCGGCCAGCGCCCTCCGGCACGGAGGAGCACACGGGCCATGCTCTCGTCCGAACGGTTGAGCAGGCATTGCATCTGGGCCAGCCGCGGCGAGAGCCCGGACACCTCGATGCCGCCCAGGGCTCGCAACCGCTGCCGCTGCGCCTCGATTCGCCGGCGCAGTTCGGCCAGGGGCGGCATCGCCTCGTGGGAAAACGGCGTGTGCGGCTTGGGCACGAAGGGGTTGAGCGAGATGCCCAGCCGCCCCCGGCGGCCGCGTCTCCGCTGGGACGAGAGCCAGGCGGACATCACGTCGCCCACCAACTCGACCTGGGCCCGCAGGTCCTCCTCTTCCTCGGTGGGGAGCCCCAGCATGAGATAGAGCTTGAGGTGGCCGATGCCGCTCTCGCCAGCGCGCGCGGCGGCCTCCAGGATCTGCTCCTTGCGGGCGGACTTGTGGATGACCCTGCGAAGTCGCTCGGAGCCGCACTCCAGCGCCAGGGTCAAGGTCTGCAACCCGCTGACGGCCAGACGGCCGAGCAGCACCCGTCCGGGTTCCGAGCAGAGAAAGGCCGGGTCCAGGGAGGCCGCGGTGAGATCGGCCCGGTCCTCGCCGAGTTCCTCGAGCAGCCGGTCCAGTTGCGGGTATTGCGACAACGAGGCTCCCACCAGGCCGATTCGCAGGCCCTGCCGGATCCCCTCGGCGGCGGCCTGTCGGATCGCCCCGGCCGAGAAGAACCGGGGCGGCCGGACCGCCCAACCCACGGCGCAGAAGCGGCATCCGGCCGGACAACCTCGCCCCGTCTCGACCATGAAAACGCCATGCCTCTCTCCCGGACGCACCTGCCGGGCCGCGGGCCGATCCCCGTCGAACATCACGGCGCGGACAGGAGCGACGGTCCGGCCGGGGACCCCGATCCCGCCGATGGCGGCCAGCGCGTCCAGGCGCTCCCCTCGCCCGGAGGTCTGGCGAATTGCGTCCAGCAAGGGGGGCAGCACCGGCTCGGCGTCGCCCGGCGCAAAGGCGTCCAGAAATGGCAGGATGGGCCGCGGATTCAGCCGCAGCGCCATTCCGCCCGCGATCACCAGCGGATCGCGCTCGCCTCGATCGGCGGCGAGCGCCGGGATGCCGCAACGGTCGAGATACTCCGGCAAGAGGGCGAACTGCTCTTCGGCGGACAGGCTGCAAAGCAAGAGAGAAAAGTCCCGGGCCGGCCGGCCGCTCTCCAGGGTCCGGCAGGCGCCCTTGCCCTGCGCTCCCCCGGGCAACCGCTCCGCCAGCGCCCTGGGGTCGGCGTTGACCCTGTCGTATACCAGGTCGACCGCCAGCCCGCCCATGTCTCCGCCGAGCGGGTCGAACGACAGCACCGCCGCGGAAACCCGCCCTCCGAATTCCTTGACCTTCCCCCCGGGGCGCGCCGCCCGCGCCAGCGCGATCTTGGGGGAACCTTTTCTCGGACCGACAGTCCAACGACGGGCCATGAGGGGACGCTAGCATGGGCTCGACGCTATGCGCCAGCCGAAACACATTTTTGCTTGACTTCCCCCGGCCGAGCATAAGATGTTTAGGCCACGGTAAAAGAGCTCTGGCTGCGGCCAGAAAATTTACGACCCTGGAAGGTCGAAAACAAAAGGAGCAGAAGACATGTTCGACGCCATTGCCGACGCATTCCACGAAGGTGGCTGGGGAATGTACCTCATCGCCGTCTGCCTGGTATTCATCATCGCCGTGGCGGCCGAGCGCATCGCCTACCTGTTCTTCCGGGCGCGCATCAACAAGAACGACTTCGTGAACACCATGCACAAGTACCTCTTCCAGGGCAATCTCCAGCGGGCCATCACCTATTGCTCCAGCCAGCGCGCCCCGCTGGCCAACATCATCAAGGCCGGCCTGCTGCGCATCGACGGCACCGAGCAAGAGATCCAGTCCGCCATGGACGAAGTGGCGCTGCAAGAGGTGCCCAAGATCGAGAAGCGCACCGGCTACCTCGCCATGCTCGGCAACGTGGCCGTGCTGTGCGGCCTCCTGGGCACCATCACCGGCCTGATCCGGGCCTTCGCCGCCGTGTCCTTCGCCGACGCCGCCGAAAAGGCCGTGCTGCTGGCCAAGGGCATCTCCGAGGCCATGAACTGCACCGCGTTCGGTTTGGGCTCCGCCATCCTGGGCCTGGTGCTGTTCTCGGTGCTCTCGGGCACCACCCAGCATCTGCTCGACGACATCAACGAGAGCACGGTGCGCATGCTGAACCTGATCCTGGCCAACAAGGACAAGCTGAACACCGCCGACGTCCGCGGCGCGGCCGAGTAGCCAGGACAGGGAACTTTTCCCCCGGAGCGGCCGACAAAGCCGCAGGAGGACAAGCATGGCCAGTGTCAGCGCACCCGGCGGCCGTAGTGGCGGCAAGAAGAACTTGAACGTGGAGTTCAACCTCGTTCCGTTCATCGACATGTTGAGTTGCCTCATCTGCTTTCTGCTCATGGCCGCGGTGTGGGTGCAGATCGGCAAGATTTCGGTGACCCAGTCCGGCCAGGGCGCCCCGACCGAGCAGACGCCCGAGCAGCGGATGCAGCTCAACTTGGTCGTGGCCATCACCCCGCAGGGATTTCTCATCACCGCCAACGGTCAGACCCTGCAGGATGGGGACATTCTCAAGTCGGGCAACCGGTACGACTTCGACCGCTTGGGCAAGAAGCTCAAGGAAATCCACAGCCAGTACCCGGACAAGAACGACATCGTGGTCATGAGCGAGGACAGCATCAAGTACGAAGACCTCATCGGCACCATGGACGTTTGTCTGGCCAACGAGTTCCCCAACATCTCGGTGTCCGGGACGATCTAGGGAGGCCGCCATGCCCATCAAGAAACCGGCCCCGCACCTGCTCAACTCGGTCAAGCTCAAGTACGCCAAGAAGCAACTCGCGCGCAAGAAGTCGGCCTCCTACGACGTGTCGCTGAACCTCACCCCCATGATCGACATGTTCGTCACTCTGGTCATCTTCTTGCTCATGACCTTCTCCACTTCCGGCGAGATCCTGTTCATCCAGAAGGACATCGAACTTCCCAAGGCGGAGAAGTCCGACACGCTGGAACAGGCCCCGGTCGTTATCATCGGCGCCGGCCAGGTGGTCATCGAGGGGCAGAGCGTCGGCAAGATGGACGACATCGCCGAAGACGAAAACTTCGAGATCGCCGACCTCTCCGAACGGCTCAACAACCTCAAGCGCAACTACCAGTCCCTGCACCCCAACCAGCAGTTCTCGGGCCAGATCATCATCCAGGGCGACAAGCAGATTCCATTCCGGGTGCTCAAGAAGGTCATGTTCACCTGCACCTCGGTCGGCTACACCAACATCAACTTCGCGGTGTTGCCCTCGGGCGGCGCGCAGAAGAAAGGCCCCGAGTCCGCGGGCTGAGCGCTTCCGCCGCCGTATTCCGGCTCCTCCCTCGTTCTCCCCGTCAGATCGTTTTGACCATACGCCGGCGACGTGAACTCCCGCGTGGGTTCGAACCATGGCCCAGGAGCCTTCTCCGCCCTGCCGATGCCTCGCCCCGTGGTGGCCCCGACAACAATGATGCCGAGGGCTCCTGGTTGAACCCCCTCACAAAAAGAGCATCGAGCGCTGCGGCAAGAACCGCTCGCGTCGTCGAACGAGGAACGACCTTCTCGCAGACGTGCCGCCGCTCTTCCGCTCAGCGTCTAGCGATCGGGACGGCGCAGGAAGGTGGGAACGTCGTATTCTTCCTCTTCCAGCGATACGGCGTTGAAGGCCGAGGCGGCCGCCTGGGCCTCGACCGTCCGCACCGCATCGCGCGCCGGATCGCGCGGCACGGCGCGGGCCGGAGCGGGACGGGCGAGCGGGACCCGCTCCATTACCGGCGGAGGTGCGCTCTGCAGTTCATTGTGGCGCTGGTTGCGCCGGATGATGGTGGGAATGTCGAGGTTCTCGTCCACCTGGGCGACTCCGCGCGGGCGCTCCGACAATAATTCGGGCGACGTTTCGAAGCCAGTGGCAATCACCGTGATCTTGATCTCGTCCTTGGCATTGGGGTCGATCACCGAACCCAGGATGATGTTGGCGTCTTCGTGCACCTGCTCCTGGATGAAAGTGGCGGCCTCGTTGACCTCGTACAGACGGAGGTCGGGCCCTCCGGTGATGTTGAGCAGGATGCCGGTGGCTCCCTGAATCGCGACCTCGGCAAGCAGCGGCGAGTTCACCGCCTGATGCGCCGCCTCGAGGGCCCGGTTGGAACCGGTGGCGGACCCGGAACCCATGAGCGCCATGCCCCGGTTCTGCATCACCGTGCGCACATCGGCGAAATCCACGTTGATCATGCCCGGCACCGTCACCAGATCGCTGATGCCGCGTACCGCGTTGAGCAGGATCTGATCGACCCGGGTGAAAGCATCGAGCAGGGCTGTGTTCTCTCCGGCCAGATCGATGAGTTTCTGGTTGGGAATGGTGATGAGCGTGTCCACCGATTGCTTGAGTGCCTTGATCCCCTCCTCGGCCTGCCGGGCCCGGCGCCGGCCCTCGAACATGAACGGACGGGTGACGACACCCACGGTGAGGCACCCGAGCGAGCGCGCCACCTCGGCCACCACCGGAGCGCCTCCGGTCCCCGTTCCGCCGCCCATGCCCGCGGTCACGAACACCATGTCCGCGCCTTCGAGCACCTCGGCCAGGCGTTCCCTGGATTCCATGGCGGCGCTGCGCCCGATCTCCGGATTGGCGCCGGCGCCCAGGCCGCGGGTGAGGTTCTCGCCCATCTGAATCTTGATTTCGGCCTGGTTTTGCGCCAGGGCTTGAGCGTCGGTGTTGCAGGCGATGAAGACCACGCCCTGCAACCCGTTCTTCACCATGGTGTTCAAGGCGTTGCCGCCTCCTCCGCCGACTCCGACCACCCGGATCTTGGCGCCGGTCTGTTCGACTCCCATCAGTTCGATCATGACTCCCTCCGTTTTCGGGCCGCGCGCGCGGTCCAAGGTTCAGGGCTCTCGCCCTTCGTTTCTAAAAGAAGTCCCGGATCCAGTTCTGCATCCTTTGCCGGATCCGCCCGTACAGGTTGCGATCCGGACGCACCGGGAAAAACCTGTTGCTCAGGTGGTCCCGACCGTACAGGACCAGGCCCACGCCGGTGGAATAGATCGGAGATTTCACCACGTCGGTGAGACCGCCCATGCGCTCGGGAATGCCGCGGCGCACGGGCATTCCCAACACCTCCTCGGCCAGTTCGGGGATGCCTTCCATGATTGAGGTCCCGCCGGTGATCACCGCGCCGGAGGCCAGCAGGTCGGCGTAACCGGAATGCTGGATCTCGCGGAGCACCAGGCTAAAGATCTCCTCGACCCGGGGCTCCACGATCTCGCACAGGATCTGCCGTGACATGGAACGGGCGGAGCGACCTCCGACCGATGGCACCTCGATGGTCTCCTCCTTGTCCACCAGCGAGGCCAGAGCGCAGCCGTGGCGCATCTTGAGGGTCTCGGCTTCCTGCGCCGGGGTGCGCAGGCCGATGGAGATGTCACTGGTGATCTGGTTGCCCCCCAGGGGCAGAACCACGGTGGACACGATGCTGCCATTGACGAACACGGCGATATCGGTGGTGCCGCCGCCGATGTCGATGAGGACCACGCCGAGATCGCGCTCGTCCTCGTTGAGCACCGCCAGGGCCGAGGCCAGCGGCTGAAGCACGATGTCGGCCACGTCCAGCCCGACCTGGTTGGCGCACTTGACCAGATTCTGCGCGGAGCTGCAGGCGGCGGTGACCAGGTGGACCCGCGCTTCCAGGCGGACGCCGCTCATGCCCAGCGGCTCCTTGATGCCGTCCTGGTTGTCGATGACGTATTCCTGCGGCAGAACGTGGATGACCTCCTGGTCCAGCGGGATCACCACGGCCCGGGCCGCGTCGATGACGCGGCGGATGTCGGACGGCGTGACTTCCTTGTCCTTGAGCGCCACGATGCCCTGCGAGTTGACTCCCTTGATATGACTGCCGGCGATACCCACGTAGGCGCTCTTGATCTCGCAACCGGCCATCATCTCGGCTTCCTCGATGGCCTGCTGGATGGAGGACACCGTGCTCTTGATGTCCACCACCACGCCCTTGCGCAGGCCGCGGGACGGCGCGGAGCCGATGCCGACGACATCGACGGCCCCTCCCTCGCGGATCTCGCCGACCACGGCGCAAATCTTGGTCGTGCCGATGTCCAATCCCACCAGGATCTCGCTGTTCTTGGCCATTGTCTCACCTCGTCCGAAGGTCCGGTTTCTTCTGATTTGCCGACTCGGCGCCTGCAGCGGCCGTCAGTTGCACCGCCAATCCTTCCGAGCGGCCGACCCGCTCGACGCGAACCACCTGGGCGTCGAGGCTCAGTTCGCGCAGCTTGGAGAACACCCGGCATAGGCCGGAAAGCTTGTCGGCGACCGGAGGCGGGCCCAGATGCACGACCCGACCGCCCGGATCCAACACCATCGAGATTCCCAACAGCTCGTCGGTGTGCACCTGCGCCACTCGCATGCCCGCCAGGCAGGGTTGGCTCTCGACGGCGCGCGCCGCGTGCAGCGCCTCGCGAAGCCTCTCCTGCGCCCGCATGGGCTCCTGCTGAGTCCCTTCTCTCGACAGCCCCGAGATCACCGGAAGGTCTGCGGGTTCGCCCGCTTGCCAGCGCTTGAAGATCTCGCCGCTGGGATCGATGTAGTAGAAGCTGTCCAGGTTCACCAGCGCCGCAGCCTGGTACTCCTCCACTTCCACCACGACGCGATCCGGCACCACCCGGCTGACGCGGGCGTGGCGAATCCACGGATGGGCACGGACGCGCCGGGCGGCGGCCGCCTCGTCGATCGAGAAGATGTTCTGGCCTTCTTCGAGCCCGGCGGCCCGCAACAGACTCTCCGGCCGGGTCATGCCGACGCCGCGCACCTCAAGCACGCGAACGGTCAACGCGGGCGAGCTGCGCAGGAACCGTTCCAGCGCGAACGCCCCCGCCCCGAACGCAGCGCCCAGCGCGGCCAGCCCCATCAGCCGGAGCGGTCCCCAGACCAGCACGCGCAGCCGCCGCGCACGGCGGAAGCGGCGCTCGTCGGGACTCGGAAGTCTGCGGTTGCGTCGAGCCACCCGACCTCCTTCAGGCCCACAGCCGAGCGCCGTGCAAGATGCGCTCGGCCAGATCCTCGAACGAAAGCCCGGCGCCGGCGGCGATCTTGGGCACCAGGCTGGCCTCGGTCATGCCCGGCAGACTGTTCACCTCGAGCAGAAACATCTTGCCGGCGCGGTCCAGAAGAATCTCCACTCTCGTCACGCCGCTGCATCCGAGACAGCGATGGGCCGCGACGGCCTGGTGGCACAATTCGTCCTCCACCGCCTTTTCCACGGGAGCGGGAAACAAGTAACGGGTCCGGCCCTGCGACTGGTATTTCGCCTGATAGGAGTAGAACTCGTCGCCGGGGACCACCTCCAGCACCCCGAGGGCCCGGCCGTCCAGGATGGCGATGTTCATCTCCCGTCCGAAAATGCGCCGCTCGATCAGGATGTCCCCGGCATAACGCGCCGCCAGGCGCAGCGCCTGCGCCAGCGCTCCGGGATCCTCCACCATGGACACGCCTACGCTGGATCCCTCCCGTGCCGGCTTGACCACCACCGGAAGACCGAACGGGATTCTCGCCGCGTCGAAAGACTCGATTTCGCCGGGCGACACCACCACGTCCTCGGCGACCGGAAGACCGGCTTGGCGGAACATCTTCTTGGCGGCCACCTTGTCCATGGCCAGCGCCGATGCCAGCACGTTCGATCCGGTGTAGGGGATGCGCATGATTTCGAGCAGCCCTTGCAAACAACCATCCTCGAAGGCGCGTCCATGGAGCGCCAGAACCGCCACCTCGATGCCCTCCCGCTGCAGCACCTCGGGAAGATCGGCCCCCACCGCGATGTCGACCACGTTGTATCCGCGCGCGCGCAGGGCGCGAGACAGGGCCGCGCCGGTGCGCACCGAGACCTCGTGCTCGGCGTTGTGGCCGCCGAACAAGACACCGATTCGCTTGTCGCGCAGACTCATGGATCAGTCCTTTCGCCCGCTCTGGCCCAGCCGTTGCACCAGCTCTCGACCGAGTTTCCAAACGTCGCCCGCGCCCATGGTGATCACCAGGTCGCCGGGCCGCGCGTTCTCGAGCAACCAGCGCAGGCCTGCCTCGGCCGTACCCAGGAAATCCGCATCCGGATGCCCACTGGCCTCGAAGTGAGACAACAGGCCGGCGCCGCTGACGCCCGGCAGGGGCGCCTCGCCGGCGGAATAGATTTCCAGCAGTCGCACCACGTGGGCATCCCCGAAGGCCGCCCCGAAGGCCGGCCCCAGATCGCGGGTGCGGGTGAAGCGATGCGGCTGGAAGACCACCAAGATCCGCCGATCGGGATGGCTCAGGCGGGCGCCGGCCAGGGTGGCGCGGATCTCTTCGGGGTGGTGGGCATAATCGTCGACCACCCGGATGCCGTTCGCCTCGCCCAGTACGCTGAACCGTCGCTCGACGCCCTGGAAAGCCGCAAGCACCCGGACGGTGACGTCGAACGGCACCCCCACCTCGTCGGCCATGGCGATGACGGCGAGGGAGTTTTGGACGTTGTGCCGGCCCAGCAAGCGCAATTCCACCTTCCCGAGCAGACGATCGTTGTGCCAGGCCTCGAAGCGGGTGCCCTGCGCCATGAACTCCACGGCTTGCGCGCGGTATTCGGCCTGCGGCGAGAATCCGTAGCGCACCACTCGCTTCCCGATTCGGGGCAACAAGTTGGCCACCGTCAGATGGTCCTGGCAGGCCACCACCAGCCCGTAGAATGGAACCCGGTTGGCGAACTCCAGAAACGCCTGTTGCTCGGCCTCGAAGGTGCCGAAATGATCCAGGTGCTCCGGATCGATGTTGGTGATGATGGCGTGCGTGGGCTGGAGGCGCAAAAACGATCCGTCGCTCTCGTCCGCCTCGGCCACCAGATATTCCCCCTGTCCGAGTCGGGCGTTGCTGCCGAGGCTGTTGAGCCGGCCGCCGATGATGAGGGTGGGATCCAGCCCGGCATCGAACAGAACGGTGCCGAGCAGAGAGGTGGTCGTGGTCTTGCCGTGGGTGCCGGCCACCGCGATGCCTCGCTTCATGCGCATCAGTTCCGCCAGCATCTCCGCCCTGGGGATGACCGGGATGCCGCGCTGTCGCGCGGACAACACCTCGGGGTTGTCAGGACGGACGGCGCTCGACACCACCACCACGTCGACCTCGGTCAAATGTTCGGCGGCGTGCCCCTGGTGAATCACCGCGCCGAGCCGGCGCAGACGAGAGACGTTGTCGTTGTGGGCCAGATCCGAACCGCTGACCTGGTAGCCGAGGGTGAGCAACACTTCGGCGATACCGCTCATGCCGATGCCGCCGATGCCGACGAAGTGAACCCGGTAGGTGCGGGCGCCGATCATGCCGTCCCTCCCGGCGAGGCGGGCCCCTGGGGCCGGACCATCCGCAAGACGTCCGCCAGGATGTCGTCGGCCGCCGACGGCCGCGCCGCCTGACCCGCGGCTTCGGCCATGCGGCGCAATCGCTCCGGATCGGCGAGCAGTTCCGTCGCGGCCTGTGTGAGAGTCTCCGGCGTCAGGTCGGCCTGGCGGATCATGACGGCCGCGCCGCGATCGGCCAGGGACCGCGCGTTGAGTTCCTGATGATTGTCCGCCGCATGGGGCAACGGGACGAGCAACGACGGCTTGCGGCAGAGGGCCAGCTCGGCCACGGTGGTGGCGCCGGCGCGGCAGATGACCAGGTCGGCCTCGCGGTAAGCGGCGGCCATGTCGTGGATGAACGGCATCACCTCCGCGTCGAGTTGGAGTTCCTGGTAGCGAGCCGCGACCGCCTCGAAGTCCGACCGGCCCGTCTGATGCCGCACCCGCAGATCCGGCAGGCTCTTTTGCATTCGCGCCACCGCATCCGGAACCACCCGATTGAACACCGCCGCGCCTTGGGAGCCGCCGAACACCAGCAGTCCGCGCCGGTTCGACTCGGCCGGCGCCTGCTTCAGGCTAGCGACCAGGGCCTTGCGCACCGGATTGCCGAGCAGCACCGCCCTGCCCGCCGGGAAATGCCGCTGGCTTTCGGGGAACGACACATAGGCCCTCCGCACCAGGCGCCCGAGAATGCGGTTGGTCAGTCCCGGCAAGGCGTTTTGCTCCAGCACCACCGCGGGCAGCCGCATGAGCCAGGCGCACAGCAGCACCGGCCCGGAAGCGTAGCCGCCGACGCCGATGACCACATCCGGGCGAAAGGCGCGTACGATGCGGCGCGATTGCCACAGCGCCCTCGGGATGCGCAACAGACCCCGCAACCAACCGAGCCAGCCGCGGCCCTTGAGCGCGCCGACTTCGATGAATTCCACCGGGAAGCCGGCGCGGGGAACGGCCTCGGCCTCGACGCCGCGGCGGGTGCCGACGAACAGGACCTGATGGCCCTCGTTTCGCGCCAGGGCCGCCTCGGCCAGGGCGATGCCCGGGAACAGGTGACCGCCGGTTCCTCCGCCGGCGATGAGCAAGCGCATACCCACGCGAACGACTCCTCTCACGGCCAGGTGAGTTTGGACTCCACCCTGTCCGTTTCGGCACCGCAGCCGGACACGTGCAACAACAGCCCGGCGGCGAACAACATGCAGATCATCGAACTGCCGCCATAGCTGAAGAACGGCAACGTGAGCCCCTTGGTCGGCAGCAGACCCACCACCACGCCCACATTGATGAGCACCTGCATGGCGATCAGCGCGGTCAGACCGAAGGCCAGGTAGGTGCCGAACAGGTCCGGAGCTCTCAGAGCGGCCCGCAAGCCTCGCCACACCACCACCGCGAACAGCCCCAGCACCAGCAGCACGCCGAGCAGGCCCAGCTCCTCTCCCACCATGGAAAAAACGAAGTCGGTGTGGGCCGCGGGCAGGAAGAAGAGCTTGTGCTTCCCCTCGCCCAGTCCCAACCCGGCGATGCCACCGGAACCAAACGAGATCAGGCTCTCGGTCACCTGATAGCCCTTGTCCAGTCGATCGCTCCAGGGGTCGAGGAAAGCCAGCAACCGCCGCATCCGGTAGCCCTCGCCCACGATGAGCAGGTAGGCCATGGGCAGGGCGGCCAACGCCGAGGCCAGGATGTAGCTGAGGCGCGTGCCCGCCACGAACAACATGAAAAACAGCAACATGGCCAGGGTGGCGGAGGTGCCGAAGTCCGGCTGGCCCAAGAGAAGCAGGATGAGAATTCCCGCGATGATGAGATGCGGCAAGAAGCCAGCGGAGAAGGCGCGGATGTGCTCCTTGCGCCGGGTCAACGACACCGCCAGGAAAATGACGAAGGCGATTTTGGCCAGCTCCCCGGGTTGGAATCCGAACGAGCCGATCCGCAGCCAGCGGGACGAACCGCCGGCGGTGCTGCCCACGCCGGGGATCAAGACCATGATCAGCAAGACCACCGTGACCAGCAGCAGCGCGAAGCCCAGCTTGACCAGGCGCTGATACCCCAGGCGCAGCGCGGCGAACATGGCCATCAAACCGAGCGCCACGAACACCACCTGCCGCTTGAGAAAGTATCCGGCCTCGCCGTGGCGATCCTCGGCGAACACCGCGCTGCTGCTGTAAACCATGACCAGCCCGAAGGCCACCAGGGCCATCACGGCCACAAACAGCACGCCGTCCACCTGTGGGCGCTGGCTCATGGCGTCTCGGCTCCTTCGCGCACCAGACGGCGGAACTCGTCGCCGCGCTCTTCGAAGTCGCGAAACATGTCGAACGAGGCGCAGGCGGGGCTCAGCAACACCACATCGCCCGGCCGGGCCAGCCGGCGGGCGGCCGCCACCGCCTGGGCCAGGTCCTCCACCCGAACCGCAGGGGCGCAATCGCCCAGCTCCGCCTCCAAAGAAGGCGCGTCCTCTCCCAGCAGGATCATGTGCCGGACGTTTTGCCGTACCAGCGGGCGCAGCGGCCCGTAGGGCGCTCCCTTTCCCCGGCCGCCGGCGATCCAGACGATGCCGGCAGAGCCGAAACTCGCCAGGGACCGCGCCGCCGCATCCACGTTGGTGCCCTTGGAGTCGTTGACGAAACGCACGCCACCCTGCTCGGCGACCAGTTCCAGGCGATGGGGCAGACCCACGAAGTCATCGAGGCCGGCCTGGATCGCCTCCGGAGACAGGCCGGCGTCCAGCACGGCCAGAATGGCGCTCGCGGCGTTCTCCGCGTTGTGATCGCCGAGCAGCCGATCCGGCGGCAGGCGCCACTGCCGGTCCTGGCCGACGGCGCTGAGTATCCGGCCTTGAATCCACACGTCGCCCGGCCGCAAGCGGCCGACATCGCGCGCGAAGCAGCGCCGTCGGCACGACAGACCCTGGGCGTTCGCGCGCACCACCTCGTCGTCCGCGAAAAAGACACCGCTTTCGCGGGGACCCTGGCCCTCGAAGAGCCGGCGCTTGCAGGCCGCGTACTGTTCGAGGGTGCCGTGGCGATCCAGGTGATCGGGCGTCAGGTTGAGCCAGATCGCGATGGACGGGATGATCGCACCGGGGCGGCTGAGGTGCTCGAGCTGGTAGCTGGACACCTCCACCACCGCCCAATCGGGCGCCGGTCCTTCCAGCGCCGCCAGGAGGGGCAGGCCGAGATTGCCCCCGGCGAACACGTTTCTCCCCGCTCGCCGCAGCAGGTGGGCGCACAGGGTGGTGGTGGTAGACTTGCCGTTGGTCCCGGTCACCGCCAGAATGGGAGCGGCGAGCCGGCTGGCGGCCAGTTCGAGTTCACCGATCATCTCGATCCCCTGGCGCCGGGCCTCCATGACCATGGGGTGATCCAGGTGCACCCCGGGGCTCAACACCAACAGCTCACATCCGCGAACCACCTCCAACGGCTCGGCGCCCAGGACGAGCTTGACCCCCTGGGCCGCGAGGGCGGAGGCGTCGGCCGGATCCTCGCGCCGATCGACGCCGATCACCCGCGCTCCCTGCCGGAGCAAATGGAGCGCGGCGGCCCGGCCGCTACGACCCAGCCCCAGCACCACGACGCGACGACCGGACAATCGGCGCAAGATGTCCTGCAATCCGTCCATGCTCTCCTCAGCGCAACTTGAGACTGGCGATCCCGACCAGCGCCAACATGGTGGACACCACCCAGAAGCGGACGATGATCTTCGGCTCGGCCCAACCCAAAAGTTCGTAGTGATGGTGCAGGGGCGCCATGCGGAACACCCGCTTGCCCGTCAACTGGAACGAGACGACCTGGATCATCACCGACAGGATTTCCATCAGGAATACCCCGTGGATGATGGCCGATACGATTTCGTTCTTGGTGAGTACGGCCAGCGTGCCCAGGCCGGCCCCCAGCGAAAGCGAGCCCACGTCCCCCATGAAAACCGAGGCCGGGTAGGTGTTGTACCACAAGAAGCTCACCCCCGCGCCCATGATCGCCGCGCAGAAAACGGTGAGCTCGGCGGCGCCGGGAATGTGGGGGATGCGCAGGTAGTCGGCAATGTTGAACTCCACGCCCGCCGGCCACCCCTTCATCTTGAGCACGGTGCCGGCGGCATAGGAAAGAACCAGGAAGGTGAAGGCCGAGGTGATGGCCGGACCGATGGCCAGCCCGTCGAGTCCATCGGTGAGGTTCACCGCGTTGGCGGTGCCGACGATCACGACCACCGCGAACAGGATGTAGAACCCGCCGATGTCCGGATTGAAGAGTTCGAAGTTGACCACGGGGAAGGACACGCGCGAGTCGAAATCGGTAAAGAAATACAGCAGCGACACCAGGCTCCCGCCGATGAAGAACTGCAGCAGAAGGCGCGCTTTTCCCGAAAGGCCCTTGGAGTCGCGCCGGCGCAGCTTGCGGTAGTCGTCGATGAATCCCACCAGCCCGAAGCAGGTGGTCATGGCCAGGACCACCCACAAGTGGAGATTGGTGAGATCGCCCCACAGCAGGCAGCTGGTCAAAATCGCCACCAGCAGCAGCACGCCGCCCATGGAGGGCGTCCCCGCCTTGGCCTTGTGAGTCTCGGGGGTGTCCTCGCGGACGTTGCTGGCGCCCTCCTGCACCCTCCTGAGCCAACGGATGAACCGAGGGTACAAGAGCAGCCCCAAAATCAGCGCCGTGCCGCCCGCCGCCAGTGCGCGAAAAGACGGGTAGCGCACCACGTTGATCCAGCGATCGTATTGATAGAGGAGATAATAGAGCATCCCTCAGTCCTCGTGAACATAGTCCCATTCGATCCCATGGCGGGCGGCCACCAGCCGAACGATCCTCTCCAGGGCCACGCCCCGCGAACCCTTGACCAACACCCAGGTTCCCGGCCGCAACCGTTGCTCGAGCCAGGACGCGGCCTCATCGATGTCTGCGGTGGACAAGACACTGGCCAGGCCACCGTCCGCCGCGCCCGCGGCCATCGGTGCCACCTCGGCGCCGAACAAACAGAGTTCGCCGACGCCGACCCTCGCCGCGGCCCTGCCCACGTCGCGGTGGAACTCCGCCGAGGCCGTCCCCAGCTCGCGCATCTCCCCGAGCAAAGCTGCGCGCGGCGCCGACCCGGCCAGCTCGGCCAGCGTTTCCAGCGCCGCCGCCATGGAGCGAGGATTGGCGTTGTAGCAATCCACCAGCACCGTGGCTCCGGCAATGGAGAGCGGTTCCATGCGCAGCGGGGCGAAGCGCGTTCGGGGCAGCCGCTCCTCGATGTCCTCGGCCGAAATGCCGAGCGCCAACCCCACCGCCGCGGCGGCCGCGGCGTTGTGCAAGTTGTGAAGTCCGGGGCGTCCCAGACGCACCTCGATGGCTCGGCCTTCCAGAGACAGCCGGCCCCGCACCCCGGCGCCATCGGCCTGCGCGGACAGCAGCCGCACGTCCGCATGCGGCGCCCGTCCGAACTTGAGCTGCATGGCCGCGGTTCGGGATGAGACGGAAAGCACCAGCGGATCGTCGGCGTTCACCACCGCGATGTCTCGACGAGTGAGACTCTCGAACAGCTCGCCTTTCGCCTCCGCCACCGCCTGCAGCGAGCCCAGGCCCAACAGGTGCGCGGGATGGACATTGGTGATCACGCCCACCTGGGGCTGGGCGATCTGGGACAGGCGCCGGATTTCTCCGGGAGCGTTCATCCCCATCTCCAGCACCGCGTGCCGATGGGATTCGTTCAGCTCCAGCAGCGCGCGAGGCATGCCGACCAGGTTGTTGAGGTTGCCGCGGTTGTAGAGCACGCCCTCGGGGCCGCCCAGCACGGCCACGGCCATGAACTTGGTCGTGGTCTTGCCGTTGGAGCCGGTGATGCCGACCAGCTTCACCCGGTGGCGGGCCCGGTGCCAGGCGGCCAGATCTCCGAGCGCCCGCAGCGGATCCTCGACGCACACCACCGCGGTTTCGGGCGGCAAAACTCCCGGCACGCCCTGCTGCCAGGCATCGCGTGCCACCAGCACCATGACGGCCCCCCCGGCGACGGCCTGAGCGCAGAATCTCGCTCCGTCGAAGCGCTCGCCGCGCAAGGCCACGAACAGCGACCGGGGAGGCACCCGCCGGCTGTCGGTGGTCGCCGCGGCGCACACCGCGTCAGCCGGTCCCTGGACGAGGGTACCGCCCGTCGCTTCGGCCAGTTGCCGCGCGCTGCACAAACCCTGCTGGGACACGCCGCCGTTCATGATGGCCTTCCGCCCTCCCGCTGTTCCAGGGCCCAACGGGCTTCTTCCCGATCGTCAAAGTGGGTCCGCGTCGAACCCAGGATTTGATAGGTTTCATGTCCCTTGCCGGCGATCAGCACCACATCCGCCGGCGCGGCCGCGGCCACCGCGCGCCGAATGGCCTGGCGGCGATCCGGCTCGACGGCGAAGGCGCCGCGGTCGCTGCCCGGCAACCGGTCCCAGCCCACCTCGCGTCCGCCCGCCCGCTGCAAACCGGGGAGAATATCCGCGATGATGGCGCCCGGATCCTCGCTGCGGGGATTGTCCGACGTCACCACCACTCGATCTGCGCCGCGGGCCGCGATTTCTCCCATCAACGGTCGCTTGCCGGCATCCCGATCTCCGCCGCACCCGAATACCACCCACAGACGGCCGCGGCACATCGGGCGCAGCGTGGCCACCACCGCCTCCAGCGCTTCGGGCGTGTGGGCATAATCGACGAACACCGCCGGCCCTTCCGCCGCCGGCACGCGCTCCAGGCGGCCCGGCACTGGGGGAGCTTTTCTCAACCCCGCGGCCACGATGTCGGGAGCCAGTCCCAACGCGATGCCGCAGGCGAACGCCGCCATCAAGTTGTACTGATTGTGGCGTCCCGCCAGAGAGCTTTCGATTTCTTGCACGCCGCCCGGGAATTGCAGGCGCAAGGCCACGCCATCGAGGCCGCGATCCCAAACTTGCAGCGGCCGCACATCGGCATCCGGCGCAAACCCGAATTTCAGCATGCGACCGGAGAATCCCTCGATGACGGCCGCAGCGGCCGGATCGTCCTGGTTGACCACGGCGGTCCGATCCGCAGCGCGGCTTTCGGCCAGCTCGCGGCGAAAGAGCAGCCGCTTGGCCGCGGCATAGCTGGCGAGATCCTTGTGGAAATCGAGGTGATCGCGTCCCAGGTTGGTGAACACGCCGAGCTGGAAATCCGTCCCGCGCGTCCGCTCGAGTTCGAGCGCGTGGGAGGAAACCTCCATGACGCAGTGGCTGGCGCCCGCATCGCGCATCCAGGCCAACAAGGCCTGCAACTCGGGCGCCTCGGGAGTGGTATGGTCCGTCGGCCGATGCTGTTGCCCGAGGCGCGCGCCCAGCGTACCGATCAGCCCCGGCCGCGCTCCCGCCGCGCGCAGGATGGACTCCAGCAGGAAGCTCACTGTGGTCTTGCCCTTGGTGCCGGTGATTCCGATCACCCGCAACGCCAGACCGGGTTCGCCGAAGAAGCGCACGCTGGCTCTGGCCAGCGCCGTGCGCGTGCGGGCCACCCGAACCAGGGCCGCCAGCCGTCCGCGGGGCATGGGCCGCTCCACCAATGCCGCCACCGCCCCCTGGGCCGCAGCCTGTTCCAGAAAGCGATGGCCATCCACGCGCTCCCCGGCCAGGGCCACGAACAGGTCTCCCGGCCGCACCTTGCGCGAGTCCGTGGCCAGGCCGAGCACCGACAGCTCGGTGTCTCCCTCGACAGCGACCGGCCCGAGCCCTTCGAGCAGTTCGCGCAGACGGAGCGAGCGGGCGCTCATGGCTGCCCTCCCTCGCCGCTGTCGAGAACGAGTTGCACGCGGCGCCCGCCGGCGACGACGGTGCCGGCGGACGGCGATTGCCGGCTCACACGCCCATACCCCTGGGCCGCCACTTCCAACCCGCGGGGCGCCATCCGCCGCAGCGCCTCGCGCAGGGAAAGCCCCCGCACGTCGGGCACGGTCACGCCCGAGCCGGAGCCAGGCTGCGCCTCGGGCTCGGGCTCATCGTCCAAGAGCGGCAGGCTTTCGCGGACCGGCGCGGCCGCGGATCCGACGGCCGTCGGCGCTCGCGCCGCCAGCGGGTCGGGGAACACGCCGAGGTAGGGAAGCGCCTCCTGGGCGATGCGGGCGAATGCGGGGGCCGCCACCACGCCGCCGTAGGGACTGGTGGTGGGCTCGTCCACCACCACCAGAATGACCAGCCGAGGCCTATCGGCGGGAACAAATCCGATGAACGAAGCGATGCGCTTGTCCTTCGAATATCCCCCCGTGATCGTGTCCGCCTTTTGCGCCGTCCCGGTCTTGCCGGCCACGCGGAATCCAGCCACCGCCGCCGCAGTCCCGGTGCCTCCCGGCCCCACCACTCCTTCCAGCATGTTTCGCAGCTCCTGCACGGTCTTCTCGCTTGCCAGCCGGCCGAGCGGCTCGGGTTCGAAACGCTGCCACAGCTGGTCCCGAGGGCCGCGGATTTCCCGCACCAGCAGCGGCTGCATCCACACGCCGCCATTGGCCAGGGCGCCGTAGGCCGCCGCCAACTGGAGCGCGGTGACGCTCACGCCCTGACCGAATGCCGCCGTGGCCACTTCCAGATCTGGCCACTGCCGGGCCGGGCGCAAGGGACAGGCCGCCTCTCCCGGAAAGGATGTCTGGCTGCGCTGTCCGAATCCCCAGCGCTGCAGCGCCGCGTGCAGCCGTTCACGACCCAAACGCAAGCCGATGCGGGCCATACCCACGTTGCTGGAGCGCACCAGCACCTCCCGCAAGGGAAGCGAGGTGTTTTGCGGATGAGAGTCGTTGATGACGTGGTTGTTCACCAGCAGGCTGCCGGCCCGGCAGTCGATGCTCTCGCCGGGCCGCACCAGGCCGCTTTCGAGCGCTTCCGCCAGAATCACGCTCTTGAGCGTCGAGCCCGGCTCGAAGCAGTCGGTCAGGGCTCGATTGCGCCGCTGCTCGGGTCGTGCCTTGCCGAAGGTATTGGGGTTGAAGCCGGGCAGGTTGGCCAGAGCCAGTATCTCGCCGGTGGCGGGATCCATCACCACCACGGAGCCGCCGGCGGCCTGGGCCTCGCTCACCGCGCGGGCGAGCTCGCGCTCGGCGATCTCCTGCAGCGTCAGATCCAGGGTGGTCACCACCGTCCCGCCGCCGCCAGCCTCGCGTTCGCCCAGGCCGTTGGCCAGCAACACTTGCTGGCGGGCGTCGCGCAACCCCTGGGCCATCACCTGGGTGCCGCGCAGGACGCCCTCGAAGAGCAACTCCAACCCCTCCAGCCCGCGGCCGTCGCCGGCAAATCCGATCACCGAGGCCCCCAGTTCGCGCGCCGGATAGAACCTCCGGCTCTCCCGGGTGAAATGCAGCCCGGTCACCTTCAGCGAACGAACCCGCTCCGCCTCATCCGGCGGCATGCGGCGCTTGAGCCAGACGAACTGCTTGCGCGAAGTGAGCTTTTTCTTCAGCGTCGCCTCGGGGATGTCCAGGATCGGCGCCAGGCGGCGGGCGGCGGCGCCGCCGTCGGCGACCTCGCCTGGAACGGCGAACAGCGAGTCGGTCATGATCGAGAGGGCCAGCGGGTTGCCGTTGCGGTCCAGGATGGAACCGCGCATCGGCTCCAGCGCGATCTCCTTGAGGTATTGTTCCCGCGCCAAACCCCGCAACCAATCCACCTGAACAATCTGCAGCTCGGCGACACGCCACAACACCGCGAGGAGGCAAAGCGAAAGGAAACCGACCACCCCCATCAGGCGCAGTCGCAACCAGCGGATGTGGCGGCGATCGGGCATGACTTCCTCAGGGCTCCCGTCCGGCGTCCAGCGCCAACCGGCCCGAGCCTCGCCCTAAAAACAGGACCCGCGCCGGATCGGGCTCGACCAGTCCGAGCGAACGGGCCAGCGCACGCAATCGCGTCGGGTCCTTCAAGGTGGCCACTTCCAGGCGCAGCTTTCGCTGCTCTTCCAACAACTGCTCGCGCTCGCGGGTCGCTTGCGAGAGCGAGTACCCCAGGCGCACGGCGGCGTGCCTCACCTGCACCAGGTGGAAGGCCGCCAGCATCACGACCGCCAATGCCACCGCGACGATCCAGGCGTCTGTGGAAATCGCGGGCCGCGGCCGGGCGCTGACGGCCGGCGCGTGCACGCGCTCCGGCGATCGGCGCAACGCCATGGGCTGTCTCAAGCGGCCAGGCATTCCGCCACCCTCAGTTTCGCGCTCCGGGCGCGCGGGTTCTGGGCCAGCTCTTTTGGCCCGGGTTGAATGGCGCTTCGCGACACCAGGCGCATCCTCGATTTTGCGCCGCAGGCGCAGCGCGGCAGACCCGCCGGACAGCGGCATCGGCCGGCGAGCTCCCGCAACCGCTCCTTGACCGCGCGATCCTCGCGACTGTGGAAGGAGATGATCGCCACGCGCCCGCCCGGCCGTAGCGGCCAGGGCAGGCGTTGCAGCATCGTCTCCAGCTCCTCGAACTCGAGGTTGACCAGCATTCGCAACGCCAGAAACATGCGCGTGGCCGGGTGCCGCCCCGCCCTCGGTCGCGAACCGGCGAGATCGGCCAGCTCGCGGGTTCCGAGCGTCCCGCCCTGTCGGACCCGCTGGAGGATCTTCTGCGCCAGCCTCCGCGGCGCCGGCACGTCGGCCGTGGCCAGGGCGCGCGCCAGTTCGTCCTCGCCCATCGACTCGAGCCGCTTGTGCAACGGCGCGTCGCGCTCGGGGTCCATGCGCATGTCGAGCGGCCCCGGTTGCTGAAAGGAGAACCCGCGCGCGGCGTCGTCGAGTTGCAAGGAGGACACGCCCAGGTCGGCCAGCATGCCATCGACCGCGTCGATCCCGACTTTTGGCAGCACGCGGTCGAGCTCGGAAAAGCGAGCGTGGACCAGGGTTGCGCGCGCTCCGAATTCGGCCAGCGTCTCTCTCGCGCGCGCCAGGGCCTGGCGGTCGCGATCGATCCCGAGCAGCCGGCCCGTGGGCGCGCTGGCATCGAGGATGCACCGGGCATGCCCCCCCAGTCCCACGGTGAGATCCAGGTACACACCTCCCGGGCGCGGCGACAGCGCCGTGAGGACTTCGTTCACCATGACCGGCCGGTGCTGGATCGAGCCCACCGGTTCCCTCCTGCTCTGCTGCACGCGCCGGGACGCGCATCCGCGGCGCGCGTGCTGCCTACAACCCAAGACCTCCCAACGCGCCGCCGAGATCCGTCAGGCGGCCGCGGGTATCCACGAACATCCGCTCCCAGTTCTGCTTGGACCAGATCTCGATGGTGTCCACCATGCCGGCCCAGATCACCTCACGCTCGAGGCCGGCGAACTCGCGCAGCGTCGGCGGAATCAGGATGCGGCCGTTCTTGTCGATGGGACACTCCATCGCTCCCGAGATCAGCACCCGCTTGACCTGGATTACGCGCGGATCGAACTGCGGCAGCTTGCGGACCTTCTCCTCGAAGGCCTGCCACTCAGCCACCGGATAGGCGATCAGGCACGGATCCACGAACGAGGTCACGATGAGGCGATCGTCCTGATATTTGCTGGAGAGGATCTCGCGAAAGCGCGAGGGAATGCTCACTCGGCCCTTGCTGTCCGTCGTGTGTTCGAATCGGCCTCGAAACATTCCTGCCACCGCCTGGTCCCGCCAAGGGACGGATTACCTCAACAAGTCACGAAATGCCACTATTTCCCACCGCGTATCGTCGTGGATCAGGCCGCCCAAGTCAAGAAAAATACGCGCCTTATAAAGAAAAATCGTCTACATAGTACTCATTTGTGAAGCCGCTTGTGTCTATTTTTTTTACACCACATGGCTTGGGGTCGCGGCCGGATTCGATGATCGAAATTCATTGTAACTATATTGATAAAAAATGGAAAAATCAATTGCGCCGAAATTCTCAATTTTTGTTGTGTATTTTTTATTTACAAAATTATACCCAATACGCGACAAACATACAAAACACATTAGGTAATGCCATATAACATCCTGCAATATAAATATTATTTCAAACAACTACTTTCTTTGGGGTTTGCGGAAAACAGTTGGGAGAACAGTCGATGAGATCGGGACGCTCTCGAGTCCGCGCGGCCCGTAACACTTTCGAGCCCAGCCCGATATCCGCCATGGCCTGACTCTGTCGATCGTGCGATTGGTCTGGCCGGGTTGTTTTGGTTGATTGCCACTCGGCATGACAGTATGCTCGGCCCCCGGAAAGGACGCAGCACATGACGGACCAACCGAATCTCGACGAAGCTTCTGTTCCCGCAGAGACTGCTCTGCCAAAAAACGCTCCCGAAACGCCCGAGCCCGAGTCTTCGCCTCTGGGGCGCATGCAGAAATACTTCGAGGCTGGCGATTTCGCCACGGCGCGAAAAACCGCCCTGCACCCGCCGGGCGACACGTACCCCAAGGAAGAGTTGGCCGCGTTGGCGCGCCGTCTGGCCCCCGACTCCGCCGCATGGATCGCGGCCGTCGCCATTGGGCTGGTGCTGGCCGTCACTGCGGCGTGCACGCTGTTTCACTGAAACGACGAACATCAATCCCGAGGAATGTCATGAGCGCCGAAAACAAGATCACGCCACGCGACAAGGACTACAATCAGTGGTACCTGGACGTCATCGCCGCCGCCCAGCTTGCCGACTACGCTCCGGTCAAGGGGTGCATGGTGATCCGCCCGGACGGTTACGCCATCTGGGAAAACATCCAGCGCGTGCTGGACGGCATGTTCAAGGACACCGGCCACCAGAACGCCTACTTCCCGCTGCTCATCCCGGAAAGTTTCTTTCAGAAGGAAGCGCAGCACGTGGAGGGCTTCGCGCCGGAGTGCGCGGTGGTGACGCATGGCGGCGGCCAGAAGCTGGAGGAGCCGCTCTACCTCCGCCCCACCTCCGAGACCATCATCTGGAGCATGTTCCGCAACTGGATTTCCAGCCACCGCGATCTGCCGCTGCTCATCAACCAGTGGGCCAACGTGGTGCGCTGGGAGATGCGCACCCGTCTCTTCCTTCGTACCACGGAGTTCCTATGGCAGGAGGGTCACACCGCCCACGCCAGCGACGCCGAGGCCGAGGAGGAATGCCGGCGCATGCTGGAGGTGTACCGCGTGTTCGCCGAGGAGCACATGGCCATCCCGGTCATCCCCGGTCGTAAGAGCGAAAAGGAAAAGTTCGCCGGCGCGCTGCGGACCTATTCCATCGAGGCCATGATGCAAGACGGCCGAGCGCTCCAGGCGGGCACCTCGCACCACCTGGGCCAGAACTTCGCCAAGGCCTTCGACGTGACCTACCAGGACGAGAAGGGCCAGCGCCAGCTGGTGTGGGCCACCAGCTGGGGGGTGAGCACCCGGCTGATCGGGGCGCTGATCATGGCCCATTCCGACGACAAGGGACTGGTGCTGCCGCCGCGGCTCTCGTCCCGAAAGATCGCCATCGTGCCCATCCCCGGCAAGCAGGCCGACCCGGCGCTCATGGTCGCCGAGGCCCGCCGCCTGGCCGACGAGCTCGGCATGGGGCGCGCCGTGGTGGTGGACGACCGCCCCAACCTGAGCCCCGGCGCCAAGTACCACCACTGGGAACAGCACGGCGTGCCCTTGCGTCTGGAGCTCGGGCCGCGCGACCTGGAAAAGCATCAGGTGGTGCTGGTCCGGCGGGACACGGGCGAGAAGCGCAGCCTGTCGCGCGCGGGCCTGGCCGAGGCCGTCCGTCAGGAGCTCGAGCAGATGCAGCGGGCGCTGTTCGAGAAGGCGCGCGCCTTCCGCGACGCACGCATCCACGCCGTGGACAGCGAGGAGCAGTTCCGCAAGACCATCGAAGAACCGGGCGGGTTCCTCCGGGCTCATTACTGCGGCGATACCGCCTGCGAGACCCGGATCCAGAACGAGACCAAGGCCACGGTGCGCTGCATCCCGCTCGACGCCCCCGAGGAGAAGGGACGCTGTCCGTTCTGTGGCAAGGAAAGCCAGCGGCGCGCCATCTTCGCCAAGGCCTATTGAACAACGGATGCGCGTCTCCATTATCAGCACCGGGGAGGAGGTCCTGCGGGGCGAGATCGCGGACGAGAACGCCTCCTTTCTCTCGCGGGCGCTGGTCGATCAGGGCATCGATGTGGGCCGGCGCTTCTGCTGCGGCGACGGGCTCGCCGATCTGATGCGCACCCTGGAACAGGCGCTGGCGGACACCGACGCCGTCATCGGCAGCGGCGGGCTGGGACCGACGGCGGACGACCGCACGCTGGACGCGCTCGCGCAGGCCCTGGATGCGCCGCTTCAGACTTGCCCCGAGATGCTGGCGCGCCTGCGCCAGATCTTTTCCGGCGTTGGGCTGCCGTTTACCGATAACCAGGCCCGCCAGGCGCGCCGGCCGGCCGGAGCGGAATTTCTGCCCAACGAGCTGGGCACCGCCCCGGGGATTGCCGCCGCGCGGGACGGCAAACCGATCTTCTGGCTGCCGGGGCCGCCCTTCGAGTTGCAGCGGATGTTCGCAAACGAGGTCCTGCCGCGCTTGCAGCGGCTCCACCGGGAGCGCTTCGGTGGCGGCCGGCGGCACCAGCGCACGCTGCGCCTGTTCGGGCGCGGAGAAGGCTGGGTCGGCGAGCGCCTGGCGGCGATCGAAGCTCTCGTGCCCGGCATCGAGCTCGGCTTTCGCGCCGCTCTTCCCGAGATCGAGGTCAAGCTGTACGCCGGCGGCGCCGGCCCAGAAAATCCGCTCGCGGTTCTCGATCGCGCCGAGGCCGAGGTCCGCGCCCGGCTGGGAGACGTGGTGTTCTCCAGCGGCCCGACGCTGCCCCAGATGGTGCTCGGGCTGCTCGTGGATCGAAAGCAGACGCTGGCCGCGGCCGAGAGTTGCACCGGCGGATTGTTTTCCAAGCTGCTCACGGACGCGCCGGGCGCTTCCGCGGCGTTCGTCCTCGGCGCAGTGACCTACGCCAACTCGGCCAAGGAAGCAGTGCTGGGCGTCCCCGCCGAGATCCTGGAACAACACGGCGCCGTCAGCGAGCCGTGCGCGCGGGCCATGGCCGAAGGGGCGCGCCGGCTCTCGGGAGCGGACCTCGCCGTCGCCATCACCGGCATCGCCGGCCCGGACGGCGGCACGCCCGACAAGCCGGTGGGGCTGGTGCATTTCGCCCTGGCGCACGCCGGCGGTACCGTGGCCAGCCGGCGCATCTTTCGCAACCGCGGCCGCGATCCGGTGCGGGCGCTGGCGGCGCACCACGCCCTGGACATGGTGCGCCGGCATCTGCTCGGGCTGCCCCCGCTGGGACCGCCGCCAGCGGCTCCCGCCGAGACGAGGTAGCACATGGAAGATCCGCGCCTGAAAGCCTGGCAGTGGCGTATCTTCGGCCTCTTGTGGACGAGCTACGCCTCGTACTACCTGTGCCGCGTGAATTTCGCGGTGGCGCAGCCGGAGATCCTGAAGGAGTTCCCCGACTGGACCTCGGCCACCATCGGCTGGATCCCGTCCATCTACGCGGCCTTCTACGCCGCGGGGCAGTTCATCAACGGACAACTGGGCGAGCGGCTGGGCGCGCGCGTGATGATGACCGCGGCCATGCTCATTGCGGCGGCGAGCAACCTCTTGTTCTCCGCCACCTCCTCGTACCCGGTCATGCTGGCGCTGTGGGCGGCCAACGGGTACGCCCAGTCCGCTGGCTGGTCGCTGCTGGTCAAGACCATCACCAACTGGACCCCGCTGAAGCGGCGGGGCACCTGGATCGGACTCATCTCCACCTGCTACCAGGTCGGCAACGTGGCCTCCTGGCTGCTGGCCGGGCACTTGTGCCAGACCCTCGACTGGCGGGCCGCCTTCTGGGTGCCGTCGCTGATCCTGCTGCCCGTGGCGGCCGTGTTCGTGTTCTTCATGCGAAACCGGCCCGAGGATGCCGGGCTGGCGCCGGTGCGGGACGATTCACCGGAAACCCAACCCGGCGCCGCCGGCCAGGCGCCGAGCCCTCCCGCGATCCTTTCGGCCGCGGACGTGCTACGGCTGACCCTCACCAACCGCATCCTGTGGATCCTCGGGGTGGGCTACTTCTGCATGAACTCGGTGCGCTACGCCTTCATGAACTGGGCGGTGCAGTACATGACCGACTTCCATGGGCGCAGCATCAAGGGCTCGGCCTTCATGGCGGTGGCCCTGCCGCTGATCGGCTCGGTGGGCGCGGTCAGCGCCGGTTGGGCCAGCGACTCGCTGTTCGGCAAGCGCCGGGCGCCGGTGTGCGCGCTGATGCTGTTCGGCCTGGCGGCGGTGTGCGTGAGTTTCGTCTTCATCCCGCAAGGCTCCTGGGTCCTGGCCACCGTGATGCTGGGCAGCGCCGGCTTCATGATCTACGGCCCCGACATGCTGATGAGCGGCGCGGCCACCGCCGACGTCCATCCCGCGGCCGCCGCGGCCGCCACCGGCTTCACCATGTGCCTGGGAGCCATGGGCTCGATCTTCTCTGGCGCCGGCGTGGGGTGGCTGCGCGACCTGATGCAAGGGCAGTGGAACGCGGTGTTCTTCGTGCTGGCCGGCCTGGCCAGCCTTTCGGCCCTGCTCATGGTGTCCATCTGGAACGTGCGGCCGCGCTCGTAGTTTTCTCCCCGACAACCTCCAGCCGATTCCTCTTCGGCCAACGCGGCGGCCGAAGATGAAGCCGCACCGCGTTGAAGAAAATGGGCGGCGGAGTTCTCCGTTGACAATTTAATCTTCCAGGAGGTAGATTTCGACGCCGAGAGAAAAACCGGAGGTAAAATGGGACCCGAGAAGCTGATTCAAAAGAAGCGCTCCTTGGAAGGCAGGGTTTCGTTTCTTGTTCTTCTGTGGGGCGCCGGGGTATGGGCTCTCGGCTGCTCGGGCGCCGGGGACAGTCCGGATTCCGGCGCCGAGGAGCCGGACGCCCAGGTGGATGCGGGGATGGACGCCGGAGTTGACGCAGGCCAGGACGCGGGCATCGACGGCGGGGTGGATGCTGGCGTCGACTCCGGGAAGGATGCGGGGGCCGACGCCGGAACCGACGCCGGAACGGATGCGGGCGGCGACGATAACCCGGATGCGGGAAGCGACGCGGGAATGGATGCCGGGTCCGACGGCGGCGGCATTCCCTGGCCGCCCGAGGACGACTGGTGGGGCCGGAAGCAGTGCCTCCTCCCCGCCTGCGATCGCAACGCAACACCTGCGGTCGACCTCACCGGACAGTGGACGCAAAAACTGACGGCCATCTCGCACGACTGCAACAAGTACATCGAAACCATGAAGCCCGAGATCAAACCGGGAGCCGTGACCACGCAACGCGACCAGCCCATGTTCCAGACCGGCGAGTGCGTGTCGGCCTCATCCGGGGGGACCATCACCGGTGTCATCAAGGGCAACGTTCTGATCAACTGCATCGTGCGGCCCCCGGAAAATGGCGTCACCGCCATGCCGACCGGATGGATCGAATTCGACAGCGCCAATCACGGAACCGGCGAATCAACGGTGTGGCTGTTCGACATCCCCATCATCCAGCCATCGGACTGCTCCGTGAAATACCAGGTGGAGTTCACTCGGCAGTAGCTTTGGAGAATCCTCGCCGCTCCCGCTAGCTTCTCTGGCCGCCCCCCCGGCGTTCATCCGGGGAAGCATCTTGGGAAAGCTCCAGCGCCAGCCGGTCGGCCAGCAGCATCCCGCGCGGGGTCGGGCGCAAGCGGCCGCGGCGCGCCTCGAGCAACCCCTGCGGGACGAACGCTGAAAACGCCCGTTTTCTCGCGGACAGGGAGAGCGACGACAGGGCCACCCCGTCGCGCGTCCGGAGTCCCAGAAGGATCCGCTCGTCTCGCGCCTGGCGCCGATCGAGCGTCTCCTCTCCCTCCCGGCCTTCTCCCGTGGCTCCGACGGCATCGAGGTACCGGGCCAGCGAGCGAAAATTCCACCAACGGCGGGAGCCGTCGAACGAATGCGCCGCCGGCCCGAGCCCCAGGGTCGGGAGACGCCGCCAGTATTTCTGGTTGTGCCGGGAGCGGTAGCGCCGGCCCCGGGCGAAGTTCGACACCTCGTAGTGCTCAAAACCGCGGGAACCGAGAAACTCGCTGACCCGTAGAAACCGCTCCGCCTGCTCTTCTTCGGGCGCCACCAGCGGCTGCGTTTCGTTGCGGCAAAAGAAGGGCGTGCCCTCCTCGATCGTGAGCTGGTAGCAGGAGACGTGCTCGGGTGCGAACCGCGCCACCTCGACGAGCGTCCGCCGCAGGGTCTGGGGTTCCTGATCCCGCCAGCCGTACAAAAGATCCACGCCCAGGTTGAAAAAACCCGCGTCCCGGGCGATCGCCAGCGCCCGCCGCGCCGTGCGGGCATCGTGTCGCCGCCCCAGAAACACAAGCTCCGGGTCCGAAAAGGACTGGACACCGAGACTCAGGCGATTGAAGCCCAGCGCGCGCCAGGCGCCGGCCCGCTCCCGATCGACGTCCCCCGGGTTGGCCTCCAATGTCGCCTCGCAGCCGCGGGCGAAGCGAAAGAACCGGCGCAATCCCAGAAGCAGCCGCTCGAGCTGCGTCGGCGGGAGCACGCTGGGCGTCCCGCCGCCCAGATACAGGGTGTCGAAGGTTCCCCATCTTCCGGTCTGCCCGGACGCCTCCCGCAACACCGCCGCCACCCAGGCTTCCATCCGCTCCGGCCGCACCTCGCTGGCGAAGGCGCAATACGGGCACTTGGATGCGCAGAACGGAACATGGACATACAGGCCGCCACCGAGCAGTCGGACAGGCTTGTCGCCGTCGGCACTGCATCTTTCGCGCGCATGGGCCGCGCGCCGCCGCGAACGGCTCATCGCAAACGGCTTTTTTTCGGGACGCTGCGCCACCCGCCGGCCTTCCCTCGCCGAATGCTTCCGCGCGCTCTCAGTCCTCGTCGCTCTTGAGCACCGCCACGAAGGCGCTCTGGGGGATCTCCACGTCGCCCACCATCTTCATGCGCTTCTTGCCCTTCTTTTGCTTCTCGAGCAGCTTGCGCTTTCGAGTCACGTCGCCGCCATAGCACTTGGCGGTCACGTCCTTTCGGTACGGCTGCACGGTGGAGCGGGCGATGATCTGCCCCCCGATGGCCCCCTGGATGGCGATCTTGAACTGCTGGCGCGGGATCTCCTCCTTGAGCCGCTCGCAGGCGATCACGGCGCGGGCGCGGGCGCGCTCCCGGTGAACGATGATACTGAGCGCGTCCACCCGCTCGCCGTTGACCAGGATGTCCAACTTGCACAGCTCGCTCTCGCGGTAGTCGATGATTTCGTAGTCAAACGAGCCGTACCCTTGCGTCACCGACTTGAGCCGGTCGTAGAAGTCGTAGATCACCTCGGCCAACGGCAGGTCGAAGCGGAGCTGGGCCCGGCCCGGGGACAGGTACTGGAGGTCGGACTGGGTGCCGCGCCGGTCGAGGCACAGTTTCATCAACGCGCCCAGGTATCGATCCGGGGCGATGATGGTGGCGCGGATGAACGGCTCCTCGGCCTTTCGGATCGAACCCGGATCCGGGTAGTGGGCCGGGTTGTCGATGACCACCTGCGAGCCGTCGTTGAGGGTGAAGCGGTACTGCACGCTGGGCGCCGTCATCAGGATGGCCTGGTCGAACTCGCGCTCCAGCCGCTCCTGCACGATCTCCAGGTGCAGCAGGCCCAGAAAGCCGCAGCGGAACCCCTGCCCCAGCGCGGCCGAGGAGTCCTTCTGATAGACCAGCGAGGCGTCGTTGAGCTTGTACTTCTCCAGCGCGTCCGCCAGCGACAGGTAGTCGTCGGAAGCGATGGGATAGAGCGACGAAAACACCACCGGCTTCATCTCCCGAAAGCCGGGCAACGGGTTTGCGGCGGGCCGCTGCGCGCTGGTGATGGTATCGCCGACGCGGGTGTCCGACACGGTCTTGATCCCCGCGATCAGGTAGCCGACGTCTCCGGCGGCGAGTTCCTCGCACGGCACCCGCCGCAGCCGAAACACGCCCACCTCCTCCACCCGGTAACTGCGGCCGGTCGACATCAGACGGATCTCGTCGCCCGGACGGACCCGCCCCGCGAACAGGCGGCAACTGATCACCGCGCCGCGAAAGGCGTCGTAGTGGGCGTCGAAGATCAACGCCTGCAGCGGCTCCTCGGCCGTGTCGCGCGGCGGCGGAACATGCTCCACGATGGCTTGCAGGAGCGCCTCGACTCCGGCCCCGGTCTTGCCGGATACCAGGTAGGCGCTCTCCCCATCCAGGCCCAGATCGCTCGAGATCTGCTCCCGCGCCCTCGGAATGTCCGCCACCGGCAAATCGATCTTGTTGATGACCGGCAGGATGACCAGATCGTGTTCCAGGGCGGCGTACAGGTTGGCCACCGTCTGGGCTTGCACCCCCTGGCTGGCATCCACCAGCAAGAGGACCCCTTCGCAGGAGGCCAGCGCTCGCGAAACCTCGTACGAGAAGTCCACGTGCCCCGGGGTGTCGATGAGATTGAGCGCCCACTGGGCGCCATCGGGGGCGGTGTACGGCAGGTTGACGGTCTGGCTCTTGATGGTGATGCCTCGTTCCCGTTCGATGTCGAGATTGTCGAGCATCTGCTCGCTCAGTTCGCGCTCGCTCACCAGGCCGGCGTGCTGGATGAAGCGGTCCGCCAGTGTGGACTTGCCGTGGTCGATGTGGGCGATGATCGAGAAGTTGCGCACCCGTCTCATGGCCGGCAGTTATCGCCGAAAGCCACGCCGGGGGCAAGGGTCATTCAAACACCACGAGCCAATTGCGGCGGGGAGCGGTTTGTGTGAGGATGGGTCGGGTCGGGGCGGATGGAGAGAGGACACTCCCATGAATCGAATCCAGTTCTCATTGTTGGCGCTGTTGTCGAGTCTGGCCCTGGCCTCCCTGGGCTGCGGCGGTTCATCGTCGCGCCCGGATGGCGCGGACGGAGATGGAGACGGCGACGCGGATGCCGCGGTGGATGCGGCCGACGGCGGCGGCGATGAAGCACAGGATGCCGGTCCGGACGGATCCGATGGACAAGCCGACGTAGGCCCGGACGGCGGCGGGGACGAGATGGAAGACGGCGGTGCTGACGCCGGCGGGGATGGAGTCGAAGACGGCGACTCGGACGCAGGCCCGGACGGCGGCGGCGATGAGTCGCCGGACGGTGGCGCAGACGGCGGAGATGGCGGCGACGGCGGGACCGGCGAGATCGAAGAGTGCGCCGACCTGACTCCCCTGCCCTCCGGCACCTGCCAGGCCGCTGCCGGCGACGGCAACCTGCTCATCCGCGGCGATATCTTGCTGCCCGACCGCGTTCTGCGCGGGGGCCAGATATTGATTTCCTCGGAAGGCTGGATCCAGTGCGTGTCCTGCGATTGCAGCGGCGAGCCCCTGGCGGCCGGAGCCACGAGGCTGACCTGTCCGCGCGGCGCCGTGTCGCCCGGGCTCATCAATGCCCACGAGCACCTGACCTTCGCCCAGAACCCACCGGGGAACTGGGGCACCGAACGCTACGACCACCGCCATGAGTGGCGGCGGGGACTCAACGGCCACACCCGCATCGTGGTCCCCGGCGGCGCCACCGCCCTCCAGGTGGCCTGGGGCGAGATCCGCCATCTGCTCGGAGGCGAGACGACCATCGCCGGCGCCGGCTCGGCCGCCGGATTCCTGCGCAACATGGATGGCGGCAGCCAGCAAGGCCTCAATCAGGGCACGGTGAACTCCCAGACCTTCCCGCTGGGCGATTCCTCGGGCGTCATGCTCAACGGCAGTTGCGCCTACCCCGACATCGACAGCCAGAGCGTGCTGCAATCGGATTGTTACCTGCCCCACATCGCCGAGGGCGTCAACGCCGAAGCCCGCAACGAGTTCCTGTGTCTCAGCGGCGCGCAAGCCGGCGGCGTCGATCTGATCGCCGGGAACGTCGGCGCCATCCATCTGGTGGGCATGCTGCCGGTGGATGGCCAGGCGGTCGCCGACGACGGAGCGGGGCTGGTGTGGTCGCCGCGATCCAACGTCTCGCTCTATGGCAACACGGCGCCGGTCACGTTGTTCGCCGCGCAGGGAATGCGCATCGCCATCGGCACCGACTGGTCCGCCAGCGGCAGCATCAACATGGCGCGGGAACTGCGCTGCGCCGACTACCTCAATCGCTACCACTACCACTCCTTTTTCAGCGATCGCGAGTTGTGGCTGATGGCTACGGCCCAGCCGGCCTCGATTCTGGCCATCGACGATGCGGTGGGCGTGCTGGCGCCCGGGCGGGTGGCCGATATCGCCATCTTCGCCGAACACGATCAGCGCGAATTCTACCGCGCTGTCATCGAGGCCGGCCCCGGGGACCTGGCCCTGGTGCTGCGCGCCGGCCTGCCGCTGGTCGGCGATCGCGATATCATGGCGGTGCTTCCCGGCGGCCAGACCGGCTGCGAGCCCATCCCCGGCGACGTGTGCGGCGTGCCCAAGAACATCTGCGTCCAGCGTGAGATTGGCCAGAGTTTCGCCGCGCTGGCGGCCGCGAACGCCACGGCCTACGGGCTCTTCTTCTGCGGCGACCCCACCGGGGAGCCGTCGTGCGTGCCCATGCGTCCCAGCGAATACGACGGCACGCCCAGCGACGAGGACCGGGACGGCGACGGCATCCCGAACACCGCCGACAACTGTCCCGACATCTTCAACCCCGTCCGGCCCATGGACCAGGGCCTCCAGGGCGACCAGGACGACGACGGCGTGGGCGACGCCTGTGACGTCTGTCCCCTCGACCCGGACACGACTTCGTGCAGCCCACCCGATCCCAACGACCGGGACCGGGACGGCGTGGCCAACGCCTCCGACAACTGCCCGCTAATCCCCAACCCCAACCAGGCCGATCGAGACCTCGACTTCATCGGAGATGTGTGCGATCCGTGCCCCGACGAACCGAATCCCGGATTCTCCCCCTGTCCGGCCACCATCTATGCCGTCAAGATCGGGTCCGTGCCCACCGGCAGCGCCGTGAGCATTCAGGGCGTGGTGACGGGTGTCGCCTCGCCCCGGTTCTTCCTCCAGGTGCCGCCGGCCGAACAGGATCCGCAGTTGCGCGAACAGTTCAGCGGCATCTACGTGTACCTGCCAAGCACCAACCCAGGCGGCTTCCCCATCCCCGTGCGCGGCGACCGGGTGAGGGTGACAGGCACCGTAACCCTCTGGTACGGCCAGATCGAGATTTCCAGCGTCAGCGCCACGCAGATCCTGAGCCACGGAGAGCCGCTGCCCCAGCCGGTGGCCGTGCTCCCCTCCGACGTGGCCACCGGCGGGAGCCTGGCTGCGGCCTACGAGGGCGTGCTGGTCAAGGTGGAAAACGCCGAGGTCACCGCGCTCAACCCGCCCGCCGGCGCCGGAGACACCAACCCGACCCAGGAGTACGTCCTCGACAACGCGCTGCGGGTCAACGACTTCATGTACCTGACCACGCCGTTCCCGCAACTCGGCGATCGGCTGGACGCCACCGGCATCCTGCGCTTCGCCAACAACGACTCCAAGCTCGAGCCGCGCGATGTCTATGACGTCGTCTTCCGCAGCAGCACTCCGCCGCGGCTGACCGGCCTCGGCCCCAGCCCGGTGTACGTGTACGAGGGCCAGAGCATGGCCAGTCCCGATCTGCTCGTAACCCTGGATCGTCCCTCGCCGGTGGGGATGGGCGGCACGGTCGTCGCCATTTCCGTCGGAGACGAGAGCCGGCTCTCGGCGCCGGCCTCGATCACGGTCCCCGAGGGCGCGCGCCAGGCCAGCGTCCCCCTCACCGGCTTGATGAGCGGCAACGATCCGATCTCCGTCACCGCCACCCTGGACGCCGATTCGTTCACGGCCCAGGCCCTAGTGCTTGCCTCGGGCCGGATCCCGGCGCCGGTGGCGCTATCGCCGGCGAACGCTTCCATCCCGCTGGGCGGCGCGCTCGACTTCACCGTCACGCTCGACGTGCCCGCCCCCTCCGGGGGTTGTTCCATCGCCATCGCGGCCGCCGATCCGCTCATCGTCTCCGCGCCCGCTCAGGCCATGGCGCCAGCGGGGAGCTTCTCGGCGGTGTTCTCGGCGTCGGGTGTGGCCGAGGGCGGCACGCTGCTCTCCGCCTCTACTGCCGCCGGCTCGGTCGACACACCGGTTGCGGTGGTCCCCGGCGGCACCGGCGGGTTCGTGATCAACGAGGTGGATTACGACCAGGCGGGAACGGACAACGCCGAGTGGTGCGAGCTGTACAACGGCACCGGGCGCAGCCTGGACCTCAACGGGTTTTCCCTGATCTTCGTCAATGGCGGCACCAACCCGGCCTCCATCTACCGCACCCTGAACCTGTCCGCGGTGGGGAGCCTGGGCCCCGGCCAGTACCTGGTGGTGGGCGCGGCCTCGGTTCAGGCCAGCCTGCCGCCCGACACGCCGTTCATCAGTCTGGGGACCGGCTCCGACTACATTCAAAACGGCGCCCCGGATGGCCTGGTCCTGGTGGACGACAATGCGGCGACGGTGGTGGACGCGCTCTCCTACGAGGGAAGCATCACCGCGGTGGCCATCCCCGGCGTGGGGACGGTCAGCCTGGTGGAAGGCTCCCCCGCGCCCGGGGCCGACAGCAACACCGCCGCCGGCTCGATGGCGCGTATCCCCGACCACACCGACACCGACAACGCCGCATCCGACTGGCGCTTCGTCAATACGCCCACCCCCGGCGCGCCCAACGCCGCGGGCCGGTAAGTTCGCTTCCCCTCTGTCGCAGCTCGAGCCGGCACATTCGTCTCCATCGCCCCCTTTCATCGAAGACCCGATGTGGTGGCGCCGACCCCATGCCTGACCAATAAAAAAACGCCGGTCCCGAAAAGGACCGGCGTTTCAGAGTGGAGCTGACCAGGATCGAACTGGCGACCTCTTGAATGCCATTCAAGCGCTCTCCCAGCTGAGCTACAGCCCCACGGCACGGATTGTCAACGAACGCGCTCGCCCGCGCTGCGCCACTCTCTCCATGGCGCCGGCGGGGCTTGTCGTTTAGCATCCCTCCCCTGCCGTGTCAAGCATTTGCGAAATTTCTCAGGCCACCGACTGATTGAGCCAGTCCACCGGTCCCTTGCCCTCGCGCACCACGTACGGAGCGTCTCCGGTGAGGTCGATGACCGTGGAGGGCTCGTTGGGCAAGAGCCCGCCGTCGATGACCATGTCCAGCACCTTGCCGAACTTGTCGTGGATCTCCTGGGGGTGACACAGCGGGTCCTCGGAGCTGATGTTGGCGCTGGTGGAGATGATGGGGTGCATGAGCTCCCGCACCAAAGCCAGGCAGATCGGGTGGTTGGGCACGCGGATGCCCACCGTCCGGCGCTTGGACATCATGATGCGCGGGACTTCCTTGGTGGCCTCCAGGATGAAGGTGTAGGGACCGGGCAGGAAGCGCTTCATGATACGGAAGGCCGCATCCGACACCTGGGCATAGCGGCTGATGTCGCGCAGATCCGAGCACACGAAGGACAGCGGCTTCTTCCGGCTGCGATCCTTGAGCTGGTAGATGCGCTCGATGCCGGACTTGGAGAAGATGTCGCAGCCGATGCCGTAGATGGTATCCGTGGGATAGGCGATGACCGCGCCCTGGGCCAGGGCCTCGACCACCCGGCGTACCAGTCTCGGCTGCGGATGGGTGGGGTTGATTTCGATCAGCATGGAAAACGACCTCCTTCCCGCCAAAGGGCGAAGTAACATACATCATTTTTTTTCGAATGCAAGAGGATCCGTGATACCCTCCTTCCCCGGGCCCGCCGGCCCGGGGCGACCATGATTTGTCCTCGATGCAAAAGAGATGTTCCCGACGGACCCGAGTGCCCGGCCTGCGGCGTCGTCTTCGCCAAGTTCCGGCCGCGCGCCGACCGTCCGAAAGGCGCGCCCGCGACGCCCGGCCCTCCCCTGGCGCAGCCCGCCGCCGCGGCGCCGCCATCCCCGTCGGGCCGGGGGAGCCGGATCGGCATGGCCCGAAAGGCATCGTTCTTCGGCCAGTGGGGATTCTTGCTCGAGGCCGGCGTTCCCATCATCGAGTCGCTGCGGCAATTCGAGCGCGGACCCGACGCTCTTTCGCGGGCCGCGGGCCGGGTGCGTAACGAAGTGGAACGAGGCGAGCGGCTCGGCGCGGCGGTGGCGGCCGCGCCCGAGCTCTTTTCGCGGGAGGCGCGGGCGCTGATCGACGTGGGCGAGCAGACCGGCTCGCTGCCCGCGGTGGCGCGGACCCTGGCCGAGGTGCTGGAATGGCGCATCGGGCTGCGCCGCCAGATGATCCGGGCCTGTCTCTACCCCGCCATCCTATTTTACCTTTCGTTTTTTCTGCTTCCCCTCTCCCGGCTGGTGACCGGCGGCCTGGGGTCGTACCTGCGCGCCTCGCTGGCGCCGGCGGCGCTGGCGACGCTCGCGATCATCGTGGTCGGTTGGGGGTTGCCTCGAATGCTGCGACAGCTCCTGGGAGGGGAGCGGTTCTCGGCCATGGTGCGCCGAATCCCGCTCATCGGGACCACGCGCCGGGCGCGCGGTCAGCTTCTTTTTTGCCGGCACCTGTCTTTGGCGCAGGAGGCGGGGCTGGAGATGTTCGCCTCGATCGAGCTCGCCGCCCGCGCCACCGGCGACGAGTGGATCCAGGTCCGGGCCGAGCAGGCCGCCCAGCGCGTCCGCGAGGGCGCCACCCTGGCCCAGGCGCTGGCGAAGGCGGAGATTTTGGACGAGGCCGGATTGACCGCGGTGGCCGCCGGCGAGGCGGCCGGCAAGCTCTCCGAGTCGCTCGAACAACAGGCGCGCCTGCAAGAGGGCGCCTATCTGCACCGGGTCCAGGTGGCGGTGCAGCTCTTTTCCGTCGCGGTGCTGCTGCTGGTGTACCTGTACGTGGCCTGGAGCGTTTTCGCCGAGTACCGCAATGTCCTTTCCGGCACCGGCGAACAGATGGAAAAGCTCTTGCGCGAGGCCGGCGGCGGCACCCTGCCTCCAGAGTTTCGGGAGATTCTGCAGTGAGCTCGTTTGCGAATCTTGCGGTGGTGCTGGTCGAGCCCGCGGAGGGCGGCAACGTCGGCGGCTGCGCCCGGGCCATGGCCAACTTCGGTTTTGCGGACTTGCGGCTGGTGCGGCCGGCGTTCGACACGCGGCAAGCTCGAATTCTGGCGGTCCATGCCAGCCCGCTGCTGGAGCGCGCTCCGAGCTTTTCCTCCCTGGCCGAAGCCGTTGCGGACGCCCAGGTGGTGTTTGGAACCACCTCCCGGCTTCGCGACAATCCCGAACGGCGGCCGTTTCTCGACCCGGTGGAATTCTCCCGGCGCCTGCCATCTCTCGCCGGAGCTCGGCTGGCGCTGGTTTTCGGGTCGGAGCGGACCGGATTGACCAACGCGGATCTGGCTCTTTGCCACGAGGTGATCCGCATCCCCGCGCACGGCGGCTATCCGGTCCTCAACCTGTCCCACGCCGTGGCGGTGTTGCTCTGGGAAATCCGGCGCGGCGAGAGAGGTTTTGCGCTTCCCGCGCAGCGTGCGGAGGAGACGGCGGCGGCGGCGGAGATCGAGAGCCTGATCGAACATGCGCGTTTTACCTTGACCAACCTGGATTTCCTCAATGCGCAGAACCCGGCCCTGGCGCTGGACGCTTTGCGCCTGCTGGTCGCGCGCGCCCGACCCACTCGCCGCGAGATCCAGCTTCTGCGGGGTATCCTGCACCGTATGGATCTCTTCATCGCCGCCCACGGGGGCCCGCCGACCCCCAATCAGCCGCGAGGGCGGCGGTCCACGGCGGCCTGACATCGTTCGAGCGCGGGATTTTTTCGCCCTCGAACCCCCGCCACGCCTGATCGCCAGCCGACCGAGCCCGCAACGATAGGGCTTCATCGATTGCACCGCGCGCGCCGGTCGTTTGCCGAGATCGGATCGGCAGCGGCAAGAATGCAACGATGGTGCCGCTCCGACGAGCGGAGGCGCGGCCGCGAGCGCCCTCAATATTGCCAGTGGACCACCAGACTGGAGAAGACAGGCGATACGTCGTCCTGGGTAGAGAGGGTGACTTCGATCTGGACCCACCGACCCCGCGGGATTTCCCCTTGCAGGCTGGCGGTCCACGGGCTGGGTTGGTTGAAGTCGGTATCGTGGTACGGGGACCAGGCAGCGGTGGCCAACCCGCCCTGGGTGGCGGCCGAACGCGCCCGGATGCGAATCTGGTCGTCGGCGGCCAGGGCGCCGCCCCAGGTGACGGAGTCCCACTGGGCGCCTGCGTAGCCGCTGTCGAAGTCCACCGTCCAGGTGCCGTGCTTGAGGGTCACGGTGCGCAGCTGATACCCCGTCATGTCGGAGTAGGTGTACGGAGCGCTGCCCACCGAGAAGGTGGCCAGGTGGTTGCCTTCGAAGTCAAACTTCGAGGCATGGCCGCTGGAGTAGGCGATGGCCCAGATGTTGTTGTCGAAATCCACCGCCATCCCCAACGGGCCGTTGGCGCCCGTCCCCAGCGCATACTGCCCCAGGTGCGTGCCGTCGGGTGCATACTTGGAGACGCTGCGGTTGCTCCACTCGGCCACCCAGATGTTGCCCCGCTGGTCCACCGCCACGCCGCGGCTCTGGCCGTTGAGCGTGCCCTGGGTGCGCGGCACCAGGGTGTACTCCCCGGTGGAGCCGTTGACCCGCACCACGCCGATGGCGCCGCCAGACCAGTTGCCCAGCCAGACGTTGTTGTTCTGATCCACCGCCACCCCGTAGGTCTGCACGCCGGGGGAGACCGACATCACGATCTCGCCGGTGGCGGTGTTGATCTTCTTGAGCGCGCCGTTGTTGAGGGTGGCGATCCACAAAAAGCCGTTGCCGTCGACCGCCGCGCCATAGGCCCGGCTGCCGCCCAGGTTGACGTCGCGCAGCCGCACGCAGCGCGGTGGGTTCTGGGCGGTGTCCACCTCGGAGCCGGAGTACTGGTAGATGTGGCCGTCCTGCCAGCAGCCCAGCCAGGCGTGGCCGGCCTTGTCGATGGTCACCGCGCGCACCGCCACCCCGTCGGTGCCGCAGGTCACATCGGCGCGGCAGATGAGGTTGCCGTCGGCGTCCAGGTGCGCCGCGTTTCCGTGCATGGGATTGTCGCTGTCGCAGTTGGAGAGGTTGTCGTGGCACCCCCGGTTGCCGACCCACACCGTGTTGTCCACGGCCACGGCGGTGCGCGACGGGCTCCAGCCCCAGCTGGAGTATATGCCCATCAGCTGGTTGGTGCGGGTGTCGAACTTGCGCACCACGTGGCAATCCTCTCCGGGGTAGCAGCCGGGATTGCTGAGACAGCCGTTGGCCGCGGTGCACAAGGTCGTGGTCCCGGCGATCCAGATGAAGTGCGGCGACAGGGTGGTGGAGTCGAGCATGAGCGAGTCGGGATCGGTATTGTTGCTCACCCCGTCCGCGGTGCCCTGGCTCCACTGATCGCCATGGCCGGGTCCGCCCCAGCTCTGTTCGAAGCAGCTGTCGCCGCAGGTGCCGCAGGCGTTGAGCAACCCCTCGTCGGTCAGGCCGTCGCAGTCGTCGTCCCGATCGTTGCAGACGGTCTCCTCCGGGACCGGCAGACAGTCGCCGCAGGCGTTTCTCAGTCCTTCGTCGGTCAGGCCATCGCAGTCGTTGTCCTGCCCGTCGCAGGTCTCGTCGACATGGCAGTAGCCACAGGGGTTGCTTCCGATGGCCCAGCGCTCGTCGGTCTCGCCGTCGCAGTCGTCGTCGAGTTGGTTGCAGCTCTCCGGCTCGGGCAGCACATCGCCCTGGCAAGGCCCCCAATACTCGCCGTCGCACTGCATCTCGCCCATGCGGCAGATTCCCTTGTCCTCGGTGCCGGGAGGACCCCGGTAGCACGGCCGGATCTCCGAGCCCAGACAGCCGCCGCAGCCGTCGTCCACCTCGCCATCGCAGTCGTTGTCCAGCCCGTCGCCGCACACCTCGTCGCCCACCGCGCCGCAACCGCCGCAGGCGTTTTGGACACCCTCGTCCACCAGCCGGTCGCAATCGTCGTCGCGCCCGTTGCAGGCCTCGGCCGCGCCGGGATGCACCTCCGGGTCGTTGTCGTCGCAATCCTGCGGCGGCGAATAGCTATCGCCGTCCCGGTCCGGCAGGCAATCCTCGTCCGTCATGCCGTCGCAGTCGTTGTCTTTGCCGTCGGCGGCGCCGCCGGCGCACTCCTCGCTGGGAAGCACCTCTCCCTCGCAGGTGGTCCAGGCGTACCCTCCGCCCGGCTGCTCCACGCAATCGTGCACTCCGCCGCGGCAGTCCCCGAATCCCAGCGTGCCGACGGGGCCGGAGTAGCAGGGCTGATCCGTCGGCGGATGGCAGACGCAGTTGTGGCCGGGGTTCTGCGGATCGCACTGGCAATTGGGATCGCAATTGCAGTTTTCGTCCACCGTTCCGTCGCAGTTGTCGTCCAGGCCGTTGCCGCACTGCTCGCTGAGCTGGTCGTCGGGCGGCGAGCACCGGCCGCAGCGATTGAGCAGACCCTCGTCGGTCTGGCCGTTGCAGTCGTCGTCCCGGCCGTTGCAAACGGTCTCGGGCGAGGCGGCGGGAAGCACCTGGCCCTGGCAGGCGCCGAAGGTGCCGTCATCGCGGCACACCGCCACTCCGCCATGACACACCCCGCGGCCTTCGGTATCCGCCGGTCCGTCGTAACACTCGCGCTGCTCGCCGCGCTGGCAGTGGCAGTCCGGGTCCTGTCCGTCAGTCAGACCGTTGCAGTTGTTGTCCACGCCGTCCTGGCAGTCCTCGATGGCCCCGGGGTGGATGGCGCGGTCGTTGTCGTCGCAATCCCGGCCGAGCGCGCAGCCGTCTCCATAGCCATCCTGGTCCCGGTCGATGCAGGCACCGCCGTCGGCGTCGCCGTCCGGCCCGCCGTCGACGTCCACGGTCTCGGGGATGCAAACGCCGTCGGGACCACACTGGTAACCAACGGGGCAGTCGGCCTTGGAGGCGCACGGGACGATACAGGCGCCGTCGCGGCATTCCTCGCCTTCGGGACAGTCCGCCGGACCGGCGCAGGGCCTGTGGCAAGCGCCGTGGCCACATACGAGGCCGTCGGGACAGTCGGCATCGGTATCGCAGCGCACAACCCCGGGCGGCGTGGATGAGGAACAGGCCCAGGCCAGAACGACGGTCACGAGCACCCCGAACCGCGTCATCTTCGAGATCATCGTATCACCTCGCAGTTATCTGCCCTTGGAAGAATCTACCATATCTGCGGGCTCGTGTCAGGTTGGAATGTCTCCCCGATTCTTGGCGGAAATTTTGGCAAAAAAATAATTATTTATCCATAATTTATATAAATTTACCTTCTTGCGGGCGCCTTGACTTTGCGACCCTCGTCGCGCACAATTCTCGGCCGAGGCGCCCGGTCGAATGAGCGGTTTTGTCCATCTCCATCTTCATACGCAATACAGCCTGCTGGATGGCGCCATCCGTCTGGAGAAGCTCTTTCCCCGGCTCAAGGAACTCGGCATGGACGCCGCGGCCATCACCGACCACGGCAACATGTTCGGCGCCATCGATTTCTACATCAAGGCCCGGGCGGCGGGGATCAAGCCCATCATCGGCTGCGAGGTGTACGTGGCCGGCCCGCGCGGAAGGCTGGATCGCGTGGCCCGCGACGACTACCACCTGGTGCTGCTGGCGCGCGACAAGAAGGGCTATCAGAATCTCTCCTATCTGGTCAGCATGGGGTACCTGGAGGGGTTTTACTACCATCCCCGGGTGGACCGCGAGATCCTCAAATCCCATTCGCAGGGCCTGATCGCCCTCTCGGCCTGCCTCTCGGGCGAGATCGCCTGCGCCGCCAAGCGCGGCGACAAGGAGACGGCCCGGCGCCTGGCGCGGGAATACGCCGAGCTGTTCGAACCCGGCTGCTTCTATCTCGAGCTCCAGCACAATGGGCTCATCGAGCAGGAGCGGGTCAATGCCATCCTAAGGGAGATCGCCCTGGAAGAGAACCTCCCGCTGGTGGCCACCAACGACTGCCACTATCTTCACGCCGAGGACTACCGCGCCCACGACATCCTGCTGTGCATCTCCACCGGCAAGACCCTGGACGATCCCAACCGCATGCGCCACGAGTCGCACGACTTCTACCTGCGCTCCGGCGAGGAGATGGTGCGCCTGTTTTCCGACTGCCCCGAAGCCGTGGAGAACACCCGGCGCATCGCCGATGCCTGCAACGTCGATATCGAGATCGGCAAGCCGATGCTGCCCCAGTACCAGGTGCCCGAGGGCCACGATCTGGAAACCTACCTCGAACACCTGGCCCAGGAAGGCCTGGCGCGCCACCTGGCGAAAATCCCCCCCGAACGCCATTCGATCTACCAAGAGCGCCTGGCGTACGAGATCGGGGTCATCCGCAAGATGGGCTTTTGCGGCTACTTCCTCATCGTCTGGGATTTCATCAACTGGGCCAAGAGCCAGAAGATCCCGGTGGGCCCGGGCCGCGGCTCGGGCGCGGGATCGCTGGTGGCGTTTTCGCTGGGCATCACCGATCTGGATCCCCTGCCCTACGACCTCCTGTTCGAGCGCTTCCTCAATCCCGAACGGGTGAGCATGCCCGACTTCGACATCGACTTCTGCCAGGATCGCCGCGGCGAGGTCATCCAGTACGTGACCGAAAAGTACGGGCGCGACCGCGTGGGCCAGATCGTGACCTTCGGCCAGCTCAAGCCCCGCTCGGCCATCAAGGACGTCGGCCGGGTGCTGGGGCTCTCCTTCGGCGAGACCGACCGCATCTCCAAGCTGGTGCCGCCCGGCCCCAAGGTCACACTGGATTCGGCCCTGGCCGAGGAGCCTCGACTGCACGCCATCCAGGACGAGAAGCCGGTCTACCGCGAGGTGATCCAGGTGGCCCGCTCGCTGGAGGGCCTCCACCGCCAGTCGGGGATTCATGCCGCCGGCGTGGTCATCGCCCAGGGACCCTTGTGGGAACACGTGCCGGTGATGCGCGACGAGGGCGGCGGGCTGGTGTCGCAGTATGCCAAGGACGAGGTGGAGAAGGCCGGGCTGGTGAAGTTCGACTTTTTGGGGCTCAAGACCCTCACCGTGATCGACAACGCGGTGCGCATGGTCGAGCGGGAAGGCCGGACGCTCGACATCCGGAGCATCCCCCTCGACGATCCGGGCGTGTACCGCATGATGGCCAGCGGCGAGACGGACGGGGTGTTCCAGATCGAATCGTCGGGCTTCAAGGAACTCATGAAGCGGCTCAAGCCCGACCGCTTCGAGGACATCATCGCCGCGGTGGCCCTGTACCGGCCGGGGCCGCTGGGCGCGGGCATGGTCGACGACTACGTCGAGCGCAAGCACGGCATCCAGAAGATCTCCTACCCGCACCCGGCGGTGGAGGCCGCGCTGCGCGACACCTACGGCGTGATCATCTATCAGGAGCAGGTGATGCGCATCGCGGTAGATCTGTCCGGCTTCACCATGGGGCAGGCCGACTCGCTGCGCAAGGCCATGGGCAAGAAGAAAAAGGAGGAGATGGAAAAGCTCAAGGCCCGGTTCATCCAGGGCGCCGCCCAGAAGAGCGGCATGCCCGAGCCGGCGGCGCGGGAGCTGTTCGAGAAGATCGAGAAGTTCGCCGAGTACGCTTTCAACAAGTCCCACTCGGCCGCCTATGCCCTGATCTCCTATCAGACCGCGTACCTCAAGGTGCACCATCCGGTGCAGTACATGGCGGCGCTGCTCTCGTCCGAGATGAGCAAGCCCGAAACCCTGGTCGGCTACATCGCCACGGCCCGCGATATGGGCCTGACCCTGCTGCCGCCCGACGTCAACCGCTGCGAGCGGGACTTCAGCGCGCGCGACGGCCAGGTGGTGTTCGGGCTGGGCGCCGTGAAGGGTCTGGGAGACGTCGCCATCCAGAGCATCCTCCAGGCGCGGCGGGAGAGGCCGTTCGCCTCCTTCTTCGACTTCTGCTGCCGTGTCGACCTGCACAAGGTGAACAAGCGCGCCATGGAGGCGCTGATCAAGAGCGGGGCGCTCGATTCGCTGGGCGCTTCGCGGGCGGCCATGTCCCGCGCGCTCGATGTGGCCTTCGAATGGGCCGCGGCGCGCCAGAAGGAGCGCCAGAGCGGGCAATGCAGCTTGCTGGATCGTTTCGAGCCCGCTCCCGGCAAGAGCGCGTCCACCGAGCCACGACTGCCCGAAGTCCCCGAATGGCCCGAGAAGGAGCGCCTCCAGGGCGAGCGCGAGGCGCTGGGCTTCTACGTGAGCGGCCATCCGCTGCAGCGCCATCGAGCCGCGGCGGCTCGCCTGGCCAGCGCCACGACCCAGACGCTGCGCCAGGCGGTTTCGCGCCAGGGAGGCCGGGTGGCCGACGTCACCCTGGTGGCGCTGGTGTCCGCCATGCGCGAGCGCCCGCTCAAGAACGGCGGCGGACGCATGGCCATCCTGACGCTGGAAGACCTCGCCGGGACCTGCGAAGCGCTGGTGTTCTCCCGCGAGTTCGCCCAGCTCGAAACCGTGCTCAAGTCCGGCGAGCCGCTGCTCTTTTCCGGCAGCGTGGTGCTGGAGGGCGACGACGAGGAGCCCGTGGCCAAGTTCCGGGTATCCGACGCCCAGCGGCTCAACGAAGTGCGCGAAAAGAAAACCAGCCGCGTTCGCTTCCGCGTATCCGCCGAACAGCTCTCCGGCGAGCGACTGCACAAGTTCAAGGCCATCCTGGACAAATTCCCCGGCCCGTGCCAGGCGTTCTTGCACATCCGTCTTCCCGACCCGATGGCGACGACCGTGCTGCGCCTGCCGGCCCCGGTGGTCTACTCCGAGGTGCTGGAACAGGAAGTGGACCGGCTGTTCGCCGCCAAGGTGACCGAGTACCAGTAGAACCGAGACACCGAAGAAACGGCCAAGGACATCCTGCCTCAAAACGCCACCGGGCTTCCTGGGCTTCTGCGGTTTTCCTTACATGAAGTTGCTTCCGAGTCTTTCTCCGGGGGTTCAGCGGGGCTCCACGGAAGCTTGCTCCCGCGCCGGGCTTTTCCCTGCGAAATTTCAGAACATGAGCACAGTGAGGAAGTAGTCGAGGATCATGATGCTCACCGAGCCGATGACCACGGCGCGGGTGGTGGCGGTGCCCACGCCCCGGGCGCCGCCCTCGGCGTTGAAACCCTTGAAGCAGCTCACCAGCGCCACGAACCCTCCGAACACCGAGGCCTTGACCAGTCCCGAAATGATATCGTTGGTCCGGACCAGCCAGCGGATCTTGGCCAAGAAGTTCCCGGGGTCGATGCCCCACATCACCACCCCGACGATGTAGCTGCCGGCCACGCCCACCATGTTGAACACCATGGTGAGCAGCGGAAACATGATCACCGCGGCGATGAAGCGCGGCACAAAGAGATAGTGCACCGGGTTCACCGCCATGGCCGCCAGCGCGTCGATCTGCTCGGTCACCCGCATGGTGCCGAGTTCGGTCGCCATGGCGGAGCCGGCGCGTCCGGTGATCATCAGCGAGGTGAGCACCGGCGACAGCTCGCGGGTGAGCGCCAGCGTGGCGGTGGCCCCCACCATGCTCTCCATGTTGAACAGCGAAAAGGCATACACGCTCTGGAGCGTGAACACCGCCCCGGCGAAGCTCCCGGTGAGAAGAATGATGGGCAGCGATCCCACGCCCACGAAGTCCATCTGCTGCAGCCACAGCCAGACCCGATAGGGCGGTCGAAACACCCCGACGATGGCCTCCCCGAAGGTGAGCACCATCTGTCCGATCTCGCAAAGCAGCGAGGTGGCGTAGCGCAGGACGGTCGAGGTCGTCTTCATCGGCGTCGGATGATACCCGGTTTGCCGCCCAAGACCAAGAAAACGATGGCCCGGGCTTGACGGAGAAGCGGCGCCGGTGTAACGGATTATCTCGCGGTGATGTCAGGCTCGCCGTCGGCGAGGCATCCCCACCGCTTGGGGCCCGAGGCGGAAAACCTCGGCGCCCGGGAGGTGGTGGTGCGCCCGCATTCGCTTCATGTCGCGCCATTCGACGTCGTCGTGGTCGGACTCGGACCGGCGGGGGCGGCGGCGTTGAGCCAGGCGCGGCGCGATGGACTGAATGCGCTGGGCGTGGGTGACGAGCCGGTGGGCGGGCTGGTCTGGGCGGCCCGGCGCATCGAAAACCTTCCGGCCCTGGGAAAGATCGCCTCCGGCGCCGTGCTGGCATCCCGGCTCTGGCGCCACATCGAGCAATGCGGCGCCTCCGTCCAGCGGACCCGGATCGAAAGGGTCGAGAGGACGGCGGGCGTCTTTATCTGCGCCGGCGCCGGCGGCCGGATGTTTTGCGCGCGAGCGCTGATCCTGGCCACCGGCACCCGGCCTTCTCCCTGGGACATCGGGCTGGAATCCGACCGGATCCACCGCGACGCTCGCACCCTGCCCCGCACCCTGGACCGCCGCTCCGTGATGGTGGTGGGCGGCGGAGAGGCGGCCCTCGACTCGGCGCTCACCGCCGCCGATCGAGGAGCCCGCGTGCGCATGCTGGTCCGGGCCGACCGACTCAAGGCGCCGGCGCCGCTGGCCGATCAGGCCCGCCGGGCCCGGGTCCGGGTGACGTTCGGCGCGCGCGTCATCTCGCTCGACCCCGGCCGGGCGGACCTTTGCATCATGGCGCAGTCGGGCCGCGGCCGGCGAGTTCTTCGCTGCCATCACCTGCTGGTCTGCATCGGCCGCGAGCCGCGGCGCGAACTGGCGCTCCCGCTCATCCCGCGGCTCCCGAACGAACTTCCCATTTCCGGACCGCTCCCGGGATTGTTCTTCGCGGGGGACGTGCGCGGCCGGAACATGCGTTTTTGCGCCCAGGCGCTGGCCGACGGCCAGGCGGCGGCCATCGCAGCCCGGACATTTTTGGAGGAGGGATCCCATGGCTGAACGTCGCTTCCGTCCCCGTATCGCCGACTTGCGCGGCCATCCCGGCGTGGCGACCATCGCGGTGCTCGACTTCGGCGGCGGCCGGCTGGCCGAAACGGTGGACGGGCGCGCCCCGCCCCTCACCCGCCGGGAGAAATGGATCATCAACGTCTCCACGCAATTCGGGTGCCCGGTGGGATGTCCCTGCTGCGATGCCGGGGGCGACTTTCGCGGCAACCTCTCGGCCGCGCAGATCCTGGCCGAGGTCCGCTGGGCCCGCGCGCGCCATCCGCGCCTGGCCGCGTCGTGCAAGAAGCTCAAGGTCCACCTCGCCCGCATGGGAGAGCCCTCGCTCAACGACGCCGTGCCGCAGGCTGCCGCCGGGCTCCCCGCGTTGCTGCCGTCGCCCGGCCTGATGTGCTGCCTGGCCACGGTGGCACCGCGCGGACGCGAGCGCTGGTTTTCGGACCTGCTCCTGGCCAAGCAACGGTGGTTCTCGGGGCGGTTCCAACTCCAGTTCTCGATCCAGTCCACCGATCCGGCCCTTCGCCGCCGGCTCATCCCCATCCCGCACCTGGATCTCGGCGAACTGGCGCGGCTGGGCGAGGCCTTCGTCGAGCCCGGCGATCGCAAGGTGGGCCTCAACTTCGCGCTGGCCGAGGGCGCGCCCTTCGACCCGCGGGTCATCGTCCGGCACTTCGATCCGGACCGGTTTCTGGTGAAACTCACGCCGCTCAACCCCACCGCCGCGAGCGCCCGCGCGGGGCTGGCCAGCCTGCTGCGCACCCCGTGCCAGCGTGAACTGGAGCCTGCGGCGCGGCATCTGGCCGCGGAGGGGTACGAGGTCATCTGGAGCATCGGCGACGGCCGCGAGGACCGAATCGGCAGCAACTGCGGCCAGGCGGTGCGGCGGCTGCGGGGCGGTTTGACAACCCGGCCGGCCGCGTGACAGGCTTCGGCGCGAAAACCGTGCCTGGAGGTGCGCCATGCCGTCGATGGAAGAGAAGATCCAGGATCTCGAGAAGCGCGAACGCGCCGAGCGCGCCATGGGCGGCGAGAAGGCCGTCGAGAAGCAACACAAGGAGGGCAAGCTCACCGCCCGCGAGCGTATCGATCTGCTCTTCGATCCCGGCAGCTTCACCGAGCTGGACCTCTTCGTGCGCCATCGCTGCACCCAGTTCGGCATGGACAAGACCGAGATCCCCGCCGACGGCGTGGTCACCGGCCATGGCCGGATCGACGGGCGGCGGGTCTTCGCCTACGCACAGGACTTCACCGCCCGCGCCGGCACCATGGCCGAGATGCAGTCGAAGAAGATCTGCAAGGTGATGGACCTGGCCATCAAGACCGGCGCGCCCTTCGTGGGACTGGCCGACTCGGGCGGCGCCCGCATCCAGGAGGGCGTCGACGCCCTGTCGGGCTACGGGCAGATCTTCTACCGCAACTCGTTGGCCTCCGGGGTCATCCCGCAGATCTCGGGCATCATGGGCCCCACCGCCGGCGGCGCGGTGTACTCGCCGGCCATGACCGACTTCGTCTTCATGGTGAAGAACACCAGCTACATGTTCATCACCGGCCCGGAGGTCATCAAGTCGGTGACCGGCGAGGAGGTCACATTCGAGGCGCTGGGCGGGGCCATGACCCACTGCCAGAAGAGCGGCTGCGCCCATTTCGCCTGCGAGGACGATCGCGACTGCATCGAGAAGATCCGGCTGCTCCTCTCCTTCCTGCCCAGCAACAACCTCTCCGACCCTCCCCGCATCGACACCGGCGATGATCCGGCGCGTCCCGCCCCGGAGCTCGACCGGGTCATCCCCGACGATCCGCGCGCGGGCTACGACATGCGCGCCGTGGTCCAGGCCATCGCCGACCGGGGCGAGTTTTTCGAGCCGCACGAACTCTACGCCCCCAACATCCTGGTGGGGTTCGTCCGCCTCGACGGCCATCCGGTGGGCGTGATCGCCAACCAGCCGCTGGTCATGGCCGGCTGCCTGGACGTCAACGCCTCGGACAAGGCCACTCGCTTCATCCGCTTCTGCGACGCCTTCAACATTCCGCTGCTCACCCTGACCGACGTCCCCGGCTACCTGCCCGGAACGGACCAGGAGTGGGCCGGCATCATCCGCCACGGGGCCAAGCTGCTGTGGTGCTACTCCGAAGCCACCGTACCCAAGGTCACGCTCATCACGCGCAAGGCCTACGGCGGCGCCTACCTGGCCATGTGCTCCGCCGACCTGGGCGCGGATTGCGTCATGGCCTGGCCCAGCGCCGAGATCGCCGTGATGGGCGCCGAGGGCGCCTCGCGCATCATCTTCCGCAAGGAGATCGAGGCCGCCGCCGATCGCAACGCCAAGTTCCAGGAAAAGGTGGCCGAGTACCAGAAGGCTTTCTACCATCCGTACCTGGCGGCCTCGCGCGGCTTCCTCTCCGCGGTGATTCCGCCGCGCGAGTCGCGCGCGCGCATCGTCGAGGCCTTCGAGATGCTGCGCCAGAAGCGCGAGTTGCGCCCGCAGCGCAAGCACGGCAACATCCCGATGTGAGCCGCTCGCCCGAGGGATCGCCCATGGCTCGTCCCGCCCATCGCCGTTTCCGCTCGCCGGCCGTGTCCGCCCCGCCGTTTCCCTCGCGCCGGGTTCGCCGCCGCGGCTGGTGGCCGGCCGGGCTGTGGCTCGCGCTGTCGCTTTTGCCGCTGGATGCGCTCGCGGTTCCGCCCCACGCGGTGGTGGTGCTGAGGGACGGGGACGACACCATCCTGCCCCGGCCGCCCGGGGCCGAGTGGACCGCCACGCTGGAAGGCCCCGCCCTGGTCGATTTCGAAATCCTGGAAGCGAACGAGGTGTTCTTCCAGGCCCGAAAGACCGGCATCACGCACCTTCTGTGGCAAAATCGCTCCCTACCCTCGATCCAGGTGTGGGAAATCCGCGTCGGCACCGGAGCCAAGGAGCCGCGCCCGATCGAGGTTCCGGCGGCGGCCGCCGCCTGCTGCCAAAAGACCGGCGACGGCATGCTGGAATGCCAGGTCAGCGGCGAGAGCTGTCTCGGCCCGGCGGCCGAGCTGCTCACGCACCCCGAACTCGATCCGGGCAAGGCCCAGGTGCGCTACACTCCGGCGGGGTTGCAGGCGCTGCTCGTCCGCATGGAGAAGGCCTTGCGCGAGGCCGGACTGGGCGGAGTGCGGCTCGCCTTTCACGGAGCCGTCCTGGTGGTCCAGGGCGAAGTGGCGAACGAGGATTCCCGGCGCCGGGTCCTGATGGTCCTGTACCGCAACATGATCGGAAAACTTCTGGTCGAGGACCGACTACGCCTGCCCCAGAGTGGCGAGAAAGCCCCGTAACCGCTCGCGGCCGTCTCCTTCGAACGACACGAATTCCGCCCCGTGCCGCTGGCCCTTGCGCCCGCGATCGCTCCAGACCACCCGGGCCTGCGCCTCGACCGGGGCCTCGGCGAGATAGATGGTCACGGAGACGACTCTTCCGGGCGAGAGCGCCTCCGGGATCTCGAAACAGCTCCCTCCCTCCGAGACATTGTGCGTCCAGGTCTGAAAACTCCGCTCGCCGTTCACCCGGACGCGCAGGCGCACCTTGTGGCGCAAGAAGCGCCGGTGGTACGGGTGGCGCTCCATCTCCGGGGTCGGCTCTCGATCGGGCATCGGCCCCCCTTTCGGATCCACTCATAACCCGCCTCTCGCTTGCCGGTCAACCCCACCATGGGGTTTGTCCTTCCCTCGTTTCGTGCTATTTTTTTTTCGTGAGACACGCCATCCATGAAGAAAATCTACGCCCATGGGCGACCCGCCCTCGCTCGGGCCGGGCCAGGTCATTGCTCGCCGTCCACCGGCGAATGGGAAGAAACCCTCGCGCCGATGGAGCGGCGCGTGCCGCTCGCCGGCTCGCATCCTTGTCGCTCGCGCTGATTCTGGGGCTCGGATGCGGCGGCGGCTCCGCCCCGGACGGCGGCGGCCCGGATATGGACGCCGGAAGTGACGCCGCGGACGCCGCCTCGGACGGGTTCCAAGAGGACAGCAGCGATGCCGCTGTGCCCGATGGCCGGGAAGACCCGGGGCCCGATAGCGACACGGACACGAGCCCCGACGGCGCCCCGGACGCCGCGGACGGCGGTGAGGACGGCGGGGTGGAGGACGCGGGTTCCGACGCCGGCCTCGATGGCACCGGGGATGCCAGGGGCGACGGCGGCGATGAGAACGGCGACAGCCCGCCGGTGTGCATGCCCCGCATTTTGGGATACGAATGCGCGCAGGGCACGGCCGGGCGGCCGCTGGGCGGCGGCGAGGGCTACGGGAGTTGGATCGATCCGGCGGACGCCTGCGCGGTGGTGGTGTCCACTCGCGAGGAACTTCTCTCGGCGCTGGCCGCGGCTCGATCCGGCGACATCGTGTACGTGGCCGACGACGCGGTCATCGACCTGGGGCCGGAGCGGGATCGGGAGATCGTCATCCGAGAGGGGGTCACCCTGGCCTCGGGCCGCGGCCGCAGCGGCTCTTTGGGCGCGCTCTTGTTCTCGGACCAGCACGATCAGCTCACGCACTCGGCGGTTTCCGTGTTCACCATCACCGGATCGGGAGTGCGCCTGACCGGGCTTCGGCTCCGCGGGCCGGACACCGAGGTCGGCACCACCGGCCAGTCGCCCATGGCCATCGCCGTGCGCACCAGCTTCCCCTCGCCCATCGAGCCCAGAGAAGTGGAGGTGGACAACTGCGAGCTGTGGGGCTGGCCCAACGCGGCCGTGTCCGTCTACCGGACCGACCGCGCCATGATCCACCACAACTTTCTGCACCACAACCGGCGGGCCGGGTACGGCTACGGGGTGGTGGTCAACTACGCCTTCCCGGTGATCGGCGCCAACGTCTTCGACCACAACCGGCACGGCATCGCCGCCACCGGCTACCCCACCACCAGCTACGAAGCCTGCCACAACCTGATCCTGCCCGGCGCGACCAGCACCAGCTTCGACATGCACGGCGGTTTCGACAAGGGCTTCTGGCCCGACACGGCCGGCACCTCCTTCTTCATCCACCACAACCTGTTTCTGGCCGGCGGGGTGGACGGGGTGGGCATCCGCGGGGTGCCCATCGACCACGGCCGCATCGACGACAACCAGTTCGTGCACTCGGGCACGCACGCGGACTTCCCCTCGGCGGTATGGCAGCGTTTCTACCCGGCCGCGCCGGCTTGCCTGTCGAGCGGCGGCTGCGTGCTGACGGACTGGCCCGACTTTCCCGGCTACCAGCGCATGAACGACCCCGCGCTCTGCCGGGCAGCCTGCGAGCCCTCCGTCAAGCGCCGCGACCCGGCCACCCTTGAGCGCATCGGCATGAGCGGCAACAGCTTCGGCGTGGCCCACCGCACCGCCTGGTATGCGTCGTACGGCGGCCAGAGCTACTTTGGCTTCCGCCGGTTCGCCAGCCTGCCGGTCACGGACCTTTTGTTCGGCGACTTCGACGGGGACGGGACGGCCGACGGCTTTCGCGCCAGCGGAAGCGCCTGGCAGGCCTTCCCGTCCCTGCGACAGGAGGCGCGAACGCTGCGGAATTCGAACATTTCCCAGGAAGATCTGGCGGTGGCCGACATGGACGGAGATGGAACGGCCGACGTGTTCTACGCCGACGGTGCGGCATGGTGGGTTTTCCGATCCGGAACAGCGGATCCGGCTCGCCTGAACACCTCCGGAGTGCGGCGCGCCTCGATGCACCTGGCCGACTTCGACGGCGACGGGCGCGCGGATGTGTTCCGGACCGCCGGCGGCGTGTGGCAGGTGTCCTGGGCAGGCCGTTCGGCCTGGCAGACGCTGAATGCCAAAACCGAGCCGCTGGACGCACTGCGCTTCGGCGACTTCGACGGGGACGGGCACGCAGATGTCTTGTACGCGGACGGCAGCCAGTGGCGCGTGTCCTGGGGCGGGGCCTCCGACTGGGAGCCGATCAACACTTCTGCCATCACGGCGATCGCGGTGGCGGACATGGACGGCGACGGGCGCGCGGATGTGTTCTCGGCGGGCGGCGGAGTCTGGCGGGTGTCCTGGGGAGGCCGGTCGGCCTGGCAAACGCTGCAAGAGAGCCCCGAGACTCTTGACACGCTCGGGTTCGCGGATGTCAACGGGGACGGCCGGACGGACGTTTTGGTCCTGCGATAATCACCCGGTTCTCGAACCCGGCCTTGTCCCTCAAACATGGTGCCACCCACCCCGGTTTCCCCCGGTTTCCGTCCCGGTCATTGTTGGCGATTTTCCGTAATTTTCCCCGGGGTTTCACGTGGGCAGAGCCACCGTGCCGATCGAAACGGCAAGAGCGCATCTTACTGGCTCTGAATCTGGGCGAAGGCCTGCATGAGCGCGCTGTCCGTGGCGCGATCCAGCGCCTCGTCGGTGAGCTCCTTTTTCTCCGCCTTCGTAAGACCGGTTCCGTCGATCCAGGCATCCCCCTCGCCGCCGACCTGGAAGGCCAGCCGCCGCTCGAGGATGGTGCGGCCCGAAATCCCGACCCTGGCGAAGAACGTGGTCCGGCCGCCCTCCGGCGTGACGCGGAATTCCTCCAGAACGGGTTTGAGCAGATAGCCGACCGTCAGACCGCGGCGCTCGAGATGCGACTGGAGCTCCTCGTCGGAGAGAACGCGGTGTTCGCCGCATCCCAGCACGGCGCCGCGGGCCTGCCTCACGCGCGCCTTGAGCGTCTCGAGGATGCGCTGGCCCAGCGCCGGCGAGGAGCGCGGCGGAAGCGCCGGAGGCTCGATCTCCACCATGACCACCGGCGGGGCGGGCAAGGCGCGGTCGAGAAGGACGAGCGACTTCTCGGCGTGGGTCGCGATCAGCTTGCTCTTGTGGCCGACCAGCGGGCCCAGCAGCTCGCGGGCTTCCTGGTCGCCGAGCTGTCCCAGGGAGAGCGCCGACGCCGCCCGCAGCGCATCGGGTTCGTTCTGGGCGGCCAGGATCTGGCGCAGCCGCGGCGCGGCCTGCGCCACCTTGTGCTTGCCCGCCTGCGCCACCGCCTTGAGGCGCACCTTGAGCGACGGATCCGACAAGGAGCGCAGCAGCAAGGAGGGCGCCGGCTCCTGGCCCCGCGCGGCCGGAGCCAGCGACAGGACCGCCAGAAGGGAAAGCCATGGCGCACTCCAGGGACGGGCCATGCCCGGATTATCGAACGGCGGCGGCGGCGAGCGCAACTGCGTCGTGGCGGACCGATTTGCTTTCGCGCCGGGCTCTGGATAACTTGAGCGGCATGAAGAAGAAAAAAACAGTCCCCGGACGCATCGCCCGGAGCCGGCCGGGGAGAGCGGGCCGCCCGGCGGGCGCATCCGGCCGCAGCTTGCGAAACCGCCCCGAGGACCTGCGGCGCGAGCGCCTGGCCGCCCTCTTGCTGCGCGAAATCGATCGCATCGTCTTCGACCTGGGATTCCGCAAGGACATGCTGTTTCGGCTGTGGTCCAAGCATCGCACGCGCCAGCCGCTGCTCCAGACGCTGCGCAGCAAATATTTCGACCTTTCGGCCGGGGACCTGTTGTGTTTTCCCACCGAGGTCATCCGTATGCTGGACGGGTTTTACCGGCTGCTGGACTCGTTCATCTTCTATGTCTCGTATACCGAGGACATGCCCCAGGCGCTCTCGGGAAAGTTCGACTCGTTTCTGGAGGAACTGCGCGGCCTCTCCGGCCCGCTCATCGAGGATCTGGCCGAGTTCTGCCCCGCCGACGAGCTGGGCCGGCCGGCATCCTTCTCGCTCGCGGACTGAACCCGCTGCACCAACAAAAAGTCTTTGACTCGCTTTCGTCCCAGTCGTAGGGTAACAGGTCTGACGGACCTATTCTCAAGGAGTATGCCCATGAAGAACGCCTTCCCGGTGATGCGTTTCCTTTCGGCGTGCCTGCTGCTGGCCGGGCTCGCCGCCTGCCAGGACGGCTCGGCCCAGGATCCGTTCTCCGGCGCCGCCGCCCCGGTGGTCCGGGAGAACCTGGGCGTGGCTGTCCCACCCGAGCTGCGAGTCGCGGCCGATGACGGCAACTCGCTGTCGCTCTCGGCCCTGCCCGGACGCTACCAGCTCCAGCGGGTCGAACTCTCTGGCGGGCGCTTCGCCGTCCTCGACTGCCCGGGTTGCGGCGTGACCAACGAGATCGGCCGCCCGCAACTGCCCGTGGTGCGGCGCTTCGTCGAAGCTCCCGCGGGGACCCGCCCGGTCGTCGAGTTCGCGGCGCACAACCGCAAGACGGCCGCTCTCCCGGAGGAAGTGCTCCCGGTGCAGCCGCCGGTGCCCAAGCTCCCCGGTGCTCTCGAGCGGGCGGTATTCGCCAAGGACGAAGAGCTGTACGGCAGCGATGCGCTGTATCCGAGCGAGGACGCCGCCGTCGCCGGCCCGTTCGTGATCCGCGGCCACCATCTGTACCTCCTGGAATATCACCCCTTCCGCTACAACCCGGCCCGGCGCGAGGTCCAGACCACGCTGGAGGGATCGCTTGCGCTGCGCTTCGTTCCGGCGGACCTGCCCGCCGCGGTCGATCCGGTCATGGCCGCATCGCCGGCCTTCGACGCGTGGCTCTCGAAAAACACCCTGAACGCCCGGCCTGTCGCCCGCAGCAAGGGAACCTCCACCCAGAAGTACGCCGAGGGAATCCTGATCATCGCCGGGACCGCCTACGCCAGCGACCCCGGTCTGGTAGCCTACGTCGAGCTGCGCCGCGCCGAGGGCCATCGGGTGGAGCTGGTGTCCATGGCCAACGTCGGAGGCAGCACCCCCGCAGCGGTGCGGGCCTACATCCGCTCCCAGTATCTTTCCTGGAGCGCGCCCGCCCTGAGCCAGGTGGTGCTGGTCGGCGACACCGCCGACGTCCCCATCTACACCGGAAGCGGCGGCGGCGAGAGCCAGGTGACGGACAACTACTACGCCGCCATCGACCCCGACAACTACACCGCCGACCTGCTGGCACCGGATCTGCTCGTGTCGCGCATCAGCGTGAACAACGCGACGGAGCTTGCGACCTACCTCGCCCGCGCCACGAATTACCTGTGGGCCAACTTCCCCACCTCGACGGCCTGGATGCGCAAGTTCTCGTGGATCGCCTCCTGCGACAACTCCAACATCAGCGAAGGCACCCACAATTATGTCATCAACACTTACACCTCGCCGCGCGGGTACACCGGGACCTATCCGGCCAACCCCCAGCCTGGCGGAGACCGGCTGTACTGCAGCGCGGGCGGGCTGAGCGAGACGGTGATCAAAAACGCCCTCAACGACGGCCGGCTGGTGATCAACATGTCCGGCCACGGCGATGAAACCGAATGGGCCGACCCGTCGTTCACCCAGACCTACCTCAACCAGGTGACGCCTCCCGACGCCGCGCCGTACGTCATCAGCAACGCCTGCCTCACCGGGACCTTCGGCCGCTCGGGCGGCGACTGCTGGGGCGAGATGTGGCTCAACAAGGCCCAGGGCGGCGCCATCCTGTTCTACGGCGCGAGCAACCTCACCTACTGGACCGAGGACGACATCCTGGAAAAGAAGCTCTGGGACGGCGTGTTCGCCTCCAACATCACCCATTTCTCCGCCATCGACAAGAACGCCAAGCTGCAGACGTTGGCCCACTTCGGACCGGTGGACCGCATGGCGTACTACTTCGAGGAGTACAACAACCTCGGCGACGGCAGCCTGGATCTCTACACCGACGCGCCCTTCAGCGCCAACGTCATGTATCCGCAGCAGCTCCCGCTGGGCCTCGACACCGTGGACGTGAGCGTCATGAACGGCGGCACCCCAGTGGCCGGCGCACTGGTCAGCCTGCGCGGCCTGGGCGTGCAGCAGGTCGGGACCACTGACGCCGGCGGCCAGGTGACCCTGATCATGAACCCGCTGCCCGCCGACGTGGGCGACCTCACCCTCACCGTGACCGGCCACAACCTGCGCCGCCAGGCGAACACCATCCAGGTCATCCCGGCCAGCGGGCCGTACCTCTCCCGTCAGGCGCACGAGGTCACTTCGGACGGCACGACGCCAGTGCCTCCCACCCCGGGCCGGCACATCGTTCTGCCCATCACGATGAGGAACGTCGGCACCGTGGCCGCCACCGGCATCAACGCCACGCTGAGCACGCCGGGCGCCGTGGCCACGATTACCCAGGCCCACCCGGTCTTCCCGGCGGTGGCCCCCGGCGCCAGTGCGCGCTCGACCACCCATGCGGAGCTCAACATCGTTCCGGCCGCCGCAGACGGCGCGCTGATCGAACTCGAACTCGCCTGGAGCACAGCGGAAGGCGCAAGCGGCGTGAGCCGTTTCGGCGTGCCAGTGCAGCGGCCGCTCTTCGTCTTCTCCTCCCACGCGGTGGACGACGCGCTGGCCGGCTGCGACGCCGACGGCATCCCCGATGCCAACGAGGCAGCCACCTTCCGCCTCACCCTGGAGAACCAGGGCAGCGCCGACGCCCACAACGTGATCGTCTCGCTCGCCGCCCCCAACTGCACCCAGGTGGCCCCGGCCAGCTTCGGTACCGTGGCGTCGGGACAGACGGTGGTCGCCCCGGTGGTGGTGCGCGGAGACCCGACGCTGGCCTGCCCGGCCGAGGACGTTCCGTTCATCGTGCGCGTCAGCGCCGACGAACTGCCCGCTCCCGACACCGCCTCCTTCTCGCAAGACATGAACGCGGATCTCGCGGCCGACCAGTTCTTCGACGACATGGAGGGCACGCCGCCCAACGGCTGGACGCACGGCGCGAGCTCCGGCAGCGACGACTGGGCCTACGTCACCACCTCGTCTCATTCGCCCACCCACGCCTGGTTCTGCTCGGATCCGGCCACCGCCTCGGACAAGTGGCTGCGCACGCCCTCCATCACCATCGGCGCCGCCGCCAGCCTGCAGTTCTGGCACCGGATGACGAGCGAGTCCGGCTACGACGGCGGCCGCGTGGAAATCTCCACCAACGGCGGCCAGAGCTTCACCGATCTCGGCTCGCGCATCAGCGAGAACGGCTACAACGGCACAATCTCCGGCAGCCCGGCCTGGTCGGGCACCATCGCCTGGCAGCGGGTGACCGCGGATTTGACCGGCTTCGGGCCGGGCAACGTCATCCTGCGCTTCCGCTTCACCTCGGACGCAAGCATCGGCGGCACCGGCTGGTGGATCGACGATGTGCGGGTGGACACCCAGTCTCTGGCCTGCCAGCAACTGGCCTGCGGCGGCGGCAACCGGCCCCCGGTGGCCAACGCCGGCGCTGATCAGCACGTTGTCGCCGGCGCGGCCGTGACCCTCGACGGCAGCCAGAGCCGCGATCCGGACGCCGACCCCATCACCTTCGCCTGGGCCCAGGTGGACGGCCCGGCGGTGAGCCTGACCGGCGCCAACACCGCCCGGCCCACCTTCACCGCCCCGACCCTGCCGGGCGAGACCTCGCTCATCTTCGAACTCACCGTGTCCGACGCGGAGGAATCCGCCAGAGACCAGGTGACGGTGGTGGTGCACAACTGCGACGACGGAAACTCGTGCACCACGGATCAGTTCACCGGCAGCGTCTGTACTCACACCGTGCTGGCCGACTGCTCGCTGTGCGGCGGTGACGGCGTGTGCGTGGGCGGCACCTGCATCGCGGGCGGCCAGCAGAACCCGCCCTCCTGCGACGACGGCGACGCCTGCACCCAGACCGACCTGTGCCTCGGCGGCGCCTGCACCGGGACCAACCCGGTGGTGTGCCAGCCGCTCGACTCCTGCCACACCGCCGGAACCTGCAACCCGGCCACCGGCCAGTGCAGCAACCCCACCCGCCCCGAGAACTCGATCTGCGACGACGGCAACGCCTGCACCCGCAACGACATCTGCCGCAGCGGCGTCTGCCGCGGCTACGCCCCGGTGACCTGCACCGCGCTCGACGCCTGCCACGTGGCCGGCACCTGCGATCCGGCCACCGGCGAGTGCAGCAACCCGCCGGCCGAGGACGGGATTGCATGCGACGACGGCAGCGCCTGCACCAAGAGCGACACCTGCCAGCAGGGCGTGTGCACCGGCGCCGACCCGGTGGTGTGCCAAGCCCTCGACCAATGCCACCCGGCCGGGACCTGCGATCCGGCCACCGGCCAGTGCAGCCAGCCCGTGGCCGAGAACGGCACGACCTGCGACGACGGCGACGCCTGCACCCAGAGCGACACTTGCCAGCAAGGGGTATGCACCGGCGCGAACCCGGTGGTGTGCCAGGCACAGGACCAGTGCCACACGGCCGGCACTTGCGATCCGGCCACTGGCACTTGCTCCAACCCGCCCGTGGCGGACGGCACCGCCTGCGACGACAACGACGCCTGCACCCAGACCGACGCCTGCGCCGCGGGAGTGTGCCAGGGCAGCGACCGCAAGTCCTGCCCGGCCTCCGACGAATGCCACATGGAAGGCACCTGCGACCCCATGACCGGCGCTTGCAGCAACCCGCCGGCGATCAACGGGACGAAGTGCTCCACCGGCACCTGCCAGGACGGCGTGTGCCAGGAAGAGTCCTCGGGCTGCGGCTGCGCCACCGGCAGCGGTGGCGCTTCGAGCCTGGCCCTGGGCCTCGGCCTGCTTCTCGCCCTGCGGAGACGCCGCGCCGTCGGCTGATCCTCCCATGCGCGTCGTCGTCGCCGGTCCCGGCGCCATCGGGTCGCTGTTTTCGGCCTTGCTCGCCGAGGGCGGCCTGGAGGTGGTCCTGCTGGACCGCGATGCGGCCCGGGCGGCGCGGCGCTCCTCGTCCGATCTCATCCTGCGCGACGCGAAAGGGGAGCGGCGCCTCCGGCTGGCCGTTACCGCCGACGGCGCCTCGCTGGGGCCGGCCGATCTGTGCATCGTCTGCGTCAAGGCCCACCAGACCGCGGACCTCATCGAGCGCCACGGGCCGGCCCTGCGGCGAGCGGCGCGGGTGTGGACGGTGCAGAACGGCCTGGGCCCGGCCGACATCCTGCTCGCGGCACTGGAAACGGAGCGGGTGCTGGGCGGAGCCACCTTCCAGGGCGCCTACTTCGATGCCCGGGGGACGCTGGTGCACGCGGCGCAGGGTACGAGCCACATCGGCGCGCTCGCAGACGGCCCGCCCGATGCAGCGCCCGAACTGGCCGCGGCGCTCACCCGTGCGGGGCTGCCGACGGAGGCGGCGCCGGACATCCGGCGCGTGATGTTCGAAAAGTTCGTCGTCAACGTGGGCATCAACGCCCTGGCGGCCATCCTGGGCGGCGAGAACGGCCGGCTGCTCGACAATCCCCACGCCCTGGCCATCCTGCGCCAGGCGGTGGCCGAGGCGGTGCGCTTTGCCGGCGAGCAGGGCGTGGCGCTCGACGAGGCGCAAGAGATCGAGCGCGTGCTTTCCGTGGTCCGCCGCACGGCGCACAACCGAAACAGCCTGCTGTCGGACCTGGCGGCCGGCCGGCGCACCGAGATCGACTTCCTCAACGGCGCCCTGGCTCACCGCGCCGACGCCCCGGTCAACCGGCTGCTCACCGGGCTGGTCCGCGCCCTGGAGCACCGCGGCCCACGGTCCTGATCCCGCATCCCGCGGCGCGATCCTGCCCGTCATCCTCGGCCATCGCGAACCCCATCTGGTTTTTTGAACGATTGTCTGCGCGAACGGGTGACGCCGAGGGGGTCCCCGCCGAACGATCTTTCGGGAGAACGGCTCCGGGGCGAGGCGGCAGGACCCGTTCGCGTCACCTGGAGACAAGGACCGCTGACGAGATCTTGCCGGGGAGCGTGGATGCTCCTATCCTGGAAACATCCGGGAGGTTTTCCATGATCATGCCTGGAAATCGCCTGATGCGCCTGTTCCCCGGCATCGCCACGCTGGCCGGCCTGCTGGCGTGCCACCAGGGCACCATCCAGGTCTGGGACGCGGGAAGCGACGCGAACCCCGCGGACGGCGACGGTGGCATATTGCCCGACAGGGACGAGAACGCGGACGCGGGCGAGGACGGAGGAGACGCGGGCGGCGATCCCGCGGGCGATCCGGGCGGAGATCCGGGAGGCGATCCGGGGTCGGACGCCGGTCTCGATGGGTCGGACGCCGGTCCGGACGGCGATGCCGGTGCCGACGGAGGCGATGACGGCGGCGGGCCGGTGGAGCCTCTGGGCACGCTGAGCGGCGTCATCCGGATCAATCACTTCGGGTGGCGACCCGCAGACCGGAAGATCGCCGTGATTCTGGGAAACAACGGGAGCGCCGTCGAGCTGCGCAGGCTTTCGGACAACTTCCTTGCCCTGAGCCTTGTCAGCGGCGCCCTGCAAAACGACGAGGATTCGGTGGACCGGGTGTCGCTGGCCGACTTTTCGGCCTTCAATGAAAGCGGCGAATACTATCTCTACCTCCCGGAAGCCGGCCTGCGGTCCTATGCCTTTTCCATCCGCGCCGATGTGTACGACGTCGTCGGCGCGGCGGCCATGAAATCCTTCTACTTCCAGCGCTGCAACCACGACAAGACGCTGCCCTTTGCCGTCGACGCGCTGGCCGGATTCGCCGGGATCGGCGGCCAGTGGGTGGACGGTGCCTGCCACGGAACGGACTTCTCCGCACCCGCCGGACCGGGCTCGCCGGACCACGGCCCGCTCGACGTCCACGGAGGCTGGCACGACGCCGGCGATTACCAGAAGACGCTGTGGGGACGTGGCGTCCCGGAGATGCTGTTCGCCTACGAGATGAACCCGTCGGCGTGGCACGATGGCCAGCTCCATATTCCCGAGAGCGGCAACGGCGTACCGGACATCCTGGACGAACTCGCCTGGGAGCTCGACTTCTACGTGCGCATGCAGCGGCCTGACGGGCACTTCATGACCTCGGCCAAGGGCCGCGGCGGCACGGCCAGCTCTCCGCCCAGCGCCTCCGACCAGGAGCGGGTGTACTTCGATTGCACCAGCCCTTCCGGCAGCGACTGGTCGGGCGGCGGGGTCACCATCGGCGAGGCCACCGGCAACGCCGTGCTGTGTCTGGCCCACGCCGCGCTGGTGTTCGAGTCCGCGGGGCAAACCGCCGCGGCCGATCGCTACCGCGCCGCAGCGCTGGCGGGCTGGACCTGGCTGGAGGGCTACGCGCCGCAGAACGCCACCGAGCGGCGCGCGCGCCTGGCGGCGGCGGCGGCGGTCTACCGGCTCGATCCCGCTCGCGCGACGGCCCAGGCCGTGGTCGAGGCCTTCCCGTGGGACACCTGGGACGGGGAGCTTCCCTGGAGCGTGACGCCGGCCGAACGCGTCATCGCGGCCGGCGCCTGGCATGTGCTGCAAAACGCGATCACCTCCAACGAGCTCAAGAGCCGGGTGGGCGCCGCCACCGCCGCGGCCCTGGTGGAACGCGCCTTCGATGAAGAGGGCGTGTACGGCGGCATGTTCGGAAGCGCGGCCGACGGCTGGGACTATGGCTGGGGCAGCAACAGCCACCAGGCCATGTACGGCGCCAATCTGCTCATGGCCGCTCACTTCGACGTGTTGGGCAGCCACTCCCGCGCCGAGGTTGTGGCGCGCGGCCTGAAACACTTGCACTATCTGTTGGGCCTCAACCCGCTCAACATGGTGTACCTCACCAACATGGCGGCCTACGGCGGCGAGCATTCCTCGTTCCAACTCTACCACGGCTGGTTCTCCTACACCGGCAATGACGGCGACCACGGCAACGCCCAGTACAACGGCAAACCCTCGGCCGTCACCGAACCGCTCTATCCGTACCACCCCCAGGACACCCAGACATCGCTCTACGGGCCGGCGCCCGGCCTGCTGGTGGGCGGGCCCAACTACTACTATTCCTGCACCTACGAGATCCCCAACCGCAGCCGCCCGGCGTATGCCTACCGCGACTTCTCGGTCGGCTGCGACTGGAGCGGCTCGGCGTGCCGGGCCTGCTCCTGGGAGATCACCGAACCCATGGCGGCCTACCAGGGACCGCTGATCCTGTTGCTATCCTTCGTGATGAACGGAGACTGATGGCCTGGCGCCGCCCACTGGAAAACGTGCTTCGTTGGAGGAGAAGAATCTTTCGCGACCGACCGCGGGGCCATGCGAGCCAGCGCGGGCGGGCGCGCGTTCTGTCATGGGAGCAAGCCGCGCGAGGTGATCCATGAGGCGGTTTCTTTCGCTCGCGCTCGCCATCGCTCTGCCGACGCTTCCAGCGTGCGGTGGACGCCACGCCGGCTCCGACGGAGGCGGCGACATCGACCCGGACTGCCCGCAGTGCTTTCGCTCCGCGCTCTACCCCGAAAACTGGGACCCGAACTTCACCGACGCCGAGGGGCGCTTCCTGCACGACTTTTCCTACGCCGGTTATCGCGCCGGCGAGGCGGACATTCCCGACGTGACGGGCCCGATCTTCGACGTGGCGGCCGCGGGCGCCGATCCGACCGGGGCCGCCGACAGCACCAGCGCCATCCAGGCCGCCATCGACGAGGCGGCCCGCGCCGGCGGAGGCGTGGTGTTTTTTCCGGCGGGGCTGTATCGCTGCGACTCGCCGCTCATGGTCTCCGCCTCCCGGATCGTGCTGCGGGGAGAGGGCGCCGGCCGCTCCCGGATGTTTTTCGCCAGGGACCAGGGCCCCAGCTACTCCTCCCAGTTGCGCTTCGCCGGTGTGGAGGACGCCGGGTCGATGCTGCTTCTGGCCCGCGACGCGGAAAGCCGCGCCTTCGAGATCTGGCTTGCGGACGCGGCGGACCTGAGCCCCGGGGACGAGGTGGACCTGGGACAGGTGGTGAGCGAGGCCTGGATCGCCGAGCACGGCATGACCGGAACCTGGACGGTGTCCGCCAACCAGTGGCGCCCGTTCTTCCGGCGCACGGTCGTCTCGGTGGAGCCGGGCTCTCCAGCCCGGGTCCGGCTCGACGCGCCGCTTCGCCATCCCCTGCTCGTTCGCGACGGGGCCGGCCTGCAGCGGATCCGCGGTTGGCTCTCGGAGGTCGGCATCGAGGATCTGGCGTTCTCCAACGCCGTGTCCAACGAGGCGGCGCGAGCCTACGATCAGGTCCACATCATCGAGTTCTATCGAGTGAAGGACGGCTGGATCCGCCGCGTACATTCGTTCGAATCGCCGCTGGCCGAGGGCGGCGGGCACGTGCAGTCGGGGGGCTTTCTTCTCCATCGCTCCCGGCGCGTGACCGTGAGGGACTGCACGCTCGAACGGGCCCAGAACCGCCTGAGCGGAGGCAACGGCTACCTCTTCGAGATCCGCCAGTCCAACGAGATCCTCATCGCCGATTCGGCGGGCATCGCCGGCCGGCACAACTTCATCCAGAACTGGGACTTCGGCACCTCCGGCTGCGTCTTCTTGCGGGTCCAGAGCCGGGAGGGCCTGGCGGTGGGAAGCTTCGGCAGCATGATGGGCTTTTCGGAGTTCCACCATTCGCTGGCCATGGCCAACCTCATCGACTCGGCCGTGACCGGGGACGGTTGGGGCGCGGTCAACCGCGGGCTGGAGAGTTCCGGGGCGGGCCACACCGCGACCGAGACGGTATTCTGGAACCTCCAGGGGGGCTCCCTGCGATCCATGCAATACCGCTGGGGGTATGTCATCGGCACCCGGGGCGTCGAGGTGGTCACCGATCTTTCCGACATCTTCGGCCAGGCCCAGGGCACCGAACCCGAAGACTACCGCGAGGGCATCAACCAAGGAGAATGGCTGCGCCCGGCTTCGCTCTACGAGGATCAACTCGTCCGCCGGCTGGAGCGCTAGCGCCATTGCCGGGTCCACATTTTTCAGGCAGCCGGCACGCACTCGAATCCCGGGCGCATGGCCGCGCTGCCCCAAGAGCGAGCCCGGCCGGACCCGGGATCCAGCGAAACCCATCTGCCGATGCGCGCCGTGTTACTGCCGGCCCATGCGCAGGGCGCCGTCGAGACGGATGGTCTCGCCGTTGAGCATGGGGTTTTCCACGATGTGCTGGACCAGGGCGGCGAACTCCTCGGGCTTTCCCAGCCGCGAGGGGAACGGCACCTCGGCGGCCAGGGTGGCCCGCGCCGCCGGCGGCACCTTGGCCAGCATGGGGGTCTCGAAGATGCCGGGGGCGATGGTCAACACCCGGATGCCGTTGCGGGCGAGCTCGCGGGCGGCCGGGAGCGTCATGGACACGATGGCGCCCTTGGAAGCGGCGTAGGCCGCCTGGCCGATCTGGCCGTCGAAGGCCGCGATGGAGGCGGTGTTCACGATCACCCCGCGCTCGCCGTCTTCGTTCGGCTCGGCCCGGGCCATGGCGGCGGCGCACAGGCGCATCAGGTTGAACGTCCCGGTGAGGTTGACCGCGATCACCTTGGCGAAGGCCGCCAGGTCGTGCGGGCCTTCCTTGCCCAGGATCTTCTGCGCCACCGCGATGCCGGCGCAGTTGACCAGAATGCGCACCGGACCGAAGGCCTGCTCGGCGGCCTCCACCGCGCGTTGCGCCGAGGGGCCGTCGGACACATCGGCAAGCAGGTAGAGCGCCCGCTCGCCGAGCTCCTTCTCCACCGCCTTCCCCGCGTCTTCCGGCGCCAGGTCGAGCAGGGCCACCCGCGCCCCGCGCGCGTGCAGGGCCCGCGCCGTGGCCAGGCCCAACCCCGATGCCGCTCCCGTCACCACCGCTGTCGCGTTTTCGATTTTCATGGGGGGCAAGGTAGATCGCCGCCCGTGCGCTTGTCAATCCGGGCCGCGTTCCTTGCCCGCAGGGCGCCGGAATGGTATTCAGGGCAGGATGAGCAAGCTCTCCGAGGCCCTCGCGCGAGGCGAGTTCGCGGTCACCAGCGAGGTGGGCCCGCCCAAGGGCACCCGCGTGGACGAGCTCATGGCCAAGGCGGCGCTGCTGGCCCGCTGGACCCACGCGGTCAACGTCACCGAGCAGCAGCACAGCTGCATGAAACTCTCCTCGCTGGCGGCCTGCGCCCTGCTCGCCCAACGCGGGGTGGAACCCATCGTGCACGCGGTGTGCCGCGACCGCAACCGGGTGGCGCTGCAGTCGGATCTGCTGGCCGCCTGGACGCTGGGCATCCGCAACGTGCTGGTGCTGACCGGCGACCATCCGCGCATGGGCGACCATCCGGAGGCGCTGCCGGTGTTCGACCTCGACTCGGTGCAGTTGCTGCTCGCGGTCCAGACGCTCAATCGGGGCCAGGATCTGGCCGGGAATGCGCTGGACGGAGCGCCCGATTTTTTCGCCGGCGCGGTGGTCAACCCGACGTCGGACGCGCTGGAGCTTCAGATCCTCAAGATGAAGAAGAAGATCGCCGCCGGGGCGCGCTTTTTCCAGACCCAGGCCGTCTTCGCCCCCGAACGCCTGGAAGCCTTCATGGAGCGAGCCGCCTCGCTTCGGGTCCCGGTGCTGGCCGGGCTGGTGCTGCCCAAGTCTCCCACCCTGGCCCGCTTCATGAAAGAGAAGGTCCCGGGCATGTACGTGCCGGACGAACTCATCGCCGAGCTGGCCGCTGTGCCCAAGGCCGACCGGCGCAAGAAGGCCGTGGAGGTGGCGGCGCGCATCATCCGCCGCATCCGGCCGGTGTGCCAGGGCGTGCACATCATGGCCCTGGGCTGGGAGGATCTGCTCCCCGACATCCTGGCCGAGGCCGGCCTGCGCGAGAAGCCGTGGGAGGATCCGGACAACCCGCACATCCCGGAGTGAGAATCGCATGAAGCTTTCGGTCATCATGCCGGTGTACAACGAGCGGGCCTTTCTGCCGCGCATCGTGGAGCGGGTGCTGAAAGCGCCGCTGCCCCCGGGCGTGACGCTCGAGCTGATCGCGGTGGACGACGGCTCGCGCGACGGCTCGGCCGAGGTGCTGGCCGACCTGGCCCAAAAGCACCCGGCGCTGCGGGCCTTCTTCCAGGCGCGCAACCAGGGCAAGGGCTCGGCCATCGCGCGCGGCATCCAGGAGGCCGGCGGCGACATCATCCTGTTCCAGGACGCCGACCTGGAATACGATCCGGCGGAATACCCCAAGCTGCTCGCCCCCATCATGAGCGGCCACGCCGACGTGGTGTACGGCTCGCGCTTTTTGGGCTCGGACGAGCGGCGGGTGCTCAACTTCCACCACGCTCTGGGCAACTGGGCGCTGACGCTGCTCTCCAACCTCACCACCGGCTTCAACCTCACCGACATGGAGACCTGCTACAAGGTCTTCCGCGCCGACATCCTCAAGACCATCCCCATCCGCTCTCGCCGCTTCGGCATCGAGCCCGAGATCACCGCCAAGATCGCCAAACGGCACTGCACCGTGTACGAGGTGCCCATCTCCTACCACGGGCGCTCCTACGCCGACGGCAAGAAGATCACCTGGAAGGACGGCATCGACGCGCTGGGAGTCATTCTCAAGTATTGGCTCCTGGACGACTGCTTCAGCCAGCGGCACGGCCACTACGTGCTGGCCTCCATGTCGGGCGCGCGGCGGTTTTCCGAGTGGACGGTGGCCGCCATCGCCCCCTTTCTCGGCGACCGCATCCTGGAGGTCGGCGCCGGCCTGGGCAACATCTCGCGGCAGCTCCCCCGCTCCCGCCGCCTCACGGTCAGCGATCGCGACGAGGAATACCTGCGCCTCTTGCGCCTCGCCTTCCGCCACTACGAAAACATCGAGGTGGCCCGGCTCGACCTGGAGTCGGATGCGGACTTCGCCGGCCGGGCGGCACAATTCGACACCGTGCTCTGCCTCAACGTGCTCGAGCACATCGCCGACGATCGGGCCGCGCTGCGGCGCATGGCGTCCGCGCTCGCCCCCGGCGGGCGGCTGGTCGTGGTGGTGCCCCAGTTTTCCGCCCTCTTCGGGCCGATGGACCAGAAGCTCGGCCACCACCGCCGCTATCACCGAAAGGATCTGCGGCAGCGCCTTCTGGAGGCCGGCCTGGACGTGGAGGCGCTGAAAGACTTCAACAGCCTGGGCCTGCTGGGCTGGTTCTTCAACATGCGCCTGCTGAAGCGCCAGAGCATGAGCCGCTTCCAGCTCAAGGTCTTCGACACGCTGGTGCCGCTGCTTCGGCGCGTCGAGCCGCGCCTGCGCCTGCCGGGTCTTTCATTGCTGGCCGTCGGACGGAAGCCGTCATGAGCGATCCCGTGCCGCCGTCCGAACCCGCGGCCGGCCTCGAGGGCCGATCGGACCGCCCCCGGTCGCCCGCCCGCGAATGGCTGGTGATCCTGGCCATCGTGATCGTTGGCCTCAGCCTGCGCCTGCAATTCCTGTCGGACTGGGCGGCGGTGCCTTCCTTCTGGAGCCTGTGGGGCGACGAGCTCAACTTTCATCAGACGGCTCAGGCCCTCATCGATCCGGCGCAGAACGCCCCGCCGTTTTTGTACCAGCCGCTCTACGCCTTCTACCTGGCCGGCGTGTACTCCCTGATCGGCGTCGACCCCGCGGGGGCGCACCACCTGCAGTTGCTGTGGGCCGCGCTCACCATCCTCCTGGCCGCCCTTCTCGGCCGGGAGATGGCCGGACGGTGGGGCGGGCGCATCGCCGCCCTGCTCGCCGCCGGGTACGGGCCGCTAATATTTCTCGAGGGCAGCCTCCTGGACCCGGCCATCAACCTGCCGCTGCTCAGCCTTTCGCTGCTTTTCTTGCTCCAGTCGGAGCGCGGGGGATTCGCCTGGCGACTGCCCCTTTCGGGGCTGGCGGCGGGCCTGGTCACCATGGGGCGCCCCAACTTCGCCTTCTGCCTGCCGGTGGCCGCGCTATGGATCTGGCGCCGCGCCTGGCCCCGGCGGCGCAGGCTGGCGGGGCTGGCGCTCGCCGCCGCCGGGATCTGGCTCGGGTTGGCCCCCGCCTGGATCCACAACCTGCGCCGAGGGGAAGCATCCCTCCCGGTATCCTCGGCGGGCGGGATCAGTTTCTACATCGGCAACAACCCCCAGGCCACCGGCCTGTACCACGTCCCCAAGGGCGAACGCATCGACGCCGGGAGCCACGAAGCCTACCGCCGCAGCCTGCGGCTGCTGGCCGAGAAGGCCGAAGGCCGGCCGCTCGACGAGAGCGAGGTCTCCGGCTACTGGTTCGGCCAGGGCCTGCGCTTTTGGAAAGAACATCCTCTCTCGGCCCTGCGCCTCGCCGCGCTCAAGCTGCTGTGGGCCGTCAACCGTGAGGAAGCGCCCATCCACCACCCCTTCCTCTTCGGCCGGGAGGTCTCGGGGCTGCTCCGTTGGCTCATCGGATTCGGCGTGGTGTTTCCGTTTGCGCTACTGGGGGCGGCGCTGGGCCGGCCCCGCGATTCGAGGGTCTGGCTTCTGGCCGGATGCGCAGCGGCCTACCTGGCCACGCTGGTGCTGTTCTACGTGGCCGACCGCTATCGCATCCTGCTCATGCCCATGCTCTGGCCGCTGGCCGCCCGCGGCATGCTGGCGCTCGGCGACCGTCTGCGCCTGGGATGGCGGGCCGCCGCCGGAAGTCTGGCGCTCCTGGGCGGGGCCTCGCTGCTTGCGCAGCTTCCGCTGATGTCGGAGGCGCAACAGAAAAACTCCATCGCCTCCTCCTACAACTTGCAGGGAAAGATCGAAGGCGACGTGGGTCATCTCGATCGCGCCGAGCGCTACTTCCGGCTGGCCATCGCGCACAGCGCCCCGGGCACCGGCTCGCTCGCCCGGAGCAACCTCGGCCGTCTGTACGAACTCCGCGGCGACGAGAAAGAAGCGGAGCGATGGTACCGGGAGGCGGTCGAGATCAACCCCGAATCCCGTCAGGCGCTTCAGCGGCTCGCCGCGCTCAGCGAACGGCGCGGGGACATCGGCGCCGCCCTCCGCTGGTGGGAGCACCTGGCCGAGGTTTCCGCCGACGACAGTACGGCCCAAAAACAAATCGCACGCCTGCGTGCGCTCTCCTCCGAAGCGCCACCGCCCTGAAGGTCAGTCGAAGGTCCGGCGCAGCTCCTCCACGCAATCCTTGCCGCCGTAAAAAGCGCCGCCCAGCGGAAATACCGCGCGCACCCGCTCGAGCATCGCGCCGGCCAGCTCGCGGATGTCCCACTGCGCCTCGGGGGCGCAACGCAGCCGAAAGAAGTGCCCCAGCGCACGGCCGTTGATGCCCAAACGCACCCGCCGCCGATGGGCGTTGGTGAGGATGTAGGCTGCCGCTTGCGGGGATCGCTCGGCGATGCGGCGAGAGAGCGCGGCGCTCTTCTCCATCCAGCCGGCAAACTCCGCCTCGGCCCCGGCGCGACGGACCGACACCGGCACCGTCCAGCCCAGCCCGGCCTGGTAGGGCTGGGCCAGGATGGTCGCCATCCGGTGGCGCTTGAGCTGGCCGAAGGCCGCGGCGCTGAGCACGAGTTCGAAGGTGAAGGTCACCTGCTCGAAGGCCCGCGGCAGCATGTCCCAGGGCTGCATGCGGCAAAACACCTCGCGGTAGAGCCCGCGCAGGTCTGGTTTTGACAGCGCGCCGACGGTGCGCCGGATGTCCTCGGCCGAACCCGTCGAGGACTCGAACAGCAGCGCCTCGGCCACCGTCCGATCCGGATCCATCGTGTATGCCGCCAGCCGCACCGCCTCCGCCGTCTCCGCGCCGCCCGTCTCCACGCCGATCGGACAGCGCGCGGCCTGCGCCCGCAGCGCCCCGGGCGTCTGCTGCAAGTACGGCGTCGGCTCGGTGTAGCGAATCACCGAGGGCGCGATATCGCGCACCGCCTCGTGCAGGGCCCGGGCCAGGCGTCGCTCCTCGTCCCGCTCCGCGGAGGCCAGCCGGGCGATCATCCGCTCCAGGGTGCGGGCGTTGACCGTCATGCCGAGCTGGGCCTCGGCGCACAGGGGCAGCAGGTACCGGGCGTCCTCGTTGGCGCGGCTGCGAAGCTCCCGTTCCGGAGCCGAGGGGCCGCATTCGCGCCGGGCCTGTTCGAGCAGCCGGCCCGCCAGCGCCTGGTAGGCGCCAAAGAGTTGTTGCGAAAGCTCTACGTACTCGCCGGCCAGGGGCGATATGCGGATCTCCTCCGGAAGAACGCAGGCCTCCTCCAGGCGGATGTAGCGCTGGGACTTTTCGGTGTAGGACGCCAGCCGGTGGTGTTCCAGGGCCTCCACGCACAGGCGCGAGATCCCCGATACGTCCAGGTTGAACACCGCGTGCTCGGCCACCGAGGCGTGACCCATGTCGAAGATGATGGTGCGGTTGCTGCGCCGGGCCTTGTCCACCTCGCGCCGGGCGGCGGCGCGGATCTCGGAGACGTGGCGCGGATCGCGGCTGATGCGGGCGTACGCGGCCGAAAGCGTCTCGGGCGACAGCGCGCCGGCCTCGGCCTCGGGCGTCCCGCGCAGGCGGGCCTCCAGGGCCTCGCGGTCCAGATTGAAGCCGGCCAGGGTGACGGCGATGGGCATGGGAGGCGCGGCTCGCTAGGACAGCGGCTTTTCGCCGGGCCGCATGAAGCGCGGCAGGATGGTGCAGGCCCGCGGGATGGCCATCCAATCGCCGCTCTTCAGCGCGACCGGGCTGCAAGCCGGCGGGGCTTTCTCGCCTTCGGCCACCGGCAGCACGAAGAGCTTCCCGCCGACCTTGGCATGGCGGGTCCGGATCAGCGCCAGGCCCACCTGGCGCTCGCCGGTGGAGGCGGCACTGGTGACCACGCCGGTGTACTCGCCCTTGCGGCCTTCCAGGACTGGCATGCCCGGCCGGAGCACCTTGCCGCCCTTCTCGTCCACCTCGAAACGCACCACCACGCGCTCGCGCTTCTTGTGCGCCTCGAGCATGGCGGCGCGGCCCACGAAGAACGGCTTGTGCAGCTTCACGAACGAGCCGTACCCCGCCTCCAGCGGATTGATGCGGTTGGGCCCGGCCAGTTCGTGGCCGTGAAGCGGATACCCCGCCTCGGTGCGGGTGGAGTCGCGCGCCCCGAGCCCCACCGGCACGATGCCGTCCGACGCGCCGGCGTCCAGGACGGCGTTCCACACCTCGCGCGCCCGATCGGGATGGACGAAGAGCTCGTAGCCCGTTTCCTCGCCGGTGTAGCCGGTGCGGGCGATGATGGTGTCGACGCCCGCCACCCGGCCCTGGATGAGGCAGAACTTTCGCAGCCGCTCCAGCTCGAGCCGAAAGCGCGCATCATCGATCAGTCGGTTGAGCGCGTCCCGGGAGCGCGGGCCCTGGAGGGCGAGATCCACCCGGCACTCGGCCCCGCAGGCGGGGTCCTTGAGATTGCGTAAAGTCACGGGCAGGTCGAAGCGCACCTCGGGCCGCTCGGGGTCGAGAAGCACCGAGCCGTCCAGCACCGCCCGCAGCCAGGCCTCGTCTTCATCGGCGTTGGCGGCATTGACCACCACCAGGAAGCGCTCCGGGCCGCGCCGGTACACGATGATGTCGTCGATGCAGCGGCCGTCGTGGGCCAGAAGATACGAATACTGGGCCTGTCCCGGCGCCAGCATGGGCACGTAATTGGCCGTCACCACGTCGAGGAAGCGCTCGGCGTGAGGCCCGCTCACCTCCAGGCAGCCCATGTGGCTGACATCGAAGAGCCCGCCGTGCTTGCGCACCGCCGCGTGCTCCTCCAGGATGCCGGCGTACATGACCGGCATCTTCCAGCCCGCGAAGGGCACCAGGTGCTTTGCGCTGGTGCGCTTCTCGTGCTCGGAGTAGAGGCAGGTCTTCTTGAGCTCGGCGGCGGGAGCCTTCCAGGCGAACGCCACTGCGGCGCGCGGCTCGGGCGGCTCGGCCTGGCGCAGCGCCCGCTGCCCGACGAAGAACGGCTTGCCCCGGGCGACGGCCTGCTTCCACACGCCCTTCATGCGCTGGACCAGCGTGTCGCCGGCGGCGAGCGGGTCGGGCAGGGCCTCGGCGCCGACCAGGGTCGCGCCGCTCTCGAGCAGCCGCTCGGCCAGGGCTTGAAGCCGCGCCGTCTCGGCCAGCACGAAGGCCCCTCCGCCGAGCGCCGCGGGCCGCCCCCACACCAATCCGAAGTCGGCGCGCTCGACCACGCCGGCTTCGGGCAGCGCCCGCCCCAGCGCCTTCTGTCCCACCTCGCCATGCCGCCCGCCGCGCAGCCCGAGCACCGCGCGCGCCGGGCGTTCGTCCGAGGGCCGCTCGATGTCCTCGATCACCACCGGGCCCTCGGCCTTGAGCCAGAGATCGTCATCCTGGAGGAAGTACCCGTCGGACAGTCCGCGCAGCCAGCGCAGCAGCCGCTCGGGTTCGCGGGTGTGGAGCACCAGGTAGTAGCGGGGCTCGGGACATGGATCCGGCTCGCGCACCAGAAGCCCGTGCCCCAGCAGCGCGCCCTTCGGGTCGGCGACCATGGTCAGATCCGCCCGGCCGGAAGGAAGCGAAAGCACGTTCGAGGTGCAGGCGGTCTCGAGAAAATGCGCGGCGCGCGGCCCGCTCACCTCGACGGTGATGGCGTAGAGCGGCGGGTAGATGGCGCAGCCCTGCTCCACGGCCTGCTTTTCCGCCTCGGGCTTTCCGCCCGAGAGCGGCGAGACAAAACCGTTCTTCTCGCCGGTGCGCATGTTGTGCTTTTGCAAAAACGCATGCAGCGCCCCGCGGCGCGCGGCGGGCGGCGGCGGCGGAGCGTAGTGGGGATAGGCCTCGAACGCCGCGGGCGCCGGATCGCTCCCCGCCTGCCGCAGCAGCTCCTCGACCTCGCGGGCGGCGCGCTCGATCACGATCGGGTCGATCTTGCCCCGACCCCACTCCAGCCGTGCGCCCATGTACGAGAAGGGCTGGATGGCGCGCAACACCCCGGCGATCAGCGAGGCCAGCTTGCGCATGTGTTGCGGGCCGAATCCCCGCTGCGTCACCCAGGTGGCGCCGAAACGCAGCCCCGAGGGGTGCACCGCGTTGGTGTCGCCGGCGATGGTGTTCTTGTTGCAGACGATGCCGGCGAGATCCAGGATGCGCGAGGCGATCTCGCCCGTGAGCGGCTCTCCGGTCGGGGTCTTGAGCTTGCGCAGGTCGAGCAGGCACATGTGGGTGTTGGTCCCGCCGTAGGCGAGCGCGAGCCCTTCGGCGACGAAGCCGTCGGCCAGGGCGCGGGCGTTCTCCAGCACCCGGCGCTGCAGGGCGCGAAACTCCTCGGTCTTGGCCATGGCCATGGCCACCGCCTTGGCGGCGATGGTGTGGATATGGGGTCCGCCCTGCTCGCCCGGGAACACCCCGAAGTCGAGCCGGGCGGCGATGTGGGGATCGGTGCACAGCAGCATGGCCCCGCGCGGACCGCACAGGGTCTTGTGGGTGGTGAAGCTCACCACATGGGCCACGCCCACCGGGTTGTTGAGCAGCCCCGCCGCCACCATGCCGGCGAGGTGGGCGATGTCGGCCAGCAGCACCGCGCCCACCCGGTCGGCGATCTGGCGCATGCGCTTCCAGTCGATGTCCCAGGGGAAGGCCGAGAAGCCGCCGATGAGGAGCTTGGGCCGGTGCTCGACGGCCAGCTTCTCGACGGCGTCGTAGTCCAGCCGGCCGCCCGGGGAAAGCTCGTAGGGCACGATGCGGAAGTTCGCCCCCGAGCGGTTGACCGGCGAGCCGTGGGTGAGGTGCCCGCCGTGGGTGAGCGCCGCGCCCATGACCACGTCGCCCGGCCGGGCGAAGGCGTTGTACACCGCGTTGTTTGCCGCCGCGCCCGAGAGCGGCTGGACGTTGACGAAGATTTCCTCGGCGGAGGCGTTTTCGTTGGCGAAGACCTCGGCGGTCCGGCGGCGGCACACCGCCTCCAGGATGTCCGCGTACTCGCAGCCCTTGTAGTAGCGGCGGTTCGAGTAGCGGCGGAACCAGGCCAGCTGGTGGGCGAACGACTGGAGCTTGTCCAGCGGCTCCGAAAGCGTCCTGGGCGACGGGTAGCCCTCGGCGTAGAGATTTCCGAACTCGCACGAGAGGGCCTCGCGCACCGCCGGCGGGCAGATGCTCTCGGAGGCGATCAGGATGAGTTTTCGCTTTTGCCGCTCGGCCTCGCGCTCCACGATGCCGGCCACGATCGGATCGAGGGCGGAAAGCGGGCGGGAATCGACGAGCTGGGCCATGGGAAGCTCCTTTTCGGGGTTCGTTCGCTGCGAATCCGCAAGATGGGGTACCACCCGGCCTACGGTGTGTCAAGGCACAGACCCCGCGCTGCCACCGGCGGCTCCCCACAACCCGCTGCGTTCTGATCCGTCCAATATCATCGAGACCACCTGGCTCGACCGACCGTGTTGAAAATCCCGGTCGGATTCATTAGGATCCGGAATCGGGAAGCTTGAGGAGCCGGACATAAAAGCCATGCGAACCATGATCGGGTTGTGCGGCGCGCTGTGCTGGCTGGGCTGCCCGGCGGCGAACCCGGCGGCGGAGGGCGGCCGCCCGGCCGAGGCGGGGAGCGGCGAGGCCGTGGCGCGGGTGCTCTTGCAAAAGGGCGAGGCCAGGGCCACGGCGGCCAACGGCTTCACGTTTGCGCTGCGGCCCGAGTGCCCGCTGTTGCACACGGATCGGCTCTTGGTGCCCGCCGGGGGGCTTCTCATTCTCGCGCTCAAGAACAACTACGTGGTGGCGGTGGACGAGGAACAGGAGATTCCCGTCGGTTCGCTGGTCATGCTGGACGAGCCGGCCGCGAAGACACCGGTCAACGAGCAGCTCGCCAACCTCCTTCGCGAGCGCAACATCACCGCGCCCGAGCGCCTGGCGGGATGGCGCCAGGGCATGGTGGCCGCGGAGACCGTCCCGGTCCAAGCCGCACGCGATGAGGCGCAAGTCGCAAATGTGTCGGATACGACCCGAGGCGACATGGCCAGGATGGCCCCGCTCGTCACCGGGCTTCGAGAGACGGAAAGCGACGAGCGCGCGATGGAAAAAGACAAAGATTCCACGCGCAAGGCCGAGACTTCCTCTTCCCCGCCCCCGCCCGCTCCCGAGCCGCCGGATGAAGAACCGAAGGCTCTGGCGCCCCCCAAAGCGAAAGAAGCCGCCGGAGCCCAGGACAAAAAGCCCACAGGCACAGCGGGCGCCGGCGCATCGGGCGCGCTGGAGGAAAAATACGAGCAGTTGGGACGCCAGAAGCTGGAAGAAATAAAGAAAGCCCACATCGGGATGAAGCCCGCTCTGGCGGGGCATCTCAAGGTCGCTCAGTGGTCCATCCGCTCGAAAAACCTGGTGGAATCCAAGCTGGCCAGCGAGCTTCCGGAAAGTCTCAGAGACATCGTTCTGGGCCCGGAGGTGGCCGCCTGTCTGTCGGGTCTGGATGCCTCGCTGAAAAAGATCGAGATCCTGCTTTCCATGGTGGACAATGCGATCGCGGATGTGCGCACATTGCCGGACAAGGACCCTGGAATCTGCATGAAGAAGGCTCTGGTGGGTAAGAAGGTCGCCCAATTAGATTCCGGCAAGCTGACAATCTCGATAGAAGTCGTTCGCCACTGAGAGAAGGCACGCCTCCCGTCTGAACCGGATCTCCTGATCAGTCAACGCTCAGGAACAACAACAAAAAAACACAAAAACATCCAGACGGGAACGATGCTCCATGCGCAACCACCTGAGAAAAAATGAAAAAAATTTGTGACAGGCCCCGTGATTCCGTGATTTTCTCACAGAAAACAAGGCGGCAAATGAAAAAAAACATTGGATTTTCAGAAAAGTATGGCCCATGGGCGCTTGTCGCCGGCGCGTCGGAGGGACTTGGCGAGGCATTCTCGCTCGCGATTGCAAGACGCGGGGTCAATGTGGCGCTCATCGCGCGGCGCAAAGAGCCGCTCGAACGCCTGTCAAAAAGGATATCCCAAACATATCGGGTCGATACCAGGACAATCGCGGCGGACATCGGCGCGGCGGACACACAGGAGATAGCCGCATCCCAGCTTTCCGAGACAGAAGTCGGCATCGTGGTAATCAACGCCGCCCTGGCGCCGGTCGGGCCGTTCTTTTCGCGTCCGCTGGAGGAGCACGAACGCCTGCTGGATGTGAACTGCCGTGGGGCGCTCCGGCTGTTGCACCGGTTCGTGCCGCCCATGCTCGCGCGCAAGAAGGGCGGCGTCGTCCTCATGTCGTCGCTCGCGGGCTTTCAGGGGACGGCGCGGGTCGCGCACTATGCCGCCTCCAAGGCGTATCTTCGGGTGCTGGCCGAGGGCCTGTGGGCCGAGCTTCGGCCGAGTGGCGTGGACGTCCTGGCCTGCTGCGCCGGCATGACCGACACGCCCACCTTCCGGGCCAGCCGTCCCCGGATGCCGAGGGGGTTGGCCGGGCGCGTGGCATTGATGGAGAGCGACCAGGTGGCCCGAGGCGCGCTGGACCACATGGGGCGAGGACCGGTGTTCATTCCGGGTGTCGCCAACCGGGCCGCGGCCATGCTGCTCGGGCGCGTGCTACCCCGCCCTGCCGCCATCCGGCTGATCAGCGAAAACACCCGGCGCCTCTACCCCGACCGCCCGCCAGTCTGAGCGTTACCTTCCAGGAAGCTATTGTTTTTCCGGTGGCAAAGCCGGGGCGAAAACCGGGAGAAAAAGGGATCAGAAAAAGGGATCCCTGGCACCAGGGGACAGGCGCAAAGAAAAAAAATAAAATGCTGTAATGATGAGTCGGTGGTTCCGGCGGTCTTCACGAATTCGCCTGTAGTTCGGGCGGGGGTTGCGCCTTGCGCTTCTGGCGCAGCCTGCGCCTGGAGGCGCGAGAGGCCCACAGCGACCGGATCACATCCACCTCGCCCACCTGGAACAGTTCGTCGCCACCGGAATAGTCCAGGCCCTCGCGGCAGTAGCGGTTGCACTCCTCGTCGCGATACCGGCTGACGGGATCATCCTTGATGAACTGGTAGGCGCCGCCGCCGGCCGGGTCATTCGAACCGCGCACCACGAAAGTCCTCGGTTCGAACACCGCTTTCTCACTGCAACCGAACTCGTGGCGATGCCGGGACAACACCTGTTCGGCCACCTCTCGGTGAAAGGCCTGGCAGGTGTTCTGGCAGCGGTACTCGGGATAGACATTGAAAAAGTAGTCCGACACCGCACCGATGCCAGCCGGCGAGGCGGCGATGTTGGTCACGGTGAAGCGCAGGCGCTTCAAGTTCCACATGGGCAGCAAGAAGATCTTTTTGAACAGCGGGGTCTGGATGCGCTGACCGCGAAAGGCGCGGCGGATCATGGTCAACCCTAGATGGATCACGACCTCCGGAGGCGCCTGGCGGTCGAGGAAGGAAGCGGACGTTCGCTCGTCAAGGCTGACCGAAAGGTAGACCATGGCGGTGAAGGCCACCGGTTCGCCGGTCGCGATATCGTAGGCGATCGCGATCACGCGGTTGGCGTACGCGGAGCGCTGGCCGGTGAATGGACCGTAACCCGGCATCTCGTCGACCGATTCTCGGGCGACGGCGAGCAGGTCCTGATGCAGCCTCCGCAACGGGCCCACGCCCATCCAGCGACCCGGCTGATCGAACACCTTGACCCGAAAACGTCCGCCCAGAATGCTGTAGGAGGCCGTGCGCCGCCAGCAGCGGGGCAACCAGCGCAAACGATCCTCCAGCCGTTCGGATGCCGGCTCGGGCTGGCACACGGCGCGGTAACAGGCATCGCGCAGCTTATCGGCGTCTGGCTGCTGCGCGGCATCGATCGGCTGGGAGTAGGTGACGCGGACCCGGCTGCTCAGACGGGTGGCCACACCGAACAGGTGCGGCAGGAAACTCGCGTCGCCCACCCAGGCCACCCGGTCATCGGTATAGTCGATGCGGGCCGGCACAATCACGATCGGCTTGCCGGCCACCCGGCGGAACAACCCGCTCTTGAACGGGAGCGGCTGCGCGCGTTGGGTGGTGGTGCCCTCGGGAAAGTTGGTCACGCTGAGGCCGGCCTCGAGGTGCGCCACCACTTCATCGGCCGCCCGTCTTCCGGACTCGTGATCGCCGCGTCGCACGAACAACACACCCGCGGCAGCGCCGCCGCCACCGATGAGAGGCCAGCGCGCCACTTCGGCCTTGGCCAAAAACGAGGTGGGCACCACGCCGCCCAGGACAGCGATGTCCAGATAGGAGCGGTGGTTGCTGACCACCAGGCTGCCGGGATAGGGCCTCTCGCCGATCTCCTCGATCTCCAGTCCGAAGATGCGGCAGCTGCCGCGCATGAACCAGTGCATGACGGTGACGCCGAAGCCGAGCCGCGTCTGCCGGCCGGCCCGCGCCAGGAACAACACCGTGGTCCCGCCGGTGACCAACGTCCAGCATATCAGCAGCCAGCCGAAAAAGGCGGCCAGGCGCACGCCGGCAAGGATCACCCGCAACAGGCGAAGCATCGCGCCGCTGACAGCCCCGGCGAGAATGACGGCCGGTTGGAACGGGGAACCATTGGCGGTTTTCATCATGACCTCCCGGGTCCCGTTGGCGGACGGGACCGTGCCAGAGCCGCCAGCGATGCTCCCAGGGCTGTGTGGGCGTAGTGAGAAGAGAGTGTAACGATTGCGAGGATTGTTCCTCGCCGCCGCCGGCCGGGGTGTCTTCCTGCCGAAGTTGACAAGCCCCCCGCGCGGCCGCACAATCCCGGCCCGTTTCGCGACCGACGAGGTCTTCATGTGCCCATCCGATTCGCCCGCCGATGATGTCGAACGGCTCGCCGATCACCCGCTGGCCGAGGTGTTCCACCGGCTCACCCCCGAGGCGGTGCTCTCCGCGGTGGAGGCCGGCGGGCGGCGCTGCACCGGGCGCTTCTTGATCCTCAATTCCTTCGAGAACCGGGTGTGGCAGCTCGAGCTGGACGACGAGTCCATGGTGGTGGGCAAGTTCTACCGTCCGGGCCGCTGGTCGAAGGAAACCATCCTCGAGGAGCACCGCTTCCTGCGAGAGCTCGCCGGGGAGGACATCCCGGTGGCCTGCCCCATCGAACTCGAGCCCGGCCGCACACTGGGCGAGGTGAACGGCATCCGGTACGCGCTCTTCCCCCGCGTCGGTGGGCGCAGTGAGCAGGAGCTCTCCGACGAGAACGTCCGCATCCTCGGCCACCTGCTGGCCCGCATCCACAACGTGGGTGCCCGCCGCGAAGCGCCCCACCGTCTGCGCCTCGATCCCGAGACCTATGGCAAGCGAAACCTCGAGATCCTGCTCTCAATCGACGCGCTGCCCGCCGAGGTGCGCGACATCTACGCCGCCACGGTCGAGACGCTGCTTGCCCGCATCCGGCCCCTGTTTCTCGACATTCCGGTCCACCGCATCCACGGCGACTGCCACCTCAACAACCTCATCTGGACGCCGCGCGGGCCGACCTTCCTGGACTTCGACGACATGCTCACCGGACCGGCGGCGCAAGACGTGTGGCTGCTCGCCCCCAGCTTCGACGCCGAGGGCCAGCGCCAGCGCCGGCTGCTGTGCGAGGCCTATGCGGAGCTGCGCGATTTCTCGCCCGCGTGGCTGCGGCTGGTCGAGCCGCTGCGGGCGCTGCGCTTCATCCACTACTCCACCTGGATCGCGCGCAGGATCGCCGATCCCATCTTCCGGCACACCTTCTCCCACTTCGGCACGCTGCAATACTGGCAGCGCGAGGTGCAGGACCTTCGCGAACAGATTGCCCGCATCGACGCCGGCGAGGCCTGGAGCTGAAGGCCTCGGCCGGCAAGAAGACGGCGCGGTAAAAAACGTGATCCGGGACCCGGTTTTGGATACACTGGGCGCTTCGGAGGTCAACCATGCAAAAACACCAGAGTGCGGCGATCAATCCCGATCACCTCATCGTGCTGGCCCTGGGCGGCAACGCCCTCCACAAGAAAGGCCAGAAGGGCGACATCCACGAGCAGTTCGCCAACGCCCGCTCCAGCATGGGCCCGGTGGTGACGCTGCTCCAGAAGGGCTACAACTTCATCATCACCCACGGCAACGGCCCGCAGGTGGGGGCGGTGATGCTGATGGTGGACAAGGCCAAGGACGAGGTCCCCGAGACCCCGCTCGGCGTGGCCGACGCCATGACCTGCGGCTCCATCGGCTACATGCTGGAGCAGTGTTTGCAGAACATGATGATCCGCGCCGGCATCTGGCGCAACGTGGTGACCCTGCCGGTGCAGGTGGTGGTGGATCCGCACGACCCGGCCATCCAGGACCCGACCAAACCCATCGGCAAGTTCTACAGCGAAGCGGAGGCGAAGGAGTTGGCCCGGACCAAGGGCTGGGTCCTCAAGGAGGACGCCGGCCGCGGCTGGCGGCGCTACGTGGCCTCGCCCTACCCGCTCGACATCATCGAGAAGGAGGCCATCCGCAGCTTAATCGGCCAAGGCTACGTGATCATCACCGGTGGCGGCGGCGGCATTCCGGTGTACTACGAGAAGGACGGCACCATCGAGGGCATGGATTGCGTCATCGACAAGGACCTGGCCACCATGAAGATCGCCCTCTCGGTGGGCGCCCGCACCCTGGTCATCGTCACCGGCGTCAAGAAGGTCGCGGTGCGCTTCGGCAAACCCGACCAGAAGGAATTCTCCCGTATGACCCTGGCCGAGGCCCGCTACTACCTGCAAGCGGGCGAGTTCCCGCCGGGATCGATGGGGCCCAAGATCCAGGCCGCCATCGAGTTCATCCAGGCCGATCCCAAGAACCGGGTCATCATCACCGATATCGAGAGCATCACCGAGGCGCTGGAAGGAAAAGAAGGGACCACCCTGGTCGCCTACTAGCATGAAGGCCGCCGTCTTCCGATGCGCGCTGCTCTCGACCCTGGCGGCCGGCGCCTGCGGCGAATCCGCGCGTCTGACCATCGACTTCCATCCGCGGCCGGTCCCGCTCGCCGAACTCCCCCCGGCGCACCTCGCCGCCTGGCAAGGAGCCCTTGACGACCTGTCCGAGGCGATCTCGCGCGGCGGGGCGCGGCAGCGCGGGCCGTTCGGCCTGACCGCGCTGCACCTGGCGCGCTCGGCGGCGGCGGCCCGGATGCTGATCGAGGCCCACGCCGCGCCCGACGCCACCGACGAGCTGGGGTTCACCCCGCTGCATTTCGCCCAGGATGCCCGGGTGGCCGGGCTGCTGCTCGAACACCGGGCTCCCTTGGATTCGGCGAGCCGGCAAGGCTTCACGCCGCTGCACTGCGCGGCCATCCGCGGCGACGGGGATCTGCTCGGCTTCCTGATCGAGCGCGGGGCGGATACGGGGGCGCGCACCCGAAACGGCATGACGCCTCTACACTGGGCGGCGCTGTCGGGCCAGGCGGAAGCCGCCCGCCGCCTGCTCGCCGCCGGGGCCGACCCCAACGCGCGCAACCGCTACGGCCTCACGCCGTTGCACGAGGCTTCGCATCCGGAGATTGCCGGTCTGCTGCTGCGGGCGGGAGCCGAGCTGGAGGCGCAGGACGAGCGCGGCATGACGCCGTTCCATCTCGCCGCGACGCCGGATGTGGCGGACGCGCTGATCCAGGCCGGGGCCAACGTGATGGCCCGCGACCACAGCGGGCGCACACCCTTGCAGATGGTTGTCCCTCCGCCCTGAGGCCGAGACATGATCGGATTGTGCCTGCTCAGTCTGGGCTGGTTTTCGATCTCGGTGATTCCGGAGAGCGGCGTCGTCTCGCTCTCGGGGCAGTCCCGTTCGATCGAGATCCTGGGCCGCAATACCCACCCCTACCCGCTTCTCGACGTGAGCCTTTCTGTCGTGGCCGAAGGTTGCGACACCAGCGTCGCGCCCGCCACCATCGCCCGGGTTGAGCCGGGAGACCGTTTCAGCTTTTCGGTGAGCGTGATGCGGCGGCCGCAGACCCCGCCGCGGCGGTTTCCGGCGACCGTGGCCATCACGTCCTCCAACCGGGGCGAGCTGCGGCGTTTCGACCTGCTGGTGGACGCCACGCCGGGCGCCCAGCCGGAACCGGGCGACTGGATCGACGTGGGCAGCGTCAAGGTGAGGACGGCGTCGTCGGGACGCCGCACCGTCCTGCTGGCCCTGCTCGGCTTGCTGCCGGTCGCGGCCCTGCTCCTGCTCGGGGCCTACCTCAAGCGCCGCGCCCGGAGTGGATGAGCTCGAGAAACGCCTCCAGCCGGTTGCGCAACCCCCCGCTCTCCTCGGGCCCGAGGTCGGAGCGAAGCGACAGGAAGGGCAGGTTCCGCTCCCGGCACCAGGCGGAGAGCGCCGCAATCTCGCCATCGCTGGGCAGGCACAGGCGCAGGGTGTGATGGATCACGCCATCGACCCGGAAATCCTCGACCAGGCGGGCCAGCCGATCCTTTCGCTCGTCCAGCGAGGAGAAGATGGGGCACAGGCAGGTCAGCAGCGTCCGCTCGGCCGCGGCGCGGACCATGCCGCCGAGGGTATCCTCGTCCACGACCGTCGGATGGCTCAAAGGATGTCCGCCGGCGCAGGTCATGTCGGCGACCAGGTCGGCGCCGCTCTGGGCGATGAGCTCGGGAACTTTCAGATCGGGCCAGGCGCTGGGCGAGCCCGCCAGCAGCAGCCGCGCTCTTCCCGGCGGGCGGGCGCCGCCGCCGGCGCGCGCTTGCAGCAACGCCTCGACCTCTTTTCGCCACAGGTCCGGGTCCATGCGCTGGCCGGCCTGGAACACGCGGATGGCTTCCAGCCCGTGCAGGGGCGGAGCCTCCCGGCGCTGCAGATCTCGAAGCTGGCGCGAAAGCCACACGCGCCGGTTGCGTTCCTCGATGGCCCGGCGCAAACCGGCTCGCCGCAACGGCGCGATCCGGCCGAGGCGCTGCGTCAGACGCTCGATCTGCCACACCCAGCGATCGAGCCCGGCATCGTCCCGAACGAAGGGCGGCTCCAGGACAAACACTTCGGTCCTGGCGGCGAGCCATTGGGCCAGCCGCCGCTGCGCGTCGCAGGTCGCGGCCACGATCACCAGCTCGGGCCGCACGCCGCCGTCGAGCAGCCGCCGCAGCTCTCCCACCGCCGCCCGCGCCGCGCCGCACATGTCCAACGGCACCTCGGCGCTCGCCCGCTCCGCGCTCTGGTGGCACCCCGAAAACAGGCGCACCGATCGCGCGCCCACCGCCCGGATCAACTCCTCGGGCGCGAAATCGCACAACTGCAAGACGAGCGGTGCCGGACCGGGTCCGGCGCAAAGGGCCCAGCCATCTTGCAGGAAGGCGTCGAACGCCTCCATCCCGGTCGCCGCCGGCCGGATCGGAGTCGGGTCGCGCTCATTCATGCAACTTCGACCTCGCCGCGGCCTTCCCCAGCCATTGAAATTGCAGACAATCCTCCTCCGGGCACGCCTCCACGCAGCGCAGGCACAAGGTGCATTCGTGATCCGTCACCAGCTCGCGCCCCCGGGCGCGGTACACCCGCTGGATGTCCATGGGACACACCCGCCGGCACGCGCCGCAATGCGTGCAGCGGCCGCCGTCCTTGTATATCCCCAGCAGGCCGGTCCGGTTGAAGGGCACGCTGATGGCGGCCACCGGACACAGCCGGCACCAGAAGCGCCGGATCCCGAGCCCCGCGAAGTACAAGCCGAAGGCGACGAGGCCGAGGACCGAGAAGGTCATGGTGACGGCGTCGCTGCGGTCGGTCCAGCAGATGGCGTCAAAGGTGAGCAGCGGGGTGAACACCCGCGCCGGACAGACCCGGCAGAACGGCTCTGCCAGGCTCGCGCGCGCCGATTCCATCGCCGGCAGCGAGGCCAGCGCGGCAATGCCGAGCGCCAGAAAGAGCAGCGCGTACTTGGCCGTCACCAACCCGCGCCGCAGCCTCGGCGCCACCCGCAAGCGCTCGATCCCCAGCGCCTCGCGCAGCCGGGTCATGAGGTCGGAGAGAAGCCCCAGCGGACACACCCAGCCGCACCACACCCGGCCGCCGAGCAACAGAAGGCCGGCGAGAATGAGAAGCCAGGGCAGCGCCTGCTCGAACTGCGGCCAATAGGTGAGCGTGTCCGAGAGCAAGAACAGGCTGCAGCCGCGGCACAGTCCCTGCCGCTGGTAGATGCACACCGTGGCCGGAAGGTAGAGCTGGGTGGCGCTTTTTTCGTGGCTCACCAGCGAAACCTTCGCCTCGCCCGACGCGGCTCGCGGCAGGCCGACCAGCGCGAACCCGCCGTAGAGCAGCAGGGCGAACGAGATCAACTGGACGAGCAACCGCACGCGGGAGATGCTTCGGTGCCGGGGCAGCGACGGATGGGCAGAACCGCCAGTGGCGGCGCGTTTCGGCGTGCCGGAGGCCAGGGGAGCACTCCCGCCGTACGCTCGGAATCAGCGCCGGCGCCGGCGCCGCAACCCGAGCCCGGCCACGACCGCCACCAAGAGCAACGACACGCCGCCATCCGCTCCGCAGGAACATCCAGAACCGGAAGAAGCGACCACGCTGAACACGGCGCGATCGCAGAACGGTCCGCTCAGACCCTGGCTGTTGCGGGCCTGGGCGCGCCACTCGTAGGTGCCGTCGGGCGCCAGCGGGCCGCTCAGGACCGAGGTGATCCCGCCGCTGCCTTCCGGCACAGGATCGCTGGTCCAGATCGGATTGGCTCCGCCCGCCAGGTACACCTCGAACACGTAGTGGAGGGCGAGCCCGCCGGGGTCGGTCGCGTTCTGGACGGTCAGCTCCGGCTGGGTGTCACCGACCTCCGCCCCCGCGACCGGGCTGAGCGGCACCGGCGCACCCGGCGGAAGCTGGGCGCTCACCTGCAGCTGGGCCAAAATCTCGACCGGACTCCCGGCCGCCCCGGGCGCGGTCACCAGAATGTGGCCCTGGTAGCTCCCCTCGGGCATCCCGGTCGGATCGGCCCGAACATCGATGACGCCGTTGCCGCTACCGGAGGCGGGAGAGCACAGCAGCCAGGCGGGGTTGCAGAACGCCGTCCAGTCCATGGTCCCGGTGCCGAGGTTGAGGACCGAGAGACGCTGGGCCTGGGTGATCGGACCGCCCACCACCGTGGCGAAGCTCAGGGCGCGCGGCTCCACCGACAGCTCGGCGGTGGTGTTGACGGTCAGCGTCATTTCCACCCGCACGCTGGAGGCGCCCGGCGCCTGGAACACCAGCGCCCCGGGGTACGTCCCCACCGCCAGACCGGCTGACATCGGGCTCACCGTCACCGTGGAGGGCGCCCGTCCCTGAAAAGCGGAGAGGTTGAACCAGTTCCCCTCGGCGTCGATGGTCCAATCGAGCACGCCGCCGCCGGCGTTGGTCACGTCGACGGACTGCGGGACGGGGTTTGATCCCTGCGGCACGCTGAAGTCGAGCCGGGATGGCGACACCGAGATCACCGCCGGATTGGCGTTCACCTGGAGGCGCACCACGAGATCCTGCGGCGAGTTGAGCGCCGAGGGCGCGGTGAAGCGCACCCGGCCCTCGTAGTTGCCGGCGGCCAGGCCCGAGAGGTTCACCGAGATGTTGGCCGAGCCGGGGGTGGTGCCCGAGGTGGGGCTGACCGTCACCCAGGCGGCCTGGCTCTGCGCGCTCCAGGAGAGTGCCGCGGTGCCCTGGTGGGTCACCTGCACGCTCTGCGGCGCAGGATTGCCGCCGCCCTCGATCCCGGTGAAGGAGACCTGCGCCGGGCTGAGGGAGAGGTAGCTTCCGGTGGCGTTGCCGAGCACCACGTCGAAGTTGATGTTGGAGCCGGAGCGCTGGATGTTGGCGATGGTGATCTGGGAGGTGCTGGCGCCGTAGGCCTTGGTGTTGGGCGTGGTGCTGGGTCCGAAGGTGGTATTGCTGCTGTACGGCCAGGGGTCGCTGCTGTCGCCGACGTTGTAGGCATCCAGGTTGAGGTCGCGCCGGCCGTCGGCCTGCTCCACGTCGACCAGGTAGCGGTTCTGGTTGTTGTTGTCGGATTGCCCCTCGTCCACGTGGTAGATGAGCAGGCCACTGCCGGGCAGATAGGCGTCGAAGCCGGTCTTCTGCCGGTTCTCCATGATGAAGTACTGGTTGGTCGGCATCTGGTAATTGACCAGGACCATGTTGGAGTTGGACTCCACCGGCAAGAGCGTCCGCCCGGTGGAGGTGGCCTGGATGTGCGTCGGTTGGGCCATGCCGAGTTGGTATTTGCCCCAGGCCGAAAGATGCGTGGGCACGGTGCCGTCCATGTTGGGGCCGGCCCAGGGACCGGCGGACATCAGGCACCACAGGCCCACCCCGCCCGAGTCGTAGTCGTAGTCGTAGAGATCGGGCAGGCCGAAGAAGTGCCCCGACTCGTGGACGATGACCCCGATCTGGGTGATGTTGGTCATGTCCGAGCGGTACTCGGGCTCGGTGTGGTAGGCCACGATGCGGATGCCGTCGTGGGTGGTGATGTCGCCGATGGTCCAGGACAGATAGGCGAAGTGAGAGTGGATGTGGCGCTGGTCGTTGGAGTACTCGTAGCCGTAGCCCGAGTGGATCACGTCCACCGCGTCGATGATCCCGTCGTGGTTGCTGTCGAAGCGGGTGAAGTCGAAGTTCTGGCTGTTGAGGTAGTTCACCGCCTCGCGGATCATCTGCTCGGGGTGGCCGTAGGGGTAGGCCGCGTTGTAGGCGTAGTATTGGTCGTTCTGGGACAGATTGATCCAGTCGGTGACCGTCGAGACGATGTTCCACTGGTTGTAGGAGATCTCGCGATAGTAGGCCTTGACCGAGTTGGAGCTTCCGTTCATGACCGGGTCGAACTGCGCTTTGGTGAAGTGGCTGCTCTGGTTGGCGAACTTGACCAGGACGACCAGGTTGGGGATGTCGCCCGACCATTTGGTCCCCGGCGCCGCGGGGAACAGGGAGCGCTTGTATTCCACCACGCGGCGGATGGCGTCCTTGGTGGGGCGGATCCCGGGCAAGAGCGGCAGCCGGCGCGGGTCGTCCTTGCCGGGCAAGTACACCGTGGGGACCAGGTTCCCGTCGCGGCCCAGGACGGCGTAGCGCAGAAAGCCGTCGGCCGGATCGCGCACCAGCGCGTAGCCCAGCATGTCCTCGGCCCAGGACAGGAATTCGTCACCGCGCAGGAAGCCGGTGAAAGAGCTCCCGTCGGGCTGCTGCAACTGGATGGGAAACGGCGGCGCCGGTACGGCCCCGGCGGGAAGCGCGGCCAGACCCAGCAACACCATCGCCAGAATCGACAAGCCACGGCGCGTCATTTTCTCGTCTCCTCCTCCCCGCCGCTTGGGGGCCGCGTGCACAGCCCGGAAGGTATTCTGCGCGATCTGGACCCCGCGGGCAAGGCCGAATCCGAGGTCCATCTCGGGCGTGCTTTTTCCCCTGTGAAACTAATGGTATAGTACCTTCGGGCTCCGCGCCGCCGCACGGGAGGTCGACATGCACGCGCTGGGAATGCTCTGGCAATTGGTCTTTCTGCTGGCGCCGCCGATTCCGGCGACGCTGCTCGAGAAGGCCGAGACCTCCTTCGACAACATGGAGTACCCCGCCGCCCTTCGTCTTGCCGACCAGGTGCTCTCGTCGAGCGCCAGCGGTCCGGCCGACCTCGCGCGCGCGTTCCGCATCAAGGGTCTGTGCCTCTCCGGGCTGGGCAAGACCGAGGCCGCCCTGGACGCCTTCGAGAGCCTGCTCTCCCTCGACCCAAACGCGGAAATGTCCTCGGATCTATCGCCCAAGCTCACCGCGCCCTTCTACCAGGCCCTGGCCCGGGCCAGGGCCGGAAAGCCCCTGCGGCTCGTCCACGAACCCCCGCCGCCTAGCGAAGTTCTCGGCGGCAAGGAGATCATCGTGCGCGTCGAGTCCGACCCCAAGCGGCTGGTGAAGAAGTTGCGGGTGGTCTTCCAGTGCGACCGGGAGGAAAACGAGCAGCGTCTGGAGAGAGCGGTCTCGGGGACGGGCGAGACCGCCCTTCCGTTGCCGGCGAAGCTTCGCGCTCGCGAGGTTCGCTACCGCGTCGAGGCCCTGACCGCGGCCGGAGGCGTACTGTACGTCTTGCAGGACGGGGCAGCACCGTATCGCCTTCGCGTGGGCCTTCCGGGAGCCGCGGCGACTGCCTCCGGGCCCGACGCCGCCCCGGCGGCCGCCCCCCGGCCTACCGCGGCAGAACCCCTGGCGCTGCCACCGCCCCAAAACGCCGCTCCGACGCCACCGGCCCCGGCGCCCCGGCCGGACCGGGAGAAGGACGAGCGCGCCACGCCCTGGTACCAGAGCTGGTGGTTCTGGACCGCGGTGGGCGTGGTGGTCGCGGGCGCGGCCACCGGCGTGGCGGTTGGGGTTTCTTCCTCGGGCGGAAGCGGCCCGGCAGACTACGGCATCCGCATCCCGTGAGGTCGGCCATGAAAAGAACCTTGTGTCTCTCCGTGTGCCTTGCGCTGGCCGGCTGCGGCAGCGGGGGAAGCTTCTGGATCACGCTCACCTTCCCCGACGCCGCCTCGCGCGAGCAGACGCGTAGCATCCGGGTGGCCGCCATCGAGCCCGGCCCGGCGGCGGACTGCGAAAAGCTCATCGACGGCAGCGCCAAGCCCGGAGATATCGGGTACACAGTCGAGAGCGAGGTCAGTTTCGCCTTTCCGCCCAGCGGCGCCGTCGAACCGCTCAAGGATGTCGGCCCGGGCGAGCGGCTTTTCTTCGCCGAGGCCCGCGACGGGACCGGACGGGCCATCCTGCGCGGATGCACCGCGGCCCGGGCCGGCGGCGGCGGCCTCCAGGAGGTGGCCATCGCTCTCGTCTGGCTGTGCCGGCCGAGCAACGGCGGGGTGGAGATCTGCGACGATATCGACAACGACTGCGACGGCGATACCGACGAGGCCGACCCCGCGGCCATGTGCCCCGCGGTGAGCCACGCCAGCGCCACCGCCTGCGTCCGCGGGGTGTGCGGCTACACCTGCGATACGGAGTTCGTGAACCAGAACACCGAGTGGTCCGACGGCTGCGAGTGCCACATCACCCGCGGCGGGGAGGAGTGGTGCGACGGGCTCGACAACGACTGCGACGGCACGACCGACAACGCGGGCTGCCGACAGTGCACCACCAAAGCCGACTGCGTCCACGACCCCTCGTGTCTGGACGGCGAGTGCAACCAGGGCGTGTGCTCGTCGGTCATTCGGGCGGACGGCGCCGGCTGCGACGACCGCTCGCTGTGCACCGAACTCGACGCTTGCGGCGGAGGCGTATGCCGGGGTACGCTGGTGAACTGCAATGACCAGAACGTATGCACCGACGACGGCTGCGATGCCGCGACCGGCTGCACCCACGCCTTCAACACTTTGGCCTGCGACGATGGCAACGGCTGCACCAGCGGCGACACCTGCGACGGATCCGGGCATTGCACCGGCAATCCGATCGCCTGCAATTCGCCTCCGGCCAACGAATGCCAGGACGCCAACATCGCCCGGCAGTTCGAGGCCACCGGCACGTGCGAACCGGCGAGCGGCGAGTGCCGGTACGACTACCAGGACATCCCCTGCCCTCTCGGCTGCCTTGCCGGCTTCTGCCGCTCCAGCCAATGCCAGGGCCAGCCCGCCGGCACCGACTGCGACGACGGCGACGCCTGCACCGAAAAAGACGCCTGCGACGACAGCGAGGTATGCCGCGGCACCAGCCTCTCCTGCGATGACGGCAACGTCTGCACCCGGGACGGCTGCCACCGGCAGACCGGCTGCACCCACGAACCCCAGGCCGGCGTCCTGTGCGAGGACAACGTGTTCTGCAACGGCACCGACGTGTGCCAGAACGGCCAGTGCGTTCACACCGGCGACCCTTGCCGGCAAGGAGACGTTTGCAACCAGTCCTGCAACGAGCAGGCCCGAAATTGCTACGCGCCGGCCAACACGCCCTGCGACGACAGAATGTTCTGCACGGCCACCGACCGCTGCGACGGTGCCGGCAAGTGCGCCGGCTCCGGCGATCCCTGCCAGGACGGCCTCCCTTGCCACAACCGCTGCGACGAGAGCACGCGCTCCTGCAATGCCCGGCCGGGCGATGCCTGCGATGACGGCGTTCGCTGCACCGAGGACGACGCATGCAACGCCAATCTCGCCTGCGTTGGAAAGCCCAACGACGTCAATTGCTTGATCCCCGGCCAAATCTGCGCGCCGGCCTGCCGGCTGGACTCGACCGGCTGCCTGGCTTCGCCCGACATGACGGTGGACTGCCCGGACGGCGAGACAGCGAACCCCACGACCTGCCGCATCCAGCTCGGGAACCTCACCGGCCAGGACGCCTGCCTCTCCTGCCGCGCCTGGGTGGAGCCGGTGGTCCTCTCCCGGGCGGACTTCGAGTCCGACACCAATCCCGGCGCTTGCGATCTGGACGGCTGGGAACTCGTCAGCGGAGGAACGGAGCCCTGCAACTCAGAATCCTTTTTGAACGGTTGCCCGGTGCGGCTCAGCTTACCCAGAGAATGCTGCGCCACCTGGACCTGCCCCGCTCAACACGGCTCGTTGACGGGATCGATCGCTCTCGAGTACAACCCGGGGCCCTGCAACATCCGCAACCTGAAGCTGCGAAGGCTCTTCGACCTTTCCGAGTTCGACGGGGCCGAGCTGTGCTATGAAGCCACCCATTACCAGGCCACCGGCAGCCGCGACTATTACCAGGTCCACATGGGGTCTCCCGGCGACCCCGACGGCGACATGCCGCTTGGCTGCATGCCCGGCGGCTCCATCCCGGACCAGCTCGCCCGGTTTTGCCACGACATCTCCGGTTCCGTGCACAACTGGAACCCCATGCAGATCACCTTCTGGATGCTCACCGCCAACACCGGTCATTACATGTTCCTGGACAATATTCTGCTCACCGCCTGGTACGCGGGATGCCCGCCGGCGGGCAAGACGTTCTTTTCGGAGACGTTCGAAAACTGCCCCGGACAGGTTCTGCCCGGCTGGAACGACTGGCAGGTATCGGGGAGCTTCCCCCAATGCGACACCACCATCTGCGACACGAATTTCGTTGTGGTTCAAAACAGCATTCCGGTGACGCTGGAACACGCGGTGGACACCACCGGCGGAACCGCCGGCGAACACGTGGAGCTGTGCTGGTCGCTGGGGGACGACGGGCCGACCGACGGCACCTTCCGGGTCGAGTTCAGCACGGCGGGGGCGTTCCAGACGGCCTACGAGGTCACCGGAAACTTGGGCCCGGACTACGTATGCAGCGAGCGATGCGTGGACCTGTCCGCCCTGGATCCGGCCGCCGCGAACAACCCCAACCTTCGCATCCGCTTCTCCTGGACGGTGCAGTCGCGCAAGGCCGCGCTGGACAACATCGTGGTGCGCGAGGTGGGCAGCCGCTGCGACGCCGGCGAGCTGGGATATGTCATCACGAGCGACGTCTCGGCCTCGGCCCCCGGTACGTATGAGATCCAGATCCTCAACCAGCGCCAGCGCACCATCCGCGGCACCCTGGAGTGCGTCTGGAACGGCGGCGGCACCGCGGTGAAGGCCAGCGACACCTTCGTCCTGGCCAATTGACCCCCGTCCCGCCCGCTCCCGTGAGCCTTAGCGCGCGAACGCGGGGTCACACGGAGCCAGCGCGTTCGCGCCCGAAAATACCTCGTGCGCGCGAGGCCGGGGCCGTAAGGAGCCAGCGGCCTCGCGCCCGCGTGATCCTGTCGCGGCGCGTAAGGCGAGTCCTCTACGTAGCGGAGCCGGGCGGGTTGGTCATTTTTGCTCCAGCAGGCGGCGCACCCGGTCGGCCAGCGTGGCGAAGTTGAACGGCTTGTCGAGAAAATCGTCCGCGCCGATGAGCGGCGAGGTCGCCGCGTTGAGCCGCTCGCCGATGCCGGTGAGCATGAGGATGGCGGTTTTTTTCTCCGGGTCGTGGTCGCGGATGTACTTGACCACCTCCCACCCGGACAACCCGGGCATCATCACATCCAGGATGACCAGCCGCGGCTTGTCGGTGAGATATTTCTCAACCGCCTCGTCCCCGGAGGAGGCGAACACCAATGGGGCGCCGATGGACTTCAGCGCCGCCTGGACCATCTTCTGGACTTCCAGATCGTCGTCGGCCACCAGGATGAGCGGCAAGGCCCTTTCGGATTGGCTCATACGCAGCTCCTTCGCAAGATCCAGGCCACGGTATCCCGGCCACTTGCCGGTTGTCAATCGGGCCCGCTCCGAATATGCTCGTTCCCGTGGAAGGTTCTCTTTCGGATCGGCTGGTCCTGCTCGTCGACGACGAGACGAGCTGGCTCAAGGGCGCCTCGGCCTGGCTGCGCGACAATCGGGCCGGGTTCGCGGTCATGGCCGTCGACAGCGCCGAGAAGGCCGCCAAGCTCATCGAGCGGCATCGGCCGGATCTGGTGATCTCCGACCTGCGCCTTCCCGGGATGAGCGGCCTGGAGCTGCTGCTCTTCTGCCGCCAGCGCTTCCCCGGCATGCGCTTCATGGCCATGAGCGCCTATGGCACGCCCGATCTGGAGTCGCGCCTGCGCCAGTACGGAGCGGTGCGATTCCTCCACAAACCGGTGGATCTTTCGGCCCTGGAGCAAACCATCACCGAGGCGTTGCGCTCGAAGGCCGAGGATCCGACCGCCGGCTTCCTCAGCGGCATCTCGGTCGCCGGCTTCGTGCAGCTGCTCAACCTCGAACGCCAGACCGCGGTGTTGAGGCTCCTGCGGCCGGACGGCCGGGACGGCTGGCTGGCGTTCGTGGAAGGAGAAGTCTGGCAGGCGGGCACGGGCGATCTGACCGGAGAGCCCGCCGCGCTGGAACTCCTGGCCTGGGAGGGCGCGGAGCTGTTGCTGGAGCGCGAGTTCTTTCGCGAGCGGCGGGTCATCGAAAAGCCGCTCGGCTTCCTGCTCATGGAAGCGCTGCGGAAAAAGGACGAGGCCGGCGCGGCCCGCTGAGCGACGGGTCGGGCGCAGCGCCCACGGGCGGCAACGAGGCATCAGAGGCGCCGGTCCGATATTGACTGTTGCGGATCGGGGGCCAAGCTACGCGCCGGTCTTGGGGACGGCCTTGAGTACGGCCTTGCCGTCCTTGATCACGACCTTGAACTCCACCGCCGTACAGCGGAACTGCTTGAGGATGACGGGAAGCTGCTTGCGCAGCGAGGCCGCCAGGGATTCCTTGGTGATGCCCTGCGTGGACTCGCGGCAGCGCCGCTTGGCGGTGGTGTAGGCCTGGTAGATGGCCTCGATGTGCTCGTCCGAAAGCCCGGCGGCCGGTGAAGCCGCGGCCGTCCGGGATGCAGCCGCGGGCGCCTCCGCCGCCGCCTGCGCAGCGGCGGGCGCTTCCTTCTCGGGCGCGCCTTTTTTCCGGGTGCGTTCTTTCTCCTCGCGCAGCCGGGCGTGGAGCCGGGCCTTGAACACGTCTCTCTGGTACGTGCCGTCCTGGATCTGCTTGGTCACCCGGCCCCAATAGTTTTCGAACGTGGTGTAGCGCGCCACCATCTGGTTGATGCGAAAGCGCAGCCCGGTGTTGCGGGTCTTCACTGTCCGCAGCTCCAACAACTGGCGGTGGATGTTGTCCCGCTCCAGGGTGGGCTCCACCCGCTCGATCCCCTGAAAGAACTGCTCGTACAGCGAGCGAAGCCGATCGATGCGCTGCTCCAGATCGTCGAGCTTCTCGGTAAGTCCCTTGGCGACCGAATCCAGTTGGGCCATGTCGAGCTACTTGCGCCGGGGACGGTGCCCCAGCGCGATCAGGGTGGCGATGGTCTCGGTCATCTGCCGCAGTTTGATGGGCTTGTCCAGGTACACGTCGGCGCCGGCGCGGGCCGCGACCGCCCGACCCTCGGAGCCACCCGAGCTCACCACCATGATCGGCGTGGACCGGAGGGACTCGGACTCGCGGATCCTCTGAATGAGGGTCCCGCCGTCCATCACCGGCATGTAGAGGTCGATGATCAGCAGGTGGTAGCGCTTCTTCTGGAGGAGATCCCAGGCTTGCTTGCCGTCCCCGGCCTCGTCCACCTCGATCCGGGTGCGGCTCAGCTGGAGCTGGGTGGTGAATTTTTGCAACCCGAAACGGAACATGTCCCGGACCACCAGATTGTCCTCGACGAGCAGGATGCAAAAAGCGACATCCTCGCTGGCGTCCGCGGGCCGGCCGCGCGCCTGGAGGCGCCGCAAAAACCCGCCCTCCGGGCCAACCTCTTCGTCGAACTGCACTCCGATGCCGGCGTCGCTTCCGGGGGTGGCGGACCGCGTCCAGCGCACCACGCCCTTCATCGCCACCGCGTCCAGCAACCCCGGAAAGCTGACCTCGAACTCGACGCGCTCGCCGACGGCGTAGGGGCTTTCTGTAGCGATGAACACCCCGCCCTCGGAGACGTTTTCGGTATAGTCTTTCAGGAACTGGGCGGCGTCGGCATAGTCCACCCGCAAAATGAGGTTGCGCCGTTCGTATTGGCGTCGCTCGTCGCCGCTCTTTGCATCCGCTTCCACGTCGTCTCCCGCGCCAGGGGCCGCCGGTTGCGCGAGGCGGGTTCAGAATAGTTTCCCCAACGCCGGCTTGTCAAGAACGGCGCCCGCTCGAATTGCGGTGGCGCAAAGAAACATTTCTCGGCTGCGCCGCTTGCGCTACACTGGCGCTGCTCCAGGAGGGCCCATGAAAGACCACACGCTGCCCATCGTGATCATCGGCTCGATCGTCGCGCTGATCGCCTTCATCATCTGGCTGCTCTGGTACCTGGCCAAGCGCCGCCGCGAAGCCTGGATGGCCGCCGCCGACAGGCTGGGGTTCGAATATCGGCGCAAGGATCCCGGCGTGCTGGCCGAGTTCGGCTTTTTCAAACTCTTCCAGCAGGGCCATTCGCGCAAGGCCTACAACATCCTGCGCGGCCGCATCCGCGAGGGACAGGTGACCTTGGGGGACTACCGCTACACCACCGGCCACGGCAAGCACCAGCAGGTTCACGTGCAGAGCATCTGCGTGCTGCGCTCCAAGGACATCCACCTGCCCCACTGCTTTCTGCGTAAGCAGATGCGGGTGTTCGACTTTCTCGGAAAGCTCTTCGGCGGCCAGGATATCAACTTCGACGAGGACCCGGAGTTCTCCAAGGCCTTCGTGCTGCAGGGCGCCGACGAGCTGGCCACCCGGCAGGCCTTCCACACCGAAGCGCGGCAGTGGTTCCTGCGCTACCGCGGGCAGCCGGTGCAACTCGAGTGTCTCAATGACTGCATCCTTTTCCACCGCGGCCGCACCATCAAACCGGAGCTGGCGCGCGAACTGATCGACGAAGTGACGCAGATCTTCCACCTGTGGGCCTAGCGCCCGCTCAGAAGTCCACCAAGCGCAGCTCGGCCAACTCCTCGGTCCGGCTCGCCGGGCCCAGGGGGTTGAAGGACGTCTGCCGGCGCGCGCCGCGGTCGTTGTCGAAGACGGTGAGATCCAGCCCGATGCGGGCGCCGGCTTCGGGCGGCGCCAGGAAACCGAGGTCGCTCCAAGGAACCCGCGCCTTGAAAAGGTATTTCTCCCCATCGCGGCAGTCGTCGTCGGGCGCCTCGGGGAAGAACTCGAAGCCGAAGTAGAACCCGGCCGGCTCGAAGGCGCCGCCGCCGAGACAGTCGAAGGCGCTGTCCCCGCCGACGTTGATGAGCGCCCGGCGCGCGGGCTGGCCCTCCGGCGCCAGCACCAGTTCGATGGCGTCGTCGCGCAGCAACAGGTTTCGATCGGCTGGCTCGCGCCGCTGCGCGCAGACCACACCATCGCGACTTTCCACCAGCAGGAGCAAGCCGGTGCCGTCCCAGGCCGCGAACACTTCGACCGGGTCGGCGCCGGGTTCCCGGCGGGCGGCGAGCGGCTGGGCGCCGGTCTCGGAGAGCCGACCGCCCTTGGCGAAGAAGTCGGTCGCCGGCCCCTTCGCCCGCCGGGCATCCAGCGTTCGCGCGCGCAGCCGGATCGTCGCCGCGCCGGCGGGGTAGTGCACCGGAGGTTCATTGCGGTCGGGATCGGGATCCCACGAGGCCGGCCAGCGGCGAACGCTCACCGTCCCCGTCCCGCCGGCGTCCCGCCGTTCGAGGCCCAGGCGCAGATCCCGCCCCACCTCCACCACGCCGCCGAGCAGCGACCACGGCACGGCGGCGAACACGGTATACCCGCCGGCCCGTTCCCGCGCCTGGTGCAGGATGGCGGCCGGCCCGGCCGGCCACAACATGGCAAACGAGGCCCTCCCGAGGAAAAAGACGGCATCGTTGCCGTCCCGCGCCTTCGGAGGGCTGTCGCGCAATCCGTCCACGGCAACCACCAGGCCGTCGTCCTTCCACCACTCCACCGGCACCGGCGGCTCGGTGTCGTCGGGGATCTCCGCCTCGATGAACAAGAAAGCCCGGTTGAAGGCCAGGACGATCCCGGCATCCTCGAGCCTCAGACTGCGCGGAACTCCCGTCGCGAGCAGGCCGGCCTCGGGATCCACCAGCGCCGGCCCGGCGTGGGCCAGCGCGCTCTGCGCCCCGGTCACCTCCATCACGGCTTGGCGGTCGCTCCCCGAGAGCGGGATCGGCTCCGAGAATCCCCAGGCGATCGTCTGGCCGCCGGCATCGCGGCCGGACAAGCGCAACCGGGCCTCGCCGCCGGGATCGAGGTCTCCGAAGGCGACCCGCCGATCGAAGCTTTCGATTTCGTAGCTCGGCCCGCCCTCGACGGCCACCTCGAATGAGCGGCACCCTTGCAGCGGATCCGGACCGTCGAGAGCGAGCGGCAACAGATCCAGATACAGTCGGGGCTGCGGCTCGCCCGCGCAGGCCGCGAGCCCCAGCGCGAGCGCCAGCCACCGTCCCGAGAGAAAGCACGTCTTTCTCATGGAATCTCGATGCGGTGCTTGTCCAGCAGGTCGCGCAGGTGGTGGCGGTCCAGCCCGGCCTCCCGCGCGGCCCGAGACAGGTTCCCCCGATGGCGCTGGATCAGCTCGACCAGGTAGGCGCGTTCGAAGGACTCCACCACCCGGGCCTTGGCCTGCTTGAAGGAGATCCGCTCTCCCGCTCCGGCGCCGCGAACGGACCGCGCCACCTCGCGGACGAAGGCCCGCTCGTCGAGTTCGCCGTTCTTGTCCAGCGCCAGGGTGCGCTCCACCGCGTTGCGCAACTCGCGCACGTTGCCCTCCCAGGGCAGGGCCAGCAGCTCTTGCACCTGGGACAGGGCGAAGGCCAGCGTCCGCCGGCCGCCGGAGAGTTCGGATGCGAAGTGCGAAAGAAGCAGCGGCAGATCCTCCGGCCGCTCGCGCAGCGGCGGGATCCGCAGCGTGACCACCGCCAGCCGAAAGTACAGATCCTCGCGGAAGCGCCCCTCGGCCACCCGGGCGCGCAGGTCGTCGCGGGAGGCGGCGATGACGCGCACGTCGATGTCCAGCGCCCGATCCGAACCCACCGGCCTCATCTGCCGCTTTTCCAGCACCCGAAGCAGCTTGGGTTGGCTGTCCAGCGGCAGGTCGCCGACCTCGTCGAGCAGCAGCGTTCCGCCTCTGGCCTGCTCCAGGCACCCGGCGCGATCGGCCTGGGCCCCGGTGAAGGCCCCCTTGCGGTGCCCGAACAGCTCGCTCTCCACCAGATCCCGGGGCAAGGTGGTGCAGTCCACCACCACGAACGGGCCGCCCGCGCGCGGGCTGCGGCGATGCACCGCCTCGGCCAGGACTTCCTTGCCGGTGCCGGTCTCTCCCTGGAGGAGCAGCGTCAGATCGGTGGCGGCGACTTCCTCCAGGGTGGCGAAGATCTCCCGCATGCGCCGGCTGCGGCCCACCGCCGGCCCGAAGCGCTCGCTCCCGGACGGCTCGGGGTGGAAGTTCTCCTCCCATGGGACGATGGCGATCCGGGTGCGGCCCAGCCGGAGCGAAGCGCCGAGCCCCACCACCGCGTCGCGCACCCGCGAGTCGCCGAGGAACGTCCCGTTACGGCTCTCCAGGTCGATGATGCGCACCCCGTCCGGCTCGCGCCGCGCCTCGAGGTGCCGCCGCGACACCGTATCGTCGCTCAACGCCAGATCGCAGGCGGGGTCGCTGCCGATCCGCACCGGCGCCTCGGCGACTTCGCACCAGCGGCCGGCGTCCGGGCCCTCGGCCACCAGCAGGCGCAGCCGGCTCAGGTCCCGCCGGACGGAAAGCTCGGGATCGGCAAGCGATGTGGTGGCCCTGGGGTCCGACCCTCCCATGTCCGGCATCCTAGCCGCCGCCGCGAAGGATTTGCAACATTGATCTTGACCGCCGCCTCTGGCACGATGATGGGCGTCGAAGCGTTCCCCGCCCCGCCGGGGAGGCAAGCGAAAGGATGCCGCCATGACGCGTCGAGCCTGCCTGTGGACCGTGCTGTGTTCGGGCCTGCTGCTCTCGACTCCGGCCCTGGCCCAGAAGAAAGCGCTCAAACCGGCCCGCGTCGCCCTGCTCCCCATCTCGGCCAAGGAGATGCCCCCGGAGGTCGCCAAGAAGCTCGGGGCCATCGTGCTGGAGGAGTTGGGCGCGCTCAAGGTTTTCGAGGTGATCCCCGGCAAGACGCTTTCGGCGTCGCTCGACGAACTGCGCAAGAAGAAGGTCTACGCCAAGGGCTGCGAGGAGAAGAAAGCCTGCATGGCGGCCGTCGGCAAGGCGGTGCGCGCCGGTGTGCTGGTCCACCTGCAGGTGGCCCGGGCGCAGGAGGGCGTCACCCTGACCATGCGGCTGTTCGACGTGCGCACGTCTCGCGAGGTCCGCAAGGGCACCGAGTTCGGCACCGAAGACCCCGCCGACCTGGAACGCGCCACCCGCTGGATCACGCGCAAGGTCTCCTCCCCCATCCTGAGCACGCTCATGCCCGGCAAGGCCAAGATCCAGATCGATTGCCAGGAAGGCGGCGCGGACCTGTACGTGAACGGAAAATCCTTCGGCAAGAAGACGGGCGCGAGCCTCAAGGTGTCCTCGGGCGTGTTCGATCTGGTGGTCAAGAAGGAAGGGTTCGAACCCTTCCACGAGGTGGTGGCGGTGTATCCGGGCGACGAACTCCGGCTCCAGGCGGCGCTGAAGCCCGCGGGAGAGACCCGGCCGGCCGTGGCCGCCGCGGAACCCAGCCCGCCGGTCGAGCCCCCGCCGCCGCTCCCGCCCCCGGAAGACAAGCCCCCGGAGGAGAAGAAAGACCTGCCGGCCTGGGCGGTGTTCGAGACCCCGAAACCGGTCGCCACGGCGCCGGCGACGCAACCTCCGAAGTCGGGCGCCGCCCCGTGGACCGGCGCGGCCGCCGAGAAAAAGCCGCAGCCGTTTCTGCCGCCGCCCGCGGAGGAGAAAAAGCGCGAGGGCGAGGTCCGGCGCGACAAGCGCTTCTACCAGACCTGGTGGTTCTGGACCCTGGTCGGAGTGGTGGTCGCGGGCGGAGTCGGAACCGGAACCTACTTCATCGTGCAAGGCGGCGGGGGCGGCGGCGCGGGCACCGGCTCGGCCGTGGTGAGCTGGCAATAGCCGGCGGGAGGACCCACATGCGCAAGGTATGGATCCCGATTCTGATCGTCGCGATGGCCGCGGGCGGCTGCGGGCCGGCGGAGACGAACGTCGGCGCCGCCCGCCTGGAAATCTCGATATCCTTCGCTCGCAGCCCCGCCACCCGGGCCATGTTGAGCGGCCTGGTGACCACCATCCGGGTCACGGTCAGCGCCCAGGGCCAGGTGCTGCGCCAGCAGAGCTTCGACTACGAGAACCTCCAGGGGACCGTCACCGACATCCCCGCGGGGAGCGGCCGGGTATTCACCGTGGAAGCCCTGGCCAACGATACCCCCATCTACCGCGGGACCGCCGAGAACATCACCATCGAAAAGGGCGAGACGGCGACCATCCCGGTGGTCCTCAATCCCGCCTATAGCGCGGACGTGTATCCGCCGGCGGCGATCACCGACCTCATCGCCCGCGGCAACGGCACCACCGTGACGCTGACCTGGACCGCCAGCGGCAACGACGCCCGGGCCGGGCAGGCCCACAGCTACGACCTGCGCGTCTCCCCCTCGACCATCCAGGCCGCCAATTTCGAATCCGCCACCCCGGTGAGCGACGCCCCGGCCCCGGCCGCGGCGGGGAGCGCCGAGCAGTACGTGCACGATTTCGGCACCAGCGGCACCTATCACTTCGCCATCAAGGTCCGCGACGACGCCGGCAACTGGTCGGCCATGTCCAACGAGGCCATCGTCACGCTCAGCGGGCCGGACACCATGCCGCCGGCCACGGTGAGCAACCTGACCGTGTTCATGGTGGGCTCGAACTCCGTGACGCTCACCTGGACCGCGCCCGGCGACGACGGCAACACTGGCACCGTCACCGATTACGACCTGCGCACCAGCACCTCCGAGATCACCGCGGCCAATTTCGATGCCGCCACCCAGGCCGCGGGACCGGCGCAAAAAGTCCCGGGCGGGCAGACCGAGACCGTGGTGGTGAACGGGCTCGCCCCGGGCACGCGCTACTGGTTCGCCCTCAAGGCGGTGGACGACAACGGCAACTGGTCGGCGATGTCCAACGTGGTCGACACGCTGATCCAGGACCAGGTGCCGCCGGGCCAGGTCTCCGACCTCCGCGAGACCGCCCAGACCGCGACCTCCATCACCCTGGGATGGACCGCGCCCGGCGACGACGACGCCGTGGGAACGGCGGCGCGCTACGACATCCGCTACGCCACCACCGAGATCACCGCGGCCAATTTCGGCCAGGCCCAGGCGGTGACAAGCCCGCCCGTGCCACAGGCGGGGGGCACGGCCGAGTCCGTCACCGTCTCCGGGCTCACCCAGGGCCAGTTCTACTACTTCGCGCTCAAGGCCTACGACGACGAGGACAACGAGAGCCCCATGTCCAACGTGGCCACCGCCACGCCCGGCGTGGTGGATGTCACCCCGCCGGCCGATGTGACCGACCTGGCGGTCCAGGGGCGCGCCGAGACCTCGGTGACCCTGGCCTGGACGGCTCCGGGCGACAACGGCACCATCGGAACGGTGACCAGCTACGACGTCCGCGTCAGCACCTCCGAGATCACCGCGGCCAATTTCGACGCCGCCCCGCAAGCCCCCGGCCCCTCGTCCATCGTGAGCGCCAACCTGACCCAGACCTTGACCGTCACCGACCTCACCCGCGGCACCCCCTACTGGTTCGCGATCAAGGCCGCCGACGAGCGCAACAACCGCTCGGGCATCTCCAACGTGGTCACGGCCACGCCCGACGACACCAGCGCGCCGCAGGCGGTGACCGACCTGGCCGCGACCGCCGATTCCGACACCGGCGTCACCTTGACCTGGAAGGCCCCCCAGGACGACGGGCCGGCCGAGGCGGTGGATCATTACGAGATCCGCCACTCCATCAGCGACATCACCGAGCAGAACTTCTCCTCGGCCACCGAGGTGCAAAACCCGCCCGCCCCGCTCGCCCCCGGCGGTGACCAGGCCATGCAGGTTTCCGGGCTCGGCGCTTGCGGTACCTATTACTTCGCCATCAAGGCCTTCGACGAGGCCGGCAATCCCTCGGCCCTCTCCAACGTGCCGGCGGCCCAGGCGCGGGTCTTGCCACAGGCGGTGACCACGCTGGCAGTCGGCGCCGTCTCCGACGACAGCGTGACGCTGTCCTGGAAGGCGCCCCAGGACGACACCGCCACCGAGGCCGTCAGCGCCTACGAAATCCGCTACTCGACCGGCACCATCGACCCGACCAACTTCGACCAGGCGACACTGTTGAGCCAGTCGCTTGTGCCGCTTTCGCCGGGCAGCGACGAGACGCTGGTCGTGACTCCGCTCGCCATCAACACGGCATACACCTTCGCCCTGGTGGCCATCGACGAGTGCTCCGGGCGTTCGGCGCTCTCGAACGTCGTCTCGGGCGAGCCCGGCTCACAGGACACCACACCGCCCGCGGCTATCGCCAACCTCGCGGCCGCGCCCACCGCCAACGCCGGGGAGATCCTGCTCACCTGGACCGCGCCGGCCGACGACGGAGCGACCGGGACTCCGGTGACCAGCTATGACGTACGCGTCAGCGAAGACGCCATCGACGACGGCAACTTCGGCAACGCCGCCCAGTTCCCATGGTCGGGCGCCATCGTCAACCCGGGCGCCGAGCAGAGCTTCACCATCAGCTCCGGACTCCTCAGCGGCACGCTCTACTACTTCGCGGTCAAGGCCATCGACAACCGCGGGCTCACCGCCCCCATCTCGAATGTCGTGAGCGCCACACCCAACTGACCGGTCGGGAGAGACTCTTTCCCGATCCCGGACCCTCGAAAAAGGCGGCCGCGCATCCATGAAGACCTCGTTCGCCCCGCATGCATCCGGCTCTCGTTTTCCGCCCGCGTCCCGTTGTGGCGGGCGGCGGTTCCCGCCCAGAGCGCGCCGGACTCGCCCGCGCGCGGCTCGCATATGTCATGCGCGGTGCTGGATCGCCTTGGGGCTGATGGTGGTTTTCAGCGCTTGCCGCAAACCCGCAGAGGCGCCGCCGCCGGCTCGCACCCTGGCCGAGGCGCGCCAGAAAGTGCTGGATCTGTTCGGCGAGCTGGACGGATTTTCGCTCGAGAAACAGCTCGAGGTCGGCCTGGCGGGCTGTCCGGCGGTGCGCATGGAGGCGACCTTCCGCCATCAGGGGCAGAAGCAGCGCGCCATCGTCTACGTGGTCGACCACCCCCAACTCTTCAACGTGATCAGTTTCATCTCTCCGGCGGAGGAGGAGTTCTTCAACGCCGGCTACGATGTGTTCCAGAAGATGCTGCGCTCGCTCAAGGTCGACCGCGTCACCGGACATCAGACGGTGAGCGAGGCCGGAGAGGAAAAGATCCTGCGCAGCCCGGAACTCCAGCTCGAGATCCGCTACCCGGGCTCCTGGGTGTACACCCGCGACGAGGTCAACCGGGCTCTGGTGTTCTCCGGACCGCGCGAGGAGCCGAGCTGGCTCACCACGGTGAACTTCTCCGTGATCAACAAGTGGAGTTCGTAGATGGCCCGCTCCCTGCCCCGGCCCTCTCTGAGGTTCGGCACCGGCGGTGTGCCGCGGTCCTCCCCCGCCCCGGATGCGGTCCGAGGCGTGGAAACCGTGGCCGCCCTCGGCCTTTCGGTCATGGAACTCGAGTTCGTCCAGGGCGTGCGGCTTTCGGAGGCCACGGCCGAACGCATCCGTGAGCGGGCCCGGGCGCTGGACGTGGCGCTCACCTGCCACGGGCCCTACTACATCAACCTCAACGCCGTCGAGCCCGAAAAACGCCAGGCCTCCCGCACCCGCATCCTCGAAACCGCGCGGGCGGCGCAGCGGGTGGGCGCGAGATCCATCACTTTTCACGCGGCCTTCTACCTGGGCCAGGATCCCGAGGCGGTCCACAGGACCGTGAGGGAGGAGCTGGCGGGTATCCTGCGCCAGCTCCGCGACGAGGGCAACTCCGTCCAGATCCGGCCCGAGCTGACGGGAAAGCCGTCCCAGTACGGCTCGCTGGAGGAGCTGTTGCGGCTCGCGAGCGAGGTGCCCGGCGTGCTGCCCTGTATCGACTTCTCCCACGCCCATGCCCGCTCGGGAGGCGCGCAGAACAGCGCCGAGGAGTTCGACCGGATGCTCGAGCAGGTGCGCGCGGCTCTCGGGGACGAGGGACTCGCAGACCTCCACCTCCACGTGAGCGGGATCGAGTACACGGCCAAGGGCGAGCGGCGCCATCTGGACCTGCCCGAGGCGGATCTGCGCTGGCAGGACCTGCTCCGCTCTCTCTTCTCGGCCCGAGCCGGCGGCGTGGTGATTTGCGAGAGCCCCAGCCTGGAGGAAGACGCCTTGCGCATGCAGCGGTATTTTCGCAAACTGGCCGCGACGGAGGAGCGACATGGAGCGAGATGAAGCCCTGCGGCTCATGGAGAGCAAGATCGGAAACCTCAACCTGCGCCGGCACATGCTCGCCACCGAGGCGGTCATGCGCGCGCTGGCGCGCCGGCTCGGCGAGGACGAGGCTCTCTGGGGCATCGCCGGTCTGCTGCACGATATCGACCTCGAACAGGGCGGGCAGGATCCGGCGCAGCACGCCCGCCTGGCCGCCGCGTGGCTGGAGGGCCAGCTCCCTTCGGAGGCGCTCGACGCCATTCGCGCCCACAACGGTGAGCGGCTCGGGATCGAGCGCGCCACTCGCTTCGCGCACGCCCTGGCCGCGGCGGAGACCGTGACCGGGCTGGTGGTGGCCGCCACCCTGGTCCTGCCGGGGAAGAAAATCGCCGAGCTCAAACCCCAGAGCGTGCTGAAGCGCATGAAGGAACCGCGCTTCGCCGCAGGCGTCAACCGCGACATCGTGCGCGAGTGCGAGCACCTGCCGGTCCCGCTCGCCGATTTCATATCGCTGGCCGTCGAGGCGATGCGGCCGCTGGGGCCGGCGCTGGGGTTGTAGCGGCCGCTTGCCGCCCACCCGCCGCTCGCCTATACTGGCGGGAGAGCGGGAGTCGCATGAGGAGATCGACAATGCCATCATCGGCGCGGGCGGCGCTGTGCGCCCTGGCAATGATGCTGCTCTTTCCGGCGCTGGCCGAGGGCCGCACGCCCCGGCCGGCCCCCAAACCGGCCACCGGCAACCTCGCCCTTCCCTCGATGACCGACGAGGTCAAGGTGTACCTGGACGGCGTCTTCATCGGCAAGACGCCGTTTGCCAAACCCGTCCCGGTCAAAGCCGGCAAACACAAGCTCAAGGCCACCAAACCCGGCTACATCACGCTGGAAGCCGACATCGTCATCCGGGCCGGACGCACCGAGGAGTTTCCGCTCGACCTCATGCCCGTGGCCGGCCTGGTGAAGTTCACCGCCAACATCGAGGGCGCCGAGGTGTATGTGGACAACAACCTGGTGGGCCACGTCCCGCTGGTGCAGGAAGTCTCCATCGGCGACCACAAGATCCAGATCGTCAAGGAAGGCTTTGAGGATTTCACCACGGTCATCAACGTCAAAGCCGGAGAGAAGCACTTCATCGAGGCCAACCTGGAACCTTTCAAGGATTTCTCGCCCGAAGTGCTGGCCATGGCCGCGGCCGCCAAAGAGAAGGAAGAAGCCGCCAAGCGCGCCGCCGCCGAGATGCTGCGAGCCGAGTCCGCGCCCCCGCCGCCGCCCGCCTGGTACGAGGGCCTGCACCGCAAGTGGTGGTTCTGGACCGCGGTGGGCGTCGCGGCGGTCACCGCGGTGGCCGTCCCGGTGGCCCTGAGCGCCGGCGGAGGCGCATCCCCCCTGGATCGCCACACCGAAGGCCCCCACGCCATCATCGATCTGGCCCGCCCGGGCCCCTGAGGGTCAACCGCCGCCGGCCGCCGCCGGGCGCACCCCGCGCCGCGCCAGAAGCAGTCCCGCCGTTCCGAGCAGATACACCAGCGCCGCCAGAAGCTGCACGGCCCGATAACCCAGATTGAGGGACAATACCACGGTCACCACCGAGCCCAGCACCGATGCCGCCCCATTGACGCCCCAGGCCCAGGGCACGAGCACCCGGGCCGGGCCCTCGAGCAGGCGCACGCCCAACGGCAGCATCTGTCCCATCCAGAAAGCGGGAACGAACAGCAGTGTCGCGGCCAGCAGGATTCGCGCCAGCACCGGCCAGCCCATGCAGGCCAAAAACAGCGGTCCGAGCAGCAGCGCGTACACCGCCGCGATGGCCAGGACCGCGCCGCAGCTTGCGCCCAGCCAGCGCGGCGCCTTCTCCTGGGGCACGTTGCGGGTCCACAGGCTCCCGAGACCCGTACCCAGGAGCAAGGCGGTCAGCACCACGCCGGTGGCGTGGATCGGATGGCCCAAAAAGAGGATGAACCTCTGCATCCAGGAAATTTCCAGCGCGATGAACCCCACGCCGATGGCGAAGAAATACCCGAGGTGCAGCGCGCCCCGGCCCGGCACCGCGGCCAGATCCCGGCGAGCCCGCGCCAGCAGGGGCAGACCGAACACCAGCAGCACGAGAACGAGCACCACCAACAACAGCAGCCGCAGCACCCGGACCCCGAGGTCGTTCTTGTCCGGGTCGGACAGCATCCGGCCGACGAAATCCCGCGGGCGGGTGGTGTAGAAGAAAAACGGCCGGTCGTCGGTGGGCGGCGAAATGTCGGCGGCGGTGCTCTCCCACACGGGACGGGGGTCGGCGGCCCGCGCCAGCGTGTCGATCAGATCGCCCGGGCGGGGCGGGGCCGCGGGGTCGAACAGCACCCGCAGGCCGTCCTCGGCGACGGTCCGCCGCAGCGTCTCCAACTCCTCCTCGCGATAGGGCGAGCGCTTGACCAGCAGCGTTCCCATGCGCGCGTCGGCCGCAACGAAGAGGTGACGATGGCGCTCCCGGATCCCGAGGTCATCGAGGGCGGCGACCGCGATGGCCAGCAGACGCTCGAATTCCCGCGGCGGGTGGCGCAGCCAGCGGGTCATGCTGAGCACGCCGTCCGGCTCCAGGTGGCCGATGAAATCGACGAAGGCCTCGCGGGTGTAGAGGTGGTTCTCGGACAGAGTGAAGGCGCCGGCACTGCTGGCCGCCCAGGTATCGACCAGCGTGGCCTGGATGCTGCCGAAGCGCTCCCCGCTCCGGCGCACGAAACTGCGCCCCTCGCCAACGACCACCTCCACCCCCGGCTGCCGGTACAGATCGCCGGAATATTCCGCGAACCGCTCTCCCATGACCGAGTCCACGATCAGGCGGTTCAGCTCCACGCCGATGATGCGGTGCACGCCGCGGGACAGCGCGCTCACGATATCCGCGCCGCCTCCGGGACCGATGATCAGCGCCCGGCCGCGGTTCTGGATCGCGTACACCAGGGCCGCCACCCGGCTCTCGGAGAAACGCCGCGCGGCGTTGCGTCCCCCCTGCCAGGCTTCCTTGGAGAATATGCGCGTGGCCGCGTCCGAATCGATGTTGAGCCAGAGGAAATCCTCGGGGGTGCGCGACACCGTCACCCGGGAGTAGGCGTTCCAGCCCTCGTACAGCACCGCCCGTTCGTCCACCGCCTTGACCGAGGGGATGGCGAACAGGTGAACGCGGCTATCCAGCCCGCAGAGCCCGAGGAGGGCGATACTCAACGCCAGCGCCGCCAGGCGCCACCGGCGCCGCTGCCAGACGAACACCGGCCCGGCGCTGGCCCCCAGGGCCCCGGCGAACAGCACCGCCGAGGGCCCGCCCAGCCACTGCAAGACCGGCAGGGTGAGCAGGCAACCCGCCGCCGCCCCGGCCAGATCGAAAAAGTACAGCCGCCCGACGTGCTCCGGATGCAGGGTGATCAACAACGACACCACCATGCCGAAAAAGAAGAACGGCAGCGCCACCCCGGCGAACAAGAGCCCGAGCGGCAGCAAGCTGGACAGGTCCAGCTCGGGCGGAATGCGGATGCGCAGAGCCAAGATTAGCGCCAGCATCACGCTCAGGCCGAACCCCAGGGCGTGCCGGGCCAGCGCCCCATCGCAAGTCTCGGCGCTGTAGCGCCCCTGCCGAAAGAACAACGTCACGCCCGCGGCGCCGATGCCGAACAGGGCCATGCTCACGACCAGGAAGGCGAAATGATAGAACAGCGTCACCGAGAAGATGCGCGTGCAGCACAGCTCCAGCATCAGGCCGGCCGCGCTCACCAGCGCGATCCCGGCGTATCTCGCCGCCGTCGGTTTCATGGCCGGGTCCAGGAGGCCGTCTCCCCATAGAGGGCGCGCACCGCCACCTGCGCGGCGCGGGAGCAGTACAGGGGCTGGGCGTGGCCGATCTTGCGGATGTAGTGGTTGCGCGCCTCGGGATACGGCAGGATGGCGTTGTTGGGCGGCCAGATCATGGGGTCCAGGCTGTAGTACACCGAGGTCCACTCGATGGCCGGATCGAGGGGCCGCGCGTTCAACTCCTGCAGAAACCGGCTGCCGGGGATGAGTTGCACGCCGCTCTCGCCCTGGACCTTGCGAATGTAGGGAAGCAGCGCCGCCGCCTGGCGCACCCCTCGATGGGGCAGCGCGGCCAGGCCGGCCCAGGTGCCCTGGTGGGGGCTGGAGAGGAAGAGGCACTTCTTGATCGGCAGGCCGCCCGCCAGGCCGTGCTGCACCGCGGCGCGAATGATGATGCCGCCCTGGGAATGCCCCAGCAGATACACCTCGCGGGGCCGGATCTCGGCGAGCAGATCCCGCAGGGCGTCGCACAGCTGCTCGGCCGACAGGGTGAGATCCTGGCTGTAGGGAAAGTCCGCCCACACCCAGGTGAAGGCGTCGAATAGTTCGAGCCCGAGCAGGCGCTCCAAGCGGTAGAACTGCCGCGGGGTCTCCATGTACCCCGGCACCATCACCACCAGCCGGGACTGTCCCTGGTAGCGCGCCAGGCGTTCCCTCCGGTAGTCCTGGCCGTAGAGTACCTGTTGGGAGAGATGGATGCCGCCGTCGAGGAAGTTCTTCCCCACGAAGAAGGCCTCCTCGAAAGCGGAGAGCATGAGCGCCAGGGAATCCTGGAATTCCTGCGGCGGCAGCAGCTTCTGGTTGAACCTCTGCCAGTGCCGGCGCACCCGGCGGGGGATCTCGTCCAGCTTCACGTTCCCGCCTCCGGGGGCCGATCCGAACCCGTGTCGGGCGGGCCCTCTCCCCTGGCGCCGGCAGCGGTGGCGGCATCGCCAGCCCGCCGGCGCCGCTCCCGCACCCGGATGGCGATGGACAGCGTCATGCCGACGAACAGCCCCGCCAGCATGCCATACAGGATCGGCACCGAACTCGCCTGGAGTCCCCGCCCGCCGCCGGCGAGATAGCCGATGCCGGCGCCGAGCACCGTGCAGATGCTGAGCCAGGGCAGATAGGCCGGATTGAGGCGCATGCTCGACTCCTTTGCCGCCGGGATACAATCACGACCCGCTGCGAAAGTCCACCCTGGAAAACGCAGGCAGAGCAGCGTCGCAACCGGGCGGCGGCGGCCTTGGGAAGAAAATGTCAGAGGGGTGCGCTAGCGTGGAGGCAGGCTGAAACACCGGCCGATGTCAGGCCAGGAGGATGCCATGCAAATTGTCCGCGACCTCATCGATCTTTCCGAACACTGTCCCGAATGCGGCGCCCTGGTGGTCCGGGCGGGCCGGGTGAAGCTCTGCCCTCACTGCGACTGCGAGGTCGAGGTCCCCGAGGAGCCCTTCCGCGCCCGCCTGATTCGATTTTCGCCCGGCGAGCCCGGCTCCTCGCTGCTCGAGCACGACGACCGCGCGCCGGACCTGTCCGAGGAGGCGGCCTGAGGCCGGACCGGCCCGCCGGAACGCGCGCTACAGCACCGGCGACAGGGCGCGGGCCACGCCCTCGGAAAGCCGCCGCCACACCGTCTTGCGCCGGACGTTATCCAGAACGACCGGCCGGGCGCGGGCCAGATCCTCCCCGAAGATCGCCTGCATCCGCTCGGCAAAGCGGGTCCCGGCCACCAGCACGTTGCACTCGAAATTGAGCCGAAACGAACGAATGTCCATGTTGGCCGATCCGATGGTGCTCCAGACGCCGTCGATGACCATGGTCTTGGCGTGCAACACGCCGGGGCGATGCTCCCAGATGCGCACGCCCGCCTCGAGCAGCTCCCGGTAGAAGGACCGCCCCGCCACCTGCACCAGGCGCATGTCGGATTTTCCCGGCAGGAGCAGGCGTACGTCCACCCCGCGAAAAGCGGCCGTCTTGAGCGCCTCCAGCATGGCCGGGTCAGGCACGAAGTACGGCGTGGTGATGAAGACGCTCTTTTCCGAGCGCGAGATGGCGGTGAAGAACACGGCATGGATGTTCTCGTGGGCGTGGTCCGGGCCGGAGTCGACCACCTGGACCAGGTCCTCGCCGGCGGGCGCGATGGCCGGGAAATGATCGAGCGAGATCAGATCCTGGCCGGTGGCGAAGTGCCAATCCTCGGCGAAGGTCTCCTGCAATCGCCACACCGCGGGCCCGCGCAGGCGAAGGTGGGTGTCCCGCCAGGGCCCGAGCCTCCTTTTGCGCCCGCGGTATTCGTCGCCGATGTTGAGCCCGCCCGTGAAACCGACGCGGCCGTCCACCACCAGGATCTTCCGATGGTTTCGCAGGTTGGGCCGCCAGTGAGGCGAGAAGGGCAGCACCGGCATGAAGCGGGCGAAATGGGCGCCCGCCTCCAGCAGCGGCCGCACGAAGCGCCGGCCCAGCGCGTGCGAACCGAATCCATCCACCAGCAGCCGCACCTCCAGGCCCTCGCGCGCCCGGCGCGCAAGCAGGTCGCGAAAGCGCAACCCCGCCTCGTCGTCGCGAAAGATGTAGCTCATCATGTGGACGTGGTGCTCGGCCGCCAGGATGGCCCGCTCCATCTCATCATAGCAGCGATCGCCCTCCACGAACACATCCACGTCGTTGCCGGGAAAGAGCGGGCTCTCGCTGAGGCGCGCCGCCACCCGGGCGATGGAACGGCAGGGCTCCGGAAGGTTTTCGAAGGTTCGGTCGTCGCAACAGGGGCGCTGCTCTCCGATGCCCTGGAGGCTCTGGTGGATGGCCACCCGGTAGCGGACCTTGCGCTTGGCCCGGCGCCGCACCCGCGAACGTCCGATGAGAAAGAACAGCAACGCCCCGAGCCACGGAAGGAAGGCGATCATCAGAATCCAGGCGAACGTGGCCCCGGCCTCTTTCTGCGACAGCAGGATGCGCGGGATGAGCAGAAACGCCATCAAATACCCGGCCACCGTGATCAGGGTGACCAGGAGTTGCCAGGAGATTTCTAGCGACATGCCCACGCTCGGGGATTCTCACATCAGGCGCAGACTGGCCAGAAAGGACGGCAGGGTGTTCCAGCGGAAGTACAGCACCGACTTGGAGATGTCCTTGCCCGTCTCGAGATCGGTGACGGTCCCGTAGCAGGTGGCGTGGGTGCGGTGGAGGTTCCAGGGGCGGATGTTCACCTTCTCGCCGATGTAGCGGAAGGGGCGGCCCTGGGCGTCCTTGAAGTCGAAGGTGTAGCGGATCTTGGCATCGGAGAAGTACAACAGATCCAGGCGCCCCCGGCAGGGAGCGTCCTCCACCAGACCGTCCACCGTCACCGCCCCCTCGAGGAAATTGGACATGAAATTCGGGTCCCGGGGGTTCAGGTAGGGCCACAGCCGCCGGGTCCCCCAGGTCACCCGGAAAGACATCGGCCGTTCCCCTTCCGGGCCAGCGCCGTTGACGAACCGATGCGTGCCGGTCATCACCTCGTCCATGGCGAAACCGATCCTGCGCTCGCGCAGCATTTTCTTCAAAGCGCCGATATCCATCGAACCCTCCTCGCCAAAGCGTTTGCCTGGAAGATTACCCTGGCCATGACGCGCCGCGCAACCAAAAAGTCTTTGCCGGTCTGGCCGGACGGCTGTCCCCCCCCAAAAATGGGATTTTTGGCGACAGCCGAGAACTTTCCACCATCAGTGAAACCGACCCGCCTGTACCGGACGGTAGTTTTCGTTGACAGGATCCGGCGATTGGGATACTGGTTTTTCCGGAGGTGAGCCACTTCGATGCCGGGTGAGACGGGCGCCGATCTCTCGAAGCTCGAGTACGAGTTCGCAACCAACCCGAACTCCGAGGCCTTCATTCCACTGGCCCGAGCCTACCTGAGCATGGGCCGGTACGTGGAGGCCATGGTGGTTTGCAAGCGCGGCATCAAGGCCCACCCGGATCTGGCCACGGGCCGGTTGCTGATGGCCCAGATTTACGCCGACCAGGCCAAGCACCAGAAGGCGATCGAAGAGCTGCAGAGCCTTCTCAAGCAGAACCCGGAAAACGGCGACGCGAACCGCCTCATGGGGCTCATCCACCTGAAGCTCTCCAAGCAAGACGAGGCGGTGGCCTACCTCAAGAAGGCGCTCGATTCGGATCCCGGCGATCGCCAGGCGAAGGAGGCGCTGCTCAAGGTCGGCGTGGACTACGTTCCCGTCCAGAGCGCGCCTCCCCCCGCCCCGGCGGCCGAGATCCCGCCGCCGCAGCAGCGTTTCACTCCAGCCGGCGGAATCGCCCGGGCCCGGATCGAAACTCCCGCCGGCACCCAGGCGGGCGGGATTGCCGTCGCGCCGCGGCCGACCCCGGCTTCGGGCATCCCCACGCCGTCCGCGATCCCGGTTTCCGAGCGCCCGACAGAGCGCTCCATGCCGCCGGTGGCCCCGGCCCGGCCGGCGCCGACGCCCCAGCGCAAGCGCATCGCCGACATCTACAACGAGATGGAGGTCTCCAAGCGCGGCAAGGCCCACCGCGGGTTGCGCACCACGCTCATCCTGGGCGGCGTGCTGTTCTTCGGCTTCCTCATCTACGTGGCCTACGCCTACTACTCGGGACAGCGCCAGAAGGAAATCAACTCCCACGTCCAGGCCGGCCGAACCTTCTTCAACAAGGATTCGTTCGACGGATACCAGAAGGCGCTCAAGGAATACCGCGCCATCTACAAGCTGGACAAACAGCACGCCGAGGCCCTGTCCCGCGGGGCCTTCATCTGCGCGGTTCTCTTTGGCGAATTCGGCCAGGGCAAGGACATCCTGACCGAAGGCCAGAAATACCTGGCCGAGGGGCAGGCGCTGGAGCAACCGCCCAGCCTGCTCATCGCGGCCAAGGCCCTGCTGATCGCCTACGGCGGAGGCGGGCTCAACGAGGCGGTCAAGGTTCTCGAAGAGGCGCTGAAAAAGCAGGACAAGTCTCCCGTGTTGCAGACCGCGCTCGGGATGATTCTGATGATGCAGGGCAAGCTGGCCGACGCCAAGGAGCCCTTGCTGGCCGGCGCGGGCGCGGGCGAAATCCGGGCCAAGGTGGCGCTGGGCGAGTGGGCCATGCGCCGTTCCATGTACCGCGAGGCGGTGAACGCTTTCAGCCAGGCGCTCCAGAGCGACCGCGATCACGCGCGGGCCATTCTCCTCTCGTCGCTCACCCTGCTCCTGCGGGGCAACAACCAGGGCGACAACCAGACGGTCGCCACCGCCATGAAGCGCTTCTCCGATGAGCTGGAGAAGGACGCCTCCGACCGGGAAAAACTGCTGGCCCGCCTGATCCAGATCGCCCTGCGCGCGCGCAACGACCGGGAAAAGCCCAAGGCGCTCGCCGAGCTCATCGATCTGGCCAAGAAAGAAGTCGGCAACGAGACCATCCAGTTCGTGGCCGCCCGTGAGCTGCGCCGCAGCGGCAAGCTGGCCGAAGCCAAGGAAGCCATCGAGCGGGCGCTCCGGATCAACAGCTCGCGTCCGGATTTCGCGCTGGAGGACGCCGAGATCGCGCTGGCTCGCGGAGACTTCGAGACCGCGCGCAGCCGGGCGCTGCGGGTGCAGACCATGGATCCCGACAGCGGGCTGAGCAAGCTGCTCGCCGGCGACGCCTACCGCGCCGAGGCGCATTCGGACAAGGTGACCGACAAGGCCGAAAAGACCGCCCTGCTGGACAAGGCCTTCAAGTACTACAACGAGGCCAAGAACTCGCTGGACACCGAGGTGTTCGCCCACCTGCGCCTGGGACAACTGTACCTCGACCCGCTCAAGTACGACCGCGACCTGGCCCAGGAAGAACTCGGCATTGCCTTCCAGCAGCTCGGCCCGCTCGGGTATCGCCGCGAGGCCGCCGAGGCCGGCTTCCTGCTGGCCAAGATCTTCGCCGGCAAGAACCTCACCGACAAGTTCGTGGCGGTGCTCAACCAGACCATGAACCTCGATCCGGGCTACGGCCCGCCCTTCTGCCTGATGGGCATCAACATCCCGCTCGACAACGACGACAACCGAGCCAAGGCCAAGGAGTTGTGCGAAAAATGCGCCAGCCTGGTCTCGGCCTCGGACTCCACCGCCTGCAGGGAAGTCCTCAAAAAGGTCGGCGGAAAGTAGCATCCTCTCTCGATCCGGTCCGGCCTCGGTGCCATCCCCTTGTGTCTTTCGCCCGGCTGCGTGAGCCATCGCGAGTCCGCATCCGGCGTCGAAGACCCACCGGAGGCGCGCGCCACCGTCCGCCGCCCTTGCATGCGCTTTCTTGCAGCCGCCATCGCCGCGGGGTGATAGAGTATCGAAACGATGCCGAAGCGCTCGAGCACGATAGGGCTGACCCTTGTCGCCATCCTGGCCGGGTGGACCCCGGGTTGCGAGTCGATGCCGGCATGCCGGGGGCCGGCGGACTGCCCCTCGGGCAGCCTTTGCCTGGACGGCCGCTGTCGGTTTCCCTCGACGGACCGCGACGGCGACGGTTTGCCGGACACGCTGGATCCGTGCCCCGACCTGGACCCCGGCGAGGACCTGTGGAAGGCGCAACTGGCTGACCGGGACGGCGACGGGGTGGGCGATCTCTGCGACGTCTGCCCCGAGGTCCGCGATCCCGATCAACGAGACGCCGACGGAGACGGCCGGGGCGACGCCTGCCCAGAAGCGCTGCAAGAGGACGAATCCGCCAACGACTCCCCGGCGCGCCTTGTGCGACTGCCTTTCGATGCGGACCTCGACGGCTTCATCGGCCTGCCCGCGGGCGGGCCCGATCGGGACCTCTACTGGTTTGCGGCCGACGAAGGCGAGATGCTCTCCTTCTCGGCAAGACCCTGGCCGGATGATTCGTTGTGCGATCCGGTGATCGCGGTGAGGGATCTGGCCACCTTCGGCGAGGAGTTCCTGCGAGCCGCCGATGATGACGGCGAGAGCCGCGCCGCGCGCCTCGACATCCTGGCACCGCGGTCGGGAGAATATCTTCTGGAGATCGGGCATTTCTCCAACTGGATTTCCGCCGACGAGCCGGTCGGCGGAATTCGCTACGGCTATCGGCTGCGCGCCCACCGCGGCAGGCCCGCGGAAGAGATCTGGAATCTCCCGGAGCGGCGAGTCCTGCGCATCGCTCCCGGCGAGCTGCGTTCGCTGCTCATCCGGCCGGACCCACCGACCTTGTTCGAGGCATCGGCTCGCGGTGCGGGCCTGACGGACCCGGAGTTGGTGGCCGAGGACGCCGCCAGCGGGAGAATCCTGGCCTGGCAGGACGACCGCCCCGACTGCCCCGGCAGCAAGGACGCCCGGATGCTCTTGTGTCCTTCGGATTCGATGGTGCGGCTCGTCGTCGGCCACCTGGGTCTGGGGGGAGCGCCGGCCGACATCGAGATCTCTCTGAACCCCGCCGGACCCTGGCCAGCGCCCGGGCAGATTTCGAGGATGAACCCGTCCTCCGCGACGCTCCTTGCGGCGGGAGCGATGACCGGGCCGCGGCGTTTCCGGGTCGAGAGCCGCGGCGGCTTCAGCCCCGCGCTGTACGCCTGGGCCTGCGGCGCAAGCCCGGTGCCCGACCAGCCGGGGCGTTGCGAGTTCGGATCGCCGAGTGAGTGCGCGCTGGGATTCTATGCCGAGGCCGACACCCGTCTCTTCCTCGAGGTCGCCGAACGCGCCGCGCCCGGTTGTCAGCCCCCCGTTGCCGAATCGCTGTTCTCGCTGGCCGAGCTCACCTCGCCGGTCGAGCCCGCCGAACTGGAACCGGGCACGGGCGAGATCGAGCTTGCCCCCGGCCAGATGCGGGTCTTTTCCATCCAGGCGCTCGCCGGAGAGAGGCTTCATTTCGAGACCATCGCGCAGTCCGCAGGCGCCCGGCCCTGGCTTCAGTTGCGGCGGCAAGATGGGACGCTGCTTTCCCGCTCGGCCCCCGGAGAGGGAAATCCAGACAGCACCAGCCGCATCGTCTGGATCCACCCCATCGCGGAGGAACTTCGGCTTTTCGTCGGCGACGGCCAGAACCTCGCCGGGCGGTTGAGGCTCGACCATGCGCGCGAGCTTCCGGATCTGCCCCGTCTCGCCGAAGGCGCAATCACCAACGACACTCTCGACCAGGCCGAGGATCCGGGAGCGCCGCCCTTTCTCCTGCGCGGTGCGGTCGGCGGGCAGGATCCGGCCGACGTTTTCCGCCTGCGGGTTCCGGCCGGATGGACGCTCGTCGTCCGCACCTGGGCCGGCGACCCCGAACCGGCCGACACCGTGCTTTCGCTGTTCGACGCCGGGGGACGGGCCCTGGCCTGGTCCGACGACGCCGAGGGCAACCGCCTGGCCCGTCTCCCGCCGCTCGCGGTGGCGCGGGCCGAGGAATTTTTCGTGCGCATCGAGGCGCGACGTCACACGGCCTATCTCTTGGAGGCGCCCCTGGGAGTCCTGGACTGGCGCGCGCCGGTCCCGCCCCGGCACGGCGATCTGCTCATCAACGAGGCGCTGATTCTCCCCGGCGCGGACGACATCAATGGCGACGGGTCGATCGACGACGGGGATCAATACCTCGAGATCGCCAGCCGGTCCTCGCTGCCGCTGCGCCTGGACGACACCTGGCTGGCCACCCGGCGCGGGTGGTATCGCTTCCCGCCCCAGACGGTGCTCGAACCCGAAGAGGTGATCCTGGTGTTCAACGCGCCGGCAGCCTCCGGTCTCTTTGCGGTGCGGGTCTTCGATCGCGGGTCGCGGCAGACCTGGCTCGAGGCCGGTTTCGACTCGATCCGCATCGTTCAGAATTCCGAGGCGGGCTGGCTCCCCGAGCCCATCGCCTCCGCTGACCTGCCTTCGACCGCGGCGCCCGGCGAGTCGCAAAATCGCCTGCGAGATCTGGATCCGGAGCGCATCTTGCGTCCCCATCGATTTGTGGTAGGCTCCTTGGGGATTTGTTCTCCCGGACGGAGAGCCGACGGTGGAGAATTCGTCCGGTGAAGTTTTCCGGAGGCGACATGTGGGGACGAAAGCGCATGATCCGATTCGGTGCCTGTCTCTTGGCGCTGGTGGGTGTCTCTCTTTCGGCCTGCGTAGACGAGACTCCCCGGGTCGCTCGAGGGCGGGACTTCCCCATCGAGCGTATGGCGGCCATCAAGAAAGGCATCAGCACGCAGGCCAGCGTCCAGGAACTCCTGGGAGAACCCTATCGAAAGGAAAAAATGCCCGAGCGGCGGGAACGCTGGCAGTATTTCGTGCGCTGGGAAGCGACCCATGCCATCCTCGGCATCATCCCGGGCAGCGTGGACGTCACCGAAAAGCAACTCGAGATCGTCTTCGATGGCAATTTTGTCGAGAGTTTTCAGAAAGAGATTAACAACTACTCGGAATGATCGCCACCGGCCCGCTCAGACGTCGATCAGGCCCTGGCGGATGCCCTCGGTGATGGCCTCCACGCGGTTCGACACCGACAATTTGGCGTAGATGTGTTCGAGGTGGGTGCGGATGGTGGCCCGGCTGACCTTGAGGACCCGAGCCGCCTCGGCGTTGGACAGGCCCTTGGCGATGACCTGGAGGATCTCCACCTCCCGGGACGTCAGTTGCGGCACCGGCTCCTGGGCGCCGACCGCGGGCGCCGGCTGGAACATGAAATGCCTCAGCAGGCTTCGGGCGAGGTTGGGCTGGATGACGCTGCCGCCGGCGTGAACCTCCTGGATGGCGTCGACGATCTTCTCCGCCTCCATGCCCTTGAGCAGATAGCCCGACGCTCCGGCCTGGATGGCCTCGAGCACTTTCTCCTCCTCGTCGAAAATCGTGAAGATCAGGATCTCCACCTTGGGGAAGCGCTTGCGCACTTCCCGGGTGACATCGATCCCGCTCATCTGCGGCAGGCCCAGGTCGAGCAGCAGGACCTGGGGCGCGGCCGCCTCCAGCGATTCCAGCGCCTCCTCCCCCGACAGCGCCCGTCCCACGATCTGGATGGCGTCGAACCGCTCCAGGACCTTCTGCAAGTTCTTCAGGATCTTGGGCTGATCCTCGACCACGAACACTCGGATGGCCTCCATGGGCTCCTCCTCAGTCGCCGCCGGCCGCCGGGCCCGCCGGCCCGGCGCCGACCGGAATCTCGAACGTCACACGACAACCCCGTTCCGGCTCGCTCCAGATCTCCAGATGCCCGCCGAGCTGTCTGGCTCGCTCCCGCATGTTGCCGAGCCCATAATGGTGGCGCAGGTCGCCCTGGAAGGCGAATCCCTTTCCATCATCCTGCACCAATAGCCGGAGCTTTCCATCCTGGTGCTGGATCTCGACCTTCACCTGGCTGGCCCGGGCGTGCTTGCGAACATTGGTCAGCGCCTCCTGCAGCACCCGGAAGGTCGCCAGTTGCACCGGACTTTCGAGACGCGGTATGGCGCCCACCACCACCAGCTCCACCGGAAGGCCGGTCCGCTGCCGATAGGTTACGCAATAGTCCTCGAGCGACGGGACCATTTCGAAGTCGTCTTTCATCATCGAGATGGAACGGCGCAGCTCGTCGATGCTCTCCTCGGCCACTCCCTTGAGCTCGCTGATCTCGCGCCTCAGGTCGGGGTCGCCGGCCATGTTGCTGATGTACTCGGCCTGCAAGATGAGGCTGGAGAGCGTGGCACCCAAGCCGTCGTGGATCTCGCGCGAGAGCCGGTTGCGCTCCTCCACCACCGCCATCTGGCGCAGGTGTTCCTGCAACTTGACGATTTCGTAGTGCTGGCGATCCTCGCGCTCGTTGAGATAGACGATGACGTAGACCACGATGAAATTGATGGCCGAGTACCAGATGAGCAAAAAGATGTCTTCCAGCTCCAACACCCGGCCCGGGATCTCGGTGTCGATCTTGGCTACGATGGGCAGGGTGAGCAGCGGCGGAATGATGGCCAAAGGGTTTGGAAACAGCAGGGCAAAAAAGATGGTATAGATGAGATGGGTCGGCAACACCGGGCTCTTGAGCCCGCCCGAGTATGCGATCATGTACACCAGCACCAGGAGATCGAGACACAGGCTGGCGAAGGTGGCCGCCTTGCCCAGAGCCCCCCGCTCGATCAGCAGGTAGTTGCCCACGCTGTAGGCGATCATGACGAAATACCAGACGAAGGCGGCCCGGCCCTCGGTCCCGAAGGCCGCCGACCAGCGCGGGATGGCCAGAATCCCGAGCCCGATGGTCAGAAACGCAAGTCGCGCGTAGAACAGGGTTCGCGCCCGGGTGACGAATTTCCGGTGGCCCCAGTCGGGTTCGGGCGGGCGCGCGCTCAGGCGCGCAAGCCAGGCGGCAATGTTCACTCGGGCAAGGTATCACCCGCGACAAAACCCTGTCAATCGGCGCATCGGGCGCGCCGCGCCGGTATTGCCTCGGTGGCGCTCCTGGTGTACGGTTGGGTGGGTTTTATCCGGACTTCTTCAGATAGGCCGGACAGTAACGGCAGGTGAAACCATCCCAGGGAATTCGGGAGACGAAGTGAAGACAGTGGCTGTACGCCGGACAGTCGATGCAGCGATGTTCCTCGACTTCGTGGAATCGGAGCGGCTCGAAGCGCCGCGGCCGAGCGCCGTGAGCCAGCAGCTTGAGGTAGTAGATCTCCGCGCGCGACATCGCCGCCTCCATCCCGCTACTTTCAGGTTATCCAAGCGCCCGCGAGTTGGCAAGGCTCGGGGGCCGGACGGGTGTCGGCATGAGCGGGTTTGAAGGATTCAGTGCCGCGGATTTCTCGGCCTTCGAGGAAGCCAAGTGGGGCTCGCACGCCTTCAACCGCGAGCGCCTGGAAGTGAAGCTCAAGCTCCAGACGCTCGGCAAGGCCCTTCAGACCCGCCTGGCGGCGGAGCTCTCCGGATTGGAGATGGGCATCACCGAGGAGCGCCCATCCGTGTTCAACCGCCAGCGCGTGCGGGACTTGACCCTGTTCTTCCTGAGGGACGAGAAGGCCCGCCGGATGCTGGACGGCATTCTCGAACGCCGCCGCACCATCGCCGAGAACCTCAACGATCCCGCCCTGTGCCATCGCCACCTGTACCTCGGGGCACGGGTGTTTTCCGGGGGACTCCGCGGCGGTCTGTTCCTGCACCGCGATGCCTGGGTGGACAGCGAAAACCTGCTGCGCCGTCTCGGTGAGCTATACGAAGGGGACAGGCTCGAGGCGCTGCTGCGGGCGCTTCCGCCGGAGGTCCGCTTCGGACCGGCCTTTGCCCATGAAGAAGCGCCGCTCGCCCGCGACCTGCGCGCATCGGCTCTGGCCGAGGCCATCCGCGCCAACGAGGAAGAGCTGGCGTTCTATGCCGATCGGCCCGCCGGCGAGGCGAGCCGGGAAGGCCCGCCCCTGCTGGACTGGATGGCGGGGATCTTCCTTGGGCTGCTGCCGCTGAAAAACCATATCTCCTGGCGCAGGGACAACGACTTCGTTTCGCTGGCGCAGACCCTCCAGCAAGAAGAGAAGAAAGCCGAGCTGGCCTTCACCGGGATCAAGGCCGGCGACTCGGTTCGCATCAAGAGCGGGGTGGCGGCCGGCCGCATCGGCCGGGTGGAGTCGCTGGAGCGCAAGGGCCTGCTCAAGGTGCGAGTGGGCCCGTTGCTGATCGCAGTTCAGGTCGAGGACGTCGCGATTCCGTGAAGCGGCGTGGAGGGCGATCGATGAAGCGATGGCTGATGCTGGCGATCCTCGGAGCGATGGCGGGGCTGGCCTTGCCGGCCGGAGCCCAGACCCGGCTGGCCCTGTGGCGGCTCAAGCCGCTGGGGTTGGACGCGCCGACCGCGGAACGTCTCGAGGTGCTGCTCCGGGCCGAGGCCGGACGCATCAAGGGATTCTCGCTCCAGGCCGCCTCCGAAACCGAGTCCATCCTCAACCGGCCGGAGCTTTCGAATCTGCGCGCCTGCGGCGGCGAGACCGATTGTCTGGCCCGGATCGGCAAGGCCCTGGGAGTGGACCGGCTCATCACCGGAATCATCGGCGCCCTGGGCGAGGACTACACCTTCGACCTCAAGCTGGTCAATTCGGCCACGGGACAGGAGGAGCGGCGCATCAATGAAGCGCTGTCCGGTCGGGTGGACCTGCTCATCCCCGCCATCCGGCAGGCCCTGTACAAGCTGCTCGCGCCCGAGCAGGTGACCGGTTCACTCCGGATCGAGGTCGCGCTGGCCGGAGCCGAAGTCCGCATCGACGGCCAGTCGCGAGGAACCACCCCGCTTCCGGGCCCCATCACCGGCCTTCGGCCCGGTCCCCACCGACTGGAAATCACAAAAAAAGGCTTCACGCCGTTTTCGGACGAGGTTGCGGTGCGTTTTCAACAGACCACCCGTGTGCAGGTGGACCTCGCTAGCTCGGTAATGACCGGCCTGGCGTTTGAGAACGAATCTGCGGAGCCTCCCCCGGCCATCGAACCGCTTATATTGCCGCCCCCGCCGCCCAACCGAGTCCGCAGTGCAGCCTGGGGAACCCTGGCGACCGCGGCCGGAACAGGATTGCTGGCCGGATTTTTCGGATGGCGCTCACAATCGGCGGAAAACCTCGTGGCCCACGCCGCAAGAAACTCGACCCTCGATCCCGGACTCGAAGATACCATCGCGCGCGGCCGGACGTACGCCACTCTGGCCAATGTCGGAATCGGCATCGCGGGCGCTGCCGCGCTCACCTCGCTGGTGTTCTGGATCATCGACTGGAGCTCAGCGGAGGACGTCCCATCTCCCGCCACGCCGGGGGCGGGCGGCACCGTGGGTTTCCGTTTCTGATCGGAGGGAGGACTCATGGCCGCGAAGGCAAAGGATCGCCGCCGTTTTCCGCGCAAGGACACTCAGGCCAAGGTACGGGTCATGGCCGGGGATCTGCGCGACCTGGCGTTCGAGGCTTCCCTGCCCAGCCTGGACATCAGCATCGGCGGAGTTTTCTTGCAGAGCGAGTTCTTCCTCAAGCTGGGAACCGAGCTCGAGCTGGAGTTTTCCCTGCCCGGCGTCTCCGAGCGCATCCAGTGCTCCGGACGGGTGGTTCGCGAGGAACGCCAGGCGCATCCCCGCGGGGCGCGGTCGGGATTCGCGATTCAGTTCGTCCGTTACGGCGAGGGCGCCTGGCTGGCGCTGGCCACCTATTTCCTGGCGCCCCAGGTGCGGCGGTTCTTGTCGGAGTACCGGCGGGCCAACCGGACACAGCGATTCCGCAACGAGGAAGACCGGATGATGGATCTGATCGTCGCCTGGGAGATGGATCGCCTGGCGCGGGGCGGCACCGTCGCGCTGTGAACGCTACAACCGGAACCCGTCCATCGCTCGCCGCACCCGGTCCTTGAGATCCTTGATGTCGCGGTAGGATTCCAGATGCGCGCGGCGGGTCAGCTCGCGAATCTGGTCCATCTTCCACTGGTTCATGGCCAGCAGGATGTGCAGATCGCGATAGTGTTTGGCCAGCCGGTTGACATAGGCCCGGATCTCCTCGCGGTCCTCGCGGGGCAGGGCGACGAAACGAACCCCCATGCGTCCCGATTTTCTCTCACCCGCCGCGGGCGTGGACCAGACGACTTCGGCCATCGCCGTGATCGGCCGCAGCGAATTCGGCAGCGAGAAGATCAGCGTGGCCACCTGGCCGGCGGGCAGGACGGGGTGAAGCCAGAGCGACATTCCGCCGACACCCACCTCGATGCCGCGGCCCGAACGCTCCGCTTCTCCCTGGCGCACCCGGACCGGCCGGGTGCAGGGGGCCCGCAGGGCGTGACGCCGTTTTTTCAGGGTGAAGGCCATCCCCTCACTTCCCGGCGGCAGCCTGGCAGACCGGCGCCGGCGAAATCCCCTCGCGGGCGAGTTCTTCGAGCAGGGCGCGGCGGCAGGAGAGCGCGTGGAGCAGGCCGCCGGGATCCTCGGCGAACAGGTCGCAAAAGAGGCTTTCCTCGATCCCCAACAGGGCCGCCGCCCCCACGCACTCGCGCTCACCCGCGGAGGAGCACTCGGAGAGCAGTTCCAGCGTGGTCCGACCGCGGCCGAATTTCTCGCGGCAGGCCTTCAACAAGTCCTCGCGCGGATACTCGCAAAAACATTTGCGCAGCGGTTTCATGGCCCGGCACTCCATCTCCCTCCCCGGAGCCAGGACTGGAATATACCAATCCCGCCGTCTGTCCACAAGGAAAACCTGGGAAAAAACCAGGAAAAAACAGCCGCGAACGGCCTTGGGGGTCTTCCCTACTTGCGCGGCGGTTCCGCGTTGGGCGAGATGGTTTCCAGCACCAGCGAGGCCAGATCGACGGCCCGGATTTTTTCGTCGAGGTTTCTGAGTTTCAACGAATCGTTGAGCATCTGCAAGCAGTAGGGGCAGGCCGTCACCAGCGTGTCGGCCCCGGACTTCTCGACCTGATCCACGCGAAGGTTGTTGATGCGCTCGCCGCCCGCTGCGGGTTTGAGATCCATCCAGTAATGCCCGCCGCCGCCGCCGCAACACAGGGAGCGCTCCCGGTGGTTGCCCATCTCCGTCAGCCGGGCGCCGGGGATGGCGCGCAGCACCTCGCGCGGGCTCTGATAGATCTTCTGGTAGCGGCCGAGATAGCAGGGGTCGTGGTACGCGATGCGCATGGGCCGCGCCCGACGGGGTCGCAGCACCCCGCTCCACAGCATCTCGTGCAAAAACTCGCTGTGGTGCGCCACCTTGAACTTGCCACCGAACTGAGGGTACTCGTTCTTGAGCACGTTGTAGCAGTGCGGGCAATTGACCAGCAACACGCGGAAGGACCGCTGCTGAAGCACCGCGACCTGCTTCTTGGCGATCTCCTGGAACAACCTCTCGTCTCCCACCACCCGCGCCGGGTCGCCGCAGCAGGTTTCGTCCTCGCCCAGGACGCCGAAGCTGAGCCCGGCCTGATCCAGCAGGGTGAGCAGGTCGGCGGCGATCTTCTGCTTGGTCTCGTCATAGGTGGTGCAGCAACCGATCCAGAACAGGATGTCCACATCCCCTCCCGCCGGAACGACCGGAATGCGGTTCTTGGCCACCCATTCCGAGCGATAGGAGCGCGGTCCAAAGGGGTTGCCGGACGTCTCCAGCGCCTTGAGCGCGCGCGAGGCCTCGGTGGGGACTCGGCCCTGGATCATGAGTTCGTTGCGCCGCACCTCCATCATCGAATCCACGTGATCGATGGCGGCGGGACAGACCTCCATGCAGGCCATGCAGGTGCGGCAGTACCAGATGAACTTCTCGTCGATGGCATTGCCCACCAGGATACCCTTGCCGTCGCCCTGGGCGCCTGCGTCGCCCTCACCGCCTCCCTCGGCAGGTTTCGCGGGCGCCGGCCGGCCGTTGCCGTCAACGGCCGCTGTGAGGTCGCGAGAGGCATGGATGAATCGCTTGGGCGAAAACGGGTGCCCGGCCATCACCGCCGGGCAGATGTCGTCGCAGCGCCCGCACGAGATGCAAGAATCGAAGTCCAGACGCTGCTTCCAGGTGAAATCCTTGACCGCCGCCACGCCGACCGAGAAATCCTCGGTGTCGGCCTTTTCCATGAGCGCCTCGATATCGACACGAGCCAGCTCTCCGCGAGGCCGGAGCTTGGAGAAAAACACGTTGGTGGGCAGCGCCAGCATGTGCACGAACTTGGTGTAGGGAATGAGCGCGATCCAGGCCATTCCGGCCACGGTATGGGTCCACCAGAGCGCCTGGTGGACGGCCAAGCCGGATTCCGGCGACAGGCCGGCAAAGAGCAGCGAGGCGGCGGTGCCGACGGGCGAGAGCCAGCGGTACGGATCGCCGATCACCGCGATGCGCAGCCCTTCGGTGAGAAATCCGGTGAGCACCATGAAGGCGATGAGCAAGAGCGGCCACCCGTCCGCCGAGGTGTTCTCCAGAGTCTTGGGCTTGACCCAGTACCGGCGGATGGCGGCAATGGAGACGCCCACCAGGATGAGCAAGCCGGCCAGTTCGGCGCCGACGGTGAAGAATACATAGACGTAGCCCCGAAAGAACGTCGTGCCAAAATCGACATCCAGGGCCACCACCGCCGTCGTGATGACCAGGAAGACGAACGAATAGAAGATGAAGCTGTGAAACCATCCCGGGACGGCCGCGTTGCGAACACGGGTCTGAAAGAGGATCTCCTTGATCAGGATCCAGAAGCGCCTGCCGAAGTCAGAGAGCCGTTCGTCGGCCGCCTTGCCCTTCCGCCACGACGAGATGCGCCGATACGCCCCGTAGCCGAAGACCAGGCAGGCCACCACAAACATGGCGTACATGGGCCAGGTGACGGAGATGTTCCACATCAAGGGACGCGATGCTTGCGACAGATCCATGAGAGCTCACCTCGGGTTGGCGGCTGCCCGCCGCCTGAGCGCAGACTGGCGGCGGGAGAGAATTCGAAGCGGGCGCCCGCGGCTTCAGACCTTGCGCAACAACGGCAGGAACTGGAGCTGTTTCGGCCGGGCGATCTGGGGCCGCGAGGAGACGACCTCGGCCGTTGCCGCCGGCAAGGCGACCGGTTTCATGGACCGGCCCTTGGCAAAGTAGTGCCGCGTCATCTGGGAGACGCAATCCCAGAGGGTGGTGGCCGCTTCGATCTTCAACCGGCGCGAGGACAGTTCGGCGAAGAAGCCCTGGAGGACGCCGGTATTTCGCGACAGGGCCCACACCCTTTCGACAAGGATGACGTCGAAGGGCTGATCGTATCCGAGCAGCTTCTGGATGCCGGGTCGGGTCACCACGTCTTCGCTCCACACCTCGTCTTCGAACCAGGCGAGGATTTCGATCCCGTTCTCCCGCGCGTGATCCAGAATGGCCTTTCTCTGTTCTGCTCGGCTGATGATTTCTCCGGTCCGGCCCAATACGATGTCGCTCACATAAGCAACCGCTTTTTTCGACATGGCGTTCTCCTTTTTCAGTTACCGCAACCGAAAGCTAGAAAAAGCACAAGGCGTGCCAAACAAGCGAAAATGAAGATCATCGAGATAACTATCTGTAATAAAATGGTTTTTTGCGATCATGCTCAAATATGTCCATAGAATAAGCAAAATCAGTATGCAGAAAAAATACATGTCAATAGACGCATAGCGTCATCAGTAACAAACGAAAAAATCAATAACTAATTGATAATATTATAAAATAATCCATGAACAACAACAGTATTGACAGCAGATACGTGTATATTTTACAAATACACTTGAGGCATGGAGTCAAAAATGAATGAAAAAGAAAATCCATCAGGATTCAAAAAAAATACACTGAACCGCCGGTTGGCGCGGTTTTTCTATCGCATGTCGTTTGGCACCAGACTTTCGCTCGCGTTCGCCTTTCTGATCATATCCTCAGCCACAGCCACCATCTTCATTGGCAATGCAGTCTTTGGTCAGAAGGCAGAGGAGATGGCCAGGGCCCGCCTGGAACTCGACCTCAAGGTCGCGGAGCAGATCATGAACAACCGCCTGCAGCGGCTCCGCTACCTGGCGCCGGCCATGGCCAATCTGGTCATGGGCACCACCATCGACCCGCGGTTCTGTTCCTATCAGATCGAGGATACGCCGTTCGACTTCGTCCTGCTCGCCGACGCGGGCTCGTTTTCGCTCATGCCCATCCGGCGCGAGGCCTGCGCCATCTCCGCGATCTCGTCCGAGGTCGCCGCCAGGCTCAACCAGAGCGATCTGGGGCGCTTGATTCATCAGGTATCCAAAAGCGGCGAGGTCGTCTCGGGCCTTCTCGTGCTCCCCCGGCCGCTGCTCGAGGTTATCGGTTATCGCGACATCACGACCGATGGGTTGCTGATGATGGCGGGCACACCGCTGAAATCCGGATCCATACTCGTGCTCGGAGCCATCCTCAACCACCGCACCGAACTGGTCGAGACCACGCTAAAGCTGCTCTCCTTCCACGCCAACGTGTCTTACAAGTCCAGCATCTTCCTCGGCGATGTCCGCATCGCCACCACGCTCTCTCCGAACGCGCTGGGAACGCGGGCCGACCCCGGAGTCTCGCGAGTCGTCCTGAAGGAAGAGGGTCTGTTCGCGGGAGTGGCCGAGGTGCGCGGGCCCAGGATGCAAAGCGCCTACAAGCCGCTTCGGGACTTTGGCGGAAAGATCGTCGGCATGTTGGGCATCGCCACCGACGAGGACGTCTACGGCTACATCCGCGGCCGGACCACCACTCTGTTCTCCACCCTGATCGGCGCGGGCATGGTCTTCGGGCTCATCATCTCCTTCTGGTTTTCGCGCCGGCTGGTGCGGCCGGTGACCGAGCTGGCCGAGGGCATGAACCGGGTGGCGCAAGGGGATCTGGGCTTCAAGGTGCGGGTCGAGTCGGGCGACGAGCTGGGCCGCCTGGCCAACGCCTTCAACCTGATGGTCAAGGCGGTCATGGAGCGCGACATGCGCCTGCGCCAGATGACCGACGAAAAACTCTCCCAGGTGGAAAAGCAGGTGTCGGTCGGACGCCTGGCGGCCGGCGTGGCCCACGAGATCAACAATCCGCTCACCGCGGTGCTGTCCCTCTCCATGTTGATGCGCAAGCACCTGCCCGAGAAAGACCCGCGGGCCGAGGATCTGGACATCATCATCGCCGAGACCACCCGCTGCCGCGACATCGTTCGGAGCCTTCTCGACTTCGCCCGCGAGCGCCCGCCGGAAAAGCGCCTGCTGGACATCAACGGTCTACTCCGCGACACCCTGGTTCTGATCTCGCGTTACGAGGCCATGTCGGCCATGCAGACCGAGGTCCGGCTCGCGCCCAACCCGCTCTGGGTGAACGCCGACGCCAAGCAACTGCAACAAGTGTTCGCCAACCTCCTCATCAACGCCGCCGAGGCCACCCGCCCGCCCGGAACCATCACCATCGCCTCGGACGAGGATTCTTCGGGCGGGTTCGCCGTCATCACCGTCAAGGACACCGGGAAGGGCATCCCCAAGGAATTCATCCAGCGGGTGTTCGAGCCGTTCTTTACAACCAAAGGTGCCGGCAAGGGCACCGGGCTGGGGCTCTCGGTGTCGCTGGGCATCGTGCAGCATCACAACGGGACCATCGAAATCGAGAGCCGGGAGGGCGAGGGAACCACGGTGCGGGTGATCCTGCCCCGCGAGACCCCCGAACGACCGGACGGTTCCGAGTAGCTTTCGGCGGAGGACGCCATGGAAAGCGCGAATGTCCGCGTGCTCGCCATCGACGATGAAAAATCGGTTCGCGTGACCTGCCAGCGCATCCTGGAAGAAGCCGGCTTTTCGGTGGACACCTGCGCCACCGGCCGGGAAGGCGTGCAGCAAGCGCTTCAGGGAAACTACGAGGTGGTGCTGCTCGACCTGAAACTTCCCGACATGCCGGGACTCGACGCTCTCGAGATCCTCCGCCGCGAGCGGCCGGATGTCAGCGTCATCATCATCACCGGATACGCCTCTATCCAGACCAGCATCCAAGCCATCAAGAAGGGGGCCTTCGACTACGTGCCCAAGCCGTTCACGCCCGAGGAGCTGAGCCTGGCAGTCTCCAAAGCCCTGGAGAACCGCAAGTTGCTCTCCGAAAACGAGTTCCTCAAGCAGGAACTGACGCGAATGATGAAGGATTCGCGCATCCTGGGCCGCTCCAAGGCCATGGAAGAGATCCTGTTGCAGATCCGCAAGGTGGCGCCGACCGATTTCACAGTGACCGTGTACGGCGAGTCGGGCACGGGCAAGGAGCTGATCGCCCACGCCATCCACGATGCCAGCAACCGCTCCCAGAAGCCCTTCGTGGCGGTGGATCTGTCGGCGCTGTCCCCGGGGCTGGTGGAATCCGAGCTCTTTGGCCACGTGCGCGGGGCGTTCACCGGAGCCACCCACAATCGGCCGGGATATTTCAGCATCGCCCAGGGAGGAACGCTGTTCCTCGACGAGATCTCCAACGTGAGTTGGGAGCTCCAGGGGAAACTGCTGCGCGCGCTGGAGACGCGCAAGGTCCACCCGGTGGGCAGCGAGCGCGAGACGGATGTGGATGTCCGCATCGTGGCCGCCACCAACCGCGACCTTTTCGAGCTGGTCGAGGCCGGCAAGTTCCGGGAAGACCTCTACTACCGGCTCAACGTCATCCCCATCGTGGTGCCGCCGCTGCGGGAACACCCGGATGACATTCCGCTGCTGGCCGCACACTTCCTGGAGGCGGCGCGCCGGGAAGCGCCGCGGGCGCCCGAGGGATTCACGACCGAGGCCATGGCCAAGCTGATCTCGTATCACTGGCCGGGCAACGTTCGCGAGCTCAAGAACATCGTGGAGCGCCTGGTGGCGGTCAGCGATGGCCCGCTGATCCGCCCCGAGAACCTTCCGCCCGAGATCGCCGGCCACGCGGCGGCGCCGGCCTTGGCGCTGGGCGAGATCCCGCAAAACACCGAGCAACTCAAGGAGGCCAAGCGCCGCATCAAGGAAACCCTGTTTGCCCAGGTGGAAAGAAGCTTCGTCGAACGCGCACTGAAGCAGGCCGGCGGCAACGTCACCCGCGCGGCTCAATCCGTGGGCATGCAACGCCCCAACTTCCATGCGCTCATGCGCCGCCACGGCGTTCGCGCCCGGGAACAGCCTGGAGGCGGGGAGCCGGATGATCCATGAGCGGGTACGCCTCCGCCCCTCGCGGCCGAAGCCGGCGGCCGGCGCTCACTGGCAAAGCAGCCGCCGTCCGAAACCCGGAACCGCATCCCAGGTTCGGCGCGGACCCCGCCGCGATCACCACACGAAACTGTCCACCAGCGCGTAGCGTCTTTCCGTGAGCGGGAAGGCCGGTTCGCCAAAACAAAAGCCATCGCTGACGAGCAAGAAATTCGCCGAGGAGGCCTCGTTCGATCCGGTCTCGAAGGTGAACACCAGCGCCGCCGGGCGAGAAGACCCGTCACCGCTGCCGCCGCCATCGCCGCCGTCCGGATGGAGGTCGCCGCCGCCATCGCTGCCCCCGTCCTCGGGTCGATCCACACAACGCCCCGCGATGCAGACCTCGACCCCGGGGCAATCCGTGTCCACGGAGCAGGCGGTGCTGGAACCGCAGCCGGACAGCGGCAGAACGGCGAGGAGCGACAGGATGGGAATCCCGAACCTCATGGCGTGCCCTCAATAGGTGAGCAGATCGCCGACCTTGCTGGCGGACAGCGTGTTTGCGCGGGCGCAGTACGCCCCGTCGTTGTCGCCGCAGCATCCGGAGCAGACCCCGCAATTCGTCTCCGTCGAGGAGTTGCAACTGTAGCACGCTTGCCGGCCGTTGGTGAAATAGCGGCAGGTGGGCGTGGTGTTTGAATCCGATACGCTATATTGTCCGAGACAGGTCGAGACACAGGATTGGTAGGTGCCGGCCTGGTTCGGGAACTGGTATACCGACACTCCCGCCAATCGCAAGGTGCGGTAGTCGCCGTTTACGAACAGGGTGTCCGCCCGGGCAGCGGTCTGGGCCTGGACGGCGCTGTCGGCGGCGGCGGCATGGCTGGCCTCGTCGGCGCTGGCGGCATGGCTGGCGGTATCGGCCGCCGCGGCATGCGCGGCGCTGTCGGCGGCGGCCGCGTGATCGGCCTCGGCGGCGCGGGCAGCCTGGTCGGATTCGGCGGCGTGTTCCGCGCTCTGGCTATGGTAGGCGTACGGCACCGGCGCAATGGCAATCCGCGGGGTGAGCGTCTCTCCCTCGACCGTGACCTGCAGATAGACCGGCCCTTCTCGAAACATGGCCGGATCGAGTGTGGCTCGCTGGCCGAGCTCGACCTTGAATACGCCGTCCCGCGCCAGGACCGAAAGCGCATCCTCCGTCCATAGCGCGCTGCCACCGGTGGGTTCTCGGAAGAACTCTAGTTTCAGGACCACGATGCCCTGGACCGGCTTGCCCTCCACATCCAGCAATCGGCCCTGATAGTGAAGGCGAGCGGGGACATCCGCGCCAAGAGATGGCGCCGGATGTGAAAAGAGCGCCAATGCCAGCATCGTGACAATCGTGGATTTCATGGCTCGACCTCCGATCCCTACCGCTGATTTACAATAATAGAGATTTCTGCCGGAGCTAGTCAACGCAAGCCTTGAACCGAGGTGGTGGCACCTGCTATCTTGCAACCCCCAGAGCGGGAGACGCCGTGAAAATCGAGCAAATCATCGCCGGCTTCGACGGCAACGAAACGCTGGGCGGTTTCACCGGCATCGGATACGCCGAGGCCGACGCCCGCACCCGTGCCGCGGTCCACGCCATGCGACAGGACCTTGCCGAGGCGCGCCGGGAGGCCGAGGCCAGAAAAACGATTGTCGAAATTCCGGCGCACGCGATATCGGGCACCAACGGTGGCGATATCTATCGGGTGCATCCCGACGGGCGCGTCGAGCGAATCTTCGAGACGTTCCCGGAGGTCGAAAGCCGCTTCTCCTCCATCCCCTGCGGCGGCGGGGAGGAGAAACTCGCACCGCTCGAGCAAGCCCGGCCGGTTTATCTGCGCTGCGCCTACAACGGGTTGTGGTCTCCGTCGGGCACCAACTGGCAACCGGTGCGCTGCCTGGAGCTGACGCCGGAGGAGGCCGGCCGCGCGGGCCTGACCCCATCCACCCACGGCGGCTTGCTGGTGCTGTGCCGGGAGAGATACGACTCCATCCTCGGCGACGTGGCTTGCATTTGCGGTATCCGCCAGGATTCGCACGCCGAAGACATCGACCTGGGCATCTGGCATCTGTGCGCCGAGCAGACCGCGCGTTTTCATGGCGCGGCCCTGCAGACGCGGTGGATTGCCGCAGGAGAAAGAGAGACGGTGGTCCGGGCCGCGCTGGAATCGCTGGCCCGGCGACGGATGCGACTTTCAGAGCGGGGCCGGCAAGCGGCCGAGGCACTCGCCGAATCGCTGAACGCCGGCCGTCACGCGCCGAAGTTCTTCCTCGAGCTGCGCCTGTCGCGGCCGCTTCAGTTCGATCCGGCCGCACCGGCAGGCCTGCGACGGAGCGAATTCGATCGCCTGGTCGAGGCGCGCTCGACGCAGCGGGTATGCTCCGCGGCGAAATTGGAAGCATCGGAACTCGCGATCCTGTGGCAGCGGGCGCTTCCGCTTCTGGGCGAAGACGCGAAGGCCGCGTTGGATCTGGCCATCTTTCCCCACGACCACCCCATGGTCGCTTCGGTGGGGCGCGCCATGCACCGGGCGGTGGAGGGCGATGGCGGGCGCGCCGGCCTGATCGGCGCCGCGTGCGCGGACAACCTGAGGCAGTACCTGGCTTCACGGCCCGAACTGCCCGAGGACGTTCGCGCCTGGGTGGCGCGGCCGGGCGACGATGCCGATGTCTCGCTGCCGGCCTCGCTCATCCCTCCCCATCTCGCCGCCAAGCTCTGCGACGGCGGACAGTTCGAGGCACGGGACGGGTTCTTCCAAGACCGCCGCGGCCGCAAGCTCACGGCCGATCGCCTGATGAAGCTGGTCCGGCTCATCGCCCGCTCGTTCGGCAAGTACTTCCTCTCGTTCCAGAACACCCATCCGCTGCTCGGCATCTTGCGCTACCCGGACGGGCTGGACGAAAAGGCACGGCGAGACATTTTCGTCGCTGGAGGTCGGGCGGTGGCGGCCATGACCTTTCTGGCCCGAGCGCGCGGGCTCGTCTCCATCATCAAGTCCGGCCCGGTCGAGCTGGCCCGCGACGACCTGCGGGCGCTGGCGGCCGAATTCACGCCGCCTCCCCCGGGGGCTCCATCCCCCTGGCCGTTGCTCACCTTCCAACTCGGGCGGCCGCTCGGCCCCGACGATCGGGTTTGCGCTGGCCAACCGGACGAGCACGACGGGCTTGCCGAACGCATGCTGGATCGACGCGCACCGCGAGCCCGCCTGGCGGACCACTATCTTCCCAGCGTCTGAAGAACCGGCGGGGCGCGGCTTGCATCGCAACACCCTCTTTGCTACTTTCTCCCTGCCTCGTCACGCAACATCGATGCCGCGAGGTGCCCGGGGATGCCGATCCACGAAGACATTCAGAAAGCCCTCGAAGCCTTCCTGGGACACCACAACGCCATCAACGCCGTCAAGACCTTCAGCCAGAGAACGGTGGGCAAGACCCCGGAAGCCCTGAGCCGGGAGGATGTCCCCCACCTGCTCGACGCCTTGCGGCCGATGCTGAACACCCTGGTCGGCCAGGATACCGCTCGCCGGATCCTCGATGAAATACGGCGAAAGGTGCTGTCGTGATCTGGCTGCGATGGGTGGGGGCGCCGCTGCTCTGGGCGGCGCTGCTGGTTCTCGGGGATCTGTGGCTGTACGGCACGCCGGCGCATCCGGTGTTTCTGCGGGTGGAGATCGAACTGGCCAAGACGCTTTCGGCGGCGGGCATGCTCGCGGCGGCTTTTTCCTTCGGCCGGGGAGAATACCTGCGCCGCGCCTGGCTTCTGTCCGCCCTGTGCATGGTGTTTTTGCTGTTGCGCGACATCATGCTCATTCCGTGGTTCGAGACGATCCCTTTATCCATCGACGTCATTCGCGGGATGCTGGTGGTACTCGCAAACGCCAGCCTGGTATGGGGCACCTTCTTGCTGTCGCGAGCCTGGAAGGTCGCAGGCCTGAAACTCCCCGGAACTCCGATCCGCCGGCACCTGGTGTTTGGAGCGGCGGTGATCTGGACGCTGCTCATCGCCGGCCCGGCCATCGTGTCCAACTTCCAGACCCTGCTGCGCGGGGACCCGGAGGGCCTGGTGGGCATGGCCTCCTCCATCGGCGACGTGGCCGCGCTGATTTTGATCGCGCCGCTGCTTTTTACCGCACTTGCCTTGCGCGGCGGTTCGCTGAGCCTTCCCTGGTGGTTGCTGACCGCTTCCATGGTGGGATGGCTTTTCTACGACGCAACGCTGGAACTCTTGCCCTACTGCAACGCGTCGGCCCGCTCCGTCAAGCTGACCTCCGAGTTCTTCCGCGCCCTGGGATGCCTGCTGGGCATGAGCGCCGGCCTGGCCCAGGCGAGCATCCGCCGCGCCGCGATCCGTCACCCCGGTTGACAGTTTTCTCCTGTGCGGGTAGACAAGTGCCGTCCGTTCCGCCGGGGCGAAGCCGCTCCGGGCGAGGCGCCGCGTGCTGGCGTCTCACGCGATAGCGCGCGTGGAACGGTCTTGCGCCTGTAGCTCACTTGGATAGAGCAACGGCCTTCTAAGCCGTGGGCAGCAGGTTCGAATCCTGCCAGGCGCGTAGCCTGACGGGTCGCTCGGGGTACCGCGGGCCCACCCGTCACCCGATCGGTCTCGGACCTGGAGGCCGTGAATGGTTGAAATCCAGATCGAGTACAAAGGAAATTTGCGAACGCAGATCGCACATGGACCGTCGGGCACGGTGATCGAAACCGACGCTCCCACCGACAACCAGGGCCTGGGCGAGCGGTTCTCGCCGACCGATCTGGTGGCCGCCGCGCTCGGCTCCTGCGCGCTGACCATCATGGGCATCGCTGCTCGCAAGATGGGCGTGTCGCTCGAAGGCGCAACGGTGCGAATGGAAAAACACATGATCGAACAGCCGGAAAGACGAATTGGCCGGCTGGTGGCGGAGTATCGCCTTCCCCCGACCCTCACTCACCATCAGCGAACCGTGTTGGAGAGGGTCGCCTCGGCCTGTCCGGTCTTTCGCAGCCTGCACCCCGACATCCAGATCGACATCCGCTTCGTGTGAGCGTGGGCGCGCGCGGTGAGCACCCATTTCGGTTCCACCCACCTCCCACATTTCGGTTCCCCACATTTCGGTTCCATCGATAAAGCGACCGGCCCTGTCAAGTACAAACCAGCATCGAAGCCTCCAATAGTGGTACCGCGACCGTGACGAGAGCGAAATCTTCCTCAGCCATCGATACGTGCTCTTGGTCGGGTCCTGTT
>Ga0209381_1000179_pt1 | contig 182346 bp, 141 predicted proteins | sample DewCreD2012metaG_FD_184111 | JGI IMG/M metagenome (GOLD analysis project Ga0209381, IMG submission 184111) | Hot spring sediment bacterial and archeal communities from British Columbia, Canada, to study Microbial Dark Matter (Phase II) - Dewar... ... | reverse complement strand
GGAAACGCTGCTGACCACCTTCGCCAGGTGCTGGTCGGCGCCGAAGTTCACCGTGCCGCCCGAAACGTTCAGCGTCAGGTTCGGCGCTGACGACGAGCCGGCGTTGGTGTTCAGGTTCACCGTGCCGGCCGACACGTTCAACGCCGACCCGGCGCCATACGTCTGGCTGCCGTTGACCGTCAACGCCGCCGCGCCCGTCTTGTTCAGCACGTTGGCCGTGCCCCAGAGCATCGGGCCGTTGAGCGTCAGGGCGGTGTCCGTCTGGATCGTCGCGGTCGTCCCGGCACCGGTGCCCAGGTTGCGGTCGCCCACCGACCCGTTGAACACATGGGCATTGGTCTGGGTCCGCCACAGCCCGGCGTTAAACCGGATCGACACAGAGTCGTTCAGGTTGCCCGTCTCGTTGGTCACCCAGTTGCCGAACACCACCACCTTGCCCAGGAACGTGCTCAGGGCGGTGTTGCCCACGGCCATCTCGACCTCGCCGCCGCCCACCGGCGCAAACTCGCCGATATTGCTGGCGAAAGTCGATCCCGGCTCGAAGATGATCCTGTCGCCGGCGCTGTCCGCCCTGCACCAGCCCGTGGTGCTGCCCGTGCGGTACTCGCCGTAGTAGTGGATCGTCGTGCCGCCGTAGGCCGCCAGGTTGCCGCGGCCGCTACTGCCCGACGACACACCGTCCACGATCGCATTGACCGTCACGTCCGTGCCCTGCCAGAACTGGTGCCCGCTGCTGCTGCCGACGAAGTTGCCCGTCTGCAGCACGCTGGTGGCCGTGTCGGTGTACGCGCCGGTGTACTTGATCACGCCCTGCGAATACAGGATCGTCCCGGCGCCCACGTCCAGCGACCCGTCCACCGTCAGCGTCTTGCCCGCGCCGTTCTGGGCCAGCGTGGTGCCCGTCCCGGTCAGCTTCAGCGTCTTGCCGGCGATCATCTTGATCGTGGCGTTCACGCTGGCCGGCGTGTAGCGATTCCAGGTGAAGTCGCTGCTGGTCTGAATGTCCCACACGCCGCCATCCTGGAGTTCGAAGGCCACCGTGCCGCCTTCCAGCGTGGCCGAGTTGCCGCTGCGGTAACGCGCCACCGGCAGTTTGCTGACGGTGGCGTCCGTGGTCACCATCGTCGCGTTGCCGATGGAGATCCTGAACAGCTCATCGCCGCTGCCGAAGGCCGTCGAGCCGTCGGGCGTGCTGTTGGGGATGTTCTCGGCTGCGCCCACCACGATGTCCGTGTTGCCGCCGCTCAGCGTCACCGACTGGATCGTGTAGGCTCCGTCGTTGCCGCTGCTGCCAGCCACGCGGAACTTCCCGCCGGCCAGGTACAACGCTGTCTGGTCGCCGGCAATGGTGAACGTGCCGCCCAGGCCGGGCATCACGCCCACGATGCTCACCGGCGTCATGCTGCCGTCACGGTCCGGCTCGAAACTGCCCAGGAAGTTGAACGTGCCCGTGCCGTCGCCCACCAGGTCCAGGCAGCGGTCGGTGCCGGTGTCCAGCGGCGTGCGCATCTTGCCGCCGATATTCACCACGCCGCTGTTGATCGCGCCCAACGACACGCGCTGGGCGTTGGCGTCGTTGAACAGCGTGCGGATGGTACCGGCGACGTTCAGAACCACCCCGTCCGCGCCGATCACGCGCCGGCTGCTGGTGCCCGTGTTGCCGTCAGCGCCGCCGTGGATCGTGCCGTTGATGGTCACCGGGCTGGTGTTGCTGAACCAGATGCCGGCCGTCAGCACGTTGGCCGCGGCGGTCCGGAAGACGTTGATCTGATCCGTGGAACTGTCGGTGTACGATCCGGTGATCGAAATCTTGGCGGTCGAGTCGGCGTTTCCGACCCCGACGGTTATCACACCGGGATTGCTGACCGAGCCGGACAAGGTCGTGTTAGCGTTGGCCAGATCCAGCGTGCCCGAGCCGCTGCTGTTGTTGAAGTTGTTGCTGAACGTGCCGCCGTAGCCGAGGCTGAACGTGCCGCCGGTGATATCCACGTCGCCAAACGTGGATCCGCTGTTGTTGATGTTGGCCGTTCCGCTCATCATGTTGATGGGCCCGGCCGTCACGGCGGCGTTGAACGTCACCGTGCCCGTCTGGGCAGCGCTCACGCGGGCGTAGCTGTCGGTGCCGGTGATGGTGGTGAAGGGGCTGGCGTCGCCGACTTGCAGGGCAGCGTAGCTGGTGCCCGGGTTGGTCGAGTCGTTGTCGGTGTTGACCACGCTGTTGATCACCAGGGTGCGGCCGGTCGCCGCGGAGAAGATCACCGTCGGGTTGCCGTCCACGGCGCCGATGGTGCCGCCGCCTATCGTGCCGCCGGCACCGTTGTTGGTGGTAATGCGCTTGCTGTTGCCCAGCAGAACTCCGCCAGAGAGCGTGGTCGTGCCGCCGCTCATGATCAGGTTGGCATTGCCCGCCAGGGCCTGCGGAAGCTGGGTCGCGCTGTAGGTAATGCTGCCGCGGAAGTCGATCAGGGCGCCGTCGGCCGTCGCGAACGTGGCGCCGCCGGTCAGACGGGTGTTGGCGTCCAGCGCCAGCACGCCGCCGGCCAGGATGTTGATGGTGCCGGTGCTCGCGTCCACTGTCGGCCGATAGGTCGCGCCCGCGCCTATATTGAGCACGCCCGTCGCCGTCAGGGCGCTGGCGGCCGTGAAGTTCACGCGGCTGTCCGTAACCGCAAGCGTCCGACCGGAAATAACACTGGCCGTCCCCAGGTTCACGTTGGCCGAGTTCTGCGTGCTTGCGTTGCCCGCGACGTTGATCGTCGTGGCCGTGCCGGCCAGCACGCCGCTGACGGTCAAGGCTCCGCGGGCCACGTCGATGTTGGCGATCCCGGTGGGCGAGTCGATCGTCGCAGCGCCCAGCGTCTTGGCGGCAACCAGCACCACCCTCGTGTCGGCCGCGCTGGTGTTGGCGATGGTGCCCGTGAAGTTGCCGCTGACGCCGATGGCCGCGCCGCCGTTGCCCAGGGCCACGCCCACATACGGGTCGCCATCCTGCGTAAAGGTTCCGGTGTTGGCCATCGCGCCCAGCAGCGCCGCGATGCTGTTGCCAGCCGTGGGCTGGACACTGGCGGTGGAGGCCACGATAGCGTTGGTGGCCAGGAACACGTTCTGCCCACCACCGCTGTACACCGCGCCCGTGAGGTTGCCGCCGATGGCGCCGAAGGCCGCCACGTTGATCGTCGGCAGCGTGGTCTGGGCAACACCGAAGCTCAGCAGGCCGCGGCCGCCCACGTTGACCGTGGCGCCGCTGTTGATGCCGCCGTCCACGGTCACGCTGGCCAGGGTGTTGGCCGTGTCGTTGCTGACGTTCAGCGTGCTGCCCGCCGCGCCCAGGGCGTCGGCGACGCCCAGAATCGTCGTGCCGTTGCGCAGCGAGTCGGTCTGAGTGCGGGTGCTGCCGGTGGTGTTGATCGTAAGGATGCCCCCTCCGCTCTTGATCAGGTCGAACGCGCCCGTCACGCCGCCGGTGATCCGCGTGCCCACGCCTGTGGTGATGCCGTCGGCCAGCGTCCCGGCGCCCGTCAGGTTCAACGCGCCCATGCTCAGCTGGAACGAGTTGCCGTTGCTGGTGGTCAGCGTGACTGCGCCCAGATTCACGTTGCCGATCGTGTGAATCAGCCCCGAGTTGGCGCTCACGCGGTCCACGTTGATTGTGCTGGAGCCGCTGATCGTCCACGCGCCGAGGCCCGTCCAGGTGCTGGCGGCGTTGTTCCGCAGCGACAACGTGCCGGCGCTGAGCGTAACGCCCGCGGCCGTGCTGCCGGGGTTGGTCAGAACCAGCGTGCTAGCGCCGCTCTTGGACAGGCTGCCCGTCAGCGTGACCACGCCGTTGATCGTGTCCGTGTTGGTCGTGCGGCTATAGGTCAGGCCCGCGCCCGATGCATCGGTGATATTCGCGTTGATCGTTGTGGGCGCAGCGGCCGTGCCGCTGATGATATCCAGCGACAGTGTTCCGTTGCTGATCGTGTAGGTGCCGCCGGTGCGGCTCAGTTCGCCAACGGTCTGCGTCAGGCTGTTCAGGCTGATCGTGGTCGCACCCGTGGTGCCCAGGATGGCCTTGTCTGTGTTGGCGCTGGGAAAGCCGCTGTCCAGCGACCAGTTGATCGGGTCATCCCAAAGGCCGTTGGTGTTGCCGTTATCCCACGTGTAATCCGTGGCCTGCACGGCCGTCCCGAAACCCAGTGCAGCCAAGGCAGCCGTGGCCACCGCAGCACGCACGATACGCTTGTTGCCCTTGCGGGCGGTCTGAGTGGAAGACATTCCGCTCTCCTCTAAAAAGAGACCCATGGGAAATGAACCATACCGGCCCCGCGAACGCGCCGGGCCGGAAAACCTGAAGGCCGACAGACCCTCGAGATCCTACTCATAGCCGAATGAACCAACGCCTCCGTGTGCCGCGCACGCCTAGCTCCTCCACGCATCGCCCTACCTGTCAGGCGGCCGCCAGCCCAAACCGGCCGGCAGGCCACACCTGGCCCTCGCGCGCAGGCAACACAACCTAATAGGACTATACCACAACTTCCGGCTCCTGCAAGTGGCAAACCCCGACAAATCGCCTCATTCCCGGAACCGCACCGCCCGTTTGCGGCGGGCGGACTGATCTTTTGTCGCGCCGGCCGCCGCCTGCCGCCCGGCGGCCGCGGCAAAGGTTGACCCTTTGTTCATGGACAGTTACACTCGCACTGTCGTCGATCATGGCGTGGGACGCTGCGGGCGGCCCAGAGTGCTGCCTGCACACCCCCAAGGCCCGGCGGGGCCGGAATTCTCGCCTCTTCGCGGGAGATGCCGTGCAGAACAAGTCCAGCCGCGTTTTCCTGATGCTCGCCGTGGTCCTGGGCGTGCTGGCCATGGTGACCACCTTCGCCTTCCTCCAAAGCGCCTCGGCCACCGACCGCGGACCCAAGGCTACCATCTATGTCGCCGCACGCAACCTGCGGCCCAACGTGCCCCTGGACCCCGACAAGGACCTGCGCGAGGAGCAGATCCCCGCAAACCTGGCCGGCCTGCGCCAGCGCGTGCTGGTCCCCGAGAACAAGGGCGCCTACAAGGGCGAGCGCCTCAACCGCCCAGTCCCCGCAGGTTCCCCAGTCTGGCAGGCGGACCTGATCCGCAACCCCGGGGAGATCCAGCTCAGCGGCCCGGAGATGCGGGCCATGTCCATCCAGGCCCGCGGCGCCCAGGCCCTCAGCGGGCTGCTGGTGCCCGGCGACTGGGTCAAACTGTTCGTAACCCGCCCGGTCATGCGCACCTACACCCCCCCCGCCGGCGGCAACGATGACATGCCGCCGGTGCCCATGCTCGAATCATCCGGCAAGTTCGAGACGCTGTTGGTCCTGAATCAGCCGGTGCGGGTGCTGGCGGTGGGCTCGCGACTGACGCCCTGGCGTCAGCAGGTTTCCGCCGCCGAACAGTATGAGTCGGCCGGGGGCATCGACCCGGCCCAGACCGTGACCCTGGAGGTAACCGAGGCGCAGGCCAAAAGCATCCTGGAACTGACCGGCGCGGGGCAGTTGCCGGTGACGCTGGTGCTGTGCCCGCCGCAGCCGTTGCGTGGCGGGGAGCCGACCAGCCTGCCGGCTCGCTAGCGTCGGCGCTTTCCCATGAGAGTTCTGGTTCAGAACACCCTCACCAACCGCCAATGGGTCGCCTACGAGGGGGCGTCGGGCTTTTCGATCGGACGCGACCCATCCTGCGAGGTGCGGCTGGATTCTCGCTTCGTCTCCTCGGTCCATGCCCGGGTGGAACGCGGCGAACGCGGATGGGAACTGGAACTGCTGCCGGGCGTCAACCCCGTCGAGATCGACGGCAAATCCCACCCGGGCGGACACAAGGCCCCCTTCGCCGGCTCGGCCCGACTGCGCCTGGCCGAGTTCGTCCTGACCCTCACCGACGATCAGCGCGCAGCCCAGGCCCTGGACCTGTCGGCCAAACTCACCGACCTGCAGAACCTGCTGCACGCCAGCGTCCTGAGGCGGCTGGAGCTGCGGGTGGGCTGGTCGCCCAGCGAGTTCACCGCCCAGCAGACCGAGCACCTCAACCGCGTCGTGGAGGACCTGCTGCTGGGCGAGTTCCGCTCGCAGGTCTTCGAGTCGGACCTCACGCCCCTGATCATCCGCCGCGCCATGCGCACGCGCCTCAGCGACTGGGTCTCCTGTCGCCTCACCCGCGAGAAGCGCCTGCCCGCCGGCTGGCAGACCCTCGGCACCAATGCGGATCTGGAGGCGACGATCTCCGCGGCCGTGACGAAACTGGCCGTGCGCCTGGGCTTCAGCGAAACCAAGCCGCTGCCGGCCGATGCCGAGGACATCATCGACGCGGGCTTCGACGCCGCCGTCGAGCCGATCACCGCCGACCTGCTGGAGAACGTCCGCACCTACCTCGTGGCGTCCTATCTGAAAAAGACGCTCTACGACATCATCTTCGGCCTGGGCCCGCTGGAAGACCTGCTCCGCAGCCCCAGCATCACGGAAATCATGGTGGTCACGCCCTCGCAGATCTACATCGAACGCAACGGCCGGATCGTCAGGGTGCCCCAGACCTTTCCGTCGGACGAATCGGCCATTTCCGTCATCGAGCGCATCGTCGCGCCGCTGGGCCGGCGCATCGACCGCTCCAAGCCGCTGGTCGATGCCCGTCTGCGCGACGGCTCCCGCGTCAACGCCATCATCGAGCCGCTGGCCATCAAGGGCCCGTGCATCACCATCCGCAAGTTCCCCGCCTCCCACGTCAGCGTCGAGGACCTGATCCGCTGGGGGTCGATCACCCGCCCGGCCGTGGCGCTGTTGCGGGCCTGCGTGCTCAACAAGTGCAACATCCTGGTCTCCGGCGGCACCGGCACCGGCAAAACCACCCTGCTGAACGTCCTGAGCGCCATGATTCCCGGCGACGAACGCCTGGTGACCATCGAGGACTCGGCCGAACTGCGGCTTCAGCAGGAACACGTGGTGTGTCTGGAAACCAAGCCGCCCAACGTCGAGGGCACCGGCGAATACCGCATCCGCGACCTGGTGAGAAACGCCCTGCGCATGCGCCCCGACCGCATCATCGTCGGCGAGTGCCGCGGCGACGAGGCCATCGACATGCTCCAGGCCATGAACACCGGCCACCGCGGCTCGATGACCACGCTCCACGCCAACAGCGCCACCGACGCCATGTCGCGCCTGGAGACGATGGTGCTCATGGGCGGCGAAGTGCCCCTGCCGGCCGTCCGCAGACAGATCGCCCAGGCCCTGCACCTGGTCGTGCACCTGGAACGGCTGGGCACGGGCCAGCGCATCGTCCAGCAGATCGCCGAGGTCATCGGCCTGCACCCGGTCAGCGGCGAGGTCGAGCTGCGCGACATCATGCTGGCCCGCCCCGACGCCCAGGGCACGTGGTCGCTGCGGCCCACCGGCTACATGCCCTCGTTCCTGCCGGAGATGGTGGACCGGGGGTTCCTCCAGTTGCAGTCGTGGTTCGAGCAGGTGAGGGCGTGATGGGAGTTGTGAGTTGTGAGTTGTGAGTTGGGTGCTGGGAGTTGGGACATGGGCCTACTGGCTACTGACTACTGGCTACTGGCTACTGGCTACTGGCTCCCGACTACATCGCTGATCGCCGGCCTGGCCGCCGCCCTGGCGGTGTGGGCCGCCCGCGACTGGCTTCTGGCCTGCTACGAAAAACATGTCGCCTGGGTCGCCCGCAACTGGTTGCGATTCAATCCCGCGCCCCCCGACCCGCGCAAGGCCACGCTGGCTCTGTACGCGATTCTGCTGACGGTGCTGCTGGCCCTGCTGGCGGTGGTCCCCAATCCTCTGGTGGCGGTGGGCCTGTGGCTGCTGGCGCTGCTGTTGCCCCGCCTGCTGGTGGAGATGGCCTGGGCCCGACGCCGTGCCCGCATCGACCAACAGTTGGCCGGCGCCATCACCATGATGGCCAACAGCATTCGCGCCGGCCTGACGCTGGTGCAGGCGCTGCAGCGGCTGGCCGAGCAGGCCCCCGAGCCCATCCGCACCGAGTTTGCGGTCATGGCCAACCGCTATGCCTTCGGCGCCAACCTGGAAATGACCGTGCGCGAGGCCAAGGAGCGGCTGATGTTGCAGAACTTCAATCTGTTCGCGTCGGCCATGCTGCTGAACCGCGAAATGGGCGGCGACGTGGCCGAGACCCTCGACCGCATCTCGCGCTCGCTGGAACGGCTGCACAAGATGCGCCAGACCGTCGAGGCCCACACCGCCGAGGGGCGCACCAATATCCAGGTCCTGCTGATTGCGCCCGTGTTCATGCTGCTGCTGATGGCCACCGTCGATGGACCGGGCGTGGCACTGCTGTTCACGACCGCCGCCGGCTACGGCGTCCTGCTGGTGGCCGGGGCGCTGGCCCTGACAGGAGTCTATTTCGCGGGGCGCATCTCGCGCACCGACATCTGACCATGGACCCGCTGCTGCTCAAACTCCTCGCTTCGCTGGCCTTCGGGGTCGCCGCGGCCCTGCTGGTGCTGGCGGCCCAGCGGCTGGTCCAGGGCGACCGCCGCGACCTCGCCGGCTACGGCGGCGACTCCATGCGCCGCGCCGAGATGCGCCGCCGGGCCCTGCGCGGGTCCGTCCTGTTCCAGATCGCCCTGCCGCTGATCGGCCTGCTGGCGGGGCTGGTTCGCAAGGTCGGCCCCGAAGCCCTCCGCGCTTACGTCCGCGGACCCTACGCGCGGGCCGGCTACCCCGGCGGCCTGGACGACGACGAGGTCGTCGCCACCGGCCTGGCCCTGGGGCTGCTGCTGATGCTGTTCATCGGCTTCTCGGCCGTCGTGCTGGCCGGCCCGTGGACGGCCTGGATGGGGTTGCTGGGGCTGCCCCTGGGCTTTCTGGCCCTGGTGTCCAGCCTGAAGAGTCGTGCCGAACTCCGCGAGTTGCAGATGTTGCGGGCTCTGCCCTATGTCCTGGACCTGATCGTGCTGATCCTCCGCTCGGGCACCACCCTGGGCATCGCCATCTCCCGCGTGGTCGAGGACTACCGCGAACATCCCCTGGGCGATGAGCTGGGACAGGTCCTGGCCGAAATGAACATGGGCGCCCCTCGCGCCGAGGCCTTCCGCTCCATGGCCCGCCGCCTGAACATCACCGACATCACCGCCCTCACCGACAGCATCGTGCAGTCGGAGGAACTGGGCTGGCCGCTGGCCGAAACCCTGGAGCGCCTGGGCGACCGTCTCTCCGCCGAACGCGAACTGCGCGCCCAGGCCCGCGCCGGCGCCGCCGGCGTCTGGGTCATGCTGCCCTCGACGCTGGTGCTGATGTCGGCCGTCCTGCTGCTGTTCGGGCCGGTGATCGTGCGGCTGGCTCGCGGTGAGTTCAGCATGCGATAACAGGCAACCGATGGAATGCGTGATCAAAGTCATCGAAGGCCCCGATGCCGGCTCCGAGGCGCCGCTGCCGCCGGGGCAGACCCTCATCGGCCGCTCGCCCCACGCCGCCCTTCGCCTCACCAGCCCGGAGGTCTCCTACGAGCACCTGGTGATCACCCGCTGCGGCGATGAATACCAGGCCGAGAATCTTTCCGCCCGCGGCACGTGGATCGACGGCAGCCGGATCACCCAGCCGGTGAAACTGCGCCCCCGCGAGCTGATCCGGCTCTCGCCCGACACCGTCCTGCGGCTGGAGGTGGCCGGTGGCGAGGGCCTGCTGTCCCGCTGGCGGACCCTGTTGCTCACGCTGGGAGTTCTGTTGCTGCTCGCCGTCGCAGCGCTGCTGCTCACCGGCAGCAGCGGCGGCCGGGCCCAGGACGACTGGGATCGGGCCTACGCCGCGATCGCCCCCTGGGTGCAGAACCAGTGCCGCTCCCGGCGGCTGCCGCCGGAAATGGCCGTCCTGCTGGATGAGGCCTGGCGGCTGGAGCAGGTCGGTGGCTACGCCCAGTCGCAGAAACTGTGGCTGCGGTTGCAGTTGCTGGTGGACAGCGTCGAGGACCGCCGGGGGCTCAAACAGATCGCTTCCGACCCGGCCAACCGCCTGGCCCTGCAGCGATTGCTGACGCCGCGACCGGAGGACCCCGACCCCAGCGACGAGGAACTGGCTGCCGCCATGGTACAGTTCATCAACCGCCGACTGACCTTCGCGGTACGACAGGCAAGGAACTGAACGAATGTGGGCGTAACGTGAAAAAGATCGACCGCTACAACATCGTGCAACGTCTGGGCGAGGGCGGTGCCGCCGTCGTGTACAAGGCCGAGGAGCCGCTGCCCGCAGGCCTGACGCGCTTCGTGGCGCTGAAGGTCTTTCCCCCGGCCCTGGCCGGCAACGACAAGGTCGGCGAGGCCCGTCTGGCCCGCGAGATACGCCCGTTTCTCTTGCTGGACGGACACCCGCACGTCGTGTGCTTCTATGCCGCCGGCATCACCGACAACACTCCCTGGATCGCCATGGAATATGCCCAGCAAACGGTCCAGAGCCTGATCGGCGAACTCCCCGCCGACCCCGCCGTCGTGTCGCGGCTCATCAAGCACGTGGCCGATGCCCTCTCGGCCATGCACGGCCTGAGCCCGCCGCTTCTGCACAACGACCTGAAACCCTCCAACATCCTGCTGGGCAAGGGCAACAGTTTCAAGCTGGGCGACTTTGGCGCGGCCATCGCCGTCGGCGAGGAGCGCACCCGCCCCGAGACAACCGTGCAGTACTCCGCACCCGAAGTGCTCAGCCGCGAGGCCGGTCCGGTCGGCCCTCCCGCCGACCTCTATGCCCTGGGGCACATCGCTTACGAACTGGCCCTGGGCAGCAAGGACTATCGCCGCCAGTTCACCGGCGTCTTCGACGAGCGCACGCGCTCGAAGGAGACCCACGCCGGCAAGTGGATGGCCTGGCACTGCTCGATGGGCGTGGTCGCCCCTCCCCTCCACGAGGTGCACAAGGAGTTTCCCCAGCGACTCAGTGCGGTCATCGCCAAAATGATGGCCAAGCCGCTGTCCAGCCGCTACGCCTCGGCCGCCGATGTGTTGGCCGACCTGCGCCAGGCCGCCCAGGGCGCCCCGCCGCCCGTGCCGGTCGCGGGCGCCCCCCAGCCGCAGGCCGCATCGCCCCTGGCCGCACGCCAGCCCGGCGCGTTTGCACGAAGGTTCGCATCGCCGTCGGCCACGCCCAGACCGACGCCCGCCCCGCCGCCTGTGGCCGCCTCCCCGCCCCCTCCCGTCAGCACCGGCGGCAAGACGATGTATTACGTTCGCCTGCGCGACCGCCGCAGCGGCCCCTTTGATTTCGCCACGCTTCAGCGCCAGGTCCGCCAGGGGCTGATCTCCCGCGTGCATCAGATCTCCACCGACCAGGTCAACTGGCGCCCCGCGGCCACCCTGGAGGGCCTGTTCTCATGACGCCATCCGACCCCCTGCCTCTGGTCCGCTGGGTGACCTGCCCTCACTGCTGGCACAGGTTCCGGCCGGCCAAGATCCTCTGGGTCGCCCAACACGAGGATCTCACCGGCGACCCCGTGCTCAAGGATGAGCCCCTGCGCTTCCTGCCCACCCGCTTCACCCTCGAAGGCCAGGCCATCGACGCACGCGGCATGGTCTGCCACACCATGGCCTGCCCCCATTGCCACATGGTCATCCCGCGACTCCTGCTGGAGAACGAAGTCGCCTTCGTGTCCCTCGTCGGCTCCGTCGGCAGCGGCAAGTCCAATCTTCTGGCCGCCATGACCTGGGAACTCCGCCGCGAACTGGCCAGCCACTTCGCCATCCTCTTCACCGACGGCGACAAGGAAGCCAACTGGATTCTCAACCGCTACGAGGAGCAACTGTTTCTGCCCGCCGACCCGGATGTTCCCGTGTTCCTCGAAAAGACCAGCACCACCGGCGACCTGTATCGCTCGGTCCGCATCAACGGCCAGGAAACCGCCCTGCCCAAGCCGTTCCTGTTTTCCCTCCATCCGACCGGCCGGCACCCCCGCGCAGCCCAGAAGCAGCAGGCCGGCACCGCCCTGTGCCTCTACGACAACGCCGGCGAGCATTACGGCGTCGGCCAGGACACCGCCCTTACTCCCGTTACCCGCCATCTGGCCAAGGCCCGCTTCCTGATGTTCCTGTTCGACCCCACCCAGGACACCCGCTTTCGCCAGCAGTGCAAGTCCTTCTCCCACGACCCGCAGGTGGTCGAGACCATCCACTCGGCGCGGCAGGAAACCATCCTCACCGAAGCCGCCCTGCGCGTTCGCAGGCACCTGGGGCTCTCGCCCTACCAGAAACACGGCCGGCCGCTGCTGGTTCTCGTGGGCAAGTCCGACATCTGGGCGCCGCTGCTCCAGGAGGACATCCAGACGCCGCCCATCGTCCGCGTCCCGCCCCTGGAACTGGCCATGGTGGACATGCCCCGCGTCGAGCGCGTCTCGGCCCTACTGCGGGCCCTGCTGGTGAAACTCGCCCCCGAGATCGTCGCCACCGCCGAGGACTTCTGCAACGAGGTGGTTTACATCCCCGTCAGCGCCCTGGGCCATTCCCCCGAAAAGCGGGAAGGCCAGACCGGCTTGTACATTCGCCCGCGCGACATCAAGCCCTGGTGGGCGACCGTGCCCCTGCTCTATGCCGCGGCACGCTGGTTCCCCGGGCTGATTCGAGGCTATCGCCCCACGGGACCCTCCGCCCGTGCCGCCCCGGTTCACCCATGAGCCTGGAGATCCTCTACACCTCGGCGCCCCACGGCCTGCGTCCCGGTCAGCACGGCTTCTGCACCGTGGCGGCGACCGACGGCATCCCCCGGCCCCTGTGGGAACGCCTCGAGGCACTCAGCGGCTACCGCCACTGCTTCCCGGCCGGTTCGACCCAACCACCCAACCCCGTCGCCTGGGCCCACTGGCTGCTTCATTCCGCCGGCAAGAGCCATCACGTCCTTTCGCGCATCAGCGATTGCGGCTTCGACTACACCCAACGCAACAACATCTTCGCTCATCACCTCGTGCTTGACGGCGACGAACTGGCCCCCGCCGGCCCCGCCTGGATGCTCCGCCAGCCCGGCGTCATGCACAGCACCTGGGATGGCCGGGTCGGACCGATCCTCCGCACAACACCCCTGCCCCGCGGCACCGCTTCTGCCATGCGCTGCGCCGCGTGGGAATCGGCCGTCGGCGACGCCGGCTGGGCCGGCGTGGCTGCCGAAGCCCTCTCCAAGGGGCCCTCGCGGCCGCTGTGCATGATCTTTTCGCCGGGACAGGACCTGCTGCCGCTGATCGACGAGGTGCTCCGACTCCTGCCGCCCACGCTGCGCTGGGAGGTTACCTTCAACACCTACTTCACGAGCGTTCCGGCCAGCGCCGTTTGCGCCTGGCGATGCTGCCTGGCCGGCACTCCCGCCGCCGAGTCGGCCGTACGCTATGCCGCCGGCGGGCTGGTGCTCGACCTGCCTTCCCTTGCCGGCACTGCTCCGCCGCACAACCCCTGGGTCACGGCGGCTCGCACCGGCCGGCCCGAGGCCATCGCCACCACCGCTGCCCCGCCCACGCTCCTGCACTTGGGCGGCCGCAAAGCGCCCTTCCCGCTGAAGGGCGATGCCGCCGAGCCTGCGGGCCATGCCCCGCCCGCCGCCGACACTCCGCCCATCTACGCCGACGCCGGCGTGGTCCTGCCCCTGCGTCCGGCCCTCCGCCGCCTGGCCCGTCGGCCCATCGCATCCAAGCCAACCACGGCCAGCGCGGCCGATGAGGCGACCTACCGCCCTTGGCGCCGCCTGGCACTCCTGTACGTGGCGGCATGTCTGGCTCTTGGCGCGGGGGCCTGGCTGGTCGTCAGGTCCGCGCTGTTCATGGGCCCTCCCGATTCTCTGCCCGCTCCGACCACCCGCTGGCCCCCGACCGGCCTCGATGCCGCCAGTCCCAACGGCACGGCCCTCACATCACCGTCGCCGCTCCTTCCGCTGCCGCCCTCCGGCACTCAACCCACCACCCACCCCGCAGCCCAGGCTCCTGCCGTCCTTCAGGTCGCGCAGCCTCCGTCGCCGGCGCCAGGCCAGCCCCCGCCCATCGAACTGGCTCAGGCCCTGGAGACGCCGCCCCCCGGCTCCGGCCTTCGCGATCCTCAACAGACCATTGCTCTGCCCGCGGACTTCCAGGTCGCTTCCATCGTCGAACTCCGGCCCCAACTGCCCGGCGGAAAACCCCATTATGCCCACGCGGCGGCCGAGTTGTCGGGCATGCTCACAATCGTCCCACGCGACTCCCTCGACCAGCCCGGCTTTACCCTGCGCTGGACCGACCGCATCGGGCCGGCCGCGGGAATCGACGTGCTCACCGTCCAACTGGACAAGACCCGGCGGCAGTTGAACTTCACCTGGCGGGCCTCGACGGTTCTCCGCCGCCCGGAGCTGGTCTCGCTCACGTTCTATCTCGTTCGCAACAGCTCGCTGCTGGCCTCCGACGCCCGCGGCGGCCCTCGACCGATCCGTTTTCCCCCCGCCGCCCCGCTGCCCGTGGACATCCGACACGCTGGCCCCATCCCCCTGCCCGTCGAAGCGCCCCCCGGCACGCGGCTGATCCTTGAGAACCTGCCAGCCGGCTGGACGGCACGCGTCGTGCCGCTGCAGCCCGGCCCGCGCTCCGCCAGGGCCGGTACCGCCCTGGAACTGACCCGCGCCGCGGTCCACGGCCGACCCGAACTGATCACCATCACCTTCGCCCCGGGATGGACCAGCCTGGAAAGCCACCTGGCCACGCGCATCGCGGCCGTGCAGCTGGAGTGGGAGCGGGCCGACGAGCAGTTGCGGTCCCTGGACGCCGAACTGCAACGGCTGATCGTTGACTGCGACCGCGACATTCAGGATTATGAACAGCGACTGGCCCAGTTTCCCGACCGGTTGAAAACAGCCAAGGAGACGCGGCTCGCCGGCCTGGCCGAGGCCCGCAGGACCCTCGACCAGCGGCGCGCCGAGCAGCAACAGGTGGTCGATGAATACAAGGCGGCCCTCGCTGCCTACGAACAGCTCGAGGGCCTGGACATGACCCTGCGCCTGTCGTCGGCCGGCGCTGCGGAAGCCGACCAGGATGTGGCAGTTGCCACCTTGCGGGCGCGTGTACGCTAGAGGACCCATGGCCGATTACCTCGAGGTTGTCGAGTACTTGCGGGATCTGCGGTCCAGCCCCATCACCCAGGTCACCGACGAACTGCGGCACTACGCCGCCCAGTACGCCGAACTGTGCCGCTCGGCCAACGAGCGGCTGCGTCGTTGCACGGTCTTCCTCAACCAGGGACTGCGCTCCGAGGCGATGCAACTGGCCAGCGAGCCGCCGAATCTGCTGGACCTGGTGGCCGCCCTGGACCTGCCGGATGCTGCGCAATGGGCCGAGATCTGCCAGCAGCATGATCTGCCCCTGCCCCCCCCGCTGCAGATGGACCGGGCGGCGCTGCTCAACGAGGCCTACAACCAGGAGCAGTCGCTGGAGGAACTGTTCGACCAGCACCGCCTGCTGGCCCTGGCGCGGGCCCCGCTCAAGGGGCGTCTGGCCGTGATGCGGCAGATCGCCGCCCTGGACCCCGGCAACCCGCTTTGGGAAAGCGACATCCGCGAAATGGAACGGGCCCGCATCAAGGAGATGCGCATCGAGTACCAGCAGGCCATGCACAACAAGGACCCGGTCCGCGTCAGCGAACTGCAATCGGAGATCGAACAGAGCACGTGGCTGGAACCCGTCCCGCAGGACCTGCGCCAGGCCGTCAACGACGCCTTCACCCTCATGGTGCAGAGCGACGTGGAAAAACAGCTGCGCCACAAGGTGGACCGCCTGCGCGAGGCCTACGCCGCTCGCGACTACGACCAGTGCGCCGCCCTGCTGAGCCAGATCCGCCAGACCTATGAGGGTTCCGGGCTGCAGTTCGTCTCCCACCCGCTGGCTCAGGAACTGGCGCCCATCTCCCAGTGGGTCAAGCAGGAGGCCGAATCCCGCGCCCGCCAGCAGACCTTCGCCGCCGCCTGCACCGCCTTCGTCAAGTTGCTGGAGTCCTCGCCCCGGCCCGCCGAGGCCGCCGAGGCCCTCGCCAGGCTTCAGAGCTCCGGCAACCAGCCTCCTGCCCAGGTCCTGCAACGCTATCAGCAGTACCTCCAGCAGTACCGCGCAACCTCGCGCCGCAGGCATCTGGTGCGGCTGTCGGCCGTGGCCACCGTCATCGCCGTCGCTCTGGCCGCCCTGTTCTATGTGCTTCAGTACCAGGCGGCCGAAAACTGGGCACAACGCCTCCGCGACGCCAACAACGCCATGAATGTGCAGCTGGCGCGGCAACTGATCGACGAACTGGAGAGACGCGCCCCACGCCTGCGCACCCACCCCAGCCTGGTCGTCGAGAAAGAGCGCACCGCCCGACTGGAACAGCAGCAGGCCACCGACCGCCAGAGCCTGGCCGGCCTGTTGGAGCGGATTGGGCCGATTGCTGCCACCGCCCGCCAGACCGCCTTGAACGCCGAGGATCCCCAGGCCCTTCTGGCCGCCGCCGCCAACGTCGGCAACGCCCTGGGCTGGATCGAGCGCGAAGGCAAGCCGCTGGCCTGGGTCGATGCCGACCATCGCCTGGCCGCTGCGGTCGGCGAGCTGCAAAACCTCCAGCGCGAACTGCGCACGCGGGCGCTGGCCTTGGTCCGCCAGCGGACCGATGCTCTTCGACAGCGCCTCGACGCGATCGCCGCCGACGCCGACGTGGAGGCGGCCCTGGCGTCCCTGGACTCGATTGCCGACGCCCTGCCGCCTCTGCAGGCCCTGGAGACGGGCGATGGCGAGTTGCGGCCGGCGCTGGCGGCGTTGGCCTCCCGCATCGAACAGCAGCGGCAGGACCTTCTTCGCAACCGACGCATGCGCCAGCTGGTCGCCGCACTCCGTGGCAAGACCTGGTCGGCCGATACGCTCAAGCAACAACTGACCACTTTCGTGACCGAGTTACCCAACACGCCGCTGGCCGTGGAGTTCGCCTCCGCCCTGGAGCGGCTGCCCCTGGCCCGATCCGTGGAGGTCTGGGAGGGACTGCTCCGCGGCTGGGGCGCGCTGACTCCAGCCACGCCGGCCGAGGCGCGCCAACGCGCCGAGGCGGTCGCAGCCTACACGTCGGCCTATCCGACCTCGCCCTTTGCCGCCCACACGCCCTCTTACCTGGCCTACCTCAAGCAGGCGGCGGCGGTCCTCGGCGAGCGGGGAAGCTGGCGCGAGGCTCTGGGCGACATGCTCTCCAACCCCCTGCTGTGCGACCTGTCGTACATGATGACCTCCGACGGCCGCAAGTACTACACCATCGGCAACCCCAACGAACGGCTGATCCCGCAGGTGGGGCGGGCCTTCGACGCCATCGATCCGAAGAACCCCGCCCAGAAGATCGTGATCCACGTCCGCCCACCCCTGCGGATCACCACCACTCAGCCGGTGCGCGTGGCCCATGCCGCCGTGGCCGTCCGCATGGCCGACGAAATCCGCCAGATCGACGAGAACACCTGGGACACATGGGGCATCGAGGCCATCGAGAAACTCGCCCTTCGCGACGACATCGAGCCGGCCGTGCAGGGAATCCTCCTGCAGCAGATGATCAAGACCAATCAGCAGATCATCGGCTGGGCGGTGCCGAGCGCCTATGAGCGGGCCGACGCCGCCCTGGCACGCGTGGAACTGGACAGCCTGGTCTGGTACGACCCGGAGCGGCCCGTCACCGAGGGCACCAACCAGGCCATCCGCCAGGCCATCGCCCGTCTGCCCTCGGCCGCAGAGGTCAAGCAAAAATACCTGGCCCGCCGCAACGAGATGCTCGCCCGGCTGGACTTCCGCGCCAGCGCCACCGGCCTGCTGCTCCGCAACGACAGCGGTGCCTGGGAGGTATTCACGGCCGGCGAGCCGGCGGAGGACGCCGTCGCGTGGGCGGTGGCGCCGGCCGACTCGCCGGCGGCGCCCTCCTCCCCCGCAACCACCGCGCCGTCCGCTCAGCCCGCGCCCGCAGCGCTGGTCCCGCTGGCGGTGGTCAAGGGCGGCCGGTTCGTCGTGGACGGGGCATTGGCCCGATACTTCCCCGAAGGGACGATGGTGTTCCTGGTGAAAAGGCAGTAGGCAGGAGCCAGTAGCCAGTAGCCAGTAGTCAGTAGCCAGTAGTCAGCAGGAAGAGGGAACTAGCAACCAGCGACTAACAACTAGCAACTTCCAACTCACAACTCACAACCCGCAACTCCCAACTGGCAATGAACCCCTCGCAACCCCCAACCCCCAACTCCCCACTCCCAACTCCCAACTCCCAACTCCCAACTCGCAACTTCCCTCCCGCCCCCTCTTCCACCGCCCGCCACAGGTCCTTCCAGGCCAGCCTGGAGTTCTTCCTCTCCCCGGTTCGCCCGTTCATGGCCGACCCGGAGGTTACCGAGATCATGGTCAACGGCCCGGACGCCATCTACATCGAGAAGGCCGGCCGCATCATCCGCACCCAGGCCAGGTTCCCCTCCGAGGCCGATGTCCAGGCCGCCGCCAGCAACATCGCGCAGTTCGTCGGCCAGCCGCTCTCGCAGGAGCGCCCCATCCTCGACGGCCGCCTGCCCGACGGCTCGCGCGTCTGTATCGTCCTGGCGCCGCTGGCCGTCACCGGCACGCAGATCAACATCCGCCGCTTCGGCACCGCCACCGTAACGGCCCAGTTCCTGCTGGAACATCAGGCCATCACGCCGATGGCCCTGGAGTTCCTGATGCTGTCGGTCAAGGCTTACCGCAACATCGTGGTCAGCGGCGGCGCCGGCTCCGGCAAGACCACGCTGGTCAACGTGCTCACGTCGGCGTTCGACGACTCCGAGCGCATCGTGGTCATCGAAGACACCCGCGAGCTGAAGGTCCAGAAGCCCCATGTGGTCCAGTTGGAGGCCCGCCGGCCCGACCAGTACGGCCGCGGAGCCATCACCGTCCGCGACCTGTTCATCACCGCCTTGCGGATGCGCCCCGACCGGATCATCGTCGGCGAGGCCCGCCGCGGCGAGGCCCTGGACATGATCCAGGCCATGACCAGCGGCCACCACGGATCGCTGACCACCATCCACTCCTCCAGCCCTGCCGACACGTGCTATCGTATTGAAACCATGGCACTTATGGCTGATGTGGGCATCCCCCTGTTCGCCCTGCGGCGGCAGGTGGCCTCGGCTTTGGACCTGATGGTGCACACCGTCCGCCTGCCCAGCGGCCGCCGCCTGGTGTCCCATATTTCCGAGTTGGAATTGGACGAACAGACGCTAAACTATCATATACACGACGTCTACGCGCTAAGCGGCCAAGGCGACGGGCTGCACTTGGAGTGGACCGGCCGGCGCCCCAGGCTGGCCGGGGATGTCATGGTGGGCGAGTTGGCCGGGCAGATCAACCTGACCCGGCCGATGTTCGCGGACGCTGCTGGGTCCGAGAGGAACCACAGATGAACACGGATAAACACAGATACAGAGCCCCTATCCGTGTCCATCTGTGTGCATCCGTGGTTTCTCTGGTTTCTCCGCTCCGCCGCCTGCATGGCGACCGGCGGGGCGCGATCTCCACGGAATATATGATGATCCTGGCGCTTATCGTATTGCCCCTCGCGCTGCTGATGCCGATGTTCATGGGGATGATCCGCCTCTACGGCGGGCGGCTGATTTCGCTGCTGGCCCTGCCGGTTCCCTAAGGAGGTCCAAGCCATGGTGTCTTACGTCAAGAGCATCGTCCGCCAGGCCCACGGCGACACCCGCGGGGCGATGTCCGTGGAAAAGATCCTGATTCTGGCCCTGATCGCCCTGCCCATCCTGGTGCTGCTGCTGGCCTTCCGCCGGACGATCGTCGAGTGGTTCACCGAGCAGCGCGATCAGCTGCGGCCATAGGCGCCAAGAAGTCAGAAGTCAGAAGTCAGAAGCCAGAAGCCAGAAGGCAGCAGGGCCGGATATGGAACACGCCTCCGCCGAATCGCGGACCGCCCTCCAGGAGCCGCAGAAGTTATCGGCCGCGGCTTGGGTCGCCATCTGGGTCGGCATCGCAGTCCTGGCCGCCCTTTCATCGGCGATCGTGGCGGCCGCCGGTCGCACGCCGGATCTGTTCCTGACAACCTGCCTGCTGCTGTGCGTGGTCGCCGCCGCCTTTGACGCCGGCACCGGGCACATTCCCAACGCCCTGACCTACACGGCCATCCTGTCGGGCCTGGCGATCAACACGCTGGCGACGGTGTCGCCCCTTGAGTTGCGCGGCGCGGCCGGCATGGGCTCGGCGCTGACGGGCATGCTCGCCTATGGCGGCGTGGGCCTCGTCTGCATGCTGGCCGCCGGCATGGGCGGCGGCGACGCCAAGCTGCTGGCGGCCATCGGCGCGATCCTGGGCTTCCGCCTGGCCACCATTGCCCTGGTCTTCACGCTGGCGGCCGCCGTGGCCTATGCGCTGGTGAACCTGGCCGTCCGCGGGGCGCTGAACGCGGCCCTGCGGTCGATAGCGCTGGACTTCCTCAACCTTGTGCTGCTGGGGATCAAGCCCGATGTGCGGGAAGCGCGTGTTTCCGCTCGCTCGATTCCGCTGGCCGTGCCGCTGCTGATCGGCATACCCCTGTCGCGGCTGGAGCCGGCGCGACAGCTTTGGGTCTGGATGGGGGGCTGGGCATGATGCGTCTTGCGCCCATGCTCGCCCGACGCCTGCACAACGACCGCGGCGCGGTTGCCGTATCGTTCATCCTGGTCTTCCCGATCTATCTGCTGATCGTCGGCATCCTGGTGCAGTACGCGCTGCTGCTCAACGCCCGCGTGTGGGTGGAGCACGCCGCCCAGGTCGCCGCCCGCTCCGCCGTTACCGCCCTGCCCGACCTGCGCCCGCAGGCCGTCGAAAAGGCCGCCGTCATGGCCCTGGCCCCCCTCTCGCCCGTGGCTCGCGGCAGCGACGTGGACGGCGAGGCGGCCGACATGGCCGATGCACTGCAACGGTGCGGCGTGAACCTGCCCGACACCTTCGCCCAGCGCTACAATTACGCAAAGCAGGCCACCCGCGTCGCCTGCAGCGGCGGCGATTACGTGCACACGCACGGCCAGGAAATCCGCGTGACGGTGCGATACCGGTTTCTGCTGACCGTCCCCGGCGCCTCGCGGATCCTCGCGCCGGAGTACGACACCGTCGCCGGCGTCGAGGGGCGGTACCAGACGCTGGTGGCCTCGACGACGGTGATGACCTCGCACGGACGCAAGACGCGATCGCACGGCGATGGCGTGCCGTGGTGAGACGGCCATGACAGCGCCCCGGAACATCCTGCTGCACCTGCACCGCGACCAGCGCGGCGTGCTGAGCATCCTGGCGCTGCTGACGCTCATGGCCCTGGTGACGCTGGTCGGGCTGGTCTATAACGCCAGCGAGTACGCCTCGCGCCGCCGGCACGTCCAAGCCGCCGCCGACAGCGCTGCCCAGTCGGCCGCGATGTGGATGGCCCGCACCACCAACACCATCGCCGCCACCAACCAGCTGATCGTGGAAAACGCGTCGGCCGAGGTGATCCTCCGCTCGGCCCAGCGCACCGCCCAGGTGATCCTCTCGCGCATCACGTCGGAAAAACGCCGCATCGAGCGAGAGCTGCAGCGGATCGCCGACCAGCGTCGCCGCAACGACCAGCGATCCGGCGGCCCCGACCCGAACACCGCCCTGCGCCTGGAGCTGAAGGAGGCCGTGCTGCTGGCCATCCTCGACCAGTACCGCTTCCAGGAGGAAATCTACTGGATGTTCGTGGACCGCACGGCGCCGGCCATGGGCACCACGCCCGACATGCTCGCCCAGCGCCGGCAGGCCATCCGCGACTACCAGGCCGAGGTGATGTACCTCACCAGCCAGGCCGTCGAGGAGCAGCGCCTGGCCATCGCCGAGTTCTACAAGTGCCAGGTGGTGCTGGCCCGGCCGGATGGCGGGCCGCACATCGCGCCGCTGAAAGAGGTCGGCCGCACCAACTTCGACGCGCCCGTGCACGTGGGCAACTTCGAGATGACCATCGGCCGCGACGTCGTGCCGGTGCTGGGCGGGTCGTGGGGAACCATCGCCTGCCCGCCGCTGCGTCGGTTCTTCAACGACCGCGTCAGCCGCGACGAGGGCCGCGACCGCAACGACTCGCTGGTGCCCATTCTGCGTGAATACGACCAGGAGCGGCAGCGCATCTATCAGCTCATCATCGACATGACCACGCCTCCGCCGGACGCCACGCCGGCCATCGAGGCAATCTATCTGCGGGTGCGCCAGGAAATCCTGGCCATGAACCTGCACGAGCGATTCGCCGTGCGGGCCTTCCACGACGCCGTGTCGCATTTCCGGTCCGTGGTCCTGTGGAACCTGGGCGAGACGCCCCAGCACACACTGGCCACCTACGGCTTGCATCCCATACCCGACTGGGCCCGCGATGGAGTCCGCCAGAGCGCCTACCGCTACGTCTATGAGCGGGCGTACCAGCGCAACTGGCGCAATATCTACAACTGGAAATACCGCCAACTCATCCGCCAGGGCATGGACCGGGCCCAGGCGCGACGGGAAGCGACGCGGTACGCCAATGATGTAACGCCCATCGCTGCCGACCGTGTGGCCGAGATCGCCAGCGAAATCTGGATACGCGTGCCCTGGCCCTACGAGATCACCCCGCCGCCCTCGCCGGATGTCACCTGGCGCATCACCCGCGACGACCGCCACCAGCACTTCACGTTGCTGGCCGCGGCCATGACCACCGACCAGACCAGCCCCCGGCCGGTGTTGACGAAGCTCATGGATTCGCTGCAGGCGCCCATGGTCGCCTGCGCCCAGGCCGAGGCGGCCAACTGGATGGAATACCACGGGCGCTACGGCGGCGGGAACCTCTACAGCAAATACACCCAGGCCTTTCCGCCGCAGCCGTGGCGAGTATCGACGGCCGGCGGATGGAACTGGCAGCCGCGGCTGGCGTTTTCAGATGCACTGGGCAGAACGATCCTGGCCAACGAACCCTTCGCCGCGTTCTTTGAACAGGCCGGGATGGGCGGCGGCGACGCCGGAGCATTCGATGAGGCGGTACAGCACTAGATCGCCGGGCTTTGCGGTGCAGGCTTCAGCCTGCTCCGCCGATAGGTCGCGCAGGCTGAAGCCTGCGCTACAAGGCGTTCGCAGGCGCGGGACCGCCGAGATCGAGATGCTGCTCATGGTCGTGATCTTCATCACGCTGCTGATGCTGGTGAAGGGATCGCTGGAGCTGGGGCTGGCGCGGCTGCAGACCGCCGAGGACGCCGTGCTGCAGGTCTTCCGCGACGCGACCATGGCCAGCCCGCCGCAATACGACGACGCATCGCTACGAACGGTGATCGGCTACGGCGAGATCCGCCCGGGCCTGCCGATGCGCTGGCACGTCTCCCGGCCGGAGATGGATGTCACGATCTATGGCGGAGACAAGGAGCCCCTGCCGCCGTTCACGGTGGGATCGTCGGCCGCCCTCGCCAGCCCCGCGTGGGCCTACAGCGGCCACCCCAACGTCCCGGCCGACCGCCAGGCCACGCAGACCTGGTTCGAGGACTACGTGCCCGAGTCGCACGCGGAGCTGATCGAGCCCCTGGGCCTGGCCGCGCCCTGGCCGCCGTGACAGCGGTCTGCTGCCGGCATGGGGTGAGCAGGCAGACCCGCCGGGGCGCTATTCCACCGTGACGCTCTTGGCCAGGTTCCGCGGCTTGTCCACGTTGCACCCGCGGGCCACGGCCGCGTGATACGCCAGCAGTTGCAGCGGCACCACGCTCAGCAGCGGCTGCAGCGGCTCGGGCGCATCGGGCACCTCGATCACGTGGTCGCTGTAGCGGCGGATTTCGCAGTCGCCCTCGGTGGCCACGGCGATGATCTTCCCCCCGCGGGCGCGCACTTCCTCGATGTTGCTGATCACCTTGTCGTATTGCAGCCCGCGCGTCGCGATGAACACCACCGGCATCCCCTCGTTGATCAGCGCGATCGGGCCGTGCTTCATCTCGGCCGCCGGCATGCCCTCGGCGTGGATGTAGCTGATTTCCTTGAGCTTCAGCGCCCCTTCCAGCGCCACGGGATAGTGGTAACCGCGGCCCAAAAACAGCCAGTTCTCGCGGTCGCAGAACTCGTCGGCGATCTGCTTCACGCGGTCGCTCTGCTCGAGCACCTTCTGCATCTGCTCGGGAATGGCGCACAGCCCGTGGATCATCTCCTGGCATTGCGACTGGCTCATGAACCGCCGCCGCCCCAGATACAGCGCCAGCATCGCCAGCACCGCGATCTGGCACGTGAAGGCCTTGGTCGAGGCCACGCCGATCTCCGGCCCGGCGTGCAGGTAGATGCCCGCATCCGTCTCCCGCGCGATCGTCGAGCCCACCACATTCACCACGCCCAGGGCCAGCGCCCCCTTCTCCTTCGCCTCGCGCAGCGCCGCCAGCGTGTCGGCCGTTTCGCCGCTCTGGCTGATGGCCACCACCACCGTGCCCTCCTCCACCAGCGGGTTGCGGTAGCGAAACTCGCTGGCGTAGGTGCACTCGGTGACCACCTTGGCCAGGTCCTCCATGAGGTAGTCGCCCACCAGCCCCGCGTGCCACGCCGTGCCCTGGCCGGTCAGGATGAACCGTTTGGCCCGCACCAGCTCGCGGGTGTAGTCGGCGATGCCGCCCAGGATGATCCGACCCTCCCGCGGCTCGGCCCGCCCCCGCAGGCAGTTGTTCAGAGCGGCCGGCTGCTCGAAGATCTCCTTGAGCATGTAGTGCGGGTAGCCGCCCAGCTCGTATTCCTCGAGCTTGTTCTCCAGGTGCGAGATCACCGGGCTGATCTCCACGTCGTCGGTGGTCATGGTGCGGAATGCGCCCGGCCGCAGCACCGCCATCTCGTTGTCGTTGAGGTAGATCACCTGGCTGGTGTGCTCGACGATCGCGCTGACGTCCGACGCCACGATGTACTCGTCGCGACCCACGCCGATGATCAGCGGCGAGCCCTTCCGCGCCACCACCAGCGTGTCGGGCTCGTCCTGGCACACCACCGCGATGCCGTAGGTCCCCTCGACCTCGTGCAGCGCCGCCTGCACCGCTCGCTCCAGCACCGACCCGTTGCCGTTTTCCCTGCCCTTCATCTGCGCGTAGATATCCCCGATCAGCACCGCCAGCACCTCGGTATCCGTCTGGCTGCGGAACGTGTGGCCCTTTTCCGAGAGAAACTTCTTGAGCGCGGCGAAGTTCTCGATGATCCCGTTGTGCACCAGCGCGATGTGCCCGCTGTCATCCGTGTGCGGATGCGCGTTGGCCTCCGTCGGCGCTCCGTGCGTCGCCCACCTCGTGTGCGCCATGCCCAGGCTCGCCTGCGGCATCGCGTTCTTCTCGATCGCCTCCTCCAGAACGCTGATCCGCCCCACCGCCCGGCGGATGTGCAGCCTGCCGCCCTGGTCGATCACGGCGATGCCGGCCGAGTCATACCCGCGGTATTCCAGCCGCTTGAGCCCCTCGATCAGCAGCGGCTGGGCGATCTTCCGCCCCACGTACGCGACGATTCCACACATGTCGTTTCCTCGATCTGGACGCTCCTACGATACCCTCGCGAACCTACAATGTCCCGATGGACCTCTTTGCCGAATCCCGGTCACGCAACCTCGCCCAGGTAGCGCCGCTGGCCGTCCGCATGCGCCCCCGCTCCCTCGAGGAGTTCCTCGGCCAGGAGCACTTCCTGGGCCCGGGCAAACTCCTCCGCCGCATGCTCGAGGCCGACCGGCTCTCCAGCGTCATCCTCTACGGCCCCCCCGGCACCGGCAAGACCACCCTCGCCCAGCTCATCGCCGCCTACAGCCGCTGCCACTTCGAGCAGATGAACGCGGCCGCCGTCGGCGTCAAGGAGGTCCGCCAGGTGCTGGATCAGGCCAGGCAGCGCCTGGCCGACGGCAGCCAGCGCACCGTTCTGTTCCTCGATGAAATCCACCGCTTCAACCGCGCCCAGCAGGATATCCTCCTGCCGGATGTCGAGAACGGGTTGATCCTGCTCGTGGGCGCAACCACCGAGAACCCGTTCTTCTCCGTCAACGCCCCCCTGGTCAGCCGCAGCCAGATCTTCCAGTTCGCGCCCCTCAGCCAGGAGCACATCCGCACGCTGATCCACCGGGCCATCGCCGACAAACAGCGCGGCTTCGGCAACCTCAACATTCACATCGACCCCAAGGCCATCGACCTGTGGGCCACCCTCAGCGACGGCGATGCCCGCCGCGCCCTGTCCGCCCTGGAGGTGGCGGTGCTCTCCGGCGGACGCGACCCCTCCAGGTCCAACTCCATTATCGAGATAGACCTCGACACCGCCGAGCAGTCCATCCAGCGCAAGGCCATCGTCTATGATGGCACCGGCGATGAGCACTACGACGCAGCCAGCGCGCTGATCAAGTCCATGCGCGGCAGCGACCCCGACGCCGCGGTGTACTGGCTGGCCAAAATGCTGCAAGCCGGTGAGGATCCACGGTTTATAGCCCGCCGCATCGCCATCCTCGCCAGCGAAGATATCGGCAACGCCGACCCGCAGGCCCTGTCGGTTGCCGCTGCCGCCTACGCGATCGTCGAGCGAATTGGAATGCCGGAAGCACAGCTAACCCTCTCCCAGGCAGTGATTTACATGGCAACGGCCCCCAAGTCCAACGCCAGCGCCAAGGCCATCTGGCAGGCCACGGCCGATATTCGCGAAGGCCGGACCATCCCCGTGCCCAGGCACCTGCGTGACGCCCACTATGATGGGGCCAGGCGCCTGGGCCACGGAGAAGGCTACCAGTACCCCCACGACCATAATGGGGGATGGGTCCAGCAGGATTACCTTGGGGTCGATAAGATATACTACGAGCCCACGAATCGGGGCCACGAGGCGCAGATCCGCCGTCAGATGCAGCAGCAGAAGGAACGCGATGCCCCAGCAGACCAAAGCACTCCTCCGCCGGCAGCTGAAGGAAAAGATCGCCGCGTTGACCGATGAGGTCCGCCGCGCCAAGAGCCTCACCGCCTGCGCGCTGTTGATGTCCACCCCGGAGTTCGCCGCGGCCAGGGTGGTCATGCTCTACCTGAGCATGCCCACCGAAGTGGACACCGCGCCCCTGGCCCTGCGCTGCTGGCAGCAGGGCAAGACCGTCGTCGTGCCCAAGGTGGCCTGGAACCAGCGGCGGATGCTGCCGGTGGAGATCACCAGCCTCCAGACCGACATGACCACGACCCGCCCGGGCGTGCGCGAACCCACCGCCGGCAAGCCGATCCCCGTCAACCTCATCGACCTGGTGGTCGTGCCGGGGCTGGGTTTCTCCGAGACCGGCTACCGCATCGGCCGGGGCATGGGCTTCTACGACCGCTTCCTGGCGCAGGAACAGTTCCTGGGACTCAGTTGCGGGCTGGCATTCTCCGAGCAGATCGTCCCCGACCTTCCCGTGCTTGACCACGACATGGCGCTGAGTATGCTGGTGAGCGACCGGGGCATCCGGCGTTTCGCCTCCAACTGCATCGAGCAGCGCTAGACCGCGCCCGGGACATACCGTTTTTCGGAACATGGAGGTTCTGACCATGACCCCGGGTCGTCTCCGTTTCAGCCGTGCCGCAGCGATGGCCCTGACCCTCGTGCTGGTGCTGGCCGCCGTCGTAACCGTTCATCGCCTCAACCAAATCCGCGCCGAACAGCGCCGCCAGGCGCAGCGGCAGGAAGCGCCCGCGCCGGCCGTCCCCGCGCCGACCACTCTGCCGGCCACGACTCAGCCCGCACCTTCTCACGCTGGCGCCGAGCCCGCGACTCGTCCGGCTGCACTGGCCCTGATTCCGCCGGGCCTGGCGGCCGTGGAGCAGCCGCAGCGTTCATCCAGGGCGATGGAAGAAGCGCAGACGCTCCACGCCGCCGGCAACCTCGTCGCCGCCAGGCGGGTCCTCAATGACGCGCTGAACGCCGGAAAGCTTTCGCCGGCCGACGCCGCCTCGGCGCGCCGCCTCATCTCCGACATCAACCAAATCGTGATCTTCTCCCCCCGCCGATTTGCGGAGGACCCGTTTCAGACCACCCACCAGGTCCGCACGGGCGACCGCCTGGCCAAGATCGCCCCGCAACACGAGGTCACCTGGGAACTGCTCTGCCGCATCAACGGCATTTCCGACCCCGGCAGGCTGCGGGTCGGACAGGTCCTCAAGATCATCCGCGGGCCGTTCCACGCCGTCGTCACCAAGAGCACCTACACCCTGGACGTGTACCTGGGCGCCCCCGGCGAGGCCGGCGCGATGTTCGTGACCAGCTATCCCGTGGGCCTGGGCCGGGATGAATCCACCCCCACCGGCACGTGGATCGTCGAGCCCCACAAGAAACTGAAAAACCCCACCTACTACAGCCCGCGCGGCGAAGGCGTCATCGAGGCCGACGACCCCCGCAACCCGCTGGGCGAACGCTGGATCGGCCTGGCGGGCATGGACGGGCAGGCCGCCGGCCAGGCATCCTACGGCATCCACGGAACCATCGAGCCCCAGTCCATCGGCAGGCAGGAATCGATGGGCTGCATCCGTCTGCTCAACGCCGATGTCGAGGTGCTCTACGACCTGATGGTCGAGGGCAAGAGCACCGTGATCGTGAAGCCGTAAGAAGATTGAGGATCTGGGATCTCAAATCTCGGATCTGGCATCTGAAACTGAAATCTGAGACGGCGGTCCGTTGTGATATCCGGCCCGCCGATCCATCGGGCGGCCGCGATACCCCGCGCACGGGAAATAAAACGGGCGCTGTGGTCCACTCTCCACAGCGCCCGGCCTCATGGGCCAGAGCGTTCCTCGCCTGATCCTTCCCTTCAGTACGTGAACGCCACCCCGATCTTCCCCACGATCTCGTAGTCGTCGTTGTTGTTGGACGCCTCGGCGCTGTCGGCCGCGAAGTGGTAGTAATACACCCCGCCCGTCAGGCTCCACGATCCGTAGCGAGCCGGCATGGGCAGGCCCGCCGTCGCCGTCAGCCCGATCGACAGATAGCCGAAGAGTTCATCGTCGCCGCTGCTGTCCAGGTAGTAGTCGTCGAGGCTGAAGCCCCCGACGATCGGCACGGCCAGCGTCACGGGGACTTTCCCCAGCTTCGTCTCGAACGTGGGCGCGATGCCCAGCTCCAGGTAGGCATCCTCCGACCCGTTGCCGTCGCTGGTCTCGAAATACACGCCGGCGCTGGGATTCAGGGCAAAGGGCAGGCCGGCCTTCTTCATCGTCTGGGCGTCGGCCCAGGAGACTTTCAGCCCGATTTCGCCGATCGACTTGAACGCGCCGTTGGGATAGGTGTACTCGGTGTAGATGATCCCGACCGTGAAGTCGCCGATGGTCGTGTTCACGCCGCCGAAGATGTCGGCCTCGTACCAGGCGTCGTTGCTGCCGTCGGTTCCGGTGTGCTCGCTGTGCACGCTGCTCCAGATGCCCGCGTAGGGCGTGAGCTTCACCCCGCCGGCGTCGAATGCCTCCAGCGACAACTGCAGATACGGCTGGGCGATCAGGCCCTGATCCTCCTGCATGTAGCCGCGGAACACGTACGCGGTCACGAAGTCGATCCCGCCCGAGAACGACATGGCGCCGGTGTTCGGGCCGGCCGGCTCGTCGGCCCGCACAAGACCCGCTCCGGCAAGCAATCCCCCAAGCACGACCCCCAACAGCTTCCTGCGCATCTGGTTCCTTTCTGCATTGCGGTTCCCTTGTCCCGGCAGCCACGCGGCGGTTCCGGGATGCATCACCGCGACAAGCCTGTGTTCAAACCCTGTGCCAGCGGACATGGACACCGCAGGCGCATCTTGCAAGGCCCGCTCGGACATGGACTTGCGCGGTGTGCCCCGTCCGTCCCGGCCGAGGCCTCGCGCCCGCCCATAAGTAAGGCAGCCCCCGTGGCGTCACCGGTCGCGTGCCTCGAAAAGCGGCTGCGGGCTCGTGCCGACATCCGCCCTGCAACCCGCTACAATCCGGCTGAAGGTGTTCGTGGAAAGGAACGTGTGATGGCCCAGCACTGGCAGCAGCCTCTTCCCGATATCTACGTGCAGCTTTCCGAGCCGGAGCTGCGCGTGAGAATCGACGCCGCCCGCGCCCAGCTCGGCCGGCGGCTGGTGATTCTCGGTCATCATTACCAGCAGGATGCCGTCATCGACTACGCCGACTACACCGGCGACAGTTTCGAGCTCTCGCGTCACGCCGCGGCGCAGAAGGAGGCGGAGTTTGTCGTGTTCTGCGGCGTGCACTTCATGGCCGAGTCGGCCGACATCCTCACGGGCGAGCATGTCAAGGTGATCCTGCCGGACCTGGGCGCCGGCTGCTCGATGGCCGACATGGCCAACCTCGAGCAGACCATCGAGTGCTGGGAGCAGTTGCAGCGAGTGTGCCCCGACCAGCGCATCGTGCCGATCACGTACATGAACTCCTCGGCCGCCATCAAGGCGTTCGTGGGCGAGCACGGCGGCGCGGTGTGCACCAGCAGCAACTGCCGCGCGGTCCTGGAATGGGCCCTGAATCCGGAATCTCAGATCTCAAATCTCAAATCCAAGATTCTGTTTTTCCCCGACCAGCACCTTGGCCGAAACACGGCCTATGCCATGGGCTATCCGCTGGAGCGGATGGTCGTCTGGGACCCGCAGCAGGACCTGGGCGGCAACAGCCGGCAGGCCCTGCGCGACGCGGACTTTGTGCTGTGGAAGGGGCACTGCTCGGTGCACCAGTTGTTCCGCCCCGAGCACGTGGACCAGGTGCGGGAGAAATACCCGCAGATGAAGGTCATCGTGCACCCCGAGTGCCGCTGGGAGGTCGTGCAGAAGGCGGACCTGTCGGGCAGCACGGCCTATATTGTCAAGCAGATCGAATCCGCCCCGCCCGGCAGCCAGTGGGCCGTCGGCACCGAGGTGCACTTGGTGCAGCGCCTGGCCAACAGGCACCCCGAGCAGAAGATCGTGGTCCTCAGCGACTGCCAGTGCCTGTGCACGACGATGTACCGCATCGACCTGCCGCACCTGTGCTGGGCTCTGGAGAACCTGGCGGCCGGCAACGTGGTCAACCAGATCAAGGTGGACGAGCATACGCGCAAGTGGGCGCTGGTGGCCCTGGAGAGGATGCTGGCGATCACGGCAACCGCCGGCTCCACCCTCAAGGGCCCGCAGCCCGCGCGGGCGCTGGATTGAGACCGCTGGGGCGGCTGCGCCTGCCGTGCGCCTGCGCCGCCGCGGGTTTCATCGACCGGATGCGTGCGTCGGGCTCACCGCCCAGTGCAGTTTCTCGGCCAGGCTCCGCCACTGGCCCGCCTGCGGGTTCTCGATGAGCAGCACATCGTGCTCGCTGCGCCGCAGCAGGACCTGGTCGCCTTCCTGCAGGCGCACGCTGTCCTGGCCGTCGCAGAAGAGCGTCGTGCCCTCGTTGACTTTCACCGCGACGATCGCCACGCGGCTGGCCGCGGGAATCACCACCGGCCGGAACGACAGGCTGTGCGGGCAGATCGGCGTGATGCACATCGCCTCGACGGCGGGGTTGACGATCGGCCCGCCGGCCGACGCATTGTACGCCGTCGATCCGCTGGGCGTGGAGACGATCGCCCCGTCGCCGAAGAAGCTCACCGGGGGCTCGCCATCCACCGACAACTGCAGTTCGATCATGTGGAACGGCGGCCCGGCGGTGATCACCGCGTCGTTCAGGGCCGTGGAGACGAAGCGGCCGGCGCGCCCGCCATCCACGACCGAAACGTGCAGCATCATCCGCCGCGTGGCCGTGAGCTTTCCGGCCAGCAGCGCCTCCAGGTCGCCCTTCCAGTTGTCGGGCGTGAAGCTCGCCAGGAATCCCAACCGCCCGAAGTTCACGCCCATCAGCGGGATCGCCCGGCCGCCCAGCCGCCTTGCCGCCGACAACAGCGTCCCATCGCCGCCCAGCACCAGGACCGTGTCGGCCTCGATGGCCGCCAGGTCCTCGGTGGCGCTGCGGGTCACGCCCACGATCTGCGCGCGCCCGTCGAGCCAGGCGCAAATCTCCTTCGTCGCCCGCTTGACGGGCTCCTTTTCCTGGTTGGCAACGATGAACAGACGCATGGCGGACCGCGGCACGGGCGGCCCGCCCGTGCCCGATGCTCCCACGGAACGAGGTGCGGGCAGGCAACCCGCGGCACCTTAAGACTTCTTCCCGCCCTGGCCCTTGCGCAGACCGTGCAGCGCCGCCTGCACCGCCCCGGCCACCGCGCCGGCGGCGCTGGCCGCCACCCGCGTCAGCGTGTCGGCCACATCCTCTGCGGCATGCTCGGCCTGGCCCAGCGCCTTTTTCGCTGTTTCCTCGGCCGCCGCCCGCGCCGACTCGTACTGCTGTTTGAGGGCCTTCCGCCGCTCCTCGGTCATCGCGCTGGCGTAGAGCTTGCTCACGCTCTCGGCCAGGTCGGCCGCCGTCTTTTTCGCCTGCTCCATAACCTTGAGCGAGGCCTCCTCGGCTCGCTGCCTGGCCGCATCGAAACTCTCTCGGGCCGCCTGCCGTCCTGCGCCGGCGGGTTTTCCGGCCGATCCGCGAAACGGCCTGCGCGCCGTCTTTACGCCTGGCTTTCTGCTCTTCATGGCAAACCTCCCGTTGGTCCGTGCCGGCCTGACCGGCCGGTCATCGCTCCCGCTGCTGCCGCATCGTCACCGGGGCCTGGTGGTCGGGGGCTTGCGCTCCCCGCCCAGCATCCCGCCCAGGCCCTTTTCCAGGTCCTTTCCCGCCCCCTGCAGCGCCTTTTCCAGGGCTCCGCCCACTGCCTTCTGCATCTCGGCCGCCAGTTTCTGTTTCAGCGAATCGACGTTGGCCGACAGCGCCGCCTTCAGCTGCTCGGGCACGTTGCCCGACTCGCGCGCCCGGGCCGCCAGCGCCGAGACGATTTCCAGCACAACCTCCTTCACCGCCGCGCCGTTCTCCGCGCCCTTGCCGCTGCCCACGTTCTTCATCTCCAGCAACGGCACCTGCACGATCACGTCCCTGTCCAGCCCCGGCAGACCCGGCCGCATCACCACCACGGCATCCCTCATCTCCAGGTGGTCGATGACCAGTTCCATCGGCTCTGATCCGCTGGGCGGAAGCTGGTCGATCACCGCCCGGATATTGAACTTGCCGCCCTGCTGCTCGATCACCAGCCTCGGCTTGTCCAACACCACCGAGGCCACGTGGATGGGCGTCTTGCGAAGCTGTCCATACTCCACCTTGACGGCAGCGCCCTGCAGCGTCAGAAGCCGGGGCGCGGGGTATCCCTGCGGCGAGGCGATCTCCAGCTGCTTGAGGCTCAGCGATCCGCCCATCAGCGACAGGCTCGCCCCCTCGAGCGTCGTGCCCAGGTTCAGCGAGCTGGTCGCCGCCACCTCCACCGCCCTGCGCACCATGCGGTTGAGGTTCACGTACACGATCGCGCCCGCGAGGATCACCACCAGCACCACGAGGAGGATGATTCGTTTGATCCATCGCATGGGCGGCATTCTCCCACATTCATCCCGGGGTGGATAGTCCGGCTCGCCGATTCACCCGGCGTTTTTCCACCTCACAAACCCCTCGATCGCCTCGTATTCGGCCAGGCCGAGCTTGTCGTAGAGGCTGGCCGTGTTGCGGTTGCGGTCCTCGGCGCGCTGCCAGAACTCGCGCGGGTCGTTGGGGCCGGGGAACAGAGCCCGATCCTTCTGGCTCTCGTGCTTGAAGATGGCCATGCGCTTCTTCATCAGCTCGTCGGGGCTGAGCGGCACGGCCATCTCGATCTCCTCCACGCCCCACTCCTGCCACGCGCCGCGGTACAGCCACACCTCGCACTGCTTCATCCACTCTTCGCCGGCCAGCCGGTTCAGCGCGGCCACGATGGCCGCCAGGCACACCCGGTGCGTCCCGTGCGGGTCCGACAGGTCGCCGGCGGCATAGACCTGGTGCGGGCGGACCTTCTGCAGCAGGTCCACGATGATCCGCACATCCTCCTCGCTCAGGGGCTTCTTGCGCACGCGACCCGTCTCGTAGAACGGCATGTCCAGGAAGTGGATGTTCTTCTCCTGCACGCCTGAGTAGCGGGCGGCCGCCCGCGCCTCGGTGCGGCGGATCAGCGACTTGATCTGCTGAAGTTCGCGGCTGTCCACCTCGGCCGGCTTCTTGCGGCGGATGAACGCCTCCACCTGCTGCTCGATGCGCTGCGCCTGCTGCTCGCCCAGGCCAAAGGCGCGGCAGTACTCGGCCACGAAATCGGCATGCCGCAGCGCCGCCTCATCCCACACGGCGATGTTGCCGGAGGTCTGGTAGGCCACGTGCACCTCGTGGCCCTGCTGGCAGAGGCGGATGAGCGTCCCGCCCATCGAGATCACGTCGTCGTCGGGATGAGGGCTGAAGACCACCACGCGCTTGGGGTACACCTGCGGCTTGCCATCCTCATCCTTGCGACCCGGCTTGCCGCCGGGCCAACCGGTGATCGTGTCCTGCAGCTCGCGGAAGACCTGGATATTGATCTCGTAGGCCCCGCCCCGGAAGCTGCTGACCAGCTCCTGCAGGCCGTGCTCGTTGTAGTCCTCATCCGTCAGCTTGAGGATGGGCTTGTTCACCGTCAGCGACAGCCAGGTGGCGGCCTTGCGAACCATCGCCCGGTCCCACGACAGGCCGAACTCCCCCAGCGGGCCCAGCGCCCAGGGCGTCTTGAATCGCGTCAGCTCGGCGGCCGCCGCCGGATCCAGCACCAGCCTGGCCGACGGGTGCTGCTGCAGGTAGCTGGCCGCCACCGACGGGGTAACCTCGCCCTCCACGGCGCGGCGGATCACCGCCGCCTTGTGCTCGCCGAACGCCACCAGCACCACGCGCTTGGCCGACAGGATCGTCTCCACGCCCATGGTGATGGCCTTGCGCGGCACGTTCCATTCCCCGAAGAAATCGCTGGCCGCGTCCAGCCGCGTCACCTTGTCCAGCGTGACCAGCCGCGTGCGGCTGTCGCGGGGCGAGCCCGGCTCGTTGAAGCCGATGTGCCCGGTCCGGCCGATGCCCAGGATCTGGTAGTCGATCCCGCCGGCTTCCCGGATCTGCCGCTCGTAGTTCTGGCAATACTCCGCGACCTTCTCCGCCGGCACGGTGCCGTCCGGGATGTGTACGTTCTTCGGGTCGATGTCCACGTGGTCGAACAGATGCTCCCGCATGAAACGGTTGTAGCTCTGCAACTCATCCGGGCCCATCGGCCAGTACTCGTCCAGGTTGAACGTGACCACGTTGCCAAACGACAGGCCCTCCTGCCGGTGCAGGCGGATCAGCTCGTCGTAGATGCCCGTGGGCGTCGAGCCGGTGGCCAGCCCCAGCACGGCCTTCTGGCCCGCCGCGGCCCGCTGGCGGATCAGCTCGGCGATCTCGCGGGCCACCGCCTGACTGGCCAGCACGCTCGAAGCGTACACGGTAACGGGGATCCGCTCGTTGGCGCAGGCCGCCGAACCCTTGGGCACCACTGCTGACGCGGTTGTTTCCAGCACGCTTGATCCTCCACCGTACGCCAATGGCTTATCATACCGACAGCGGCCAATCGCGAAAAACCATCCCATGAACTATCTGGGCATCGACATCGGCGGAACCTCCACCAAGCTCGCCCTGCTGGCCAACGGGCGGATTCTCTGGACGGCCAAGTCGCCGACCTACACCCGCCCGACGCCGCAGCAACTTGCCGACGCGATCCGCACCGCGGCGGCCGGGCGCGTGCAGAGCGCCGACGGCGTGGGCCTGTGCGTGCCGGGGTTGCTGGACCGCAAGGCCCGGCGCATCACCCTGTCGGTCAACATCCCGTCGCTCACCGGGCTCGACCTGGACGGGCTGGTCGCGTCGGCCGTGGGCCAGCACTGCGGACCGGTGCAGATCACCAACGACGCCGTCGCCACCGCCTACGACATCTTCGACTCGCGCAAACTGGCCGGCCGGCTGCTGGTGCTGGCCATCGGCACGGGCATCGGGGCGGCCGTGCTGGACGACGGCCAGCCGCTGTATGTGGAGGGCGAATCCCCCGGCCACATCGGCCAGTGCGATGTGACCGTCGAGGGCGATCGGCCCATCGGCCCCGACGGCGGCGCCGGCAGCCTGGAGGGTTACATCGGCGCCGTGGCGCTGCACCAGCGCTATGGCGGCGATCTGTCGAAGATGCAGCCGGCCGACCCGCCCGTGCGGGCGCTGGTGCGTGCCGTGCGCATCTGCCACGCGATCTACCGCCCGCACCACGTGTGCCTGGCCGGCGGCATCGGCATCCGCATCGAGCAGATTCTGCCGCAGGTGCGAGAGGCCATCGAGCAGAACCTGACCAGCGTGGCCCGGCCGGGCTGGCAGTTGTTCGTCGGCACCAGCGACTTCCACGCCGCCGCCGGCGCCGCCAAGTTCGCCCGCGACCACGCAACGGCCGGCCCCGTCGCCCGTAAAGAAAGCAGACCATGACTTACCACCGATTGCCCCTCGCCGTGTGCATGACGGTCCTCGCTCCGCTGGCGCTGGGCCAATCCGCCGGCACGCAGCCCTGGCCGGCGCCGGTGCCGGGCTTCGTGCCGCCGGCCGCCGGCGAGCACCCGCGCCTGCTGTTCCGCAAGGCGGACCTGCCCGCCCTGAAGCGCAAGGCGCAGACTCCCGCGGGCGCTGCGATGATCGCGCGGCTGAAGTACCTGCTGGGCGGCGGCGAGGCCATGCCCGCCGAGTTCAACCCCAACCCGCCGCTGAACATCGGCGCCAAGGGCCCAAGCCAGCTCAAGCCCGGCGCGTTCACCGTCAACCACGCCGCGGGATTTGGCCTGCTGTATCAGCTCACCGGCAACCGCAAGTACGCCGACCTGGCCCGCCAGTGCCTAGAGAAGGTTTTCGAGGGCCAGGTGGACCGCGATGAGCGCTATTCGTGGAAGTCGCCCGGCACGGGCTTTCGCCTCTCTGGCGTGCACCAGGGCGTGGCCATCGCCTATGACCTTTGCTACGACGCCTGGCCGGAGGACTATCGCCTGCGCGTCGTCAAGGAAATTCAGACCAACGCCCCCAAAGGCATGGCCGGCACGCAGGGCGATTGCACGCTGGAACTGCTGGCGGCCGGCGGCAAGTACCCGCCTTCATCCAATCACTTCGGCGCCTATCTGGCCGGGGCGGGGTTTGCAGCGCTGGCCATTTACGGCGACGCCGGCGCCGACAAGCCGCGGCTCGACAAGATCCTGGCGCAGGTGGACAAGTCGCTCCATACGCTTTTCACCAACGGTTTTGGCGACGGCGGGTGGTTTGGCGAGGGGTCCGGTTCGGACAAGACCGCCATCCTGCCCGGCGTCGTCGGCCTGATGCAGGCCCTGCGCATCGCGTCGGGCAAGGACTGGTGCGAGGGCGCCCCCAACGGCCGGATGGTCATCCTGACCCGCGCCTTGGAGCTGGTCCCCGGCGCCGATGCCGTGCACCGCCCCGAGCGCGGCAACTATGCCTATGGCACGCGGTTCTGGGGCGCCGGCCGCAACGAGTTCCGCGACCGCGGCGGCTGGTCGGCCGACGGGCTCTTTGCCATCGGCATCGGCGCGCTGCCCGAGCGCTTTCGGCCGGGCATGGTCTGGATCTACGAGAACTTCGTCGAGCCGGACACGAAGCCCGAGCAGCGCATCTACGAGGCCCGCATCGACCCCATCCACGCGGTGTATGCCTTCGTGAACTGGCCGATCGACAAGCCGGCGGCCAACCCGTCGGGCGTGTTTCCGCTGGCCGTCCACGACAGCCTGCATGGTTACGTGCTGTGCCGCAACAAGTTCGAGGGAAAGGACGACTGCCTGTTCACCGGCCTGGCCCGGCGCGGGCCGGTGGGCTATCACAAGAACCGCGCCCCGCAGCGCGTGGATGTGTGGGGCCTGGGCCTGCGCACCACGATGGGCTCGCTCCGCGGCGAGACCACCCACTGGCAGGCCGGTGCCGATGGCTCGGCGTGCTTCACGATCGGCGGCGTGCCGTGGGCGGTGGATTACAGCGGCGCATCAGGCGCAACGGCGGTCATCGTCAACGTCGGCGGCGAGCCGGGCAAGGCGGCCGGCTCGGGCCAAGCACGCGCCGCGGCCCACACCGTCACCGCCGGCGGCAAGACGTACAACCTGCTGATCCTGGGCACGGGCAATCTCCCCGACCCGAAGGCCGACGGCGACAAGATCACCCTCGGCGGCCAGACCATCGCCTGCGACGGGCAGAAGATCACGCTGGGGAAGTTCAGCCCGGCTCGCTGACGGGTGGTTACGCAACTATTGTGCGTAATCGGTGCGGAAGATCGTCTCCGAGGTGAACTGGATGACGTACCCGCTTGCGTCTCTGAAACGGTCGGTGGGATACCATGCCACGTGGCCGTCGAAGAACAGCAGGTTGGTGTAGGCGTCGCGGCCGTCGTTGAACTTCGAGCCGTGCCGGCCGGCGATGCGCGAAACACGGTAGAACTGGTTCCACGCCGCCCCCTCGGTCATCAGCACCAGCTCGGACGGACGCTTGATCGACAGTTTCTTGGCGTTCTTCAACAGGTTGTCGTTGGTCGCCCAGATGATCGGCAGATAGTTCTGGTTGCCGGCGTTCAGCGCATACCAGCACTTCACCGCAACATCCTGCACCATGATCTGCCGGCCGTTGGGATCGAACAGCGCCGTCCACTGGAAGTTCTGGATGCAGGTATTGGGCTCGCTAGGCCCCGGCCAGGCGCCCATCTGCTCATCGATGCCCTCGGGACAGCGGAACACGCTGTTGTTGTCCGTCGTGGCATCCAGCGCCCGCTGGCCGCCCACGTAGTTGCCGCGGACCAGCATGTACGCGAAGTAATCGCCGAACGGATAGCCCCCGACCCCCGGCTCGATCTCCACCGGCGGCAGGATGCCCTTATGGTCCGCCGCATAGGCGAACAGCGCCTGGCCGATCTGCCGCATGTTGCTCTGACACGCGATCATCTTGGCCTGAGAGCGGGCCTTGTTCAGGGCCGGCAACAGGATCGCAATCAGCAGCGCAATGATCCCGATGACGACCAGCAACTCCACCAGTGTGAAACCGGTTCGGCGCAGGGGCATTGTCATCTCCTCGAAGGCACTCTTACAGTATAGAACCTGTAACTGAAAAATCAATACAACGGCGAAAAATCCGCTCAGTGGCCAATCAGGACCCGCCGAAGCCATTACATCTGTATGAGACGCGCGCATACAGACCATGGGTTCGCGCATCCTGGCCCCTCCCGGCCGACCGACGCAGCAGCTAACGGGCATCTGCCGCCGTTGAATGCAACGCCCAACACGCCAGAAACATTTCCTCGGCCTGCCCGCTGCTCACGGGCACGATACGCTCGGTCAGCGGCCGCACGCTCACCTGCCAGGCCCGTGGCGGAGGCGCCATCAGGTCCCGCGCCTCAGTTGCCAGCAGCACGTCATCCGCCTGCCACACGGCTTGCGGCACCGGCCAAGCCAGCCCAAACCGCCCGGCCACGACCTTCAGCAATCGCTGCTCGGCCTCGCCAAAGGCGGGCAGGCTCTGCTTGACCGGCCTCGGAAGGTCGCTGAGGTATGCCTCGGCCGCATCGTGCAGCAGGCCCCACGCCGCCAACTCCGGCGGCAGGATCCGCGAAACCCGCACACAGTGCTCGGCCACCGAGTAGAACTCCCGGCAATGCCCGTTGAAACGGCACTGCAAGGCCAGACTGTGGGCGATGTCGCGGATATCCAGGTCGTCGGCCCGCGGGTCCATGGGCCAGAACATCCGCCCGGTGTAGGTCTGGATCCAGGACATGCCGTGCACCTCGAACCGACAGGATACCCGATGCGGGCAATCTTGGACGCCTTGCCACAGCGTCCAGACTAACACGCCCGACAGGCCATCCGACAATCTCCGCCATCCACCGGCAAGAGGCCCCTCGGGCCCGTCGAAGCGGGACACGAATCTTCACCGCAGGCACCGCCCCCGCGGCCGACGCATGCACGGGCCCCGGCCCTGCGCGGCATAGGACCCGCGCCACCGACGCCACGGATCATCTGCGCAGCGGCCCACCGCGTTGCCGCATCGGGCTGGACGGCAGACGGCCGCTCTGCCCCGCCAGCCGCCGCCCCAGTTGCAGGCCCCGGTACAGCGCTTCGTCGGAGTTGATGTAGGCCCACTGGCCGAAACGGCCCACGGTGTAGATGCCCAACTCCTCAAGGGTCTGCTGGATGCGCTGCACCCGCTGGCTGAAGTCGTGGGTCGGCACGGGGTAGCCGTACGGAACATCCCGCACGTGAATGGAATGGATCTCTTCGGCGCGGCGGATGATCCCCAGCGTGCGAAGGGTTTCGGCGGCGCCGGTCTTCAGGTCCTCGGGGGCGACGCCCGACCGCGTGCCCGGCGACACCTCCAGCATCACGCCATGGCGCGGCAGCCGCCGAAGGTAATCCGACGAGTTGTGGTTGATGGCGATCTTGTGCGCGGGGATGTGCGCCTCGGCCGAGTAGATCCGCTGGATGGGCGTGTCCACCGGGTGGTCGATCACCACGAACACCATTCGCAGCGGCAGCCGCTCAAGCCCCGCGGCGATCTGCCGCAAGGCCGGGTCGATTCCCTCGATCATCTCCAGCAGCCGATCGACCGGCAGCGTCGAGATGATCCTGTGCCAGCGGTAGGTCGCGTTGGATCGCGTGTGCAGCGTGCGCGAGCGCGGATCGATCCGCGCCACGGCCTGGCCCAGCCGCAGGTCGGCGATCCGCCGCGACAGCGCCGTGTACACCTCGCCAAAGCCGCCCCTCGCCGGGTAAGCGACGATCGTGTCGCCGTGCAGCGGCTTGCGCACGCCGCCGGCCTTCCGGAAGGACTCGCGCTGATTCTCCGGTGCCGCCACCCGTTCGCCGGTCCAGGAGACGGCCAGGCGGGACAGGTCCTCGCCCCACAGTTTGCGGTTGTAGGGCAGCATGAAGTGCCGCGCGATGCCCGCGCCGAACCGCCGCAGCAGGTATTGCTCGAAGTTCGCGGCCCCCGCCGCATCGCCCGCTTGCTTGAGTCCCCGGGCGCACTCCTCCACGACCTGCGCATCGCTCAACTGCCGGTAGTTGCGCTGGAAGGGGTAGTCGATCATCTGCCCGAAGGCGTAGCACCTTGCCTGGCGCTTCTGCTGGTACATCTCCACGGCGCCGTAGACCAGTTGGCGCACCTCGGGATGCGGCGTGTGAAACGAGTGGCCGCCGAGGTCGAAGACGGCCCCGTCGATCTCGATGCTGCCGCTTCCGCCGCCCACGCGATCGCCTGCCTCCAGGACCGTGCACCGCTTCCCCAGCGCCAGAGCAGCGCCGATGCCCGAAGGTCCCGCGCCCAGGATCAGAATCCTTTCCATCAGGCTCTCCCCCCCTCCGGTCGGCTGCGCCCGGCAGGCCCGGCGACCGGGCCGCCTCTCCACCCCGCGCGCCGGAGCATCTCCGCGACCGTGGCGACAAACGCGCCGCTGCTGTGGTACTCGTGGATCACGGCAAATGCCGCATCCGCGATCCGCCGCCTCTCCGCTTCGCGGGATAGATAACGCTCGCATTTCTCCGGCAGATCGGCATAGTCCCATCGGACCGGCACATAGGTCTTCCCCGAGACATAGATATTCGGCTCCGTCGCAACGTGGCTCATGTCGGGCTTGACCAGCATCGCCCCGCACAGCACCGCCTCGAAATCACGCCGGCAGATCTCGCCGTATCCGAACGGGCTCACGCAGATCCGCGCCCGCCGCAGCTCGCTGTGGTACTCCTCCTGCGGCAGCCGGCCGGTCGATACCACCACGCGATGCCGGCCGGCCAGTTGCTCCATCGCGGACACCGCGGCCTGCCGCATCGCCAGCATCCAGTCGTCCTCCGGCACGTTCATCCGACACACGATGTCCAGGTCCCGCTCGACCGGCCCGGCCGACAGCGAGCGCTGATACAGATCCAGCACATCCGAGTTCAGCGCCACGTTGTAGCCGAGCATCAGCTTTTCGAGGCTCGACGGGTCGATCGGGCCGGAGCACGGAATCGGATCGTCGGCGAAACTCACCCCCGCCGTCCGGGCCACATGGTCCGTGAGGTTGCTCTTGCCGATGTAGCGGCGCTGGTATGCGGCCCGGTCGGCGAACACGTGCTTCTTGACATACAGGTCCACCGCGTCGAGCACCGCCGGCCACTGGATGCACAGGTCGTCGTCGCCGTCGAAGTAGACCAGCCGCGCGGCGGGTGCCTTGGCGCGGAACTGCTGCACGATCCGCAGGGCGCACTCCGCGGGCGTCTGGAAGGAGAGCTTCAGCACGATGGCGTCGAACTGCGACAGCATCCGCGGCGCCAGCCGCAACGCATCGGTAACCAGCAGATGCGCCTGCACAATGCCCAGATCGTTCTGCAACCGGCCGCGGTACCGTTGGAACGGCGCGAACTGCTGCTCGCTGGTGGGCGATTGGCCGTCGCTGGCCAGCAGGATCCGCCCGCCGCGGGCATCGCCCCGGAACCCGCGCCGCACCGAGGCCGCCGCCAGATCCACGGCGTACCGCACCGGATTCAGCAGCCGGTAGCGAACCGACCTCCTGAGCCCGACCGCGGGTCCGAGAACTACATGCGAAGCGCCGGATGCCATTGCGCAAGGTCCCCGTGTACCCCTATCGGCCAACCACGGTCCGGCCTCCAATCGCCGGACACAGCCGATTGCCGCCCAGGTGTCGATTTTGCGGACCAGGTTCGGTCCCACCGCCCCTGGCGGCTGCTCATCTCGTGCGGCGGTGGTAGCTTCGCGCCTTGCGACCGCCCCCGCCCAACACCCCCAGATCGATCAGCACCGCCAGCACCACGGCCGCAAGATAATAGCCCGATACCGAGCCGCCGCTCGAGTTGTACGCCCAGGCATACGCCAGCGTCGTCAAAGGCAGAAAGAGAAACCCCAGCACCGGCCAGATCACCGTCTCGTACGCCCGGCCCAGGTAGTTGCTGAAAACCGCCACGAGGAGGATGATGATCCGCGGCGTGATCAGCGCCAGGCATCCGAGCAGGCAGGGCATGGCGCATAGTGTGCCGCAGTCGTCGCCGGACTGCAACCGGAAAACCGCGATGCGAACCGTCATCATCGGCGCCGGCGGACATGGCAAGGTCGTGCTGGAGATCCTGCGCCTGGCCGGCCGGCACAACGTCGTCGGGTTCATCGACGCCGACCCGTTTCGTGTGGGCGAGCATGTATCCGGCGTGCCGGTGCTGGGCGGCGTCAACCTTTTGCCGAAGCTGCGGCGGCAGGACATCGAGGCCGCCATCATCGCCATCGGAGATAACCGCGCGCGGGTCGGATACATGGAGTACGTTGCCGGCGCCGGCCTGGAGCTGACCAACGCCGTGCACCCTTCGGCGGTCGTATCGCCAAGCGCAAAGCTGGGCCGGGGCGTGGTGGTCGCGGCCGCAGCGGTCATCGGCGTCGATGCGCAGGTGGATGACCTGGCGATCATCAACACCTCGGCCGTGGTGGATCACGAGTGCCACGTGGGTCTGGCTGCGCATATCTGTCCCGGCGCCCTGCTGGCCGGGCTTGTGCGAGTAGGCGGCGGTGCGCTGGTGGGGATGGGGGCCCGCATCCTCCCGTGCCTGACCGTCGGCGAGCACGCCATCATCGGTGCGGGGGCCGTAGTCGTCGAGGATGTGCCGCCGGATGTCACCGTCATGGGCGTCCCGGCGAAGCAGAAAGCATGATTCGGATTGTAAACCTTATATACATCGTCGCTTCCGAGAATTCAGCCAAGGCCCTAGTTTTTAGATAGGAAAGTAGTATAATCAAGCGCCGTTGAGGTGACCCATGACTTGGAAAGACAAACTCATCGACCGTATGCCGCCCCAATGGGCTCAGGAAATCGACCTGTTTGAAGCCCAGATGGCGCTCCGCAAGCAGGGCAAAATCGATGAAAAGGTCTTCGCCGAAACACGCCTTCGCCGCGGAGCCTACGGCCAGCGATACGACAACGGCCAGCGGCACGACGGTTTCACGACGCGCAAACTGCCCTACTCGCCCCTCACCAAGGGCCCCGATACCTATTGGGATGCCCCCGGCATGCTGCGTATCAAGGTCCCCTATGGCGGGCTCAATCCCACGCAGATGGAAGTGTTGGCCGAACTGGCCGAGGAATATTCCGATGCCATCTGCCATGTCACCACGCGGCAGGACATCCAACTGCACTTTGTCCACATCGACGACACGCCGGACATCTTCCGCCGGCTGGCGGCCGTGGGTATCACCACCCGCGAGGCCTGCGGCAACGCCGTGCGCAACGTGACGGCCTGCCCCCTGGCCGGCGTGTGCCACACCGAGGTCTTCGATGTAACGCCCTATGCCAAGGCCCTGGCCTTCTATCTGCTTGGCCACCCGGACACGCAGGACTTTGGCCGAAAGTTCAAGATCGCCTTCTCCGGCTGCCCCGACAAGCCCTGCGCCCTGGTCAACATCCACGACCTGGGCGGCATCGCCCAGGTCCGCACCATCGACGGCAAGCAGGTGCGAGGCTTTGCCCTGTACGTCGGCGGCGGGCTGGGCGCTGTGCCCCATCAGGCCAAGCTCTTCGATGAGTTTGTCCCCGAGGAGGAGCTACTGCCCCTGGCCCGCGCCATCGGCCGGGTGTTTGCGCGCCTCGGCGAGAAGAAGAACCGCAACCGTGCCCGCCTCAAGTTCCTCGTCCAGAAACTGGGCATCGACGAGTTCCGCCGCCTCGTGCTGGAGGAGCGCCGCACCATGCCCGAGGACCCGTCCTGGCGCAGGTTCTTCGACGAGATTCCTCGCTACAAGGAAACACCGGCCTTCGAAGCCGTGCAGCTCAACGGCGCCCGCCGGCCCGAAGGCTTCGACGCCTGGGCCGCCACCAACGTCTATCACCAGAAGCAGCCCGGCTATGCCACCGTAACCGTCGCTCTGCCCCTGGGCGACATCAGCGCGCGGCAGATGCGGCTGCTGGCCGACCTGACCCGCAGATACGCCGGCGAGAATGCCCGCACCACCATAGAGCAGAACATCGTCCTGCGCTGGGTGCCGCACAACCGCCTGCCGGAGCTGTATCGCGACCTGAAGGCCATCGGCCTGGGCGACTGCGGCGCGGGCACCATCGTCGATGTCACGGCCTGCCCGGGCACCGACACCTGCAAACTGGGCATCGCATCATCGCGCGGGCTGGCCGGCGAGTTGCGCTGGCGTCTGGCCGCAAAGCAGGCCACGCTGGACCCATCGGTGCGCAACCTCCGCATCAAGATCAGCGGATGCTTCAACTCCTGCGGCCAGCACCACGTCGCCGACATCGGCTTCTACGGCAACAGCCGCAACGTCGGCTCGTACACCGTGCCGCACTTCCAGGTGATGCTCGGCGGGCAGTGGGCCCGCAACGGCGGTTCCTACGCCCTGGCCATCGGCTCGGTGCCCTCCAAAGCCATCCCCGACCTGGTCGATGCCCTGACCGGCCGATACGTGGCCGGCCGGCAGGGCGATGAATCGTTCCAGGCGTGGTGCGCCCGCATCGGCAAGAAGGCCCTGAAGGAAATCGTGGACCCGTTCACCGTGGTGCCGCCGCACGACCAGCGCCCCGACTTCTACAGCGACTGGGGCGACGTGAGAGAGTTCACCATCGGCGACATGGGCACCGGCGAATGCGCCGGCGAAGTGGTAACGCTCACCAGCTTCGGCTTCAGCCAGGCCGAGGCCGAGGCGTTCGAGGCGCAACTGCTGCTGGACGGCGGGCAGTACCAGGCCGCCGACGAAAAAGCCTACCAGGCAATGCTCACGGCCGCGCGGGCACTGGTGCAGATCGAGAACCCCGATGTGCCCACGGACCCGGCCGCGATCGTCAGCGAGTTCCGCACGCGGTTCGTTGACACGAAGATCTTCTGGGACACCTACGCGCACGGCCAGTTCAGCAACTACCTGTTTGCGCGGCACGAGGCGGCCGACGCCCGCTACACCGCCGACACCGCCCGCAAGACCGTCGAGGAAGCCAACCTTTTCATCGACGCCGCCCACAAGGCGCACGCGAAGTATCGGCAGAAACAGCAGACATCACCATGAGCACGCACAAGATCGGGGTGAAGTTCTTTGTCAAGGAGGCAACGACCGTCGCCGGCGATGCGTTCGTGCCCGTGTTTCACCGTTGGATCCAGCAGCAGGCCGTCCCCGACCACCTCCTGGTGGACGTGGCCGACTATGCCCACGTGCACGACGGCCCGGGCACGCTGCTGATCGCCCACGAGGGGAACTTCGCGATGGACCGCGACGAAGGGCGGCTGGGACTGCTTTACCAGCGCAAGCAGCCGCTGGCCGGCGACTTCGCCCAGCGCCTGCGGTTGGTCGTCGCCATCGCCCGCGATGCCTGCCGGCGCCTGGAGTGCGACCTGTCGCTCGAGGCAATCAAGTTCCGCACGGACCAGTTGCTGATACGCCTCAATGACCGCCTGGCCGCGCCCAACACCAACGAGACGCTCCAGCAGCACCGCCGCGACCTGGAAGCCGTCGCCGCCGAGACGCTGGGCGTGCGCGCGGTAACGCTTCAGCGCCCGGACGACCCGCGATCGCTGTTCCAGGTGCTGGCCGTGCCCGCGTAGCGCTCACAGCCGCGAGAGAAACTCCCGCACCAGCCGCTGCAACAGCGACGCCAGCGTCTCGGCCGCCAATCCCGCCGCCGCCGCACGCTCCATCGCCGCGACGTACTCATCGTCGTCGGCCAGCGACGCCATCGCCTGCTCGACCAGCAGCGTCCGGTCGATGGCCTCGGCCAGCCGCGGATGCTCCCGCGCAAACGCCGGCCACTCCACCGCTATCGCACGCTCAACATGCTCGCGAAGGTTTGTCGTGTGCATGGTTGCTCCACTTGGCGATCCTGCTCCCTCTCCCCCTGGGAGAGGGTTGGGGTGAGGGCGTCCGGGCCTACCGGGTGCGCCGCACACCCTCACCCGCGTCCGCTGCGCGACCGCGAGCTCTCCCAAAGGGAGAGGTGAGGAAACGCACTACGGTTTCGGCACCATCATCAACTGCACTTCCATCAGCCACACCAATCGCCGCAGCGCCGCGTCCGTCGCCTCCAGCGTGCGCCGACGCGACTCATCGGCCGACTGCGACGCGCGGCGCGCCTCCGCCAGCCCATCCAGCGCCGCCGCGTACGCCTTGCGGTGCTCGATCACCCAGTCGGCCGACAGCTCGCCCCGCTCACGCACATCCGCATCGAACGCCGCGTCGAGGCTCTTGCGACGAAGCGCGTGCAACTCCTCGGCCACCTGCGCATGTTCCGCCTGCGCCTCGGCCGCCATCGCCACGCCGCGGCGGGCCTGCTCGGCCAATGCCATCTCCGCGTCGATGTACGGCCGGCATCCCGCCGTCAGCAGCAGCGCCAAAATCACCCCTCGCATGTCCGCCTCCTATCTGCCCAGTCGGCTGAGCAGTTGCTCCTGCGTCGCCGTCAGCCGCGACAACGCCTCGGCGTTCTGCCGCACCACCGCAATGAGCTGCTCGAGCTGCACGCGGTCGGAGATGATCCGCCCGTGCGCCTCGTCCAGCTGCTGCTCGCGCTGCCGGCTGGTCCGCCGCTCCCACAGCCACATCGCCCCCATCACCCCCGCCGCACCCAGGTTCGTCAGCCCATCCAGCGGCGCAGCCTCGGCGAGCATCGAAAGCATGTTCATCGTTCCCCCTCTGCCGCTCATACGGATTAAGAAACCACAGATGGACACAGATGCACACGGATGTTCCGCTATCTGTGTCCATCCGTGTTCATCTGTGGTTCCATCTGCTCTTCGAACACCTACTCGCGTCGCAGCTCCACCAAATTCATTTTCCGCACCGTCTCGCCCGCCCCATCACCATCCACATCCAGTTCCACCCGCGCGTCGCGCAGCGCCTGGCGAAACATCCGCTCGTACTTCTCCGCACGCTTCAGCAGGTCCTCCGGCTCCTCGGCCGACGCCGCCAGCGCGCTATGGATCAGCTGCAGCGCCCCCAGCGCCGCCGCCCGACGAAGGGCATCGCCATTGGTGATCGCCGGCGCATCCTCCGCCCGCGGGTCGATGCCCGCCGCCCGCCACAGCACCTCGCTCACCAGTCTCCGCTGCGGCCAGAACGTCCGCACCGCATACGTCAGCCCCGATCCGCTGCCCACCGCCGCGGCCGCCGGCTCGCCGCTCGACGGAAACAGCCCCTCGTGCAGCACGCTGATCGTCAGCGCCGTCGCCCCGTCCACGCTCACGATCGGGAAGCACCCCTCGATCGACCCGGCCAGCACGATGACCTGCCACGCCGCCACGCCCGCGTCCGTGAACGACCCGGACTCGATCGTGAACTCCGTGCCGTCCAGGTCGCCGGTCCCCCCGATCAGCACCTGCGACGCCGCCGCCGCTTCCATGAACAGCCTCGGCTCCCAATAAAGAAGGTCGGTATCGGTGCAGAAAGTCATGAATCCCCCGCAATAGAGAAACGTGAAACATGAAAACATGAAAACATGAAGAAGGAGCACGCGCCTTGCCTCTTCATGTCTCCATGTTTCATGTTTTCACGTATTCATGTCTTCACGAACTCAGCCCGCTGATCACTCCGTGGGCGTTCTCGTTGCGCAACTCCAACGTGTACTCGCCCAGCACGATCCCGCTCTCGCGGTCGCCCGTCGCCGCCAGCGGCTTGTAGTGGAAGCTGCGCCCGGCCAGCGGCATCACGTGCACGCGGCTGGAATCCAGCAGCAGCACCTGCCCCGGCGGCACCCACCGGCTCAGCACCACCCGGCACACCCCAAAGTCGCTCTCGTACACGCTGACCATGTCCTTGAAACGCTCGGTCTGAGCCCCAAACCGCCGGTTGCTGGCGACAAACGCGTTGATCTGCCGCTTCTGGGCGCCGTTCACCACGATCAGGTCCACCGAACCGTTGCTGGCCGACCAGATCGTCCGCAACGCCAGGTTCAACTGCTCCTCCGTAAGCTGCGTGTCCGACGGAAAGCCCCCCACTCCCGGCACAAACCGGTGCGTCGCGATGAACGACAGGATCCCCTTCATCGTCCGCCGCACGCTGGATGAGCCCTCCGGCGTGCCGGCCGGCGCGCGCCCGTTGATCACGCAGTTCTCCAGGTCCCTCAGCAACTCCCGCGTCCGCTGCTGCTTCTGCCAGTCCAGCTCGTCGGCCACACCCAGCTGCTTCACCGCCAGCTCCGAGCCGCTCACCTCCACCGTCGCCGACAGAATCTGCGTGTAGTTGGTCCTGCGGCTGCGCGACGTGAACCGCGCCGCCGCCGCGTCGTCCCCTTCCAGCGCCGCGTTGCCCAGGATCTCGAGAATCGCCCCGTCGGCCAGCGCCTCGGCCGTCGTGCCACCATACCCGCGCGTCACCGTGACCGTGCCGCCCCCTGCGCTCACCGATGTCACCAGCATCACCTCGCCCGAACCCCGCACGCGGATCTGATCGCCGGCGCGAAACCGCGACGCGTTCGCCACCCCGAACGTCGTGTCCGTCAGCGGATTGCCGTACGTCGCGTCGTTGATCGCGTCCGTGTTCGGCAGCAGCGCATCCTCCAGCCACTCGTGCACCGTCGAGCGCGCCGGCCGCGGCGCATCCCCCAGCGCATCCAACAGCGCCGTCTCGTGCGGCGAGTTGATCCCCACCAGGTCGCTCACGTCCTCCGCGATCTCCGGCAGCCCCGCGCCGGCCGTGTATGTTGCTTTTCCAGTAAATGCCATGATTTCCTCCGATCTGTGATCCGTGTCCCGTAGGGGCGGGGCCACCCCGCCCCCTGTCCAGGGCGGCAGCGCCCCTCCCCGCCTCCTCTTCGTAGGGCACGCTTCAGCGTGCGCCCCTCACTCCAGCGTCCGCTGAAGCGGACCCTACCCCTTCCGCCGCCGAAGTCGTAGGGCACGCTTCAGCGTGCGCCCCTCCCTCCGGCCTCCGCTGAAGAAGTCGTAGGGCACGCTTCAGCGTGCGCCCCTCACTCCAGCGTCCGCTGAAGCGGACCCTACCCCTTCCGCCGCCGAAGTCGTAGGGCACGCTTCAGCGTGCGCCCCTCACTCCAGCGTCCGCTGAAGCGGACCCTACCCCTTCCGCCGCCGAAGTCGTAGGGCACGCTTCAGCGTGCGCCCCTCTCTCCAGCGTCCGCTGAAGCGGACCTTACCCCTTCCGCCGCCGAAGTCGTAGGGCACGCTTCAGCGTGCGCCCCTCACTCCAGCGTCCGCTGAAGCGGACCCTACCCCTTCCGCCGCCGCCGCAGGTATTCCAGGAACTTCCCGCGATCGCGCACCTGGCGAAGCTCCAGCGCCATCCGCCGCAGTTCACTCCCTTCATCGTCCTCCACACGCACCGGCTGCTCCGCCGCCGGCGGACAACTCACCTCCACCCGCTTCTCGCCAACCGCTTGTTCGCTCATGACGACCTCCTGCTCGCAACTCGCAACTCGCAACTTCAGTACCCCAGCTCCCTCAGCACCACCTCCTTGGCCACCCCCAGGTTGACTTTCATCTGCGCCTCCTGGAGCTTCTCGCTGTCGTTCTCCGGCAACGGGCTGGGCCAGTTCAGCTCGATTGCCCGCTCCTCCGGCAACGTGGCGAACAGCCCCGCCCGGTCCAGCCACGCCAGCGCCAGCTCGCACATCTGCGCGATCCCACGCCCGTACGTCGTCCGCTTCTTGTCGGTCTTGCTCAGCAGCGCCAGCAGCGTGATCCGCAGCGCCGCCGCGCTGGTCAGCCGGCCGATCCGCCCCTTGATCGCCCCCGCCGCGATCGGCGTCACCGAACTCACCTTGTCCATCGCCTCCCGCAGGTCCTGGATGTGCGCGCTTTCCGACGGCGCCGCATCGTCCCCGCCAAACTCCTCCACCTTCGCGTCCGGGTTGTCGGTCATCCACATCCGCCCCGGACCCACCGGCATCTCCAGAAAGTTCTCGATCCCCTTGCCTAGGTACATCCGGAACGACTGCATCGTGATCCGGCTGGCCCGGTCCGACAGCCGCGTGTTCAGCTCATCCTGCAGCGGAATCAGCGTCTCCACGTCGCTTCCGCCGCCGTAGCTCATCGGCATCGCCGTGTTCTGGATGTGCACCAGCGGAATCCGCCCCAGCGAGTTCTCCCCCGCTTCCGTCAGCCGCCCGTCCTCGTATCTCTGCCAACGCGCCGCGGTGATGATCTCGACAACCTGCACCGGCGGTTCGGCTCTCCCGACATCCGACCCCACCCACCGCTTCCACCACGCCTCCGCCCGTCGCGCGCCGCGCCGCCCGTCGTCGATCAAAGCGCGCTCGTACACTTGCGCGTACGCCATCACCCGCCGCCAGTCTCGCACGTCCAGGAAGGGCAGGGCCCGGGCCGGCTCGACGATCTCCAGCCGAATCCGCCGGGCAATGCGCGCAATCGCCGCATCGAGCGGCCAGTTGGCCGCGCCCGCGCCGGTCTGGTCGTCAAGCCCTCCATCGGCCGGCCGCTCCGACGGCCCGGAACCCGCATTCGGTGTGAGGGCGTCGTCCGCGGCCGCGTCCGCCGGCAGGTCCACCTTCACCAGCACATCCACAAACCCGTACACCGCGCCCATCAACGCCAACTGTTGCAGAAACCCCATCCCCCCGTTGTGCTCCAGCACCGCCCGCAGCAACGACGTGATCACCGCCCGCCGTTCGGCGCCCGCCGCCGTCGATTCGATCCCCACCTCCCGCCCGAACAGGTAATCCACGCCCGTGTCGATCCGCCACCCGATGTCGTTCTCGATGACCACTTCCTTGCGCGTCAACTGCGGCTGCGCCTGGCCCTCAAACGCCTCCCGCCCGCTCCGCACGCCCGTGATCCGCGGCGGCAGGCCCCACTCCTGCGCCTGCCGATACGGCCGATCCGACAGCCCCTGGCCGTCGGCCACGCGGCACAGCCGCATCGGGTTGGCGTAATACGCCCACAACCGCCGCAACCTCGGGCGAGCGATGTCGTCCAGCTCCGCGATCCGTCGCTCCAGCAACGCGTCGCTCAGCCCCTCCACACCCAGCTCGTCCAGTTGGTATGCCATGCCGCGCTCCACTTGCGGGCCGCCCCATGCGGCCCTTCACCCCTCCCGGCGGCGCTGCGCATACGGACGCCAAGCGTGCAGCACGCACGACGCTGTTTGGCGAATACCAAACAAACTGCAAACTAAAAAATAGATTTTTGTCCCGCGGCGCGCTGCGCGCCCGGACGCTTAATCGCGCAGCGCCTCTCGCCCGGCCCCCGCAACCCCAACCTTTACCTGATCCTGATCAGTTCCTCATCCGCGACGCGCAGTTGCCGGCGACGCTGCTCGATGTCCCGAAGAAACCTCATCCCGTCCGTGTAGTATCCCGCCGTCGGCTTCAAACCCGGCACCTGCTCCGCCCACCACGCGTTGAACCGCCCCATCAGGGCCTCGCGCAGATACTTGCACAACATCGACGCCGCCGCCACCGGCAGGCACGACCCCTCGGCCTTCTCGCGAAAACTCAGTCGCACAGTTGTGAGTTGCGAGTTGGGAGTTGCGAGTGCCTCTGCACTTGTGCCTCGCCCTTCCCTTCGTGCCTCCGTGCCTTCGTGCCTTCGTCCCTTCTGCATTCGATACTCGCTGCTGTCCTCCCCTTCCGCCAGCACCTCCAGCGACCAGTCCTCGAACATCATCCTCAGCAGTCGCCCGTAGTGCTCGCGCCCGCCCTGACGGTCGCACACCACCCGCAGGTCGCGCCCCGCGAAGTGCCGCATCAGCCAGTCCAGGTGAATCGCCGCCGTCGAGAACAGCACCGCGCTCTTGTTGCGCGTCTGCTTCAGCATGTCGTTGAGCCGTCCCTCCACCAGCACCCGCGCCGCGAAGTGCACGCACCGCACACCCGCCCGCTGCATCTCCGCGGCCAGCGCCTTGCCCATGATCCGCACCCCGGCCAGGTCCTGCGCCAGCGGAAAACGTTCCCCCTCCCGCTGTGCATACCACGGGTGGCGGCCCAGGTCCATCAGCACATCCCCGCTCACGCACGCCAGCATCTCCTGCAGCGTCTGCGGCTCGTGACCCGCCGACATCGCCACCGCCAGCACCGACCGCTCCAGCTCCCGCAGACCCCGCTCCGGCGAATACACCTTCTTGCTGTCGTTGATGTGCAGCTTCCGCCCCGACGCCACCCCCTTCTGGCTCACCACCCGCCCCAGCAGTTTCCAGAAGCACGGCAACGGCGTCGCCTCCGGTCGCGCCCCACGCGCGATCCCCGTAGGGCCGCCTATGCCGGCCGCCGACGTTCCAACGGCCGGTGAAACCGGCCCTACGCCGCTGCCCGTAGGGTCCGCTTCAGCGGACGCTCCGCCCACTTCCAGCGCGCAGCACCCCACAACCAGCGGCCCCAGCACCGGCCCATATCCCGCCTCGTCAATCCCGGCAACGATCATTCGGCCGCGATTATACCTTGCCCCTTCCCGCCCCTCCCGTGCCACAGCCGGCCCGCCTCTGCTCTGCCGTGCCACGGCCGGCTCGCCCGTGCTCCGCCGATGAATGCTCTGGCCAAATCCTCTGGCAGTTGTTATCACGCCTCGCGGGCTTCCGCCTGCCAAGCCCGCCGCCCAGAATCGAACCTTGACACTGCCGTCGCCGACGTTATCCTCGCTGCCCGGTAGTCAACAACATGCCGCCAAAACCTTAATCCAAGGAGCCACCCTTGAGCGCCGTAACCAAGCTCTTCGTTGTGCTGCTGGTCACCTGCTCGCTGTTGATGACCGCCGGTATGGTCGTCTTCGTCTCCCGAACCGAGGACTACAACCGCAAGTACGAAGGCGAGAAAAACGCCCACACCCGAACTCGCCAGCAGCTTGCCGACCTCGACAATCAGGTCAAGACCCTGACGGCCAAGATCCAGAACCTCACCGGGGAAAACATCGCTCAGGTCAACGCCCTCAACCAGAAAATCAGCGATGCCGCCCGGCAGATCGAGGCGCTGAACGTCCAGATCGCCAAGCTCAACAGCGAGAAGGCCATCCTCACCGCCAACAACACCTCGGCCACCGAGGCCATCAAGGGCCTGCAGGACCTGGTTGCCCAACAGCGGACCGAAATCGCCGCCCTTCGCGAAAAAATGACCGAGGTCCTGCGGCAGAACAGCGACCTGAGCGCCATGGCCGCCGACCTGGAAAAGAAACAGAACGCCACCGAGCGCGAGCGACGCTGGCTGGCCGAGCAACTGGCCGAGGCCCGCGGCGAGCTGGAGGCCGCCCGCAAGGTCCTGGCCGAGAAGGGCCTCACCCCGCGAAGCCCCGTGCAGCCCGGCGTCGCCCAGCCTCCCATCAACGGCGTCATCCGCGAGGTCAAGCCCATCAACGGCATCCCCTACGCCACCATCTCCGTCGGCTCGGCCGACAACGTCCAGCAGGGCATGCGCTTCCAGGTCATCAACGCCCGCAGCGGGGAGTTTTTTGGCGTGTTGATCATCGACACCGTTCGTCAGAACGAGGCCATCGGCCGCCTCGAAGGCCCACGCGTCGCCGAGGTCCGCCCCGGCCTGGAAGTCCGCACCCAGCTCTAACCACGGAAAAACCCCATGAGTCGCGCCGCCACCGGTGACACCATCGTCGTCAAGCCCACCAACAACATCTACACCGTGCTGGTGGTCGTGGCCACCTTGGCCTCCATCGCCGGCTTGGTCGTGCTCTTCCTGCGCGCACAGACGCTGGACATCCCGCTGTTCTGATTCGCCCTCACTCCAGCAGCACTCCCTCCGCCACCAGCCCCGGTCCCAGCGCGATTCCCACGCACGGACCCTCCTGGCGCCCCTCCTCCAACAGCTCCTTCAGGATAAACAGCACCGTCGCCGACGACATGTTGCCATGCCCGGCAAGCACCTTCCGCGAGATGCGCAGCGCCGCCTCATCCAGGCCCAGCGCATCGGCCACCGCGTCCAGCACCTTCGGCCCGCCGGGATGGATGACCCAGCTGGCTACACCGCCGATCCCCAGGCCGTGGCGACCCAGCCACTGCATGCACCAGCCCCGCAGGTGGCCGCGAATACAGTCCGGGATGCCCGGACTTAGCGTCATCTCAAACCCGTGGTCGCCGATGGTCCACCCCATCGCCTCCTGGCTGTCGGGAAACAGAAAACTCCCCGTGTCGCGCAGGCTCAGCCCCCGCCCGCCGCCGTTTCCCGCGCCCAGCACCGCCGCCGCCGCGCCATCGGCAAACAGCGCGTTGGCCACCATCCGACCCGGATCCCACCCGTACGCATAGTGCAGGCTGCACAGCTCCACGCAGCATACCAGCACCGTCGCCCGCGGGTCGGCCCGCACGGCATCCCCCGCCGCCGCCAGCGCATTAAAAGCCGCGCTGCAACCCATGAACCCCACGTGCAGCCGCCGAACCGTCGGCGACAACCCCAGGCTGCCGATCAGCGACGCATCCAGCCCCGGCGCCACGAAACCCGTGCAGGATACGGTGATCAGATGTGTCACCGCCTCCGCCTCCACGCCCGCGTCGTCCAGCGCCGCCGACGCGGCCTGATGCGCCAGGGCCGGCGCGGCCGCCGCATACCGCCGCATCCGCGCCGCCGTGGATGGGCCGCGGTCGTCCGGCCCCGCCGGAACCGGGTAGAACTGCCGCAACGGATCTTCCACCGGATTACCCGCATCCTGCAGCACGCTGCCCCGCCGCTCGATGCCCGTCCGCAGAAACACCCGCTGCATCCACGCGCGACGCTCCGCCGTTGTGCCCGCAATCTCCAGCGCCAGGCTCGTCGTCTGCTCCTGCGGAATCATCGGCGGCGTGGCCGTGCCCAGTCCCAGAATCGCAACATGCTTCGACACGGCTCTGCGCCTTGGCTGCGTAACAAGCTTCATCCCATCGCTCCCTGCTGTGCTTGAGGTTCCCGTCGCACTGCGCCCGACACCCATCGCGCCAGGTTCTCGCCCGCCGCCGGCCAGGCCCACGCCATCCACACCGCCACTTCGGCCAGCGCAACATGGTGCATGATAGGCCGCAGCATCGCGCAACATCGCCTTCGCAGGCCCAGGGCGCGACGGTGCATCGCCCCCCAGCGCTCGGCCCTGTCGTCAGGCCATGCTTCTGCCGGCTCGCCCAAAAGCGACGTGGCATCGCGCGCCGCCCGCATCGCCCACGCCATCCCCTCGCCGGTGAATGGCTCGACATAGCCGCAGGCATCGCCCACCGCCAGCACGCGATGCCCGCCCAAGCTCGGCCTCGTGCGGGTCAGCAGTCCGGTAGCGCAGAACCGGGCTTTGTGCAGTTCCGCCGGGCCCCGTCCACTTTCGCCCCCGAGGATCGACGCCACCAGCGGCCCGGGCCCTCCCCATGCCCGGCACATGCCCGGATCCACCGCCGCCGCAAGATTGATTCTCCCGTCACCCAGCCGCACCAGCCCGACGTATCCGCCCCGCCCGATGTGCATGTGGATCGTGCCGTCGCCAACCGGCATCGCGTCGGCCTCCAGCACGGTCGATGCTCCCATCCACGGCGACCGGCCCATCCGCCAGCGCGCCCACGGCTCGTCGGCCAGAAGCGTGCCGCCCAGGCCATCGCACGCCAGCACCACGCGCGCCGATAGCTCCCCCTGCTCCTTGCCCGACTGCACCGCCAGCCGACGAACCGCATCGCCCGCAACACCCGGCCGCAGCCGTGCCTGCGTTGCTGGCAGGAATACACACCCCGCCCGGACCGCGCAATCCACCAGCGCGGCGTCCAGGTCGCGGCGGAGAACCGCCACGCCTCGCGTGGGAAGCTGGGCCCGAAGACCGCCGATCTGCCAGACCACCTGATGCAGCGCGGCCGCTGACCGGATCGCCTCGCCCATCCCCAGTTCGTCAAGCAGGTCCACCGCCCGCCCATTGAGGCACCCGCCGCAGGTCTTGTCTCGCGGCCAACTCGACTTCTCCAACAGCGCCACCCGCCACCCGCGACGGGCAAGAAGCGTCGCCGCCACCGCCCCCGCCGGCCCGGCGCCCACCACCGCCGCATCCCAGGTCGTCCCGGCGGCCGATGTCCGTCCCCAAGCCGGCGTCATGGCTTGTTCCCCGGAACCTTCTCCCACGTCAGCAGCATCCGCCAGGGCCAGACCCGCGAGATCTTTGCGCCCTCCAGGCCCGCCGACGCCGCGCACTCCGACAACTCGCCCACCGTCCACGCCGCCCGAACGCTCGCCGGACCATCGTGACGCACGATCGGACTGCCACTGAGCACACGACACCCCGCCCAGGCCGCGGCCAGCCCGAGCCGCGAACGCCGCAGGTCGCTGATCACCAAAAGCCGCTCCGCCAGACCCGCCAACCGCCGCAGCACGGCAGTCACACGATCCTCGCCGTCCAGGTGATGCAGGAACAAACTGCTGGTAACCACCTCGGCCGTCGTCGGGCTGTCCCGCGTGATGTCCGCTAGGATCGTCGTGCAGGCGATGCCGGCCGCTCGAGCCGCGGTTCGCCCACGCTCCAGCGCCAGCGGACTGCGATCCAGCAAGGTCAGGTTCACCGTCAGCCCATACCGCCGGGCGACCTGAGCCATCGCGATCGGCACATCGCCCCCGCCGCAGGCCACGTCCAGCACGCTCAGCCGGCTCAGCCCCGCTCGCCGCGAAAACGCCACGATCGGCTCCAGCATCGTCGCCGCCGCGTTCGATGCACGGTTGATCCGCGCCAGGCCCTCCAGGGCTCTGCGGTGGTCCGCTTCATCCACGTCCGGGGCATCCATCAGTTCCCGAACCACCGTCCGCGGCATGCATGGCAGCAACATACCCAAGCCATGGTAGGGCCATCGACGCCCCGTTGACAGCCCGGCGGCTAAAGTCTGCCCGGCCCTTCGTCCGATAATACCATCGTGGACTTCGATCCCGTCGTGGCCAATCCCGCGCGCCTGGCGATCCTCTCGGCCTTGGTCGGCCAGGACCACCGCGAGTTCGTGCATCTTCGCTGCCTCACCCGGCTCACCGACGGCAACCTCTGCACCCACGCCCGCAAGCTCCTCTCCGCCGGCTTGATCCGCGTCGGCAAATCCCTGCGCGACGGCCGGCCGGTTACCACCTTCGCCATCACCCCTGCCGGCCGCGACGCCCTCAAAAACCATGTGCGCCAGCTCATGGCCGCTCTCGAGCCGGCCGAACCGACCAGCGCCACGACTGAACCCGAGCCAGTCGCGGTTTCCTCCGATGACGACGAGTGGATAGACTGATGCTGGATGTGGCATCGCCCCGCCCTCGTATCGGTCTGTCTGCTGACCTTGCTGGCGGCCGAGCCCGTTTCGCGCGTCTGGGTAACCGCCGACCCGCCCACCGTTCAGGTTCGCTACTTCGACCCGCGCAACCTGCCTGACCCGCCCCCGCCACTGCCGCAAGGCCTCTCCGCCTGCACCCAATGGGAACTCACCTACCAGGCGGATATTCGCTGGACGGTCCTTGGCGAAACCCGCGGCAACGACGGCCATTTCGCACGCCTCCGCGTCGATTCCATCGCCATCGTCCTTCGAGCCCCCATCACGATCTGGCTCCCCAACGGCGCCTCGGCCCGGCTCAAGGACCACGAGGACGGCCACCGCGCTATCGTGGAGCGACACTATGCCGGGGCGCAGCAAGCCATGGAACAGGCCGCAAGAAAGCAGATCGGACAAGTCGTGGTGGGATCGGGTCCGACCGTTGAAGCAGCCCGACAGGCCGCAATAGACGTAGTCAACCGCCGCCTGGAGGATGCCCACAAGACGATGGTTCTCGAACCGGCCTCCGCCGTCAGCCGCATCTACGATGAACTCACCGACCACGGCCGCCGCCTCCAGCCCACCGCCCGGCAGGCCGTGGAGATGGCCTTCGCTCGGTTCGCTGCCGGCCCCGCCACGACCCGGGCGGCCCACCCGCCGCGATGACACCCCCCTACCTGGCGTATTCCACCGACCTCACCTCGCGAATCAGCGTCACCTTGATCTCCCCGGGATACTGCATCGTGTCCTCGATCTTCTTGGCAATGTCCCGCGCGATCTTCGCCGACGCCTTGTCGTCCACCTGCTTGGCATCCACGATCACCCGAACCTCCCGCCCGGCCTGGATCGCGTACGCCTGCCGAACGCCCTCGAACTGCATCGCCAGATCTTCCAGGTCCTGCAGCCGCTTGACGTATCGCTCCAGACTCTCGCGGCGGGCACCCGGGCGCGACGCGCTGATCGCATCCGCCGCCATCACGATCACCGTGTACGGCGTGGTCGCCGGCACGTCGCCGTGGTGGCCCTCTGTGGCGTTGAGCACCGCCTCCGACTCGTTGAAACGCCTCAGAAAATTCTTGCCGATCTGCGGGTGTCCCCCCTCCTGCTCGTGGTCCATCGCCTTGCCAATGTCGTGCAGCAGCCCGCACCGCCGCGCAATCGTCCCGTCCAGCCCCAGTTCCTCGGCGATGACCTGCGAAAGGTACGCCACCTCCAGCGAGTGCTTCAGCACGTTCTGCCCGTAACTGGTCCGATACGCCAGCCTTCCCAGCAACGGAATGTACGGCTTGGGGAGGTTGCCGAAGTTGGCCTCCTGAGCGGCCTCCCGCCCCAGCTTCAGCAGGTTCTCCTCCATCTCCTTCTGCGTCTGCGCCACCACCTCCTCGATCCGCGCCGGGTGGATCCGCCCGTCCTGCACCAGCTTCTCCAGCGACGCACGCGCAATCTCGCGGCGAACCGGGTCGAAGCAACTCACCACCACCACCCCCGGCGTGTCGTCGATGATCACGTCCACCCCCGTCGCCTTCTCGAACGCCCGGATGTTCCTCCCCTCCCGACCGATCACACGCCCCTTCATGTCATCGCTCGGGATCGCCACCGTGCTGACGGTGTGATCGCACGTCTGCTCCGCCGCGTAACGCTGGATCGCCTGCAAAATGATCTGCTGGCTCTTTTCCCTCGCCTCCTCGTTGGCCTGCTCCATGATCCGCTGCACCAGCGCACCCGCCTCCGACCGGCATTCCTCCTCGATCCGATGCAGCAGAAGCTCCTTGGCCGACTCCACACTCAGCCCGCTGATCTCCAGCAGCTTCTGCTTCTGCTGCTCCAGCGTCTCTTCCACCTGCTTTTCCCTGGCCGCCACCGCCCGCTCCCGCTGCGACAGCCGGCTCTCCAGCGATTCCAGGTTCCGCTCTTTGACCGTCAGCGTGTCCAGCTTCCGGTCCAGCGTGTCCTCCCGCTTGCTCAGCCGCAGTTCCTGCTCCTTGAACTGCTTGCGCATCGCGTCCGCTTCGCGATCCAGCTCGTGCTTAACGCGGATCTGCTCCTGCCGCGCCGCAACCTCGATCTCCTTGGCCCGCGCTTCGGCCTCCATCCTCGCCAGCTTCTGGATCTGCTCGCTCTCCCGACGGGCCTGCGAAAGCAGCTTCCGCCCCGTCAACGCCAGCAAACCCAGCGTGCCGCCCACACCGATCGCCAATCCCAGCAACACATACACAACTTCGGGCATGATGACCGTCCCACCATCCCATTGCGCGGCCCGCATCCTCGGGCCGACACGCCATGCGGACTCATGGTACGGGGATAGGCCTGGATCGACCGGCGGCGGCCAGCAAGAATCACTGTCCGGCGGGAGTCCCGCAACGGACGGCCGCGATTCCTGCTGCACCTGGTGGGGGAGCCCTGCTCGGCTGCGGCGCCAACGGTCCGAACAGCTGCCGGACCCTCGCCTCCGACATCGCCGCCCCCACCACGACCAGCGGCCGCGGCAGCAGCACGGGCCTCGCCGCGACCGCTACCGTCGCGACCAGACCCGCCACCAACAGGATCGCCCCGATCAGGAGCAATCCGTCGGCCAAGGCGAGCAGAACTCCTATGGTTCCCTCGGTCATACTCTAAACCCCGCCGGTCCGATAAAACCGCGCGGGACTCAGGTCAAAAGGCCTCGAACCTGGCTCGGCGGTCCGCCCCGCCGAGCCTCCCCGGCCGACGCTGGTTAAGACAACCCCAACGCCGGACTGGCAAAATGTTTATAGTATTTCACATCGGCATTTTCAAGCCGACGGATCGCCGCAGCGCTACGTTGTGGTGCAGGCTTCAGCCTGCGCCCCAGCCCACGCCGCGGTGCGACTCGACTGAGCTCGTCGAAGTCAGGCCGAAGCCCGCACCACGAAGCCCTCCACAAGAAATGGCCTCGCCCCTCAGGCGCCGACAACCGATTGCCCCGGCCGACCGAAAAGTTCCTCGAGCCGCACTGCGGGAAAGTCGTCCAGAACCACGCCGTCCGGCGCTTCCACGAGGCCGTGCTCCACCAGCGTCATCAGCGACGCACCCAAATCCCGGCAATCGGCCAGGCCCCATTCCCGCAACATCGCCAACGCCTCATCGGCCGAACCCGCATGGCCGGCGGCCTCCTTGGCCACTGCCCGGCACATCGCAATCGCACGCTCCCCGCCGTTTCCAGCATCCGCTCCACGCACTTCATCCATCGCCCGCGGCCACGCATCCAGCAGGAACCGCGCCGCCTCAACCGGGTAATCCAGGTTCCGCAGTGCCGTCTCCAGAACCCGGTGTACCTCCCGTTCCACCAGCGCCAGCTCGTCGGGACCGGCCAGGTCTATCGCTCTCAGCAGCGACGGCACCATCGCCCGCCCGCATTCCGGACAGCGGTGCGCCGCCGGCAATCCTCGCAGGTTGTACCGGCAATGCTGACATGGCACGTCGATGTCCAGTGGCCCGGCCGGGCCGCAGCCGACCTCATCCGCCGACTCCTGCCCGTCCTCTCGTGACGCGCCGCAACTCCAGCAATGGGTGAACTGAGCCTCGAGCATTTCGCCGCATCGCGGACACCGCCATCGGCCGCCCAGCCGCGCCGCCACCCGCCCGCCCTCGCTCTCCATCCGCCGGATCACCGCCGCGGCCGCCGCTTCATCCTCCTGTCGCACCCATACTTCCGGACTGGCGTTGGCAAAGGGAACCAGTCCGGCCGCCTGCTGCAGCGATGCGCCCATCACCGTCGCCTCAATCCCCTCGCGCGCCAGCAGCCCGCACACAAAGTGCGCCTGGTACTCATCGCCGGCAATGTAGGCTCGCACGAGGCCCATGATGTGTGCGGCATTGTACCGGCAATCCACAGCACACGCCCCACGCCACCTTCGGGGCAATTGCCTCAGGGCTGACAACTGGGACAATGCCCGCCGTGAACGGTGCTGCCCCATGAGCCGCGTTGGCGTCTGGATCATCGGCGACCAGGTCTGCCGTCAGGCGTCCTCGCTTGCCGGGGTGGACCGCCAGACGCCCATCGTCTTCGTTGAATCCCGCGACTTCTGCCTGCGCCGGCCTTACCACTGGCAGAAGCTCGTGCTGATTTTCTCGGCCATGCGGCACCATGCGCGCGAACTCCAGAACGCCGGCCGGCCGGTGCACTACTTCCACGGCGCGGCCGATTTCGCCTCGGCGCTTCGCCAGTTCGTCGCTGGCACGGGCATCGACACGCTGCGCGTCATGGAGCCCAACGACCCCGGACGCCTGGGCCCGCCGGGCGAGATGGAACGTCTGATCGGCTGCCGAGTCGAGGTCACGCCCAACAACCAGTTCCTCTGCGACGATCCCTGGTTCGATCAATGGGCGCAGCGGCGATCGACCCTGGTGATGGAGCATTTCTACCGCGAAATGCGGCGGATGCTCGACGTGCTGCTGGACCGCGACGGCCAGCCGCTGGGCGGACAGTGGAACCTCGACAAGCTCAACCGCCGCTCTTCCATCCCGGCCGACCTGCCCATCCCCGAGCCGTTTGCCGTCGCCCCCGACGCCATCACCTGCCAGGCCATCGACGATGTGCACGCGTGGTTCGGCGACCGCTGCTTTGGGGCCACCAGCCCGGCCCAGATGCGGCAGTTGTTCACCTGGCCTGTAACGCCCGCCGACGCCGATGCCGCCCTGGACGATTTCCTGCAGCGTCGCCTGGCGAACTTCGGCCCCTACGAGGATGCGATGACCGGCCGGTCGTGGTCGCTGTGGCACTCGCACCTTTCCGTGCCGATGAACTGCGGCCTGCTGCATCCTCGCGACATCGTCGAGCGGACGCTGGCCTACGCGTTGCCTCGCGTGAAGCGCGGCTCGTTGCCGCTCAATTCCGTCGAGGGCTTCATTCGCCAGGTCATCGGCTGGCGCGAGTACATGCGGCACGTGTATCGCCGCGAAGCCGCCCGCAACGACGCCGCGCCGTATGCTCAGCGTAACGCGCTGCACGCCGACCACCCCCTGCCGGATTTCTATTGGACCGGCCAGACCGACATGGCCTGCGTCCGCGATTGCCTGCGCCCGGTCATCGAGCGAGGCTACTGCCACCACATCCCGCGGCTGATGGTGCTGGCCAACTTCGCGCTGCTGCACGGCATCAGCCCGCAGCAGGTGAACGAGTGGTTCATCTACGCCTACGCCGACGGCTACGAGTGGATCACCACACCCAACGTCATCGGCATGGGCCTGTACGCCGACGGCGGGATCGTCGCGACCAAGCCGTACGCGGCCGGCGGCGCCTACATCAACCGCATGTCGGACTACTGCCGCACCTGCCGCTATCGGCCCGACCAGGCCACCGGCCCCGATGCCTGCCCGTTCACGCGGGCGTACTGGCCTTTCGTGCACCGCCACCAGCGCATGCTCGCAACCAACCCGCGTACGAGCCTCATGGTCCGCAGCCTGAGCCGCTTGTCCGCCTCCGAATTGACGGCCCGCCAACAGCAGTCCCGCGCCTGGCTGCAGAGCATTGAGACCTATCGCCCAAGCGGTTAGTTCGCCTGCGCCTGCTTGGACCGAATGCAGCCGTGGACTATCCTGCCACCACGGAAATGCACTCCATGGCCGACTTCGACCCCGACGCCGCAATCTCACGCGCCATCGAGCTCGTGCTCGCCGGCCATTTGCCCGATGCCCAGCGGCAGCTCGACGCCGTCCTCGATCGCGACGGGCAACACGCCGAGGCCCTGCACCTGTCCGGCCTGATCCGCATGAAATCCGGCGACCTGCCCGGCGCTATCTCGCTTCTCCGCCGCGCCGTGGCCACCGGCCAGGCCCTCGCCGCGCACTGGGCGAACCTCGGCGAGATGCTCCGCATGGCCGGGGACCTGCCCGGCGCCGAGGCCGCCTGCCGCAAATCCGCCCAGCTGGACCCGAACCACGCTCCCGCCCACAACAACCTCGGCTGTGTGCTTGATGCGCAGGGCCGACTTGAAGAGGCCAGTCTGTGCTTTCGGCAGGCCATCGCCCTGGACCCCGACCACCAGCAGGCGCACCTGAACCTGGCCAACGTGCTGCGCCGATTGGGCCGGCCCGAGCTGGCCCTCGAGCCCGCTCAGCGCGCGGTGGCGCTGGGGCCGGCGATCGCCAACGCCCACCGCATCCTCGCCCGCGTGCTGCACGACCTGGACCGCACCCCCGAGGCCGTCGCCGTGCTGCGGCACGCCTGCCACGCCATGCCCCACGAGGCCGTCCTGCACGGCGAACTGGCCCAGCGGCTGCTTGACATCGGCGACCACGAGGCCGCCGCCGAGGCGTACCAGCGGGCCGCCGCGCTGATGCCCAACTACTTCGCCGTACATCACGACCTGGCCACCTGCCTGCTGCGGCATGGGCGCGTCGAGGAAGCGCTGGCCGAGTACCGCATCGCGCTGCAACTGGCGCCCGACAACCCCCACTGCAACAGCTCGTATCTGGTGGCGATGCTCTGCTGGGCCGGTTTTGGCCGGCGCGAGATCGACGCCGCCTGCCGCGACTGGGGCCGGAAGGTCATCCGGAGCGTGCCGCCGCCGGCGCCTCATGCGAATCATCGCGACCCGGATCGCCCGCTGCGGATCGGCTATGTCTCCTGCGATTTCCGCGACCACCCCGTCGGCCGGCATTTCGCCCTGGTCATCGCCAACCACGACCGCGCGCAGTATCACGTAACCTGCTACTACAACGACCCGCGCCAGGACCAAGCCACACGGTTCATCCGCTCCCACGCCGCACGCTGGCGCGACATCACCACGCTGTCCGATGCGCAACTGGCCGACCAGGTCCGCGCCGACGGCATCGACATCCTCGTGGACCTGGCCCTGCACACCTTCGGCAATCGCCTGGGCGCCTTTGCCCTCAAGCCCGCCCCGGTGCAGGTCAGCCACATGGGCTATCCCGGCACCACCGGCCTGCCGACCATCGACTACCGCATCTCGGACCGCTGGCTGGATCCGCCCGGCGAAGAGCCCGCCAGCGTCGAGCAGGTCCTGCGCCTGCCCAACTCATTCTGGTGCTGGGGTCCGCCGGACAATGGCCCGCCCGTACGGCCGCGACCCTCCGATGCCGGCTCGCCTGTCACCTTCGGCTGCTTCTGCCATTCCGGCAAGCACACTCCACAGACGATGGACCTCTGGGCCCGCGTGCTGGCGGCCGTGCCCGAGGCGCGCATGCTCATCCTCGTCCACAACGCCGACGTCTCCAACCGATACCTGCTGGATGGGCTCACCGGCCGCGGCGTGGCCCGCCACCGCATCACGCTCATCGGCCGCCGCCCGCTGGCCGAGTACCTGGACGCCTACAACGCCATGGACATCTGCCTGGACACGTTCCCCTATACCGGCCACACCACCACCTGCGATGCGCTGTGGATGGGCGTGCCGGTAGTGTCGCTGGTGGGCCCCACACAGCCTGGCCGGGGGAGTTCGAGCATCCTCAGCACGCTCGGCCTGCCGGAGCTGCTGGCGGCCGGCGCTGAACAGTACGTGGCGACTGCGGCACGACTGGCCCGCGACCACGACGCCCGTCGCTCGTTGCGTGATTCCCTGCGCGACCGCATGGCCGCCTCGCCTCTCATGGACGCCGCCGGCTACACGCGCGATCTGGAATCGATCTACCGACGAATCTGGCGCCAATGGTGCCAGGCAAAGGGACACCCATGAACCTCCGCGAGATGAACCTGGCCGTCTTCCGCGGCGAGCCGCTGCCTCACGTGTTCTTCCAGCCGCGCTTCGAGCCCTGGTTCCACTGGCACCGCCAGTTTGGCAAGATGCCGCCTGCGTATCGCGACATGAGCCTGCCCCAACTCTACGACTACTGCCATGCGTCGATGCGGACGGTGGACTACTACACCGGCCAGCCCCACGCGATCCTTCGTGAGTACGACCCGCAGGTGAAGATTCGCCGCCGGGAAACCGCCGACCGCCTGGTGCAGGTATTCGAAACGCCCCACGGCGAGCTGGTCGAGGAGCACGAGCGCACGGTGGACCAGACCTGGCGCGAGGTGCGCTTTCCAGTGCGCGACCGCGATGATCTGCTGAAACTGCGATGGCTCTACCAGCACACGCGCTGGTCCTTCTCGGCCGCGAACTTCGAGGTCGGCAACGCCTTCATCGGCGACCGCGGCGAGGGCAGTTTCTGGGTTCCCAAGTCGCCCTACCAGGCCCTGGCCCAGCAGTGGATGAAACTGGAGGACCTGGTCTATGCCCTGGCCGACTGTCCGGACGTCGTCGAGGACACCATGCGGGCCATCGACGACTCCTATGACCCGCTCTATGCGCAGCTCACGGCCTACGGCAACCTGCACGTCCTGAACTTCGGCGAGAACCTCCACGAGCAGCTCTTTTCGCCGGCCTACTGGGACGAGTACCTGCTGCCTTTCTTCCACAAGCGATGCGGCCAGCTTCACGCCGCCGGCAAGTTCACGCACATCCACATCGACGGCTATTTCCGGCACATGCTGCCGCGCCTCAAGGACCTTCCCCACCACGGCATCGAGGCCCTGACTCCCGTGCCGCAGGGCGACATGACGCTGGAAGAGATCCGCCAGCATATCGGCGACAAGATCCTCCTGGACGGCATTCCCGCCGTGCTGTTCCTGCCCGACCTCTACACCCGCGAACAGCTCATGCAGTGCGTGGAACAGGTCGTGAGACTCTTCCATCCCCGGCTGGTCCTGGGCGTGTCCGACGAGGTACCCGAAGGCGCCCCCGAGGAAGCCATCGAGCGCGTTCGCCTCATCGGACAGTGGTGCCAGCGGCAGGTTTACGCAAATCATGTTTGACGGCGGGCGATGTGCCGTTCATACTCCGCGGCCGCTGTTTCGATTCCGAGTGCAACTATGCTGGATGCCTTCTCAAGACTCAATCCGGTCGTCCAGGCCCTGCTGGCGACACTCTTCACCTGGGGCGTCACCGCACTGGGCGCGGCGATCGTCTTCGCTTTCGGCTCGGTCCACCGAAAGGTTCTCGACGGCATGATGGGCTTCGCGGCCGGCGTGATGATCGCCGCCAGCTTCTGGTCGCTGCTGGCCCCGGCCATCGAGATGTCCGAGGCCCTGGGGTTCATCCCCTGGCTGCCGGCGGTCATCGGTTTCTTGGGCGGCGGGGCGTTCCTCTGGTGCCTGGACAAGCTCCTGCCCCATCTGCACATGGGCTTCCCGCGCGATGCCGCCGAGGGCATCTCCACCAGTTGGAAACGCAGCGTGCTGCTGGTGTCGGCCATCACCCTGCACAACATCCCCGAGGGGCTGGCCGTCGGCGTGGCGTTCGGCGCCATCGCCGCCGGACTCGAATCCTCCTCGCTGGGGGGAGCCATCGCCCTGGCCCTGGGCATCGGCATCCAGAACTTCCCCGAGGGAGCGGCCGTCTCCGTGCCCCTCCGCCGCGAGGGCTTCTCCCGCCTCAAGGCCTTCTACTATGGCCAGGCGTCGGGCGTGGTGGAGCCCATCGCCGGCGTCCTAGGGGCCGCCGCCGTCCTGCTCATGCGCCCCATCCTGCCCTTCGCCCTGGCCTTCGCCGCCGGCGCCATGATCTACGTGGTGGTGGAAGAGCTCATCCCCGAATCTCAGCTTCACCCCGAGAACACCGACCTGGCCACCCTGGGCGCCATGGGCGGCTTCGCGGTGATGATGACGCTGGATGTGGCCCTTGGCTGAGCAGCCCCCCCGACCCCCGGCGCGTATAATGCATCTGGGTATGAACTGGCGCATCGCGGTTTTCCTCGTCGTGGTGCTGGCCCCTTTCGCCTGGGCGCTGTGGCAGTTCGCCTCCTACCGCCCCATCATCGATCGCGGCGACTACAAGGAGGTGGACCTCAAGGCCATGAGCAACTTCGAGATGGACCAGGTCTTCGCCACCGATGCGGATATCCCCAAGCAGTTCCGCGACCTGGACGGCCAGCGCGTCCTGATGATCGGCGAGATGTGGGCGCCTTACAGCGTGGACGGGCGCCTGGGCGGCTTTGACCTGTGCTACTCGATCGCCAAGTGCTGCTTCAGCGGCCCCCCCAAGATCCAGCACTTCGTCAAGGCCTCCGTACCCAAAGGCCGCCAGGCCCACTACTACGAGGGCCCCGTCAAGGTCCTGGGCACGTTGCGCGTGGGCATCGAGCACCAGGATGGCCGCATCGCCAGCATCTATCGCGTCGAGGTCGAGAGCGTCGCGCCGGCGGGATAAGTCCGGCTTCCTTCAGCAAACCGATCTCTCTGGCCTCAAGGTTGCCCCCGCACATCCAGACACTTCATCTGCCGCCGGTCGCGCACCAGCAGCTTCCCATCCGACATCGCTGGCGGCGCCCACGCCTGGCCCTCGCGGGCATCCAGCACCTTGGCCCGTGCCAGTTGCCGATACCCATCGGGCCTGGCCTCGGCCAGCGTCAGCTCGCCCGTCTTGCCGTCCATCACGAACACCAGCCCGTCGGCCACCAGCAGCCCGCCCGAGTCAAACGTCTGTTCCGGGCCGGTCTTCCATTTGAGCCTTCCCTCCAGGTCCAGGCACGTCAGCCCGTTGTGCGTCTTGGCGTGGAAGCCGTCGAAGCTCTGCACGTACAGGTGGCCGTCGTACAGGATCGGCGCGTGGATGTGCGGCGAGGCGTTGTCGTTGTCCTTCACCACGAACTGCGTCTTCCATCCCTCGTCCCCGTGGCTCACCTTCAGGATGAAACAGCCGATGCGATAGCCCCCGCCGAAAAACAGCCGGTCGTCGCCGACCGGCACCGCCTGGGGAATCGGCACGTTGTAGCGCTTCCACGTCTGCGTCTTCCACAACAGCGTGCCATCCGCCGCGTCGATGCCGCTGATGACCGCCGGCGGATCCTTGCCCAGGTGCAGGTTGCCCATCGCGATGATCTGCTCTCGCCCGCACAGCTTCACCAGCGCCGGCGTCGCGTAGCTGAACATCCCCAGCCCCACCGGCGGGCTGGTCCATCGCTTCTGGCCGGTCGCTTTGTCGTAGGCCACCAGCCCCACCTCGTCGGTCTGCGGAGCGAAGATCACCGTGTCGCGGCACAGCAGCGGATGGTGCGCAAAGCCCCATTGCGGCGGCCGGTTGCGCAGCCACGGCCGGGATGTCGGGCCGGTGAGCTTGAACTCGCTCACCAGATGATGCGACCAGGCGGGCTTGTGCGTGGCCCGGTCGATGCAATGCACGTGGCCAAACGGCCCGACGGTGTACACGTATTTCTCATCGACCGTCGGCACCGACCGCGAGCCGTTATACGACATCGCCCCGCGCGCCTCGTAGCCGTATTGCCACAGTTCCTTGCCCGTGGCCAGGTCCAGGCATCGCAGCACATCGCGCGCATCGTCCACGCGATCCAGAACATACACCTGCCCATCGCGCACGGCCGCCCCGCCGAATCCCTCGCCCAGCTCCACCGTCCACAAGACCTTCGGCCCGCCCTCCGGCCACGCCCGCGCCAGCCCCTTCTCCGGCGAAACGCCGCTGCTGTCGGGCCCGCGAAACTGCGGCCAGTCGGCCGCGTGGACGACGGCGGCACACAAAAGGACCCATGGGACAAGCCTGTACATCGACACTCCGGTCAAGTCTCTTACACCGCCCGCTCGGGTTCGTTATCGCTCATCTTCCCCACCGACCCACCAGCGCATAGTCTGTGGCACATGGACAACGTCTATTCCTGGCCCTTCCCTCTTCCTCGCACCCACACCGGCATGCTCCTGGGCAACGCCACGCTCGGAGCGATGATCTGGGGCGGCGGAAACGTGCTGAATATCACCCTCGGCCGGGCCGACGCCTGGGACCATCGCGGCGGCCTGCCCTGGACCGACCGGATGACCTACGCCAACATCCGCCGCCTGCTGGAGGCCAACGACGAGGCCGGCCTCAAGGCCATTTTCCACCCGCCGCCCGCGCAGGCCGGAGTGCCCCGCCGGCCCAGCATCATCCCCATCGGCCGGCTCGAACTGGTCTTTGATGACGGCATCACCCTCGATCACGGCGACCTGGACCTGTCGATCGGTCGCATCACGGTGCATCTCAGATCTGAAATCTCAAATCTGAAATCTCCGATCACCCTGGACCTTTCCATGCACGAGCCGGTCCTCCGCATCGCCTGCGACGGCATCACGCCGCGCGAAATCCGCCGCGTGACCAGCTGGAACTACGTTGGCGATTACCTCAGGAGCATCAGCTTCGCCGAACCGCAGATGATCGACTCGCCGCAGATCGCCGGCTGGGTGCAGCATCTGCCGGCCGACCCGGCCGTGTGCGTGGCCTACCGCCGCCGCGACAGCGACATCTGGGTCACTGTGACGCGCGGCGAAGGCAGCGGGGCATCGCAGTTGCTCGACAAGTCGATCAAGGCCGGCGCCGATGCGCTGCTCAAGAGCAACCGCGCCTGGTGGGGCGCCTTCTGGCAGCGCACGCCCAGGATCGACCTGCCCAACGAGCGCCTGTCGTTTCTCTACAACTACGGCATGTACAAGTTCGCCGGCCTCACCAGCCCCGACGGCGTGCCGGCCGGCCTGCAGGGCCCGTGGATCGAGGAATACCAGATGCCCCCCTGGTCGGCCGACTACCACTTCAACATCAACGTGCAGATGTGCTACTGGCCGGCCTACGGCGGCAACCACCTGTCGCACCTGCCCAACCTGTTCGAGATGATCTGGGGCTGGCGCGACCTGCTGGCCCGCCACGCCAAACTCTGCGTCGGCATCGACGACGGCCTGATGCTTCCGCACGCCGTGGACGACCGCTGCAACATCATGGGCGGATTCTGGAGCGGCACCATCGACCACGGCTGCACGGCCTGGGTCGCCAAGATGATGTACGACTACTGGCTCCACGGCGGCGACGAGCAGTTCCTCCGCACCCGCGCCTGGCCGTTCATGGTCGGCGCCATGCGCGTCTATGAGCAGATGCTGGAGCGCGACGGGGACCACTATGTGCTCCCGGTCAGCGTCTCGCCCGAGTACCGCGGGTCGGCCATGAACGCCTGGGGCCGCAACGCCAGTTTCCAGCTTGCCTGCATCCACTGGCTGATCGAGGCATTGCAGAACGCCGCGAAGGTGCTGGGCGAAATACCCCGGCCGATCTGGCGTGAAATCCAGCAGCGCCTGCCGCGGGCGTGCATCCTGACCGATAAGGACTGGCAACCGTTCGTCTGGACCGAGCTCAACGCCGACCAGCGACCGCCCGAAAAGGCCCGCTTTGGCCTGTGGGATGGCACGCCGTTGGAGGAGAGCCACCGCCATCACAGCTACATGGCCGGCATCCATCCGTTCGACGTGATCGATGTGGATGACCCGGCCTGGCGGCCGGTGGTCGAGAACACCTACGCCAACTGGATCCACCGCGGCATGGGCCTGTGGAGCGGCTGGTGCATGCCGTGGGCGGCCATGCTGCACAACCGCGTCGGCAACGCCGACGCCGCCCAACTGATCATGGAGATCTGGCAGCGCGTCTTCACCAACGAGGGCCACGGCACCCTGCACGACTGCCGCTTCCCCGGCTTTTCGCTGATCGGCTGCGGGCCCACCCGCGGCAAGCAGTGGCGGCCGGAGATCATGCAGATGGACGCGGGCATGGGAGCGGTCGCGGCGATTCTGGACATGCTGGCGCACACCCGCCGCGGCGTGCTGCACCTCTTCGCCGGCGCCCCCGACCCCTGGCGCAACGTCGCCTTCGAGGGCATCCGCACCGAAGGCGCCTTTCTGGTCAGCGCCCGCCGCACCGATGGAAAAGTGACGGACCTGCGCATCACCAGCCAGCGCGGCGGCCCGCTGCGCCTCAAAAGCCCGTGGAAAGACGAGGTATTGGTGCTCGAGACCAAGCCCGGTCAAACCCTGACCATCCGGCCGTGAGAGCTGTGCTCATCCTCGGCAGCACGGGCATCCTGCCCGTGGTCTGCCTTCCGCCGCAGACATCGGCCTCAGTCTCACGTTCACACCCCCCCCGACCTCCGCGGCCGCCGGCCGATGCCTCCGGTCCATCCGCTTACCGCCTCGGAAACAGAAAAGTCATCTGAAACCGCGCGCCCCACTCGGGCCCGCCGTCGGGCGACTGGGCGTACCACCGTGGCCCGATGGACAACTGCACGGGCAACCGGCCCAGCCGCACGGATCTTCCGCCGTGTGGCCCGACCCTCGACTGTGATGATTGGGGGGCCCGAGGTAACTGTGCCGGTTCCTGATGCGCTCAGCCCTTTGGCTGTTGCCTTGACAATCAGGTCCGCACCAATGGCGGTCTCCCAGTTGGCCACTACGATGACGGTTGCCTCACCGTTGTCATCCGTCGTGCGATCTGCGGCGCCACGGCCACCAGGGGCACCATACCCCGTGATCCTGAAGGTGTTCTGGTTGTTGGGACCCAAGCTTGCGTCAATCACGGCTCTAGGAACGGGGATGCCATTGCCGTCGGTCACTCTCACCGTGATCGAACGGGTCGCCCCAACTGCAATGACATGCCCAAAGACTGTGACGTTGAGCGGCTGTGCCGGCTGAACCTGGAGCAGCACTGCTCCCGTCCCACTCCCAAACACGTCGCCTCCCACCCCGCCGAAGTCGGCTAACGTCACGCCATCCAGAAGCCTGTACGTGAAGAAATCGGGCCCGATGTAATCCTCGTGGGGAGTGTAGGCAAAGCCGCCGTTGCCGTCCGGCGTCAGGTCGCCGTGCTGCGGTGCACCGACGATCTCGATGGTCAGGGCATCCCCATCTGGATCGGCGGCGCTGCCGATGATGCTCGATGCAGAAACGCCCGTCGCCTCCAGCCAGGGAACAGTCAACACGACATCCTCAGGCATCGGCAAGCCATTGGTCACGTGGACTGCCACGTTGACCGGCGCGCTGGTGTGCGTCCCGTCGCTCACGGTGTATGTGAACGAGTCCCACCCCATGAAGTCGCCCTCGGCCGTGTAGCGCAGCGAGCCGTCGGGGTTCTGCGTCACCTCGCCGTGCGCTCCATCTGTGGCCAGTGCGACCGTGTACGTCGCATAGTCCGGCGACACAGGCCCGGCGTACTCCACCAGCCCCGTCTGCCCGCGCAGGGGCAGGTCAATGTATTGCCCATGCGCCACGTCAAACCGCAGAGCCGGCCCGTGCGGATACCCCCACGGCGACACCCATACCGCGCTGACCGGCTCGTTCCAGGCCGGAACGATGACGTTCAGCGTGACCGTGGCCGGCGCCAGCTGCCGCCCGCCGGAAGTGGCCGTGTACGTGAAGTAGTCGGCCCCGACATAGTCCTCGGCCGGTTCATACGTGCCATTGCCGTTGTCGTCGGGGTCGTAGAGGAAGTTGCCGTATTCGTCGAAGCTGAAGTCGCCATGAGCCGGGCCGGTGATCAGCTCGATGCTCCCGGCGTCGATGCCGTAATCGTTGTCGGCGACGCTGCCCTCGAGCACCTCGGTGGTCCAAACCACCCACCCATCATTCTGAAGCAGGGGTGGCGGACCGATGCCCACGGCAATCGTCACAGCGGCGATGTTGCTGTTGGTTGGGCACATCGTTGCTCCACATCAGGCCGGGGAGCATCGCGGCGCTGTTGTGCTTCACCTGACCGGTGCGCCACTCCTATATCCCCCCGCTATCCGGCCCGGGATCCGGCTTGAGGATGGGGTTGTTCCGTTCGATCAGGATCCCGTTCTGTGTGAGGTGATGTTCCACGGATCGTCGATCTTCAACGGACCTGGTCAAGATGAGCACCAGGTCGTCACTGTCGAACCATAGAATCACGCGGGCGCTGGTGGGCACGACAAACCACTCATCGTGTTGGTGTCCGCTCACAGTCGCATTGAGCATTGCCAGGACCTTAAGCGTTTCGCGCTCACGCGGGCCCTCGAAGAGCAGGGCTCCGACAGGCCCTACGACCCCGAGCGCCTCGAAGATGGCGTAGATGCCCGACTTAAAGGTGGGATCCGGATACCGCAGTCTTGGAAGCACGTCCTGTCCGCGCCGCCAGAGCCACAGGTCATCATCGCCCGGCACGAGAGCCATAAGGGAATGCATCAAACCCCACCACATCGTCTGCGCGTCTGGCAGCGACACGGCAACGCTGCAGTACGTAGGCTGATAGATCAGCGTCTCAGGCGGGCCATACCTGCGGTCCAGTGCAATGCCTCGGGCACTCGCCCAATCGAGAAACTCGTGCGGGGGTTTGCGTTGCATGGTCTTGCTGGCCAGGGCCTTCCGTTAGGGCATGCCCGCCAGGTGCCGTAGGGCAGCCGGCGGGATCAGGACGTCGATGACAATGATTACCAGGCCCGCGCCGGCAACAACAGCGACAGCAGCAGCGGTTGTCATCACCGCGTTGGAGGGGTCCGATTGCTGAATCAGCAGGGCACGCTTGAATACCTCTTCGTTCCCCATCTCGTGTCCGTCGTCAGGGCTGACCCTTACCTTCCTGCCGGCCGGGTCGCGAACATCCCAGTGTGGCTCATGTTTCGTGTCTTCACCATGCCAGTGCCATTGGTCTCGTCCGCCTGTCTCTGGATTTGTTCCCTCCCAGTCGACGCCGCCAGGGTACCCCGTGTTAGGGATGCGTTGGGCATCGGTGGGGAAGTTTGGCGGAAAGTCCAGCGGACCGGGGAGGGTCCCTGCGAGCATGCGTTCCCGCTCGCGACGCACGGTATCCAGTTCCTCACGCCTCTCGATGAGCAGTTGCTCAAGTCGCTCAACGTCGCCAGTACCCGTACGCTGGAGCTCGATGATCTGGTTCTGTAGTCTCTCGATCTCGATCTGGACGAGCACTGGATCTGGGTAAGTAGGCTCGTTCTCATCGCCGGATGAGGCTGGCGCACTGACCGACGCGCTTCCCGTAGTGCATTGCGCCGGCACAACAACGCTACCGTCGAACCCGAAGTCGGTGCCCCCGGTAGTGGTGCCCGGCATCCTTAGGTACAGCTCCGTTGGGACCTTCATTGGGTGGCTGAGAGTCACAGCGAAGCTGTTGGGGAACAAACCTTCAGCCGTCATAGTCGTCGTGACGTTTCCCTCAGCATCTGGCAGATCAAGGGTGAAGTCCGGCGTGAGGTGCACGACGCCACGTCCGCCGCCCAGCACTTCACTCTCTTGGTCGCCGAAGTTGGCCGATGTGACGCCATCCGTCAGGACGTAGGTGAAGAAGGTGGGCCAGGCAAACTCGGCCGTGGGGGTAAACGTGAACGTGCCATCCTGGTTGTCGGTCAGTGTTCCTCCGTACGGCTGATCGACGATCTGTACTGTCAGGGCGTCGCCGTCCGGATCGGTAGCCCCGTTGATGATGGTGGATGCCGGAATGTCGGTGGCCTCCAGCCAGGGAACAGTCAACTCGGCGTCTTCGGCCATCGGCAGCCCATTGGTCACATGCACCCCCACGTTGACCGGCGCGCTGGTGTGCGTCCCGTCGCTGACCGTGTAGGTGAACGAATCCCACCCCATGAAGTCGCCATCGGCCGTGTAGCGCAGCGAGCCGTCGAGGTTCTGCGTCACCTCGCCGTGCGCTCCATCTGTGGCCAGTGCCACCGTGTAGGTGGCGTAGTCCGGCGACACAGGCCCGGCGTATTCCACCAGCCCCGTCTGCCCGCGCAGGGGCTCGCAGACGATATGGGCAAAGGCTCGTGGCATCAAGTCAGCCTATTGTATCGCGCCGGGCAGTGGCGGTGGAGCGGCGTCTGGACCAGGCGGCATGGCGATGCGACGATGCGGGGACTGCTGACGCCCTGGCCGGTGGACGAGCCGGCCGACTGGGCCCGGTGGGTGGATGCGCCGCAGACGTCGGCCGAGGTCGCGGCGCTGCGCGAGCACATCCGCCGCGGGCGGCCGTACGGAGACAGGACATGGACGACCGCAACGGCGGCGAAACTGCACCTGGAATCGACGCTCCACCCCCGCGGCCGGCCGCGAGGGGAGCAGAGAACGTGAAAAGAGCTACGTCCCCTTTAAACTTGCGTCGTCGTCCTGGAGCCAGCCGGCGGCGAGACCACAGTGCCGCATTCGGGGCAACGGTCGGGCGTGGCGCGGAAATCGTAGCCGCAGACGGGGCACAGCCCTCGTCGGCGTCGCCGCATGACCGTGAGCCATGGGCGGCATACGATGCCAGTCAACCCAAGCAGAAGTACGCTCACAAACCAATGCGGTAGGAGGAGTTCGGTCGACACTTCGTCGCCCACCCCCATGGCCACAACGCTTGACTGTTGACACCTGACGTCGAACCCGAGGAATCCCGCCGGTGCTCTGCGGGCTCCCGGCGGCAACGCCCGCGAGTAGTGGGAGAAGCGCCATGCATCATGGTTCGGCAGCGTGGAGCAACGCAACAGGGGGCCTTCTTCGGACAGATCGATCGTGTACTTACGAAACCAGGATACAAAGAGCCTCATGTGCCCCGACGTCGAGGACAGACCATACGCTCGCCCGCGAGCGATGCTGATTGCGTCGTAGTACCAGTAGCTACGGCACCAAGAGGCACCATGAGCGATGGCCAACAACACGAGTAGAACGATAACGGGTCTGCGCATGTGCTCGACCAGAAAGGCTTCCGGTTCCCGCAGTTACAGCGGCGGCTTTGGGTGCATGAGGAAGGGGTCCGCCGGATCTCGGAAGTGATAGTATGACATCTTCATCACCCCCGAGATCTCGCGCAACTCTCTCCACGGCAAGTTCCTATAGATGTCCACCAGCTTGGCATAAGCGGCCGCATAACTCCCCGCCGGAAGTTTCTGCTGTTGCTCCAGAGCCCGGATATTGGCCAAAGACCCCGGCACCTGGGGGTTGCCGCTAACGGCAGTGCTGTAGGTTTTCCAGAATGTGGCCAGGAACTCACCCATGGCGCTCCACGAAACATTGCCTGCCGCTGCCCGCGATAGGTCCTCCGCCATCCGCTCGACTTGGTTCCATACTTGGCGCACGGATTCCCGCGCGTTTCTCACCGCCGGGTCGGCGCTGCCATGGTAGGCGGCAAACAACTTCGCTTCAACCGTGTTCCCAACGATATAACCACTCACGCACTTTACTTGATTCCTCTCGTGTTCCAGAAACCACTCGAACTCGGGTGTGTCATACTGAAACATGCCAGCGACCCCTGCACCGCCGACGGCGGTTCCAACCACCTTGGCTTGGGGGTACTTCCCATCCTGCAGCGGTCCCTGGAAAACAAGCGTGACTGCACCGACTTTCGGATCGGGCCAGGGGTCCACACCGACGATCAAGCGATTCGCGTCCAGAAGCGCTACATTGTCGGGTCCGCCCACCCACGTTCTTACCAAATTCTCAAGCTCCGGTATGTCACCAGCATTGCTCCAGACGGGCGCGCCAGGTATCGCAGCCTCGTACTTGGGTTTGAGCCACGCATTGGTGGCAGCCCGGTCGGCTGGGACATTCAGGGGCAGATCGTGCAGCAGCTTCTTCGCGGGTAACGCAACGCGGATGGTCCAGAGCAGAGATGTGGTTTTCCCGCGCGACGTGACCTCTGCCTTGATGTCGTAGGATGCTCGGCGGTTGGCTGCGATTGCTGCGAGGTTGACGTTGTTTGCGGCGCTGGGGTCTGGCGAATAGGTCACAGATCTCTCTCCAGCGGTGTTGGCCTCGAATGGGTCATCGGGATCGCCGGCGCTGCCATCGCCATCGAAATCCCATCGAACAGTGTCGCCGGGGCCTACGCCAACAGCGAAGTGGATCGGAACTCCCGAGTCGAAAATCACGCGTTGAATCGGTTTCACACGCCCTTCCGGAAAGAACGGGTCGAGCTGTTTGATGGTCAAGTGGACTGCGGCCTGCTTACGCGCCTGTTCGTCCTGAGGTGTCTGCAGCGTTGTCGCGGCACCGGCGTTGTGTACGACGTTGACGCCAAGCACGCTTAGAATCTCGGTACGTTCGCTGGCGGAGAACGTGTCAAAGGCATCCGTCGAGTGATAGACGACGGCGTAAAGCGAGGATTCAGCCGCCCCGCCGTTAGCGACCAACGCATCGTCGAAATAGTCACAGGGATTTGAGTCGGATCGAACCCGCAATTGCTCAACCAAGGCGGGCGGTAGCCCGTCAATGCGTGCCTTGAACAGCGCGCTATCGGGAATGGGCCTGGCGCCACTGATTCCCGATACGAGGTCGGCGATCGCCCCCTTGCCGATGGATTCAACGAGCCCTATGTCATTCGCGTTCGGACCGGCGAACGTCCAGTCGGCGATCAGCATGTGCACCTCATCCCGCCAGAGCTCGGAGCTGCTGCCGTCCCGGTAGATCAGCGACAACGTCAGGTCCGAGTCCTTGTGCAGGCCCTCGACCCAGACGTCCACATCGCCGCTGGTCAGGCCGGCCAAGTAGCCGCTGGGGCTGGACAGGTCCAGCGTCAGGCTCGTCAGCTCGGTGCCGTCCGAGGCAAACAGGCGCACGGCTGTCGGGTCGGAGACGGCCAGCTCGATTGAGCCGCTGGTGGCGTATGAGCCGATGGACTTGAGCACGATCCGCGCCAGGTCGTCATCCACGGGATCGACCGTGCCCACGGGAATCGTGGCAGCGGTGTCGTCAAAGTCCAGCTCCCCGTCGGCCGCCTCCTCGAAATCGTTGTTGCTGAGGATCAGGTACTGCGTAGGATCGCCCGCGTCCTCGATGGTCTCCGACACGACGTCGCCGAACCGGCCGCCGCTGCGGTGAGCTTGCAGGTCAACCGGGGCGAGGACCGAGGTGATGGTGATACTGCCCCACGACGGATACTGGTCGTCGTTCTGGTAGGGCGTATCCGTGTCCAGCACGACGTTGAGGTAGTTGTCCCCGCTGGGATTACCGGCGATCGTGATGGTGCGCGTGCCGGAATCCGTGACGATCTCCTCATCGCCCCAGCGAGCGGTTTCATCGGGCCACACGAACGGCAGCAGCACTGGATCCACCCATGGCAGATTCCAATACGGCTGGGCCGCAACGCCCACCGAGAACGAATCCCAGTAGCCGGTTCCGTCCCCGTCGTAGGCGCAATATGAATCCCACGTGCTCAGGTCGTAGTCAAAGGTGATGGTGTACTGAGCGGCCGGTGGCAGCAGCAGTGCCGCGCCGTGCACAGCCGAGGGCTGCTCATCAAGTTCGAGGCGGTCCGCCACGCCCATGAGGATCGTGTTACCTTCCACTGCCACTTCCGCGCCTGTCACCGAGCTGGTGATCCAGCGCGTCACAGTCGCAGGCGCATCGCTCGAATAGGCGGAGTTCCCGGCGGCGTTGAACGCCCGCACCCGAAACGTGTAAATGCCGTCTGCCAGTCCGGTTGCCTCGTAGGTGGTCACGTCTGCCCCGACCCAGCCGATCTCGGCGAAACTCCCGCCATCCCTGGAGCGTTCGATCTTGAACCCAGCTTCGTCGTTCGACTGGTCGCCCCAAGTGAGCGTTGCCTGACCGATTCCGCCAGTTGCCGTCAGGCCCGAGGGCGCAGCCGGAGGGGTCACGTAGGTTGTCACGTCGATGGAGTCGGCCTGATAGGTCCCATCCTCATCCGTCGCCCATGCCGTGATCGAGTATTGGCGGTTCACGCCCGTGTAAGTGTGCGATGCCGGACTGCTCGTCTCACGCGTGAAGCCCGTGCCATCGCCCCAGTCGATATCCCAGTATTGGATCGTATCCGGGCCGGGGTCGGCCGACGCCGACAGCGTGAGACTGTACGGCGCGCCGGCCAGCGCAGTGGAGGGACCGCTGATCGAAAGAGTTGGGGCAACGTTGTCCACGGTCACGATCGAATAATAGGCTGGGCTGTATCCCCCGCCGGCGTCGCGGATGCGCCCCAGAACGGCGTAGATGCCGTCGTCGGCGAGGGTGTGGGAGGCCGACGGGCTGCTTGAGCCGGTGACGTCCCACCCGTTGTCCGGGTCGCCGTCGAAGTCGAAGTCGTAGGTGAAGGTGCCCGCCGCCGGCTCGACGTTGCTGAAGCCGACGGTAAGGGGGCTGCCCTCATCCGCCGGCCCGTCGTAGTCCAGCGTCCCGCTGGGCAGGGGATGGGTCGTGGCGGAGGCGGGTGTGGAGTACTCGCTGCGCGCCGTGCCGCGGTCGGAGTTGACGACGAACTGGTAGCTGGTGCCGGGCAGAAGGTCGCCGATGATGAGGCTGCTGGTCTCCTGGTCATAGGCCCCGGCCCACAGGTATCCCGAGCCGCCCGTGGCGTACCAGACCTCGAAGCCCTCGACGGCCGGGCTGCCGGAGGGCAGCTCCCACGAGACCTGCACCTGGGTGCTGGAAATGGCCGTGGCCGTGACCGTGGGCGTCGGCAAACGGGCGTCGGTATTGTAGTTCTGCGAGAGAATCAGCAGGTCGCCGGAGTTGACCGTGCCTTCGCCGGTGAAATCGCCTTGGGCCCAGGTCCTGTTGCTCTGGTTCCAGTTCTGGTTCAGCCTCACCAGGTCGTTGAAGTCGACCCGGCCGTCGCCCGTGGCGTCGCCCGGGTGAAGGGTCCGGGCGTCGATCTGCGTGGCCGTGGACGAGAACGTGATCGTATCGCCCGACCGCGTGTAGGCCAGCAGGACAAAGCTGTAGCCCGTGTCGGGGGTCAGGCGCAGCTGGGGATCGCCGAACTGATAGAGAAGCCCCGTCTGCGGGTCGCCGTCCATGTCTTCGAAAAGGCCGTCGGCAAGCGCTTCATAGCTCGATACCTCGGGGTTCTCGGGGACGTCCAACTGCCTCACCAGCACGTAGCCGCCCTCGAAGCCGGTGGGCTCGGCCCACTGCACCTTGACGCTCCATCCATCCGACGCGATGGTACCCACGGCCCCAGCCTGCCCAAAGGAGTTGCTGTCAACCTCCACCGTGACGGCTTGGCCGAAGATGGTCGCCCAGTCCATGCTGCTGATCAGCCCGGACGGCGTGGGGATCAGAATCGAGCCGGCCATCCGGCGCGGTTCGAAGGGATGCAGACGGAACGGATGTTCAGGCGGGATCAGCCCTCTACGAAGCGCCCCCCTTTGCTGGCGCATAGCCCTGCAAAGCCGCGACAAAAACGCGGCCATTCGATGCCTCCTTCCAATGCCAAAGACACCATCACCCCCGACGGCAGGCACCGACGCCTGCGCGCCGGACAGAGCGTTGGTATGCAAAAAACGGCGGCACTTGTCAAGGAAATTGTTCTGGAATTTCCCCCCGACTTGAGCAAGGCGCGCAGGCCTACGATGCAAAGCACCCAACGCGCAGCGCCCAAACGGGTCGGCGATCGATCGCCGGCAGGGGCTGTCCGCCGGGCGCGCGCACGCCGCCCCGCTTCATGCCTTCATGTTCTCATGTCCTCAGATCTCCGCCCCTACCGCTGCCCCCGCAGCGTCTGCGACGGCGTCTCCCCGAACATCGCGCGGTATTCCCCGGCGAAGCGGCCCAGCTCCCACACGCCCAGGCTCATCGCGATCTTCGTCACGTTGGTCCTGGACGGGTCGGCCCGCATCAGCTCGCGGCGGATCTGGTTCAGCCGCCGCACCTTCAGGTACCGCATCGGGCTCATCCCATAGAACTCCTGGAAGATGTCCCGCAGCGATCGCTCGCTGGCGCCGGCCGCCTCGCACAGCTCGATCAGGTACACCGGCTGATCCAGGTGCTGCCGAAGATACTCCTCGCACCGCGCAATGACCCGTGCATGCGACAGCTGCGTCCGCGCGACAGTTCCGCCGCCGTCCGATGCCATCGCCTGGGCAAAGGCCGTCAGCAACCGCTGGTGCACGTCGGCCCGAACCTGTTCGCTGGCAAGCACCTGCGGCTGTTTCGTGGCAAGCGTCAGCGCCTCGGCAACCGTCTCGCGCAGCGCCTTGATCACTTTCCGCTCGGGACAGATCAGCCGGCTTTCGCCCGCCGGCGGCGTCCAATGCGCACCGGCCAGCGCGCTCATCGCCCGGTGCAGTTCGGCCGGCGGCAGCGCGAAGGTCACCCACATCGTCGGCCCACGACAGGCCGCATACGCCTCGGCGCCCGGGCCGTAATACACCAGCCGCGACCCATCCAGTTCATGGCCGTTCGCGGAGACGCCCGGCACCCCAAACACCGTCAGCACAAATCCGCAGCTTGCCCGCGACACGCTCCCCCGCGTCAGAGTGGCCAGCCGGTCCTGCATCGCCTGCAGGTGCGAGGTCCCCAGCGGGACGCTCAGGAAGTTGGCCCAGTATTGCCCCCGGCCGCTCTGGCAGATCTCCACATCCGCGCCCTTGACGGCGGCGGCGGCCTCGTCCACGTCGGTGTAGGTCACCGAAGTCACCGGGAACTCGGCGGTATTGGCGCCTTGATTCATGGGCTTCCCCAAGCGGGCGTGCGGCCAGCAACTTCCCCTATCTGCTGTGGATATTAGCCCGGCCCGGCAAAAAAATCCAAAAAATCGCCGACGGCCGCTTCAAACCCTTGCGTTTCTACGGCTGCTGCCCGGCCGGGGCTCCCTCCTTCAGCAGCCACGCCGACACGTGCCGGTCCCCCACCACCAGCAATCGTCCGCCGGCCATGAGAACGTTGCCTGCCTGTTGCGGCAGCGAAGCGGATTGCAGCGGCCTGCCGGTGCGCACCTCCATCATCATAAACCCTTTTGCGGTGGGCACATACATTACACCTCCCGCAACCCACGGCCTGCCCCGCATCGGCGGCACCTCCGCCTGCCAGAGGGTTTGGACCCGCCCCTCATATCGCACCGCCCGCAGCCGGCCGCCCTCGGCCAGCAACAGCACGCCCTCGCCTGCGCCCAGGAGCATCGCGGGGCCGGCGGCTTGGTCGCGGCCGAGGCGAAGAATCTCGGCTCCCGTCTCCGCGTCGTGCGCCAGAACGTACTGGCTGTCCAGCGGCACGCTGAAAACCCCACCGTCCGCCACCACCGTTGGGTTGTGATTCTGCGGCAGCCGCCACGGGCTGGGGTGCCGCTGCGCCACGTGCATCTGATGCGGATACGCCGCGACCCACGCCAACCGTCCGCTGTGCGCATCCACCGCCGACACCACTCCCAAGTTCGTGGCCACATAGATCCGTCCCCCATCCAGCGCCGGATCAGACACGTAGGCTTCTTCATCCTCCGGCACGATCAAGCGTGTTCCTTGCAGGATCGCCCCACCCAGCACCCGCGTCCATAGCACCCGTCCGTCGCGCAGATTGATGCACACCAGCCGGCACTCCTGCCCGGCCGCGCCGTTGGGCCCGCGCATCAGCAGGTAGCCCCGGCCGCCGTCGATGATCGGCCGCCCGCTGTAATACAGCTCCTGCGGCATGTGCTCGGGAACCATCTGCCGTGGCGTGCTCGTCCACCGCACCGCGCCGCTGGCCACGTCGATGCAGTGGAGCGTCTGGCGAGGCTGGATCGCCGCGCGACCCTGGTCCGTCGGCAGACTCATGCCGCTGCCCGTTACCGCCAGCGCCACTCCCTCGCCCATGGCCAGGCAGTGGTGCGGGCCGATGGCGCCGGCATACTGAAGCCTCTGCAGCCAGCGGAGAGATTCAGGCACAGGCCCCCGCAGAATGCCATCGGGAGGATGCCAGGCCAACCATTCCGGCGGCGTCGATCCATCCGACAGCCGCATCGCCGCAATCTCGTGCCCGCGGTTGACGACCAGCACCTGGCCATCGCTGGCCGCACCCACACCCAGCAGCACGCCGTCGGCGCCGAGCTGGTTCATCCAGTCGGCCGCCCGTCTGCGGTCGCGCTCATCCCGGCCGACGTTGGGCAACTCGCCCAGGTCGCGCGACCAGGCCATGGCCGCGGGAAACCGCGGCGGCTCCGCCACAGCCGTCAGCGGCTGAAGGATGCTGCCGTCGATCCCCGCCGCCGCGACCTGCTCACCGCGAACCCGCAGCGCCGCCCCGGGAAAGTCGCGTTTGAGCCGGGCCAACGTCGCACGCGCCTCGTGGTCCAGGCCCATGCCTTGCTGACCCAGTGCCAGGTAGAGCATGGCCCGGGCGGCCACGTCGTCGGGCAACGGCCGCAGCAGCAGGCGCTGCGCCGTTCGCAGCACCTGTGCAAAGCGCCCGGCCTCCAGGTCCTCGGCGAGCAACGCCTGCCCGCATTCCATGCCCGAATCGGTGTAGAGAAACTCATCCAGCACGGCCCGGCGCAAGGCAGTGTCGCGTCCGGCGGCCTGGAGACGTGACGCCGCCGCCGCCGAAGCGCGGTTGGCATAGGCCCGCAGCGCTTCATCCGGCCACCGCGACATCTGCCGCTCCAGCACGCGGCGGGCATCGACATGCCGCGGCAACTGCTCGGGACCGCCCGGGGGTTCGGGCAGCGGGCCGCCTTCGGCTTCCGCGAACACCTCCACCGCCATACGGGCGGCGCGGTCGAACTCGCGCCCCGCCACCGCATCACCGATCAGCCGCAATTTGAGGCCCGTCGCCGAATTCTCCGGCAGCCACACCCGCCACGCTGCCTGCGCCGGAGCCGTCGCCGGGACCGTGGCCTGGCCCACCGCGCTGGCGACCAGCGCCATCGGCAGCACACCGATCAGGATGATCCATGTCGTTCGCATGCTTCATCGGGTCCTCAGTTGCCTCGGGCCGGCACAGGGTATCTCGGCAGATGCGACCACGTACCCCTGGTGATCTGTCCTTCGAAGTTGGCCACGTGCGCGTCGGCTTCCGGGTTGTCCTTCAGCAGCGCATCCAGCTCGTGCTCCTCGCCCAGCAGTTTCAGCACCAGTTGCGCCTCGGGCGAGCCGGGGTTTTCCTCAGCCAGCTGGCGGGCCGCGGCCTTGTCGCCGCTCCAATACGCCCGCGCCAGACGCGGGTACCAGGCATTGGGCACGTTCTTCAGGTAGCCGTCCACCCGCTCGATGGCCCGCTGCTTGTCGCCGGCCCGCGCGGCCAGCAGCGCCCGCATGTAGTCGGCCTGCCAGCCGGCCGTGCCGAAATCCACCGGAAGGTTCTGCTCCCAGCGGATCAGCCCCCGCAGGTAATCCGCATCGCCCGAGCGGTCGTTGGTCAGCAACTTCATCGCCTGCTCAAACTGGCCGAACCGATAGGCGATCCGCGGGTTGGTCGCGATGCCCATCAGCGCGCCCTGGGCGCCCTCGTTGCGGGCGACGGTTTCGCCCTCCAGGTCGGCCGACGCCACGACCGCATTGAACCGCGCCCGCACCTCCGGAGGAACCTGCGTATCCTTGCCCGGAACCGGCCGGTCCAGCGGAAAGGCCTGGTCCATCAACACGTCTTCCCCCTCGGCGACGACCAGCCGCTTGCCGTCAAACTCGCCGCGCAGGACGGTGTGCGGCCCGGTGGCGCCCCGGGAAACAACCTTGCCGCTTCCGTCGGTTACGCTCACCTCGATATGGCGCGAGGCCACCAGCTCAAACTTCTGGCCATCGACCGACACGGCCACGTCGTCGTTGGCGTAGCTGACCTCGCCGATGCCCTGCGCGATCCAGAACCGGTGCGTGAACTCCACCGGCTCATGCGCCGGGCGGAGCTTTCCGGGCTTCTCAAAGACATAGCCCACGCCGCCCCAGTGCTCGCAGAAATCGGCCCAAAAGCAGGTGTAGAGCTTGGCGGCCGGGCCCTGCTGGTCGTTGATCCGCAGGCGGTTGACACGGTGGGGCACATCGTACACGCCCACGAAGTGGTACGGCGCGTCGATGGCGAAATGCGACACATCCCAGTTGTCCGGGTTGCTCCAGTGCGGCGAGGTGTGGATGGTCGTCGGCCCGTGATCCGACACCCAACGCGCCGGGTAGATGAATCGCGTGAGCTTCTTCATCTGGTCGCGGTCCTCGACGGTCTTTTCCACCACTTGCCCGGTCCTCTTGTCGGTCTCCTGCACCTGTTTCGTCGGCCGCGCCACCGGATAGATCGCATCGTTCCACATCCGCTCGGCACGCGGCAGCGGGTTGGGGTTCTCCTTGCGCTGCCGCCAGTACACCAATGCCGAGCCGGGCTTGAGCGTGACCATGATGTTCAGCGACTCATCGCTGAATCGCCCATAGCGGCCGTTCTCGGCGCGCCCGGTGTACTGCGTGAAACGCATGTCCATGGCCACCGTCGCCGAACCGTCGCCGTGTTTCACGATGCGATAGCCGGCCGGCTGCTCCAGGTGCGTGCCGTGCTCGAAGAACGGGAAGCTGGGCTTCACGCCGCCGGGCAGCGCCCAGGGCAGGTGCCCTTCCACCGTGTCGCCCCAGCGGAAGTAGTCCACGCCGGTTTTCCGGTCGATGGCCCGCAGCAGGCGACCTGCCCATGCCGGCACGACCCACGCCTCCACCAGGCCGTTGTCGAGCTTCACCACGTCCACCTTCCGCTCAACGACCTTGGTGGTGTTGCGGATGGGATAGAAGCCCGATCCGGGCTCGATTCGCCCGCGCGCCGTGCCCTCGGCCACCGACACCCGGAAGGTCATCGGCTCGATGGCGACCTTCACCGCATCGGCGGCCGGCGCGGACTGCGCCCACGCGATCGCCAGCAGGGCCGCCACAGACATTCGCACAGTTGCCCTCATCCAATACCTCCACCTCTGCCGGCTCGGACCAACCGCCCTCGCCGCAAGGCAGTGTACTCCCCTGGGCACGGCTTGGACACCGCACGTCAGGCAACTTCGACCCGGGCGCGCAAGCGCAAGTCGATCCTGCGGGCATCTTCAACGCGGCCTGGCCCCACGGCGTACTGACGGCAGAGCCATAACACAGAGAGACCTCTCATGAATCCAACGACAGCGATTTTGCTCGCGATCCTGCTCGTCCTCTCGGCAACTTCCCCTGCCGCAGCCCAGGGCCAGCCGGCTCCGCCCCTCGACCCCAACAACGGCACCTGGCATATCGGCCTGGACAAGCTCTGGGGCGTCAACAACAAGAACGAGGGCCGGCGGCTGGACATCTATCCCGTGTTCATCGACGGCAAGTGGGTCAACGCCCTGGCCACGGCCCGCAACTTCAACACCTCCATCCACCTCATCGAGGAAAGCGACGTGAAGGTGGACGCGGCCGCCAAGACCGTCTCCGGCAAAATCAAGGTGCTGATCACCCCGGACACCTGGGTGCCCAAGGACGGCCAGCCGTTCTACATCGAGGCCGAGATCCGCGGCAAACTCGAGCCCCAGGCCGGCGGCGCCATCAACCTGACCGGCACGTACACGGCCAGGCGCACCGACGGCAAGCCCATCAATGAGCAGCAGGCTGTGGTCGAGTCCAACCTGATCGGCGCGGTCGGCCGCACGGACACCGGCTGGGAAAACAGCGTGTGGACCTTCCCCATGAACCAGATCGCCGACCCGGACAGCATCGACCTGGACCTGATCGACATCACGCTGGGCATCGCCGATGGCAAGGTGAACTGGGGCACCATCGGCATCACGCCCCAGGCCAAGATGCCCACTGTCAAGAAGTATCCCTTGGACGTGAGCAACTTCGAGCCGGTGTCGGCCGCGGGCGTGGCGCGGGGTTCCGTGGTCGTCACCGGCCGCCACCTGCATCCCGGCGGCGACCCGAACGCGAAGTACCGCATCGACGTGCTGGGCCTGCGCGTGCAGGGCCTGGCCGGCGGCAAGGCGACGATCGTGCGCCTGGAGAACGGCCAGCCGACCGGTGAGGGGCGACTGGCCGCGGGCCGCGGCACCTGCACCAAGGGCGGCGGCGACAAGGCGGACCTGTCGGCCCTCTGGCGACACGACCTGAATACCGACCCGTGGTGGGTTCCGGTGAAGGGGTTCGTGGCGCCGGCCGCCGGCGAGCATCCCCGGCTGCTGTTCCGCAAGAGCGACGTGCCGGCCCTGCGCCAGCGGGCGCAAAGCGACCTGGGCAAGGCGATCATCGTCCGCCTCCGCCAGACCCTGGGCAACGACGGCGAGGCCCTGCCCACGCGCTTCAACGAGACACCCCCGCACAACCACGACCAGTCGCCGGACATGCCGCTGGGTACGTTCACCACCTGGCACGCCGCGGGATACGGATTTCTTTATCAGCTCACCGGCGACAGGAAATACGCCGACATGGCCCGCCAGTGCGCCCAGTGGATGCTCGACGGCAAAATGGACATCGACAACCGCTACGCCTGGTGGAAGCCCGGCACGGACCTCCGCTGCGGCAGCGTACTGGGGGCGATGGCTTACGCCTACGACTTCTGCTACGACGCCTGGCCGGACGATTTCCGCCGCAAGATCGCCCTGGAAATCCAGAACTTCGACAAGCTGACCGCGTCGGCCGAGGAAAGCGCCAAGGCCAAGGGCACGCAGCCCGAGACCACCAGCATCAAGAAGCTGGCCGGGCGCAGCGGCTATCCGCCGGGGTCCAACCACTACGGCTCGCTGATCGGCGGGACGGGCGTGGCGATGCTGGCGATCAAGGGCGATCCGGGCGTGGACAACGCCTTCGTGGACGCTCGCCTGGCCGAGATCGAATCCAACATGCCGCGCATGCTGGAGCTGGGCTTTGGCGATGGCGGCTGGTATGCCGAAGGCCTGCCGCCCAGCCGGCTGTCGGCCAACGGCGGATTCGTGGAGTTGATGCACGCGATGAAGTGCGCTGCGGGCCGCGACTACATCAACGCGCCGCGGCCCAACGCGGCGTGGATCACGCTGCGCTGGGTGATGCACCTGGGCGGAAGCGGCTATTCGTCGGTGCCCAGCCGCGGGACCTATGGCGGGGATGAGTTGTATGGCAAGAAGGGCGGGCTGTCGGGCAGCGGCGACTTCGCCTTTGGTTTTGGCGCTGTGCCGGAAAAGTACAAGGCCGCCCTGCTCTGGAGCCACCAGACGTTCGTGGAGCCCTTCGAGAAGGGCAAATACGGCACGACCGGCGAGCAGAAGACCTACAACGTCCACGACTACCCCCACCGCGCGATCTTTTCCTTCCTGCACTGGCCCGATGGCAAGGCGCAGAACCCGGCCGAGGTGCTGCCGCTGTGCGCGGTGGACCGCATCCACGGCTACTTCATCGCCCGCAACCGCTGGCAGGATGCCGATGACATCATCGTCACCCACCTGCTGGAATACGGCCCCAGGGGCTATTACGTCGCGGCCGACGGCAAGCGCAACACGGACCGCCCCGGGACCTTGCGCATCTGGGGCCATGGCCTGCGCACGTTCATGACCACCAACACCGCCGGCAGCAGCGTCACCGCGTTTGTGCCGGGCAAGGATGGCAGCTTCCTGCTGACCATGCGCAAGGGCGGACCGACCGGCATGGCGGTGGACTTCAGCAAGGCATCCGGCGCGGACCTGGTCGTGGCGCTGGTCGGCCCCGCCGCCGTGGATTCGCGCGGCGCCGGCCGCGATAAGCCCGCCACCGGACCCAAGGCCAACACCCAGTACCAGCAGCTCAAGGTCGGCGATGCGCCGGCCTATGTGTTCACGATGCAGACCGGCCAGGCCCCCCAGATCAAGGCCGACGGCGACAAGCTGCTCGTCGGCGGGCAGACCTACACCTGGGATGGCAGGATTCTCCAGCCGGCCACCTTCACCCCGTCGCAGTAACCACCCCGCCGATTCCGCTCGGGAAACTTGCGCAGCATCATGACCATCGGCCGTCCGCGACCCCTGTGGTGGTGCGCCTGGCCCGTGGGGTATGATCCGCTGGTGCTCCTTCCCAGCCAGACGATCGCTCGCCGGTTCGCCCTCTGGACCGTCGTCTGCACGGTCACCGCTGCCCCGAGTTTTCTCTGGGCGCACTCGGCGTTCAGCCGCCCCGCGATGGTCTGCGGCGTGGCCTTGTTCATCTGCCTTTACACGATCTGGACGTGCAATGCGGCGTTCGAGCGATTCCACGCCCGGCCGTTCGTCCGCCGCACGCTCTACATCGGCTACCTCACCCGTATGGCACTGTCGGTGGCCTTCCCATTGGGAATGCTGCTGGACATCTATCCCGGCCTGGTGAGCATCGCGCTGGTCGAGCGGGCCCGCATCCCCCCGCACGGCTTCCTGGGCACCTTCCTGATCACCTGCGTCCAAGGCACGTTGCTCAATATCCTCCTGGCCGTGTTCATGGGCATCGTGTACGCCGTGCAGCGGGCCTGCTGCACGCCTCCTGCTCAGCAAGTCCGCGGCGGCTTCCCCGTCATCGTCCGCGACCCGCCCTCCGGTTGAGCGGCCGGCGACCTTGGTACACGCCGGTGGCGAGTGCGACGGCAGCGGTGCAGAAAGGGCAAGCGCCACGACCGGCCCCGGCAACCGTGCACGTGCCCGCTGCGGATCTGTCGGAGGGTCCTGCTACCTCCCGCTGGCACTGAGGCCCTGCAACCGCCGTAAAAGCTCCTGTCGCTTCTGTTCGTAGAGCTTCTGTCGCTCCGCGGCAAACTGGCGATAGGTCAGGCCATCGCCGCGTTTGCGGTCCAGGGGCATGGTGCACTGTTCGCAGTTCGGGCAGCTCCACCGGTCGTCAAACCACCAGTGCAGGCCGCTGAACCCGCATCGCTCGCAGGACATCGACCTGGGCTTGCCGGCTCCGGAAAGGCACGCATCGCGGTTGGCCTGGCGGGCCGGGTCGGTTTCCCACATCGCGTCCAGCTGCGCGCTGGCCTGGCGGTACCACCGCTGCATTTCCGCCGCGCCGGCACCGGCTGGCGGAGCGGCCGGCAGCGCCGACCAGTCCGGCGGCGCCTTGCCCGCCTGCACAGCCCGTCCCTCCTTGACTCGCTGGATCATCTCCTCGGCATCGGCCGCGGCACGCTCCTCCGCGGCCTTGTCGCTCAGCACCCCCAGGCCCTCCCTGACGGCCGTGCCGCCGGCGATCAACGGGTCGATGCTCATCGCCCGCAGCATGTTCCATCCGCCCCAGAATCCCGCTCGCACGGCCATCCACGCCGCCGATGGATTGCGCCCGGCCAGCAGGTCGCGGCGGTATTGCTCGAGCGACTCGTCGCCGGCCGATGCCCCGACATCCATCGCGTCGGGGATGCCCGTCACGTACCACACGCCGTAGGCCCAGCCCTTGGCGTAGGTCTTGAGGTACCAGTCTTCGGGCCTGGCCTCTTCGGCGGCGCGCCTGGCTCCCCGCAGAGCCGAATCCATCGCGCCGTATCCCGCCAGGGCCCATCCGCCCACCCGCGCGGTCCTGGAGATCGCTGCGCCGGGCTCGCCGGAGGGACCGTGCCGCGTCGCTTCGACCGTCCGCGCCCGTGCCTGCGCCGTGGCTCTCTGGCGCACCTGGCTGTGCGTCAGGGTTTCGCCCGATACCACGTCGGTGAAGGTGCCGTCAGGATTGGGCCGAAGCGATTGGCCGCTGAGCCGGCCGGCGGTGAGGGGGTCGGTCTCCGCCAGGAATCGCCGCGTCTCCTCGTTGGCGACACGCACCTCCACCTGTTCGCGGCGGACGCGCAGGGCTTCCTCCTTCAGCCCCTGCCTGTCGTAGGACTTGGCCGTCTTGCGGCGGATGGTCTCCAGCTCCTGGCTCTGTGCCGCGCCGACCTCCGCGGCTCTTCCCAGATGCTCCTGGGCCTTGTTCAACCAATCGCGAACCTTGCGGGCCTTGACATCCGGCGGATCGCCGATGTCGCACACGCCCGCCTCTTCCCAGGTCTTGTGGCCGCGAAGCGCGTCGGCCTGGCGGAAAAACTCCGGGGCATTGCCCTTCGTGCCCGTCCACTCGGCCGCCTTGGACACGCTCTTGCCGATGGTGTGCCCGTCGATGTCCCCCAGATGGACGGCCGGGTCGCGGGTCAGGCCCGCCTCGCTGGCTTTCTTGGCATTGGCCAGCACGGCGCCCTCCGGGTCCAGCACGCCCACTTCGCCTCCGGAGGTCTTGTACTTGCCGCCCGGCGTGGAAAAGATGTCCTCGGCGCAGGCATCCCGCGCCGCCCGCGCCTGGTGCGCCGACGTGCCCACCGCCTCATCCGGCACTTTCTTCCAGATCGTCGTGTCCGTTTCCTTGACAACCCACCGGTCGGGGTACTCCTGGACCGTGTACTTCCTGCTGCTGAGCGTCTCGGCCAGCTTCCTGCCGTCCCCGGGGTTCAGCTCCGTCAGGTCGATGTCGCTGTTGATGCTCCTGGGCTTGCTGCCCGTGTTCCTTATGCCCTCTTCCACCCCGGCTTCCTTGCAGGCGGCCAGAAGATCATCGAATCGAGTGTCGTTCACATCGTGCCGGGCCCGCGCCTGGGCAACCTGCGCTTCCCACTCCGCCTGCACCTTCTTGTAGCCGGGGTGATCCTTGTTGACGCCGACCACGTTGCCGGCGCTGTCGCGCACGACCGCATCCGCGGGGACCCTGCGGCCCAGTTCCGCCGTGATCCGGTCGATCTCGGCCCGCAGGGCCTGCCGGCGTGCGACCACATCATCGACCTGTCCGGCCCGCGCCCGGCCGGCCTCTGTCAGCAGCGCGCCGACCGCCAGCGCCCCGATGATCAACTTGGCCACAGCGTTCATCACTTGCCCTCCCTGGACCACAGCAAACCCAGTTGTCCGGCGTAAGTCCGATTGGCCGAAGTGGCCGCGGCGGAATGTTCCACCTTCCTCAACTGCTCGCGCGCAGACGCATCCTTGCCCTGATGGTGCAGCAGAATGGCCAGCGCCAGCCTCGCGCTGTCCGCCTCGGCCTGCTTGACCAGAAAATCGGCGAAGAACTTCTCGCCACGCGCCGCCTGGCCGTCCAGCAGGTAGGCCAGCGACATCATCGACACCACCCTCGGGTTGGCCAGCGCCGGTCTGGCCGACACCGCCTTCTCGAAGTTGGCCGCCGCGGAGTCGAAGAACCGCTCCTTGAACTGCACCTGCGCCAGCAACAGCCGAACGCTCGCGTTGGCCGGCTCGATCGCCAGTGCCTTGCTGGCGGCGTCCTCAGCCAGGGTCAAAGCGGCCGAGTTGCCCGATTCCAGGTACACCTGGGCCAGCACGATCCACCCGGCCGCCAGTTCCGGCGCCAGCTCCGTCGCCGACTCGGCGTATTGGCAGGCCAGCTGCAGCCCGTCGGCATCCTTCAGCCGACGTGCCGCCTCCAGCAGCGCCCAGGCGTGCCGGATGCGAACCATCGCCAGCGCCCGCTTGTTCTCGGCCGTCGGCGAACCCCGCACCCGGCTCATGGCTTCCGCCTCGTCCAGGGGCAACAGCGCCGCCGACGGGTCAGCGACGCTCTCGGCCGTGAAAGAGGGTCCGTTTGCCCCCGACGTATGCCTCGCGCCGGTCGGCTCGCCCTTGGAGGCCGCCGAGGGTGGTGGCCAGTCCCCCTTGGCCGTCAGCGTGAACGTGATGGGCGGGCGAACGGGTCGGTCCTCGAAGGTCTCCGGGCCTTTCTCCGCCACGCCGTCGCGCGGGGGCGTGGTGTAGTACGGTCCATCCTTCGAACAGGCCACCGCCGTCCAGTTGCCGCGGCTGACCGCCGACACGCGATTGCGCAGCTCGACCCACACCGTGCCCGGCCGGCCGGCTTGCACCGCAAACGAGTGCTTCACCGGCTGGCCCGGCTGCCCATCGCTCCAACCCACCGGCGAGGAATCCGACTCGCCGAAGCCCATGCTGCCAACCTGCAGCGCGCAGTCGGCCGGGAAGCCGGACACCTCCACGGTTACCGTGCCCGTCCCGGAGAACTTCAGCCGGTACGTTTCCTTGCCCTCGCGATGGACCGTGCCCTGGACGGCCTGGTCTTCCCCTGCCGCCACAGACGGTGGGCCGGCGAGCGATGGAAGGGTCCCGCCCAAGGCAGAAAATGCCAGAATGGCGACGATGGAGTATCTCAATGCTCTCACCACCCGATGGAATCGGCCTTCCGCATGCGGGGCTGAAGCCGCCGCCGGCAGCCTCGTTTTCCCGGACCTGCGGGCGCCCCATCTCCGCCGCATGGCCCCCTTGGCCCATGCCCTCTATAATCCCCCACACCCGCGGGGCATCGGCCTTCTCGGGGCAAAAAGGATCGGTCGCATGGATACGCAGCTTCTGCCCGACAACATCCTGACCACCCAACTCAAGAAGGTCGTCAACTGGGCCCGGCGCAGCTCGCTTTGGCCGCTGCCGTTTGCCACGGCCTGCTGCGGCATCGAGCTGATGGCCACCGCCTCCAGCCGCTATGACCTGGCCCGCTTCGGGGCCGAGGCCATGCGCTTCAGCCCGCGGCAGAGCGACCTGCTGATCGTGGCCGGGCGCGTGACGATCAAGACCATGCCCGTCCTGCAGCACATCTACCAGCAGATGACCGAGCCGCGGTGGGTGATCAGCATGGGCGCCTGCGCCAGCACCGGCGGGGTCTTCGACGCCTACGCCACCATCCAGGGCATCGACCAGTTCATCCCCGTGGACGTGTATGTGCCCGGCTGCCCGCCCCGCCCCGAGACGCTCATCGAGGGCATCATGGCCATCCAGAGAATGATCGATCGTGAGGGGCTGCCGGGACCCGGGCGCCGGCCGCTGAACCTGGCCGTGGAGCCCAACTACCGCCCAGCGCCCCAGCCGGTGCCGTTGACCGTCGGCGGGCGAATGGTCCGGCCCGCCTCGGAAACCGTGGCCGCCTCGTGAAGGGCTCCTGGCATGCCCGCGCCTCCTGCCATATCGTGCGTACTGCCCCTGCTGGACGCCCAGCAGAACGTCGTTCCAATCCTCGTCTGGTCGGGCGTTCTGATGGCCGCGGTGGTGTTGCTGTTTGCCGCGGCGATGTGGGCCAAGAAGTGGGCCCAGCGCCAGGAGCCCGACAGCGGCGGCGGCTTCACTCTGGCCGACCTGCGCGACCTGCATCGCCGGGGCCAGATGACCTCCGAGGAATACGAGCGGGCGCGAGCGAAGATCGTGGCGTCGGCGCGGGCAACGGCGACCCGGCAGCAGGACCTGCGCGACCGGAGGGCTGGCGCCGCGGGCGACGACCTATAACCATATATTTGCCAAGGTTTTCGCGGCGGGCGTTTGTTTTCTGCCGGCCGTGTAGTAGCATCAGGTGCCGCTGCCGTCTGACAGGTGTGATGCTTGTCAAGTGCCCGGCAGCGCATGTTCGATAACGTAGTGGATGAGGAAGGCCAGCCGATGCCCAATCCCAATCGTCCGGGCGGGGGCGGGGGCAACCCGCCCAGCAATGGATCCAATGCCGGCGGATTCCGAGGGAGGCGCGTGACCACCTGCAGTTTCTGCGGCAAGTCCTCGCGGGATGTCGGGCCGATGGTCGAAGGCCCGTCCGATGTGTATATCTGCGCCAACTGCGTGGACCTGGCGCACAACATCATCCGCCAGGAAAAGCGGAAGATGTCCAGCGCCCAGCCGCTGTTCAGTTCCATCCCCACGCCCCGGCAGATCAAGGAGTTCCTGGATCAGTACGTGGTCGGACAGGAGTACGCCAAGAAGGCGCTGTCGGTGGCGGTGCACAACCATTACAAGCGGCTGACGGTGGGCGACCGCAGCAACGGCCCGGCCGAGGATACCGAAATCGACAAGAGCAACGTGCTGCTGATCGGCCCCACCGGCAGCGGAAAGACCCTGCTGGCGCGGACGCTGGCGAAGGTGCTGAACGTGCCGTTTGCCATCGGCGACGCCACCACGCTCACCGAGGCCGGCTACGTCGGCGAGGATGTGGAGAACATCCTGCTGAAGCTGCTGCAGAACGCGGACTACGACCTGGAGGCGGCCCAGCGCGGCATCGTGTACGTGGACGAGATCGACAAGATCGGCAAGACGCAGAACAACGTGTCGATCACGCGCGACGTCAGCGGCGAGGGCGTGCAGCAGGCGCTGCTGAAGATGCTCGAGGGCACGATCAGCAACATCCCCCCGCAGGGCGGCCGCAAGCACCCCGAACAGCAGTACATCCAGATGGACACGACGCAGATCCTCTTCATCTGCGGCGGGACGTTCGTGGGCCTGGAAGACATCATCCGCAAGCGGCTGGGCAAGCGGCAGATCGGCTTCGCCTCCGAGCAGAGCCCCTTCGAAAGCACCCGCGACCGCGCCGAGGTCCTGGCCCAGGTGCAGCCCGAGGACCTGATCGAGTTCGGGATGATCCCGGAGTTCGTCGGGCGGCTGCCGCTGGTGGCGACGTTGGAGCCCCTGGACGCCGGCACCCTCGTGAACATCCTCACCCAGCCGCGCAACGCCCTGGTCAAGCAGTACCAGACCCTCTTTCGCATGCAGGGCAGCGAGCTGGAGTTCACCCCCGGCGCCCTGCGACTCATCGCCCAGAAAGCCCTCAAACGCGACACCGGCGCCCGCGCGCTTCGCGCCGTCTGCGAGGAGCTCATGCTCGAACTCATGTATCGGCTGCCCGACCAGCCCCCCGGCGGCAAGTACGTCGTCACCGAGGCCGTCGTCGAGGGCCGCCAGCACCTGTTCGACATCAAGCCCGAGCGACGCCGCGAATCGGCATAGGCGGCCAGCAGCAGCGCGCCCCACGGACCCGCCTACCGCCGCGGTCCCGCCGCCGACAGGTCGATCGGCCGGAAACCCAGGAGCAGCGCCGGCGAGCCGGCTTTCAGCGCAAAGTCCCCCCTGGCCGGATCGGCAAACCGCGGGTCGGCCTCCACGCTGCCGGCGTCGTGGCCCTTCTCCTGCCACTGCGCCAGCGTCAGGTTGCCGGGAAACAACACCGGCTTGCCGCCCGTGCTGAAGTACACGTTGCCGGCCAGCTTGAACTGGCCGTTGGTCCATTTGCCCCCCAGCGCCGGGCCCTCGGCAAAATACACGATGTTCCGCTCGAAGGTGAACGAGAGGTGTTCCTCCTCGCGGCTGCGTATGACCTGGCCTTCGCGGGCGAAGGCGAAGATGTTGTTGCGGATCACATTCTCCCGGCCGTAGTGCTGGTGAAACCCGCCGCTCTTGGTGCGATAGACGATGTTGTTCTCGATGACGATGCCCGTGCTGCCCTCGTCGGTGTAGATGCCCCACCCGCCGTAGCCGTGCGACTCGATATCGTGAATCAGGTTGTTGCGGATCACCGTGCCCGGCGAGACGCCCAGCGTGTAGATGCCGCCCATGTCCGACAGCAGCCCCTTGCCCACGTCGTGGATGTGGTTGAACTCCACGATGTTGTCGCGGCTGACCGAGGCCGCGTAGCCCCACACCCAGCCCACCGAGATGCCCGTGTAATACAGGTCGTGAATGTGGTTGTGGGCGAACGTGTTGCCGAAACTGTGCTGCGAGAGGATGCCCACAGCGCTTGGAAAGACTCTCCCCAGCCCGTGCATGTGGTTGTCGGCAACGATATTCCGCCCCGTGCGCATCGCCTCGGGGCCGGCGGCGTTGGAGCCGCTGAGCTTCACGCCGCCGGCGGCCAGGTCCGTGATCTCGTTGCCGACGATGCGGTTGTCGGTGCATCCGCCGCGAAGCTCGATGCCGTAGGTGCCCAGGCGCACCAGCCGACATCGCTCGACGACGCACGATCGCATCCCCTCGCCGACGATCGCCCCGGGCACGCCCACGGCGGCCTGCAGGTCGCCGGCGTCCGTCCCGGCCAAATCCCAGTTCGTCTCGGCGAACGTGACGTTGCGGAACTGGATGTGCTCCACGAAGCGCCCGGCGGCCGGCTCGCCGGCAAATCGCACCAGCTCCGTCAGCCGCGGCACCACCACCGTTGTCTTGTCCGGCTGCTCTCCAGGCCTGGGCCTGTAGTACAACTGGCCGGCAGTACGGTCGTGGTAGAACTCGCCGGGGCGGATGGCCTCGCGGACGTTCTCGACGAAATAGCGGGCTCCCTTCTGGGTGTGGTCGTCGGTGAAGCGCCGGCGGCTCTTGCGTGCGAAGGTGACGGTGCGGGTTGACTCATCGACCGCCTGGATCGGCAGGTGCGTGTCCACCCAGAAATGCAGCACCACCACCTCGATGTCGGTCAGATTCCTCCAGTCCGCGCGGATATCACCGACCGCGAACTCGAAGCGATCCGCCGGCGTGTTGTACTTGGCCTTGGGGTCGGCCCCGGCGAACCCGGCGACGCGGAAGAATCCCTCGGCCGGCAGGCGCGGGCGATACGCCGCCACGCCATCCACGAAAATGCGTCGCAGACGCATGGGCCCCTCGGCCGGCAGGTCGGCCACCCACAGGCCATCGTCGCCGGCCTTCATCGGCACGACCCGCCCGCCGCTGATGACAGCCTGCTCGCCGGGAAATGACTCGTAGATGACCGGCGCCCCGGCCGACCCGGAATCGGCCGGCTCAACCACCAGCGGGGTGTCCAGCTCATATCGCCCGCCGCGCAGCTGCACGATCACGGGCTGCTTGAGGGCCGCTCGGTCCATCGCCCGCACCGCTCGCCGCGCCGCGTCGATGGTGCGAAACGGCCCGTCGCGCCCGTCGGCCAAAGGCTCGGCCAATCGCCCCGACCATGCGTCGTCGCCCTGTGGCGAAACGTGGAACGTGGCGTCTCCAGCCACGGCCGCCGCCGCCCACACCAGACCCATCACCATCGCCGCCAAGAGCCAGAGGGATTCGATCATCATGCTCCTTTGCCTTCCCTCCCCTCCACTGCAGACGGCCCAAGGCGTGGCATGAGCCACTCGCCCATGGATCGCTGCCGGGCGGGCCGCACCTGCCACCCGGGCAAGCCCCTGCGATTATGTCCGCCGGTCGTCCTCGGGCTCGACCCGCGCCCGCCTGCCTGACTCTTCCCATGCATCCACGTAGCTCGTGCGAGTGCGGGGCGGGTTGCGTCGAAGCAGCAGCCTCCCGGGACGAAACGTCAGCACCAGCATCGCCAGCAGCACAAACAGCACCACCGCCAGCACCAGCAGCGAGACCGCCTTGAGTTGTCGTTTCTGGGCATCGTCGGCGACGGCCGCCGCCTCGATCGCCGGCAGCAGGTACAGGTGCGTGACCGCAAGCAGGACAGCCGCAAACGCCACGAGGAACGCCACAACGCCCCAGGATGAGCCGCCGCGCCGCCGCATCACCCCATTGTACGCGCTGACTACCAGCGCACGTCCGCCCGGGCGTTGATGGGGTGCTTCCTCTGCAACTCGGCGATCAGTTTCCTGTCCTGCTCGTCCAAGTCGCGCGGCACGATGATCCGCGGAATCACGTACTGGTCCCCCTTTTCCGTGCCGCGGTGGATGCCCCGGCCGCGGATCCGCAGCTTCGATCCGCCGCTGGTGCCCGGCGGAATGTTCAGCATGACCGGCCCCTCCAGCGTAGGCACCTCCACCCGCGTGCCCAGCATGGCCTCATAGAGGCTGATGGGCAGGTCCAGGTACACGTCCAGATCCTCCCGCCGGAAGTACGGGTGCGGCGCTACCCGGCAGACGATGTAGATGTCGCCGGCCACCCCGTTGATCCTCTGGCCCCGGCCGCGAAGGCGGATTCGACTGCCATCCTTCACGCCCGCGGGGATCTTCACTTCGATGGTTTCGATCTCGCCGTCACGACTGACCTGCAGCGGGATCTTGGTGCCCCGCGCTGCATCCTCGAAAGAGATCGTCACCGCATGCTCGATGTCGCCCGACGGGGGCGGGGCGGACGGCTCGCGAACGCCACCCCGCCGTCGCCCGCGCCGGGCCCCGAAAAGCTGCTCGAACAGGTCGCCAAACCCCCCGGCGCCCTCGAAACCGTCGAACGTCACTTCCACGCCGTCCTGCCAGGTCGGCTCCCCCCGACCCCGTCCCTGCTGCGAGCGACGAAACGCCTCGAACGGATCGACGCCCGCCCCATACGCCCCGGGCCCCGGCTGTACACCCACCCCCGCGTGGCCAAACTGATCATAATTGCGACGCTTCTGCGGATCCGACAGCACGTCGTAGGCTTCCTGGACCTCCTTGAACTTCTCCTCGGCGTTGGGATTGCCCTTGTTCACGTCGGGATGAAATTGTCGCACCAGCCGGCGGTGGGCGCGGCGGATTTCCTCCGGGGTCGCGCTGCGCGAAACTCCCAGCACGTCGTAGTAATCTCGTTTGACCATGGTTCTTCGCGGGGCAAGCGGCTTCGGCTCCCCTGATCTCAATCTTAGCACACCCGACGCCTCGTGGTATGCTCGCCCCATGCTCAAAGCCGGTTTCGCATCCATCGACATCACCCCCGACCAGCGTCTCAGCCTGATGGGCTATGACTTCCGCTGGACGCACTTGCCCCCCGGCAACACCGGCGTGCTGGACCCCCTGGCAGCCCGCGTGCTGGCCCTGGAGGACGGCGGCGGGCCGGCGCTGCTGGTCAGCCTGGACCTCTGCGTCATTCACGTGGACCTGGCGCGCCAGATCCGCCGACGCATCGCGAAAAAGGCCGGCACGTCGCCCGACCGCGTGCTGGTCGCCACCACGCACACGCACTCGGGGCCTTACCCGCAACTGCCCGGACGCAAGGGCAAGCCCCAAGACCGCAAGCAGGCGGCCATGCGCCGGCTCAACGAGCCATACGCCCGCCTGCTTCTGGACCGCCTGGAGACGGCCGCGGCGATGGCGGCCGGCAAGCTGCATCCGGTGAGCGTCCGCGCGGCCCAGGCGCCGCTGGGCATCGGCTACAACCGCCGCGTGAAGGTCGATGGCAAGGTGCAGATGTGCTGGAACCCGCTGGAGTTCCCCGACCTGCGCCCCCAGCCCAGCCCGGATCCCACCTGCACCGTGCTGGTCTTCCGCGAACCCCACGGCCCGCGGCAGTACGTCCTGTTCAGCCTCGGCGCCCATCCCGTGTGCCTCGGCAAGACCAGCCAACAGGTCAGCGGCGACTGGCCGGCCCTGGCCTGCCGGATGATCGACCAGCATCTCCCGGGCACGCGCAGCATGTTCTTCCTGGGCGCCTGCGGCGAGGTGCATCCGTGGATCGCCACGCAGGAGGACCCGCAGCAGCTCGTGCCCGTGGCGTCGGCGGCCGCCGGAATGGTGCAGTTGCTGGTGGCCAGCGGCGCGGGCGAAAAGCAAGCCGATGCGACGATCCGCATCGCCACCCGCACGTGGAAGCACGGCCGGCTGGAGCTGGACCTGGCGGCGTGGCGAATCGGCCCCGCGACGATTCTGGCTGCGCCGGTGGAGTTGTTTGCATCGCTGTCGGCGCAGCTTCGCGCACGCCTGCCCTCGCCGCTGTTCCTGGTGACGCTGGGTAACGGCTGGACGGGCTACTGGCCGGACCGCGCGGCGTTCGACGAGGGCCAGTACGAGATCGGCGCCACCTGGGGACTGCGGAAGGGCGATGGCGAGAAGCTGATCGATCTCCTGGCGGCGCTGGCCGGCAGCCTCGACGCGCCGCGGCGGTAGAAACGGCCGCGAACGTCAGGTCGTCAGGCCGTGAAGTTCGCAGACCTTGCGGTAGTGGTGCCCGCAGACCGCCAGCCTCACCGCCGCCGGCAGCAACGTCGGCCGGTTCAGCAGGACCCATCCGAGCAGGCTCCAGAACTCGATGCGTTCCGTTCCGATGATGCCCAGGCGCAGGATCGAGCGCGCAAAGGCCCACACGCGGGCCAGGTCCACGCCGCTGCGCACCTCGGGCAGCTTGTACTCGCTGAGAAAAGCCTTGAGCCGCCGGTAGTACGGCCGGGGCGAATAGAGGTTGGCCAGGAGCCACTTGTAGCCCTCGCGAAGGTTCTCCAGCCCCATGGCCGGCACGATGTTGGTGGTGCCGTCGGTATTGTTGCCCGACGAAGGCCCCCGCAGCCGCCCCTCCTGCCACAGGCGCGCCGCCAGCCGCGTGCCCGGAGGGGCGTGCAGCATGCCCACCATCGCCGTGACGATGCGGCTTCGCTTGATGAAATCCACCTGCCGCCGGAAGATCGCCGGCGTGTCGTGGTCGAAGCCCACGATAAAGCCCGCCTGAACCTCGATTCCGGCGCGTTGCAGGCGATGAACATCGGCCGCCAGATCCCGGTTGCGGTTCTGGCTCTTGTGGCACTCGGCCAGGCTCCCCGCATCGGGCGTCTCGATGCCCACGAAAACCGCATCGAAGCCGGCCTGGACCATGTCGCTCACCAGCTCCGGATCGTCCGCCAGGTTGATCGAAGCCTGCGTTATGAAGGGCATCGGTCCCCGGCTCTTCTGCCAACGCTTCAGCGCCGGCAGCAGGTCGTTCTTCAGAGCCGGCCGGTGCCCGATCAGGTTGTCGTCCACGAAGAATCCCGGCCCTCGCCAGCCGCATCGCTGCAGCGCCTCGAGCTCGGCGATCACCTGCGCGCCGGTCTTGGTCCGCGGCTTGCGCCCCAGCATCGCCGTCACGTTGCAGAAATCGCAGTCATAGGGACAGCCCCGCGAGAACTGCACGCCCGCCAGGGCGTAGCTGCCAAGGTCGGCCAACTGCCATAGGGGAACCGGAGATCGGGCCATGTCGGCGAACTGCCTCGTGCGGTAGGTGCGCTTGAGCGTCCCGCTCTCCAGGTCGGCCAGGAAGGGCGCCAACGTGATCTCCGCCTCGCCCAGGACGAAATGATCCACCTGCTCAAACAGGGCATACTCGCCGATGAACAGCGGGCCGCCCGCGACGACGGTCTTGCCGGCCGCCTTGCAGCGGGCAATCAGCCGCCGCGCCGCCTCTCGCTGCACCGCCATGCCGCTGATGAACACGTAGTCCGCCCAGGCCAGGTCCGGGTCGGTCAGCGGCCGAACGTTCAGGTCAACCAGCCGCTTGCCCCAATGCTCCGGCAGCATCGCCGCCACCGTCAGCAGACCCAGCGGCGGCATGACCGCCTTCTTGCGGATCACCCGCAGGGCGTGCGTGTAACTCCAGAACGTGTCGGGGAACTCCGGGCAAACCAGCAGAATGTTCATGCGGCCTTTCGCGCCTGGCGGAACCATTCTAGCAGGCCCGACCGCCCAAGGCGATGCTTTTTGCGCAAAATCTCGAAATTTTCCGCACCCGTCTTTCCGCGCCGCTCAGGCGCCCGCGCCCAGACCGTTGGCACCCATCCGCAGGACGCACCCGCCTGACTCTGCGCCCACCCGGACCAGGCGACCCGGCCCGACCAGCAGCACGGCCGCCGTTCCCGCTTTGGCAGCGCAATACTGGCGGATCTCCTGCTCGCTCATCACCATGAACGCCGTCGAGAGGGCATCGGCCACCGCCGCCGTTGCCGCCGCCGCCCATGCCGCCTCCCGCACGCCGGCCGGCTGCCGCGTCTGCGGGTCCACGATGTGCTGGCCGTGCAACTGCACTCCCGAACCGGCCAGCGCAAAATCGCTCAGCACGGCGTGTCCCAGGACCGACTGCTGGTCGCTCGGATCGCGCAGGGCCACCGTCCACCCCCGGCCGACCGCCAGCGCCGTGCTCTGCCCGCTGTCCAGCAGCGCCCGGCGGATGCCCCACCCGCGCAGCAACTCCGCCAGCCGGTCCAGCGCGTAGCCCTTGCCCACACCCCCCAGGTCCACGAAGACCGCCGACGTGCGCCGACGGACCGTCCGGCGGAGGCCCTCCAGTTGGATCTGGTCCATGCCGCTGGAGGACGCCGCCCAGTCCGGCACGCTTCCGAAGGTGATGTCAAACGCGCCACGCGTCTCACACCACAGCTGGGCCGCCAGTTCCAGGCATTCCACCGTCTCGGCGGCAACCATCACGGGCCGGTCGGCCGTGGCGCTGTTGATCTGACTGACGTCGCTGGTGGGGATGAATCGGCTCAGCAGTTGCTCCAGGCGCGCCAACTCCTCGAAGGCCGCGTCGGCCGCCCGACGCAGGTACTCGGCATCGTCGCCCTCCAGGCTGAGCCCGAACTCGCAGGCCATCGCTCGACGCGTGAAGCGGTGCAGCGCCATCCCGGCAACATATCCGCCGACCGCCCGTCGAGGCAAACCACTGTTCCCGATGCGCCCGGCGCGTACAATCGCCGCGATGGCCCAGCGAACACGTTACGCAATCGTCGGCACCGGCGGTCGCTGCCGGATGTACATCAGCGCCATCTGCGCCCGTTACCGGGAGCACGCCCAACTGGTCGGGCTGTGCGACATCAGCCCGACCCGCATGAACTGGCATAACGCCAGGATCGTCGAGGACTTCGGCATCGACCCCATCCCCACCTACACGGCCGACCAGTTTGACCGCATGATCACCCGGCAGAAGCCCGACACGGTCATCGTCACCACCGTGGATCAGTTCCATCACCAGTACATCATCCGGGCGATGGAGCTGGGCTGCGACGCCATTACCGAAAAGCCCATGACCACCGACGCCGGCCGGGCACGCGCCATCTTCGACGCCATCGCCCGCACCGGCCGGAAACTGCGGGTGGCGCACAACTACCGCTACGGCGCGACCAACACCAAGGTCCACGAAATCCTCGCCAGCGGCGCCATCGGCCAGGTCCTGCACGTCGATTTCCAGTGGCTGCTGGACACCGACCACGGCGCCGACTACTTCCGCCGCTGGCACCGCGAGAAGGTCAACAGCGGCGGCCTGCTCGTGCACAAGGCCAGCCACCACTTCGACCTGGTCAACTGGTGGATCGGTTCGTTCCCGCAGCGGGTGTTCGCTCTGGGCGAGCTGAAGTTCTATGGCCGAAAGAACGCCGAGGCCCGTGGAGAAAAATACTCCTACGACCGCTACACCGGCCACCCCGAGGCCAGGAACGACCCCTTCGCCCTGTTTCTGGACGCCGCCAGAGGAACCCCCAACGAAACAAAGGACGGGCTGCTGGGACTGTACCTCAACGCCGAGAAGGACAGCGGCTACATCCGCGACCGCAACGTCTTCGGCGAGCCGATCACCGCCGAGGACACCATGTGCGTACTGGCCCGCTACCGCAGCGGCGTTTTCCTGAACTACTCCCTGATCGCCTACAGCCCCTGGGAGGGCCTGCGCGTGTCGTTCACCGGCACGAAGGGGCGGCTGGAACTGTTCGACCGACACGCCTCCCACATCATCGCCGGGCAGACCGACGAGCAGCTGGCCCAACAGCAGAACCGCTTCCAGGAGCACTCGCTGCGCGTCTTTCCGCTCTTTGGTGTGCCCTACGACGTGCCCGTGCAGCAGGTGAAAGGCGGCCACGGCGGCGGCGACCCTGTGATGCTCGACCAGATCTTCCTCCCCGACCCGCCGTCCGATCCGCACGGCCGTGCGGCAACCCACATCGACGGCGCCGCCGCCGTCCTCATGGGATTCGCGGCCAATCAGTCCATCGCCACCGGCCAGCCTGTGGATTGCGATTCGTTGCTGAAACTTCCCTGACCGATCGCTATGTCGTCCCGGCCGAACATCATCGTCATCCTGGCCGACGACATGGGCTACGGCGACATCGGGGCCTTCGGCAACGCCGCCGTCCACACGCCCGCGCTGGATCGCCTGGCGCGCCAGGGCATCGCGCTTCGCCAGCATTACTCCGCCTCGCCGGTGTGTGCCCCGGCCCGCGCGGGCCTGCTGACCGGCCGCTATCCCCATCGCACCGGCGCCATCGACACCCTGGAGATGCGCGGGCTGGACCGGCTGGCCTTGCGCGAAATCACGCTGGCCGATGCGCTGCGAGCCGCCGGCTACGCCACCGGCCTGGCGGGCAAGTGGCACCTGGGCGCGCTGGATGCGCGTTACCATCCCAACCGCCGCGGCTTCGACGAGTTCGCCGGATTTCGCGGCGGCTGGCAGGACTACTGGAAATGGACCCTGGACTGCAACGGCGCCACGCGCCCGGCCGACGGCCGCTACCTGACCGATGTGTTCACGGACCAGGCCGTGCAGTTCATCCGCCGACACCGCGGCCGGCCGTTCTTCCTGCATCTGGCGTACAACGCGCCGCACTTTCCGCTGCAGGCGCCGCAGGAGGACCTGGCGCCGTTCGCGGGCAGGTTCACCCCCGCGGTGTCGCTGATCTACGCGATGAACCGCCGCATGGATGCGGGCATCGGACGCGTCCTGGAAACGCTGGAAGAACTCGGCCTTGCCCAGAACACGATCGTGCTGTTCGCCAGCGACAACGGCCCGGACATGGGCGGGCAGGGCGACAATTGCGCCGCCCGCTACAACGCCAACTTGGCCGGCTCGAAGCTCTATGTGCTCGAAGGCGGCATTCGCGTGCCGGCGATTGTCCGCTGGCCGGCGGGACTGCCGGGCGGACGGGAGGTCCACGATGTCGTGCACTTCAACGACTGGCTTCCCACGCTTCTGTCGGCCGCGGGCGCTGGCCTGCCGGCCCACCGGCAACTGGACGGCGTGGACGCACTGCCGGTGCTGCGCGGCGACAAGCGACACATCGACCCCGTTCGCTTCTGGCAATGGAACCGCTACACGCCGCTGGTTTCGTGCAACGCGGCCATGCGCGATGGGCGATGGAAGCTGGTCCGCCCGGCGTTGCGGGAGGCGATGTGGATCACCGACGCCGACGCCGAGATGGACAAGCGGGCGAAATACGAGCCGCACGCAGTCGGCGGCCTGTGCCGCGAGCCGGAGCCGGCGAGAAACGTGCCCGATCCCCCGCCGCCGATGCTGTTTGACCTCGAGGCCGACCCCTGCGAGCGCAACGATCTGGCCGGCCAGCATCCGCAGCGCGTGGCCGGCATGCTCCGGGAACTGGAACGATGGTTCGAGTCCGTCGAGCGCGACCGCCGCTCGATCGACGATGCCTGGTAAGGGAGCAAGACCATGAAATGGCTGGCTGTGCTGGCAACAATCCTGGGAGCAACCGCGATGGCGATGGCTGACGCAAAGGTGGCCGCCGGCGAGCATCCGCGGCTCGTGTTCACCAAGGCCCATGTTCCCGCGCTGATCGAGAAGTCCAAAACGCCCGAGGGCCAGGCGATCGTGGCGCAACTGCGCAGGGTCCTCGCCCAGCCGCCCAAGGCCGTCGATATCGCCTACCACGCGGCCGGGCACGGTCTGCTGCACGTGCTGGGCGATCCGGCCGCCGCCCAGACCGCCCGCGACCTGGTCGAGCAGACCCTCGCCGACAAGATCAAACATTCCGAAACAAGCCCCGGTACTGCTCGCCGCGAAATCCCGCTGTGGAACTCCACCTACAAGGCCATCATCCGCACCGAGCCGGCCGTGGGCGTGGCGCTGGCGTATGACCTGTGCTACGAAGCGTGGGAGCCGTCCTTCCGCCAGCGCGTCGCCAAGGCGCTGGATGCCAAGGCCGCGGAACTGATCAAGGGCGGCGGCGAGGGCTGGAACCCCAGCCCCGCGAGCAACTGGCACGCCAACACCCGCAGCGGCGCGGGCATCTGCGCCCTGGCGGTGCTGGGAGACGAGGGTGCGCCGGGCTCGCCCAGGAATGTTGACGATGCACGCCGCGGCGTGCTGGCGTACTTCGAAGCCCAGGCCGGCGACCGCGGCTGGACCCAGGAGAGCTTCGGCTACTACCGCTACCCCGTGTGCCATCACCTGCTGCCGTTCATCCAGGCCTGGCGCAACGTCATGGGCGACGACCCGTTCAAGGGCACGGCGGCCGACTGGTACGCGCTGTTCTATCTGCAACTGCTCCTGCCCGACCCGCCGATGGGCGATGTGCCGATCGTCAACGGATTTGGCCTGTGGGAAAACAACCACTGGCGCAGCGGCGACTTTGCGATGGGCATGGGCACGCTGCCGCCGGAAAAACGCGCTGCCCTGCTGTGGCTGGCCGACCCGTGGTTCGGCCTGAAGGGCAACAAGAGCTTCGACGTATTCCTTCCGCATCATGCGATCTTCGCCCTGGCCAACTGGCCCGTCGGCGTCCAGGCCGTCAATCCCGAGAAGGTGCTCTCGCGCGCCTGGGAGGACCGCAAGAAGGGCCTGTACATCTTCCGCAACCGCTGGCAGGACGGCGACGACATCGTGGCCGTGTTCGACATGAACCTGAACTCGGTGAGCGGAACCGGGCAACCGGAAATCGCCGGCGGGTTTCGCATCTTCGGCCTGGGCGGAAAGTTCGCCGCCGAGGGATGGAACCCGCGCGGACGCCTGGGCGAGAGCGTGGTGATCGGGCCGATCCGCAACGCCAAGGCCTCGGGTCAGCGCCTGCACGCGGAACTGCATCCCGACGGCTCGGGCGTCGTGTCGGTGGACCTGGGCGAGCTGTACACCGGCAAGGCCGGCGGGGCCATCCGCTCCTTCGCCGTGGACTACAGCGGCGCGTGCGGGGCGCCGGGCCTGTTCGTGCTGGCCGACCAGTTTGCCGACAAGGCCGCACGCACCTGGACCCTGCAGACTCAGGAGACGCCCTCCATCCACGAAGATGGGTCCTTCACACTGAAGGCCCGCGGCGGTTCGCTGCACGGCACGTTCGTCCACCCGCCGGGATTGAGGCTCGCCGTGCAGGAAGGCCAGATCACGCTGCGGGCCGCCGGCGTGGAGATGGGCCAGAAGAAGGCGTGGAAGCTCAGCGCAAGCGGCGGCGACGGCACGGGATACCTGGTGGTGATGACGCTGCAGAAGGACAAGCCGCCGGCCGTGCGCATATCCGGCAAAGGCATGGAAGCGACGGCGACCGTCGGCGGCGTGGCTGTGCGGTACGACGGGAAGAAGATCGTACTGGAGCAATAGGCGGCGACATCGCTTCCCTGCGACCGGCCGCCGGCAGACGACTGGCCCTCGGCGGCGAAAGCGGCCCTACCCGCCCGCTTTGGGCGGGTTGTCCAGAACGTAGGGGCGGCTTTCCTCCACACCCGGATACATCCGCCGCATCGTGGTCACGTCCGTCGGCAGAACACTGACGCCGTTGGCGTGATTGAAACTGCCCAGGTACACACCCTCGGGAGAAAAGTAGTGGTCGGTGGGCATCCCCTCCAGGCCGATGCGGTCGGTGATTTTCACGGCCTGCTGACGTTTGCCGTCCCAAAGATGGTCGCGCAGGGGCGCCACGTCGATGTAGCGCAGCATCACCTCCCGCGCCTGCGTGGACCACGCCGCAAACAGGTACGTCTTGGGCTGCTGCAGGGGAACCAGCCGCGGCAACAGATGCGCAAAGGCCTGGGGCACGTAGAACGGCGGAAGTTCGCGGTTCACCGGATCCTTGCTGACCGTGTTGGACAGTTGCGTGACCGACAACGTCTGCCTTTCGATGGTCCGCATCGGCGGCGCCTTGGGGTCGCGCTTGTCCACCACCCCCTCCTGTTCGTCGAGCTTGCGGATGATCTCGTGGGCGCTGGTGCCGAACTCGCTGAACTGGTCGCGGGCCGGCCGGCCGCCCTCGCCCGCCTGCGTCTGGGAGAACACGAGGTGCGCCCATGCTTCATGCTTGCGGTCGAACGTGCTGAACATCTCCGAGGCGCTTTGCAGCCTCTGCCGCTCATCCACCTTCAGGTCGCTGCGGATCACCACCACGAACCCGTCGCGGTTGCCGCGGCTGGCGGTTTCCTCGAACACGTGGCTCCAGCCCACGTCCTTGCCGTCCTTGACCATGCGGAACCACTGCTCGCCGACCAGCGCCCGGGTGATCTTCGCCGGCGTGGCGTTCACCAGGAACAGCCGCGTGCGGTCCAGCCGCTGTTCCTGGTCCAGTCGCACCGGCCGCAGGTCCAGGACCTCGATGCTGTCCACCACGGCCGTGAACGCCTCCACCGCCTCCCGCTCGAACGGATCGACGGTGTCGTCCTCGTCGCCGGCGGCCTTGCCGGTGGGCGATGTGAAGTTGAACACGAAATAGAGCTGCTCGCCCCCGGACACCAGCGCCAGCTGCCGCAGCAGCCGTTGCGTCCCCTGCGTGAAGCGGATCGCCACCAGCCCCACCTCGGCCTTCCCCACATTGATCGCGTCGCGCCTCAGCAGCTGTGCGCCGGGAATGGCCGCCAGCGTCTGCCGCGTCATCGCGTCGAGCATGCCCACGCGCCCGCCGGCGTCGTCCTTCAGCACCATCGGCAGCGGCTGGCTCAAGGTGATCCGTGAAACCTTCAGGTTCCACCGCCTCTTGGGGTCCTGGTACTGCACCACTTCGTCGGCCACCCCCTCGCGGCGAATCGCCTGGCAGCCGGCCGGCGGGCGAAAGGCGATTCCCGCCGACAGGCTCGAGAATCGCTGCCCCAACAGGCCCCGATCCTCGTCCTGCTGCGCGGGTTGGGTGGCGGGATCCGACCGGGTCGGGTCCACCAGGGCCGGACCGGCCTCGGGAACCTCCGGGTGGGTCGCAGGCGTCGTGGGCGGCTCGATGACCTGCGCCACGGCCAGGGCGGTCAACGCGGTAACGGCCAACGCCAACATGAGCAGATAGCGCATATCGAGGAACCTCGCAACCGGAACCCTATTGTGCCCGCCAACCCTCACCGCACAAGCGCCGCCCGCGGCCGACGGAAAGCCGCGATGCTTTCTCGCCCGGCCCCCGGCAGACTACTATACCCGATGCCATGCATCTGGTACGCCGTCTCAGCCCGGAACAGCGGGAGCTGGAGCTGAAAAAGGTCCAGCTGGCGGCCCTGGAGTCGCTGCTCGCCCAGCGCCAACAGGAGCTGGACGAGCGCCGCACGGCCCTGGAGGCATTTGAAAAACGCTACCTCGAGTTGATACGCGCCCGCCGGCTGAAGCTGGACGAACTGCTGGAGCGGCTGGGGCAACTGCACGCCCAGAAAGTACGCCGCAAGCGCGATCCGTCGCGGCCGCCGCGGATGCCTCCGCCGCACCCCCGTCCGCCCGCAGCCCAGCGCCCCGTCCCCGCGCCTGGGCCGCCCGACGACGACCCCGACGCCGACCCCACGCTCAAAGCGCTCTTCCGGGCGGTGGCACTGGCCGTGCATCCGGATCAGGCCCGCGACGAGGCTGACCGCGCACGCCGCCACGCCGCCATGATTCGCGCCAACTCCGCCTATGCCGGCGGCGACATCCAGGCGCTGACGGCCATCCTCACCGAATGGCAATATGCGCCCGAGCATGTGGACGGCGCTGATGTCGGGGCCGAACTGGTCCGCGTCATCCGCCGCATCGCCCTCTGTCAGCAGCGCCTGCCGGCCGTCGAGAAACAACTGGCCGACCTCCAGCACGATCCGCTGATGGACATGCTGCGGATGAGCCAGGAGGCCCAGCGGTTCGGGCGCGACATGCTGGCCGAAAAGGCCGCCGCCCTCGACGAGGAAATCGCCGCGGCCCAGGCCATGCTCCGGCGGATGCAGGCGGGGGACGGCTCACGCTAGCCGGCCGCAGAAACCTGTCTGTCCGAAAACGCGCCCCCCTACGGGCCCTGCTGCTTGCCGACGGTCTGGCACCGGATCCCCGTCCCGTCATACAGCACCACGCGTTGGCCGACGGTGATTCTCGCGTTGGCCGCGTCCCCCTCGACCTTCATCCGCGGAACTTCGCCGGTCTGCAGCGTCAGCACTGCCACGAGCCTTCCACCGGCAACCTGATAAGCCCCCTTGGCCATGGGCGTGCCGCCCACGACCACCCCTGACAGCGTGGCGTTGCCCTTGGTCACCTTCAGCATCTGGCCGTCGGCTGTCACGGTCCCGCCGGCCCAAGGCAATGCCCACGTGAACTCGGCCGGCCTGGGCTGGGCGTCGGCCGATTCCTTCACCGCCAGGTCCTCCACAATCACCAGCAGCATCGGCGCGCCGCTGGCGCCGCTGAAATCGACGGCGACATGCCGCGTGCCACGGATGCCGTGGTCGGCCAGGCCGCCCCGCCACGGCGGATAGAACGCCGCCGCCTGCGCCTTGGCCTGCTTGGCCAGATCATCCCACGACGCCTTGCTGCCCTTGGGCCGCATCAACTGCGGCATGTAGGCCGGGGCCACGTCAAACTTCATCACCGCCACGCGGTCGGCCGCCTGCCATGCGAGGGTCTTGGGTCCGCTGACATCCTTGTTCAGCAGCCCTTCCTTGCCCTTGATGGCCGGGTGATACGTGCCCTTGAGCCACTGCTGGCCCAGGCCCCACATCAGCCACTCGGCCGGGTTGCCCACGCGCTCGTAGTGGCAGGAGGCGCGCACGCCGCTGAGCAGGTTCCACGTCAGCAGGATGTCGTCCTTGTCCTTGTACGCGTTGCGAAAGACCCAATGCCCGTTGACCGGGTCGGGGCTGATCCACGGGAAGCACTCGGCCGGCGGCCTGGCCTGCACATCGAAGGGATAGCACGCCATCAGGTACGGCGCGTACGGCGATCGCGCCAGGCCAAACGTCTTGTTGCCCTGCAGGCCGACGTTGCGCTCCAGCAGCCACTTCACCCCGGGCATGGCGCCGGCCGGCACTTCGCTCAGGCCGATGGTCCAGATCACCTCGACCAGGTCATCCTCGTCGATGCCGCTGGTCTGGCCAAAGAGCTTGCCGGGCTCGGCCTCCAGGAAATAGCCGACGATCAGGTCATCGCGCAGGCCCGGCGTGTTGATCTTCTGGCCGGTGACTTTCGCGTAGGCGTGCAGGAAGTGCGACAGCCCGCGGACCATCGTCATGCCCTTGTAGAACACGCCCTCCATGAACCACTGCCCGCCGCCGCAGCCATCCTCCAGCCAGCCGCGCTGGTCATAGGCCGACACCAGCGCGATCTCCCGCACGTCGTCGCCGAAGACCCGCCCGGCCGAGTCTTTCTCGCCCAGCAGCACCAGCGCCCCCAGGCCGGCCGCCGCGGCGCGGATGCCGTTGTGGTTCGACCAGTACGCCCAGTTGGTGCCGCCCATGCCCGACCCGCCGAACGTGCCGGTGTGGCATTCCTGCGTGCGCTGCCAGATCTCGTCGATGCACCTGCGGCGGAACTCGGCATCCCACGCGTCGTAACACAGGTCAAACGCCAGCGCCAGGCCCTGCAGTTGCGGCGCGTGGTGGATGTCCTGCCCGCCCTGGGCCGCCCTCTGGAAGAACTTGGCATCGATGATCTCCCGGGCGCGGTCGGCGTACTTCTGCTCTCCGGTCATCTGCCAGGCAAAGCCGTAGCCGATGGCCGGCCAGGAGTCGAACTTGAAGTTGCCGTTGTGGGCGCGGTACTCCAGAATCGACAACGCTCGCTCCATGATCGCCTTGCCCTCGGGAGTCTGGGCGTTTTTCCTGAGCGTTTCCATCTCCGACCTGCGGAAGATCAGCCGGGGATGCTCGCCGGGCTCCACAGGGACAAAGTCCTTGACTATGCCCGGCCAGGGGTCGCGCACGGTCACCGTCGCCTTGCCGGAAACCTGGAGGACCCGAGCGTCGGCCGCCGCGGGGGCATCCGGCTGCTTCGGGCCGGCGCCCAGGACGCGGCGAAGCTCATCGGGCATCCCCTCGCCTGGCTCCGCTTGCGGGCGAAAGGCCCTCCGCAGCGGCGCCATGGGCTTGGCCTCATCGGTTACGGTGAACGTGCCCGTGTAGGAGGCATCGAATCCGCCGGCTGCCGGCTTGAGCGCAATGGTGTAGTTTCCGCGGCCGCCGCCGACCCACAGGTCGGGCTTGACGCGCAGCTCGACGGTCAGCGTCGTCGCGCCTGCATCGGTGGCAACGCCTGTGATCCGCCCGGTATGCCGGCCCTGGTTCAGCCCGCGGGCCAGGACCCACTCCTTCTGCCACTGCCCGCCCCGCACCTGCAGTTCCAGCGTCAGGTCGCCCAGCGACTCGGCCGACCGACCGGCCGCCTTATCCAGTCGGACCTGCACATTGCAGTCCTTCAGTTCGGCCGCCGCGGCCGCACCACTCACGGCCATCGCCAGGACCATCGCCCCAATTGCCCGCAGCGTCATGGTGATCTCCTTGCTCATCCACGTTACATATAGACGGGGGTCGTCCGTGCGTTGAGCCTCTGCGCCAGCCGCTTCAACGCCAGCGATACACGGCAAGGCCCTTGAGCTCCCGCACGATCAGCTGATCGCCGCACACCGTCACGTGGGCCCAGGTCGGCGACTGGGAGATCTGCCGCGTGTCCAGCAGGTCGAACTTTTCCGGCGTGGCAACGAACAGATACAGCTCGCCCTCGCAACTGAGGCCCAGGATGCGATTCCCGTCGGTGATCAGCGAGCTGTACTCGCCGAACTTCTCCGCGGTCGTCCACATCTCCTGGCCCGTGAGCAGGTTCAGGCAGCTGAGCTTCTGGTTGCGGCGATGCAGATACGCGTGGCCGCCCAGGATGATCGGCGTGGACATGTAGCCCTGCACCGGCGACTGGAGCACCTGCGTCACCGACCACTTCTCCCCGTCCCGCGTCACGGCATACACCATGCTCCCCCCGCCGTAGGTCGATGTGAACACCCGGTCGCCCTCGATCACCGCGGGGTTGAGGATGTTCATCTTCATCGACGCCTCGACCTCCGTGGACCAGAGCACCCGGCCGGTGTCCGGATCGACGCCGGCCAGCAGCCTCCGCGTCTGCACGATCACCTGATCCTTGCCGCACAGCCGGGCCGGCATCGGCGAGGAGAATGCGCTGCCCATCATCGCCCCGCCGTCCTCCAGCGTGCGCCAGACCTCGTTGCCGGTGTGCTTGTCGAGCTTCACCAGCGACGCCCCGGCCTGGATGTACAGGTGATCGCCCACCACCAGCGGCGAGCAGACCAGCCCGAAACTGGGCAGCGGCGTGCCATAGCGGGCCATGAAGTCAACCTTCCACCTGACTTTGCCGTCGGCGATGTCGAGGCACACCAGCACGTCGCGCATGCCGCCGACGTACAGGTATCGCCCATCGCAAGCCGGCGTGCTGCGCACCCAACTGCCGGTCCTGGCCGCGAAAAACGGAACCTTCATGCTGCCGGCCCAGTCGGTGGCCCAGATCTGCCGGCCGGTGGCGCGGTTGAAGGCGCGGACGATCTCGGTCTGCTTGTCGAGCGTCTCGACGGTGAAGATTCGGTCGGCCGTCACGATCGGGCTGGAGTAGCCCTCGGCGATCTCGGCCCGCCAGAGAAGTTGGAGGCGATCGTCCTGGAGCGACTCGGGGAACGTGACGTCGGCCGCGACACGCCCGTCGCGCGTCGGCCCGCGCCATTGCAGCCACTGGCCGGCGGCCTGCCCGTCGGCCGGTTGCGTCGATGGCGCAAGCTGACTGGGGCCGCTGCGGGCGGCGCAGCCGGCCAGGCCACAACACAGGACGACCCACAGGCCAACGTCAGCGGCAACGGCGCGATGCATCTTCGCCCATGATAGGCCCGACCCGGCAGGCCCGCTATGCCAGCGGGCCTTTGTCCCAACAGGCCAATCTCGCCAGCCAAGGGGCACCATCACGTTCCCGCGATCGCCGGAGGATTCTCAGCGCCTGACCCCGGCGTTCGAAATCGCCGCGGTCAACAGGGCAAACGCGCGGCTCGCCGATGCCGGGCGCAGGCAAACAACTCTCGGTGGGCACGCCAGACACCGCCGCGCATCGCCCCGCCCGGGCGCGATGCACCAAACCGGCACGGCCGGGTCGTACTGCGTGTAGCGGGCCAACCGCTTGTCGAGCGGCAAAAAGGTTCAGGCTGCCGCCGGCCGCAGTTCAATACTCCGCGACGGCATCCCGCGACAGGGCCAGGTAGTTCTTCAACTCCTCCGTGGACAGGTTCGTCAGCCACTCCTCTCCGGTGGCGACGATGCTGTCGGCCAGGGCGATCTTCTCGCTCAAGAGCCGGTCGATCCGCTCCTCCAGCGTGCCGGCGCAGACGAACTTGTGCACCTGCACCTTGCGGGTCTGGCCGATGCGGTGGGCGCGGTCGGTGGCCTGCGCCTCCACCGCCGGGTTCCACCAGCGGTCGAAGTGAAACACGTGATTGGCGGCCGTGAGGTTCAGCCCCAGCCCGCCGGCCCGCAGCGACAGGATGAAGATGCGAACGTCGCTGCCGGGCTTCTGGAACTGGTCGATCATCTGCTCGCGACGCCGCCGCGGCGTGCCCCCGTGCAGGAAGAGCATCGGCACCCGCAGCCGCTGGGTGAGCAACTGCTCCAGCACGTGGCCCATCTGGCGGAACTGCGTGAAGATCAGCGCCGCATCGCCCTCCTCCAGCACCTCCTCCAGCATCTCGATCAGCCGCTCGCACTTGCCGCTGCGCCCGTCCAGCGAGGGCGCGTGGCCCGGGGCCGCCTCGCCGGCCGACATGCCGTCCACCAGTTCCGGGTGATCGCACACCTGCTTCAGCCGCGTCAGCCCGGCCAGGATCAGCCCGCGCCGCCGGATCCCCTCGGCTCCCTCGACCTGCTCGAGCATGCCCGAGGTGATGCGCTGGTAGAGGGCCGCCTGCTCGGCCGTCAGGTTGCAGTACACCCGCATCTCCATCTTCTCGGGCAGGTCGGCCGCCACCTGCGGGTCGCTCTTGGTTCGCCGCAGCACGAACGGCCGGATCAGCCCGCGGAGTTGCACCGCCCGGTCCCGGTCGGCCAGTTTCTCGATGGGCACGACGAAACGCTCGCGGAACTCGCCGGCCGACCCCAGCAGACCCGGGTTCAGCGATTCCATGATCGACCACAGTTCGGGCAGATGGTTCTCGATGGGCGTGCCGGTCAGCGCCACATGCTGCGCGGCGGGGATCGAGCGAACCGCCAGCGTCGCGGCGGCATACGGGTTCTTGATCTTCTGCGCTTCGTCCAGCACGACGCGATACCACGCCGGCCGCCGCAGGTCCTCCAGGTCGCGGTGCGCCAGAGCATAGCTGGTGATGACCACGTCGTGCTGCGCCGCGGCCCGCGCGAACGCTTCGCCGCGAAGCCGGTCCATCCCGTGATGCACCATCGCCCGCAGGCACGGGGCGAAACGCTCCAGCTCGCGCTGCCAGTTGCCCACGACGCTGGTGGGCGCAAACAGCAACGTCGGGCCCGCCGCCACGCCTTCCCGCCGCTCGTGCAGAAGCAGCGCGATGAGCTGGATGGTCTTGCCCAGGCCCATATCGTCGGCCAGGCAAGCCCCGATGCCCAGCCGTTGCAGGAACACCAGCCACTCCATGCCGCGAAGCTGGTACGGCCGCAGCGTGCCCACGAAACCCGGCGGCTGGGTCAGCCGCTCCAGACGCCGCGAGGGCATCTGGTCCAGCAGGTCGGCCACCCACGATGTTCCCGACAATCCGCGCACCGGCAGGCCCGATTCGCTGGTGGAGATGCCCAGGGCGGCGCGAATCGCCTGCCCGAGAGTCATGCGACCGCGGCCGCTGGTGCGCAGGAACTGCATGGCCTTGCCGGCGGCGTCGGGGTCGATCTGCAGCCACCGCCCCTGGTATCGCACCAGGCCGGAATGCTGCTCGACCAGCGCGGAAAGCTCCTGCTGCGAAAGCTGCAACCCGCCGACGGCCACGCGCCAGTCGAACTCCAGCAGCGCCTGCAACCCAAGCCCCGCGGACGTCGCCGATCCGCCCCGCGGAGGCGCAGGCAGGTCCATGTCTTCCACCGGCCGCAGGTCCAGCAGCAGACCGAGATCCAACTGGCGCTGCTCGGCCCACGGCGGCAGGAACACGCCAAACGACCGATCCCTCAGCTCGGCGGCCCAGCGTCGGATGAATGTGCCGGCCTCCACGGCCGAAATGTGCAGCTGGGCGGGTTGCCCCTCGGCCAGCGCCCTCTCCAGCGGAGGGAACGCCTCGACGGCGCGGGCCAGCTCCGCCAGCAGCCGCTGACGACGGTGGCGCAGCGAGCGCCCCAGCACGCCGCCGGCATCGGCCTCGGCCCACAGCGTGGCGGCGTCGATCCACTGCTCCTGGCCGTCGATGGGACGCAGCTCGAATCGGACGGTCCAGGGCGCCTTGGCGGCCGATGCATCGTCGTCGGCCTGCGGTTCGATCAGCCGAAAACACAACTGCATATCGGCGCCGCGGTGCTCCTCCAGCCGCCCGACCCACGAGCGCACGACCGACTCCAGCTCGCGCAGCTCGCTTTCGTTGCCCCCAACGCTGCGATCGGCGCCGAGCAGCGCCGACAGCCATCGCACGTGCGGCGGCGATCCGGCCTCCGCGGCACGGGCATGCACCGTCGCGAAGAATGCGTCGTTGGACACGTCCCGGCGGATGATCGCGTCGGCCGTCGTTGCCAAAAACGACTCCACCAGGCGATGAGGGTCGCTGGTGGCATGTTCCTCGCAAGCGCTCAGGCACACGCGCGGCAGGGAGGCGGCCAATCGCTCCAGTTGCTCCAGGTGCGGCCGCTCGAGCAGCAACCGCCAGGTGGCGATCCACTGCCGCTCCCCGACCTGCTCGATGGCCGGATAGAACTGCCGGCGGGCGATCCGACGGATCACGAACCTCGCCAGCACCGCCCAGCAGGCCAGCGATACATCGCAACCCGGCGGCGCGGGCGTTGGCAGCGCCGCCAGCAGATCCAGCGCCTCGCCCGGCGAAAAACGCAGCGCCGGGACGGTGACGGCGGCCCGCGCACCATCGCCAACCGGCAGTTCCAGCCGCAGTTGGGCCACCTGCCCGGCCGAGGCGATCAACGGATCGGGCGAGAGGTCGCCCAGGACCGCGCGCAGCTGGTCGGGGCCGGCCGGCGCCTGCGGCGCGGACCACACATAGAGGCAGCCGCAATGCCAGTTGCCCTGGAGAGCCATCTTCAGCACGGCAAGCATAGGCGAGGCACGGCCCCTGAAGAAGGGCCGGGCACGTCGCCCGCGCCGCGCCGGTCAATAGGCCCGGATGAGCCGCGCCGCCGGATAGGCCGCCAGCACGATGTCCTCGTGCCGCATGCCCGCGCGGGCGCGGGTCTCGGCGCACCACTGGCACATGCCCACGCCGTGGCCGTGGCCATGGCCCTCGACGAAATGGATGCGGTCCGAGTCGTTGACCACCTTCACGAAGCTGCTGAACAGCGTGCTGCCCCTGGGCGCGTCGGTGTTGATCGCCCAGCGCAACTCCTCCCCGCGCAGGCTGAAACGGGTTCCGCTGGCGTCGGTCACCAGGAAACGCACGGGCCTGCCCCAGCGATTCACCGCTTCGATCTCGATGGATCGCACGGCGGCGATGTCCTTCTCGGGACGGTTGCGCTGCTGGCCGAACAGGCGGATCCGCCGCGTCACCTCGCTCTTGGGGATGACCACCGGACCCCAGTTGAACTTATCCGAAGCGCTGCAAAGCCCGTGTACGTTCTGGTCGGACAGCGGAGCCATCCACACATCGCCAAAGGCATCGGCCGCCGACTGGCTGATCCCGCCGCAGCAACTGGAAAAATAGGCCTTGAAGATGCGCTCCTCGCCGCGCGGCCCGAAGGCCACGACCACCCCGGCGGTCTCCTCGACGGCCGTGATGCTGCGGGTGGTCTCGGCGGCGATGCCGCCATAGACCTGCGAGCGCGTGTCGGCGTGCACATCCCAGTGCCGCGGCTCGCGGGGAACGTGCTTCTCGTAAAGGGCGTAGGTGCGCGCCACGATCGCCTGCGCCTTGTACGTCTCAATGTGCCAGTTCCAGTACAGTTCGCGGGAGACCACGCTCTTGAGGTAGTCGTCCACGTCCACGTCGTTGACCACGTCAAAGCGCTCCGGCCCCACCGGCACCAGCCGGTACTGCCCGCGATACGCCACGCCCTCCACCGCCAGCGACCCCGGCGGCGAGGGCCTCAGGTACAGCACCCCCGCGCCCACGGCCGTGCTGCCCACCCGCCAGCCGTCGGCCGCCAGCGTCACGCTCACCGTCCTGCCCGCGGGAAGGTCCAGTTTCCGCAAAGTGGGGTCGCCAGCCGTGGCATAGACAGGCGCCGCCGAAGCCAGCAGTGCAACCTCTTGGCGATCCTGCAGAATCCGCACTCGAATCAGGCGGTCCTCCGACTGCAGCACGTTCTGCCCGCCCGGCCGCAGACACCCCGAAACCGCCAGCAGCAGCAACACCACCGACACGACCAGCACCGCCGGCAGAAGGCGACCGCCGCACATCCTGGATGCTGCGTCGTGCATGGCGTCCCTGCCAGTGCCGGCCAGCGGCTAATCCTCCAGCTTCCGTAGCGACAGACCCAGCTTCTCCAGCTCCGTCTTGATTTCCGTCAGGCTGCGGTTGCCGAAGTTCTTGCACCCCAGCAGCTCGGCCTCGGTTTTGGCCGCCAGTTCCCCCACCGTCGTGATGTTCAGCCGTTGCAGCGCCTTGCGGCTGCGCACCGACAACGGCAGGTCGGCCACGGGGCGATTGTACACCTCCGGCACCGCCCCGCCCACCGGACCGGCCGCCGGCTGCGAAGCCGCCGCGGCGCTCTCCTCGACCGCCTGCCCGATCCGCAAGCCCTTGCTGGCCAGCAGCGCCTTGATCTCCGCCAGGCTGGTTTCGCCGAAGTTCTTGTAGGCCAGCAACTCGGCCTCGGTCACCCGCAACAGATCGCCGATCGTCCGCAGATTCATCTTCTTGAGGCAGTTGCGGCTGCGGACGGACAGCTCAAACTCCGCGATCGGCGTATCCAGCAGCGCATTGCGCCGGTCCTCCTGACGCTCGTCCTCATCCACGTACATCGAACGCGCCGACTCCACGTCCTTCAGGTACAGCCGGGCACGCTCGTGATTCGGATTGGTCTTGAGAACCACCTCCAGACAGCGGCGCGCCTCGTCGTAATGGTTGTTGTCCTCATACAGAACCGCCAGGTTCATCAACGCATTCAGATGCACCGGCGAGCTGGTGCAGATCCGCTCGTACAACTCGATGGCTTTCGCGTCATCGGCCTGGCGGTCGTAGAGAATCGCCAACCGGAAACAGGCCTCCTCGTGGTCAGGGTTCTCGTGCAGCGCACGCTCGTAAAACTCCACGGCTCGCTCGTGCTGGCCCTGCTGCTCGGCCTCGCGGGCCTTGCGGAAGTATTCCTCGGCAGCACGCTCGTTGATGGAGGAGGCAATCAGTTCAGGCATAAGTGCAGTGGTAACAGACTCTTGCTGGCCAATGGGAACGGACCCGATCCTTCACACGGCTCCAAGGCCGTATTAATAATCCCCGGCCACGCCACTGTCAACAGCCCTGGCCGCCAGGCAACCCCCTGGTCCTGCGGGGCTGGGTGCCAGTCCCCCGGCGATGGATCGCCGCCGGGAGCAAGCGCCCAGCGCAGTCGAATCGCTGCCGGCGGCTTGACGGGGCTCCGCCAGGAAGCGCCCGTCGCGCCCCCCCCGAGCTGCGCCGTCCGTAGGTTCTGCAAGATTGCCGCTTCCCCTCCGTCCATTCCACGCTACAATGAATCCGCTGCGCTATCGGGCCGGTCCGATAGTGATTGGCGTTGTGCGGCTCGGTTGGCCATGAAATCCCAGCCGGGCCAAGAGTCTCTTACCCGGCAGTGCCAAACGGCGTTTCCTGCGGCCGGTAAGCGGGTTTGTCCCGTCGTAAGGCCGTAAGCCACGCCGACCCCGCTCCTTGTGGGGCCTGCCGAAGGATGGACTGATCATGCCTACCGATTCCCGTTTCCTGGCGGCTGAGGGTCGTGAAGTCTTCACCGGCAATGAGCTGCTGGTAAAGGGCGCCCTGGAGGCCGAAGGCGGCGTTCACCTTCTGACCGGCTACCCCGGTTCTCCGGTTGCCGGCTTTTTTGATTGTCTTGCCGAGGTCGCGGACCTGTTGCGCGAGCACGGCGTGCGAGCCTACCAGGCCAACAACGAGGCCTTGGCGGCCGCCTCGCTCAACGGCGCGCAGATGCTGGGCTGTCGCGGCATCGTGGCCATGAAGAACGTCGGCGTTCATGTGGCCGCCGACGCCCTGGCCCTGGGCAACATGGCCGGGGCCCACCCCCAGGGCGGCGCCGTGGTGGTCTCCGGCGAGGACCCGTGGTGCGAAAGCACGCAGGTTCCCGCCGACAGCCGCTACCTCTTCCAGCACCTGCGGATGCCGGTCGTCGAGCCGGGCAACTCCCAGGAACTCAAGGACTGGATCGATCTGTCGCTGAAGCTCTCGCGAGTGGCCGGGCTTTACATCGGCTACGTCGTGACGGTCGCCCAGGCCGACGGCGGCGGGACGGTCCAGTGCCGCCCCAACCAGTTCCCGGCCGTCAACACCCGCAACCGGCTGACGGTGGACACCAGCCGGATCGACCTGGACAAGGTCCTGCTGCCCCCCAGAACCTGGCAGCACGAGCTGCAGATTCCCCAGCGCTTCGCCGCCACCCTCCAGGCCGCCCGCGACCTGGGCATCAACCGCATCCTCACTAGCAACCAGCAACTAACAACTGGCAACTCGCAACTCGCAACTCACAACTCGCAACTGGGCTTTGTTACAACAGGCATGGCCACCCCCTACCTGCTGCACCTGCTGCACGAGGTGGGGCTGGACGGGGCCTTCCCCATCCTGCGGATGGGCATGAGCTATCCGGTGGACACGGACCTGGTGGCGCAGTTCGCGGCCATGTGCCGGACCATGGTGGTCATCGAGGAGCGGCGGGGCTTTCTGGAGATGAACATCCGCGACGAGGTGTTCCGGCGGCTGCCCCAGGAACAGGCCGCCGATATCGCCTCGCGGCTGTATGGCAAGGCCTTCCCGCGAATAAACGGCCAGAAACTCGAGGGCATCCCCGATTCGCGCGGGCTGAACTACTCCGTCCTGGCGATGCGGCTGATCCCGCTGCTGCAGCAGATGGAGCAGCTGCCCGGCGATTTGCGCAACGGCCGGCTCAGCAGCGAGCTCCAGCGCCTGCGGCATGCCAGCCGCCCGAAGCTCGCCGTCGTGGACCACATCGTCCCGCGCACGCCCACATTCTGTCCGGGCTGCCCGCACCGCGACTCGGCCGCCACGCTGCTGGAACTGCGGCAGAACCTGGCCGACCCCAGGTATATGCAGGCTCACCACGGCCGGGGCCCGGTGGACCTGGTGGCGCACGGCGACACGGGCTGCTACACGATGCTGATGTTCCCTCCGACCGAGCAGCTTATGCACAACTATAGCGGCATGGGGCTGGGCGGAGGCACCGGCAGCGGCATCGACCCGTTCGTGACCAACAAGCAGATCGTGTTCATGGGCGATGGCACGTTCTTCCACAGCGGGGTGATCGGCATCTCCAACTCGATCAAGGCCGCCCAGGACATCACCTACATCATCCTGGAAAACGGCACGACGGCGATGACCGGCCACCAGGAACACGCCGGCACGGCCGAAGACCTGCTGGGCAACCGCCACCACGTTCAGGACATCGAGAAGATCGTGCGGGGCATCGCGGGGGAGGCGCCGGTGACGATCGCGCGCCTCTCGCCGGCCGACCGGGCGAAGTACCGGGCGGTCTTGGAAGAGACGATCCTGGCCGACGGCGTGAAGATCATCATCGCGGACAAGGAATGCGGAATCACGTACCACCGGGCCCGCAGCCGCGAGGAGCGGCAGATCATCAGGGACAAGGGCTACCTGCCGCGCAAGACGCACATGAACGTGACGCCCGAGGTGTGCGAGAACTGCCTGGAATGCACCAGGCAGACGGCGTGCCCGGGGCTGACGACGCTGCACACGGACTACGGGCCGAAGATCGACACGGACCTGACCTGGTGCGTGAACGACGGGGCGTGCGAGCGGGTGCGGGTGAGCAACGACGCGGGGCTGAATGTCAAGCCCTGCCCCAGCTTCGAGCAGGTGACGGTGATCCGCCAGCGACGCCGGCGCTACATGCTGCCGCACATGGCCCTGGACAAGCTGCCCGATCCCAAGCCGGTGCACCGCCTGCTCAAGGCCGGCGATGTCTGGCGCGTGCATATGGCCGGCGTCGGCGGCATGGGCATCGGCGTGGTGGGGCAGATCCTGGTTCGCGCCGGACACAAGGAAGGTTATCGCGTTCTGTTCCAGGACAAGAAGGGCCTGGCCATTCGCAATGGGGGGGTGTTTGCGCAGATAACGTTTGTGGCGGAAGGCGATGCGGAAGGCACTGAGCCACGAAGGCACGAAGGCACGAAGGGAGGGGAGGAGCAAGAAAGGCAGGAAGGAGCGTCCGCCAATCCAACATCCGCAATCCACCATCCGCAAGTGACCGCCTCGATTCCCTACGGCCGGGCGGATCTGCTGCTGGGCGTCGATATCCTGGAGGCGGCTCGGGCCATCGATCCGCGCGAGCCGTTCCGCGTCGCCTCGCCGCAGCACACGGCCGCGGTGCTGAATCTGCACAAGCAGCCCACGGTCTTCACTCTGCTGGGCCGCCAGGATTTCGACCCGGAGAAGCTGCGCTCGAGCATCATGGAGCACTGCGATGAGCAGCACTCCTATGCCAAGGACCTCTCGGCGCTGTGCGAGCAGCGGCTGGGCAGCAAGCAGTTTGCCAACATCATGATGTTGGGCGTGGCGTATCAGCTGGGCCTGGTGCCGGTGTCCTCCCACAGCATCGCCTGGGCCATCAAGGACACCATCCGCCGCGAGCACCGACGAAACCTCAAGGCCTTCAACATCGGCCGCAAGCTGGCTCTGGAGCCGCGGGCGCTGCCCAACAAGCCCGAGCCGGTCACGTGGGAACAACTGGTCACCAACAAGATCCGCATCCTGCGGAAGACCGGCCTGCGCGGGCGCTCGCGGGCCATGCGCTACGAGCAGCTGGTGCACTGGGCGATGAAGCAGATGCGCGACCTGGCCGAACAGCCCAAATACGACCTGGCCCTGCGGATCTATGACCTGATCCAGTACGAAAACGACCGCCTGGCCAAGCGCTACGCGGAACTGGTGCGCAGCGTCTATCGCCGCGACTCGGCGGCCCGGGGCTTCGCCGCCACGACCGCAGCCATCTGGAACCTGGCCAAGGTGATGCTCATCAAGGACGAGATGTACGTCTCCTACCTGCTGACGCGATTCGAGAAGAAACAGCGCGACATCGTCAAGTACAACGTGGACGTCAGCAACGGCGACAAGCTGGTCTATCGCCACCACACCCGGCCGGAGTTTGCCATCGGGCGCTGGCGGCTGCGGCTGAACATCACCACGCGAGACTGGCAGCTCAATCTGTTCCGCCGGCTGAAGTTCCTGCGCAGGCTGCCGGGGTGGCACTGGCGCGAGGCGGCCTTCCGCGACTGGTACATCGGCCTCCTGAACCGGATCGACCTGTCCACGGATGGCAGTTACGAACAGGCGCTGGCGGCCCTGCGCTGCCCGGAGGCCGTCAGCGGCTACCGCGAGGTGCGGTATCCGAAGATGGAAAAGGCGATGACGGAGGTGGAAGCGTTGCTTTCGCAGCCGCCGGCCACCCCGCCGGCCCAGTCGGCCCCGCCCGTCACGGTCACCGTTCACGCGCCGCCTCGACTCGAAGTGGGCACGGCGGGGAAGTGACAGCAGCAGGACACAGTGGGCATCACCGTGTACCGAACTTTCGAGTGGCTGACGTTGGCGTTATGCTGCGCATCACTTGCGGTATTCGTCCGATGGTGGCCGCTTGGACTTGAGGACGAAGCGTACGTTCACCTCCGCGGGACGACGGTGCGAATCGAAATCGAGGCCCAAGACCATCCTCGCATCGTCGTAGCGGGTTTCCCTAGTTGTGCCCTGGACGCCTCGCGCCCGGTAGTTGCCATCTACCCCTTCGAGCAGTACGGGCCCAATCAACATGAGTCGTGCGGAGGATGGGGAGATATCCTGGGATGGTCTGCTCGCCGAACCACCTTTCTTGGCTTTACGGTTGGGTCAGGCGCCAATGGCGCGGGAGCGAAGTTCGTCTTCGCGCTGCCGCTTTGGTTCGTCGGCATTGCGCTGGCCTCGCCGCTGGGGTTGCTCTGGTTGCTCAGGCACCGCGCCAAGCGCCGGCGAGAATCGAACCTGTGCGAGGTGTGTGGGTATGATCTGCGCGCCACTCCAGAGCGTTGCCCTGAGTGTGGGACCAAGGTCGCCACCGGCGACCACGCGGCCGGGCTGAGCAAAGGGGACTCCTGAGCAAAGCGGACATAGCTGATTCTCGTGTTCCGGGGGCAGTTTCCTCGGCCGCGCGCGGTCCAGGTTACGGTGCATGCGTCCAGACACCACCAGATCGCATCACCGGCCAAGTAAACCCAGAACGCCGCCGGACGTGGAAGATGGCGAAGCTGGGTCGGCTGCGCAAACGGCACGCCGTTTGGGCGCGCAAAAACCGCCCGCCCGGCGCGTGCCATTTGCCCAATCCGTGCTACATTGGTTCACAATGAGGGCCGTGTACCTGTTTCCGCTAGCCTACCTGTCCGGCGTGCACGGCTTCGCCCTCTACGCACCCGTCATGGCCCTGGTGTTCGCGGCCGTGGGGCTGCTGCACTACCGCGCCGCCATCGCCGCCCGCTGCGTGCAAGCCGCTCGCGCACTGCACGCGCTGGTCTGCTGAGCCACACCAAAAACCAGCCGCCGATGAACGCGGATTGACGCGGATGTGAGCGCGCCTTGTATCCGCGCGCATCCGCGAAAATCCGCGGCTTTGGGCTTTCACCGTGCCCCGCCGCTGTCATGCGGTTACGCTTGTCGCATCATGTCCGCACAGAAAATCATGGATGCCGCGCACGGGCGCGGACGCTCCGGGGCGCGGTGGCAGCGCAGCGGCCGGGGACGATCGGGATGAGGCCCTGACTCTGGGCGAGGCGCTGGCCGAGTCGTCCGCCCCGGGGAGCGCGGCGCAGAAATGCGGCTGGGACTCGGCCAGGGCAGTTGGAGCCGGCGAGGATTCGGTCGCTGCAAGCGCGGCAGGACTTGGCCCCTTGCATGGCCCTTGTCCGTGGGGGATTTGCGGCCGAGCCGCGGATTTTTTCGGCAGACTCCAAACGCACGTTGCGCGGACAGATCAATCCGGATATAATAGGATCAAGCCCCGCTGGAGGTTCCTCATGCGACGCGACCATCCCCATGCCAGACTCCTGGAAGCCCTGGAATGCCGCCGACTGCTTGCCGGCGACGGCCTGAGTGCAACCTATTACGGCAACGCCGACCTTACGGGCGGTTCGGCCAGCCGCATTGACGCGACCGTGGATTTCGACTGGGGCACGGAAGCGCCGGCAGCGGGCCTTTCGGCCGACACCTTCTCGGCCCGGTGGACGGGCCAGGTCGAAGCGCCCGCCTCCGGCAACTACACCTTCTATGTGCAGGCCGACGACGGCGTGCGGTTGTGGGTGAACAACCAGCTGCTGATCGACCGCTGGACGAACCTGCCGGCCTCCGGCGGCGATGCCGACTCCGACGGCCACGTCAACTTCAACGATCTGCTGGTGCTGTCGCAGAACTACGGCTCCGGCGGGCGGCAGTGGGCCGACGGCGATTTCACCGGCGACGGCACGGTCAACTTCGACGACCTGCTGGTGCTCTCGCAGAACTACAACGCCACGTACCCGCCGGCCGAGAGCAGCGGCGATATCGCGCTGTCGGCCGGGCAGAAGTACAGCATCAAGCTGGAGTACTATGACAACATCGGACGGGCCGCCGTGCATCTGCTCTGGGCGGGCCCCTCCATCGCCAAACAGATCATCCCGCAGGCGTACCTGTACTCGGCCCCGCCGGCCAACGGCCCCACCGACAACCCCATCGCGACCCGCTACGGCGGCACCGCCTACCCGTGGACGGACAACATCCGCTGGAGCAGCGTTTTCAACATCACCGACTTCGGCGGCAACGGCGGCGACACCGCCGACGATACGGCCGCCTTCAACGCCGCCCGCGATGCGGCGTTCGCGGCCGGCGGCGGCGTGGTCTACTTCCCCGCCGGCACGTACTACTTCGCCGACACGATCTACCTGAAGGACGGCGTGGTGATCCGCGGCGCCACCCCGGCCAACGGCAACGCGAAAGACGCCGCCTACGACCCCCCCACCAACTTCGAGTTCCCGGCGTATGTTCCCACGTTCAGCGGCACCGGCACGCCCAACTCCACGGCCTTCAAGAAGATCCTCACCACCAGCCCGCAGACCGACAGCAATATCGGCATCGTCAACGTGGACGTGAATCGCGCGGCCATCAAGTTCAAGGGCGACGGCCTGACCAATACCAACCAGAACATCGTGATCTTCGGCGTGCGCTCCAACAACGTGGCCGAGCCCGACCCGGGCGTCCCGGACACCACCTACCAGGAGGCCTATCACCGCTGGAGCTATCGCTTCGCCGAGAACATCGGCGTGCAGGCCAACGCCAACGTGCTGGTGGCCAACACCCGCAGCAACGACAACATCACCGACAACTTCGAGCAGATCGGCTACAAGGTGAAGGATGGCACCAACGTCGTGACCCTGAGCTCCGCCGGCCAGGCCGTCTTCAGCTACACCAACCACTACGGCATCAGCGTCAACCGCTCCAAGAGCGGGGGCTATTCGCTGGCCGGCACTCCCGCCACCGAGCCGTCGCTGTTCCGCACCGGGATCGTCATCCGCGACAACTACGTCTACCACACGATGCGGGTGGCCATCCACGCCTCGGGCGACGGGCTGGTGATCCAGGATAACGTGATCCGCGACCAGAGCGGCAAGGTGGCCTGGGTGGACCCCACCGGCAAGAAACTGGTCAGCAACTCGGCCACGCTGGAGAACCGCGGCATCGACTGGAGCGGCTGGAACGTGACCGTCAGCGGCAACGACGTGCAGGTGTTCCGGCACAAGCTCAAGAACACCAGCTACAGCAGCGTGGACGGCGAGGGGATCCTCATCCAGGAGTCCTCCGGCGGCACCACCGTCAACGGCGTGAGCATCCTGAACAACATCGTCAACAGCTACATCGGCCTGTACAAGGTGCGCGACATCAACAACGTGCTGATCCGCGGCAACGACATTTCCAACGCCACCGGCGCGCTATCGGACCTGATCTACGTGAACGCCGACACCAACAGCACCAAGTACCACGTGGACAACGTGATCATCGAGTACAACACCGTCCGCGGGAACATCCTGCTGCAGGGCGAACTGGGCGGCAGCGGCAACTTCATCCGCAACAACACCAACCCCAACAACAACGGCCTGATCCGCTATTCCTCCGAAGCGTCCGTCCTGGTGACCGACAACACCGGGTTCACGATCCAGACGATCTGAGCGTGCCCGCCATGACGTTGCCGGGCCAGTAAGGAATCCATCACGACCATCGTGTCCGCGGAGCATATCATGTCTGGCAACCAGAGGGCCCTCATTCGGCCGATAGGAGGCAACGGGGCGATGGGATCGAAAGCGTTTATGGGCATCTGCGGGGCGCTGCTCGTCGTGGCGATGGGCGTGAGCGGCGCACGGGCCGCCAACAAGAACGCAGAGCCTGTCCCGCTGAGCGAGAACGCCCGGAAGCTCCAGGCCCGCTACACCGCCATGCTCAAGGAGCTCCAGGCGCAGATCGCCGCGTCCCTGCCGTCCATCGATGCGCCGGCGAGGGCCGCCTTTCTCGAAAGCCTGCAGGCCGTGAAGAAAGCCCAGGCGAAAGCCGAGGCCGCCCGGAAGAACCCGGCGAAGCTCAAGGAGCCGCAACTCAAGCAGGAGCTGGCGGCGGCCGCGGAGGCGATTGCCAGGGCGCAGGCCCAGACGCTCCAGGCGCTGGAGGCGCTGGGCCTGGTGCCGTTCCTGTCGAGCGATAAGCTCGACGACCAACTGGCGAAGTTCGTGGTCCTTCACGAGGCCACGCCGACCGGCCTGGCCGAGTTCGCCGGGCAGAACGACCAGCAGGCAGCGCTGGTCGATCAACTGCTGTCGGATGCGGGCCTGATGAGGCGGATGGTGATGGCCGACGGAGCCGCCGAGGGCAAATACGGCCGCGCCATGGCCATCTACGCCGCAATCCAGAAGGCCAATCCGAAGGCCGGCGACGGCGTCCTGGAGCAACTGGCCTTGGCGATCGCCCTGGAGCACGCGGTCCCCATCAAGCAGGCCAACCCCAAGGACAGAACCGACGCGCCGGCCACCGTGGACCCGCTGAAGCGTTACCAGCATTTTGAGAAGGCTTTCCTCGACGGCGAGCTGGACCCGGCCTTCAAGAGCCTTGACGCCTGGGACTTGCGGATGGTCGTCAACGGCGATGAGCCGGATGAAACGCTGGCGTGGGGCCGCCAGATGCTCCGCAACTACCGGCCCGACATCGTGGCCAACCCGGACTATCGCTGGCGCTACGTGGACGCCGTGAGAACCGAGGTGCGGTACGGCTCGGAGGATGTGCAGTACGACCGCCCCGACCTGCAGCCCTATCAGAACATGATCATGAACGGCGGCGTGTGCGGCCGGCGGGCGTTCTTCGGGCGCTTCATCCTGCGGGCCTTCGGCATCCCGACCACGGCTCGCCCGCAGACCGGCCATGCCTCGCTGGTCCACTGGACGCCCGAGGGCTGGGTCGTGAATCTTGGCGCTGGCTGGGGCCATGGCTGGACCAGAACACGCTACAGGAGCGACCTGGATTTCCTGGCCACCACGCAGGCGCGGCGGAACATGACGACCTATCTGCAGGTCAAGCGCGCCCAGTGGATCGGCGACGCCGCCGGCGAGAAGCCGGTCTTCGGGCTGCGCTCGGGCGACCCCGGCTTCTGGTACGCCGTGTCGCTCTACCGCCAGCAGCAGCTCATCCAGGAGAGCAAGGCCATTGCGCTGGCCGCCGCCGGCGAAAATATCGGCCAGGCCGATGGACCGGCGGAAAAGCCGGCCGTCAAGGCGCCCGGGAGCGCCGAAGCCGACAGGAAGATCGTCGTCGGCAACGATGGAACCATCACCATCCCGGCCGTGGCGTGCAGCAAGCCCACCAGCAGCACGGCAAAGATCCGCTTCATGTCCAGCAACCTTGGCGGGATGCAGCTGCACTACAGCCGGCTGGGCGGGGCCGAGAACTTCGAGTACACCTTCGACGCGCCGGCGGCCGGCCAGTACACCCTCACCGCGCGGGTCGTCACCACCAGCGACAACCAGCACCTGAGGGTCGTGGCCAACGGCGCCGGCGAGCCGGCCGACATCGCCGTGCCCTTCACCGTGGGCATGTGGGACACCACGCCGCCGGTGCAGGTCACGCTGCTCGAGGGCAGGAACGTGCTGACGTTCTCACACCGTGCGACGGGCCAGCCCAAGGGCGTGACGATCAGGGATTTCACGTTGAAGCCCGTGGCGGCATCCAGCACGAAGAGCGGCAGAACAGTTGAGCAATAGACCGCAGGAGAGCAAGACCTGTCAACGTCTGCCGCTGTTGCCGAACGTGCCGCTCTCCTGTTCGCCTGCTCTGCTGCTCTGTTCGCCTGGGGCGAACCCTATGGCCGCTCGATGAAACCAAGTGCCGGGCCTTTCACCGGCTGCCCGTTGAAGGTGCCGGTGAACGTGCCCTCCAGGACAATGCCGCGGCGCTGCACGCTCACGGTGTACTGGCCCTTGCCCGTGGGTCCGGTGAATCTTCCGGAGGTGAACATCAGGTCCAGGGTCAGCTCGACCTTGCCGGCTTCGCCACGGCTTGACAGCACCTTGCCTTCGATCGATGCCCCGCGGGCGGAGACATCCCACTTGCCGTCGGTCACGTCCACGGCGACAACCACGCGCTCGCCTCCGCCACGGCCGCCCACCAATGAGATCGTCACGATTCCGCTGATCGGCGCGGCATCGACACGGGCTGCGGCCAGGCGGATCGCCTCGGCGCGGGCGTTGAGGTCCTTCAGTTGCGGGATGTCGCGCAGGTTGGGCTGATCCTGCTGGTCCACCAGCCCGCCGCCGCTGCCGTGAACCCAGCGGTAGAAGGTGTAGCCCACCACGCCCGGATGCGCGAACGTCCGCTCCAGGGCCTGGCGGCCCTTGTGCAGCATCCGTTCGGTGGCGTTGGCAAACTGTCCGGGCTTCTCGCCGGCCATGCCGATGGCCCTGAAATAATCGGTGTTCCAGTTGAACTCGCCGATGAGGATGGGCATCTGCGTGGCGCGCCAGATGATGTCCATCCGCTCGTACATGATGTCCTGGTAGTTGTTGGCCGAGATGATATCGGTCCAGGGCTTCTGCTCGGCCAGCACCCAGTTGGCCGGCGGCGAGCCCCACCGGCAGCCCAGGATCAGGTGGTTGGGGTCGTGGCGGCGGATCGTTTCCGCTGCGATGCGGAAGTATCGGCCGGCGAACAGCTTCACGAAGGCCTGGTTGTCGGCCACGAAGCCATCAGAGACGATCGCCGTGCCGTCAGCGCGCATCCTTCGCAGCGCCTCCAGCGATGCATCCTTGATGCCCCACGCGGCGGCGGCCTTCTGCGTGGTCCCGTGCTTCTTGAGCACCATGTCCCAGGCGACCTGGTGAGCGGAGCGTTTCTCGTCGGCCGACAGGCAGATCTGCAGCAGCCCCGGCCGGCCGGGCGATGTGGCGGCGGCCGGATCGGCCTGGCGCCCGCTGCGCCGCGGCTCGGCAAAGCCGATCTCGTTGTCGGTGAAGTACCCCACCAGCAGTTTGCTGTCCTTGCGGGGCCTGCAGAGCAGCTCGGCCTTGCGGTCGGCGGCCTGCTGCCAGAGCGGATCGAACACATCGGGGATGCCGCGGGCCGTCGCGCCGTAGGCGTCCGGGTCAAGCTCGTCGCTGTCGCTGACGAACGGGCCTTCCTTGAAGAACTCGATGATCTCGGTGTAGGGCAGGCCCTTGTCGAAAAACTCCTCGGTCGTCCAGGCGCCCAGGGCGTTGAAGTTCCATTCCCGCAGCCGCTGTACCACCGACTTGACGAACGGCTCCTTGTCGTTGGGCCAGTTGTACTTCTGGTCCACAACCGCCGCGTACGGCCCGGGCTTGGCCCGCCGGCCGCCCATCGTGCCGGCACGGTTGACGGAGGTGACGCCCTTGTAGAAGAACGGCTTGCCGTCGGGGTCGATCATCCACCAGAAACCGTCGGTGGACCGCCCGACCCCGAAGAAGCCCTCCCGGCCGACGATGGTCGATTTCTCGAACTGAACCGACGAAACGGTGGTCTGCGCCAACGCCGGCGCACAGACCAACGCCAACCCGCTGATGAATAAGGCTCGCACGGGCGTATATACCGCCGCAGCCGGCATGCGTTCGAGCAGAAGGGAGATCCACCAATGAACAGGAATGAACTCGAATGCAGGCAATCGCATCTCTATTCGCGTGCATTCGTGTCCATTCGTGCATTGCCTCTTTGCGCCTTCACGGAGCGACGTTCGCTCGCTCGAGCGTCACGTTGTTCTGCTTGCTGTTGCGGCCCTGGTGAATCAGGACCTCGTAAAGCAGGTCGGCATGCTTGGCCGGCTCCACCGTGGTTGTGAACTGCACCGTGCGGTAGTCGTGCAGCGTGGGCGAAAGCTCGCTTCGGAAAACCACGTGGCCGTCGAAGCTGCGGCGGATTTCCACTTCGATGGTTTTGGCCGTGTAGTTGCGGATGCGCTGGGTGAAGACCGAATGGTCGTCCCAGCCGACGACCGACGAGTTGATCTCGATGTCGATGCCGCCGCCGATGCGGCGGAAGACGTTGCGGCCGCCGAGCTTCAGCCAGATCTCATCCCGCCAGCTTCGCAGCTTGATCAGCTCGAAGATGACCGTGGGGTCCACCCCCAGGTTCAGCTCGATCTTATCGCCGATGGGGATGTACTTGATGGTCTGCGCGGCCAGATAGGACAGGCCATTGCGGCCGTTGTCGCGGAACACCCGCACCACGCCATCGGGCAGGGGCGTCGTGCCCAGCTTGCTGTCGGTGTTGTTGGTCAGCAGGTACATGCGGACCAGCTGCTCGCCGTATTCCTGCGGCCGGTAGCGGTACTGGATCTTGAATGGAACCGTCTTGCCCTCGAAGCTGCGCATGCGCTTCGACCAGCCGTGCTTGATGGTCTCGGTGCCCTCGACGGTGTAGATGAAGTATTCGCTCAGGCCCTCCTTGATGATCTGCTTTTCATCAAACGCATCTTCCTGCGTCATACCCGCAGGCCGGGTCGCCGGGGCCATGGCTTTGCCCAGCGCGTCCTTGCGGTAGAACCTGTATTCCTCATTCTTGAGCTGTCCGACTGCCTGCATGGGAATACGGGCCAGTTGAGCGATCTTCTCCACCAGGTTGATCGTCCCCACCACCAGCCGAACCTGCGCTTCCTCGTAGTCCTCGCCGCTGTTGTTGCTCACGCGTACGAAGCCCTCAAAGCCCATCTGCTTCTCATCCTTGTCGGCGATGCAGATGTAGTCGGCCGCCCAGCTTATGCCGCTGGTGAAGTACGTGATCTGGATCGTTGCCTCCCCGTCGATCTCGCTCTGCACGTTCCAGTAGAGCATCTGGGGCTTGTCGTGCGGATAGGTCGTGTCCAGAACTTCCAGCTTGTCGGGAGAACTGAGGAACTTCAGTTCCACGCTTGTCGGGTCGATCAGCGTGTTGGCCCAGGAGAACTGCAGGGGGTTCACGCCCTTCTTGAACGTGACGGTGCGCGTCTCGCGAACGAGCGTCAGGTCCTCGCTGTTGTAGATCGTCAGCTGGACCGCGTTGCGCTTCGGGACCGTGGACAGGTCCACGTTCTTCGCATAAGCGAAGGTCGCGGCCAGCAGCACCAGCACTGCGATCAGTTGCCTCACGGCTCAACCCGCCCTTCCTCAACCGTCACGTTGTTCTGCTTGCTGTTGCGGCCCTGGTGGGTCAGCACCTCAAACAGCAGGTCGGCCCGCTTGCCGGCCGCCACCGTCGTCGTGAACTGCACCGTGCGGTAGTCGTAGAGGATCAGCCCCAGCAGGCTCTTGAACACCACGTGCCCGTTGTAGCTCCGCCGCACTTCCACTTCGATCGGCTTGGCCGTGTAGTTGCGGATGCGCTGGGTGAAAACCTCGTGATCATCCCAGCCGGCCACCGAAGAGTTGATCTCGATCCGCACGGCGCCATCGCCCACCCTTCGGAACACATCGGTGCCGTCCAGCCGCATCCAGACCTCATCGCGCCAGCTCCGCAGCTTGATCAGCTCGAAGATCACCTCCGGGTCCACGCCCAGGTTCAGCTCGATCTTGTCGCCGATGGGGATGTATTTGATGCTCTGGGCTGTCAGGTACGACAGGCCATTTCGGCCGTTGTCGCGGAACACGCGCACCACGCCATCGGGCAGCGGCGTGGTCCCCAGCTTGCTGTCGGTGTTGTTGGTCAGCAGGTACATGCGAACAAGCTGCTCGCCGTATTCCTGCGGCCGGTAGCGGTACTGCACCTTGAACGGCACGGTCTTGCCCTCGAAGCTGCGCATGCGCTTGGACCAGCCGTGCTTGATGGTCTCGGTGCCCTCGATGGTGTAGATGAAGTACTCGCTCAGGCCCTCCTTGATGATCTGCTTCTCCTCGAGACGTACGGCGCTGCCGTTGGCGGCCGCCCGGTCCATGACCGCCTCGGCGGCCTTGTAGCGATAGGCCAGCACGTCGTCCCTCTTCATCTGGGACACCTCGCTCATCGGGATCCGCGCCAGTTGGGCGATCTTCTCCACGAGGTTGATCGTGCCGACCACCAGGCGCACCTGCGCCTCCTCGTAGTCCTCGCCGCTGTTGTTGCTCACGCGTACGAAGCCCTCAAAGCCCATCTGCTTCTCATCCTTGTCGGCGATGCAGATGTAGTCGGCCGCCCAGCTTATGCCGCTGGTGAAGTACGTGATCTGGATGGTGGCTTCCCCATCGATCTCGCTCTGCACGTTCCAGTAGAGCATCTGGGGCTTGTCGTGCGGATAGGTGGTATCCAGCACGTCCAGCTTGTCGGGCGACGAGAGGAACTTGAGCTCCACCGAAGTCGGGTCGATCAGCGTGTTGGCCCAGGAGAACTGCAGGGGGTTCACGCCCTTCTTGAACGTAACCGTGCGCGTCTCGCGGACGAGCGTCAGGTCCTCGCTGTTGTAGATGGTCAACTGGACGGTGTTGCGCTTGGGGACCGTGGACAGGTCCACGTTCCTGGCCAGGCACGGGACGGCCGACAGCGCCAGCGCAACCAGCAAGATGCATATGCGATTGGTCATGTTGATCACCACTCGTTCTTGAGGGTCACGTGGAGCTTGTGGACGACCTTCTCGGCCTTGCCGCCCTTGTCGCGCGGCTTGAGTTCGGCGTGGAACATCAGCTGCTCAAACGTGCTCTTTTCCTTGTCCGCTCCGCCCTGGAAGGTGGTCTCCTTGCCCAGTTCCCACTCGACATCCCGGCCGGTATTGCCGCGCACTTCGTTGCGGATGTGCCGCAGGTTCTCCACCACGTCCAGCACCACCGCCTGTTCCTTGAAGTTCTCGATCTCGTACTTGATGATCACTTCCTGGTGGAACAGGTTGCCGGCCACGCGGTTGTTCTGGTTTTTCTCGATGGTGCGCTTGACGACGATGTCCTGGGCCACGCCCAGGTAGAGCTTCATCTCGTCGTCGATGGGTGTGAACTTGCCCCAGTCCTCGCCCAGGAATGCCGTGGATGATTCCTTGTTCTCGCCGGCCCCCTCGATGAAGATGCGGACCTTGCCGTACGGCAGCGGGGCCGTGCCCATGCCGGCCGCCTTGTCGTTCTTGAGCACGTAGTGCATGGGCACGCGGAGCTTGTTCTGCGGCTGGTCGAGGTAGCCGAACTCCGCCGGGTTGCAGGTGTAAGTCTTTTTCACCGGCACCTTTAAAAACCGCGTGACCAGCATCTCCTTGGTCTCATTAAGCCCCACCGGCTTGAGGAACTCCTTGCCAAAGCCGGCCCAGAGCTGCGTGCTGCCGTACTCCTCGTTGGCGAAGTTCTGCAGGCGCATGTACTGCGAGAGGGTCAGGGCCTTCTCGTCGTTGGTGGCCACGGCGCGGTAGGCAAAGCTCTTGCTGAGGTTGCCCAGGATGTAGCTGATGCGGACGCGGGCCGAGCCGCTGTCGCTGGAGCCCACGGCCCAGACCAGGGCCGCCTCGCCGGGCGGATAGCTGACCGACAGCACCTTCACATCCAGCGCCTTGCCGTCGGCCGGGCCGATCACGCGGAAGACGATGGTGTTGGGGTCGATCTGGGTGTTGGCCCAGGAGAAATCGACCTGGTTTTCGCCCTTGACCAGGGGAACGATGCGTTCCTCCTCGACGAGGGTGGCGTTGGCGTGATCCAGCTGGATCTCCACCCGTTCCCGCGGGGGGAGGGTGATCAGCTTGATCCGGGCCAACGCCCAGGACGGGATGGCCGACAGCAGCACGAAGGCCGCCAGGCAAGCAAGTCGGAAACGCGACGCTTGGGGCATTGTAACTCCTGTGTAACCGTGCGCTCTTGGACGCGGCCGGGGCGGGAAGGTTCCAGCGGGGAGAGGCGAATCCGCGGCGATTTTCTCTTTGCCGCCGGCCTGCAACCTGATACACTCTGGTAACCACGAGGACATCCATGCGCACCTATCCACGATTTGCCCGGTTTGCTGCGATCGGATTGGTGGGGCTGGCCCTGCTGCCGGTGGGGACGCCGGCGTTTGCCCAGGTGCCTGATTACGGCCCGTCGGCCGGCGGCGCATCCAGCGGCTCGCCCAAACTGAACTGGAACGACCTGTACAACGCCCAACTGCCCGAGTCGCTGTCGGGCTGGGCCCGCGAATCGGCCATCTCGAGCGTCAACGCCGCGATGGCCCGCGAGGACCTGGCCCGCGCCGAGTCTCGCCTGTCGGGGATGATCGCCTCGCTGCGCAAGCAACTGGAAGAGTCGCCGGAGATGCGCGCGGCGATGAAGAACCTGGAACAGGCGCGAGCCCGTTTTGAGGCCGCCCGTGACAAGGTGCTGCAGTCCGTCCGCGAAACGAAGGAATACAAGTCCGCCGCCGAACTGGCCGAGGGCCCGGCCCGCGTCCTGGCCGCCGGCAATCTCTCGCCGCGCGACCGCATGGGCGTCGCCCGGCGCAAGCTCGAAGCCCAGGCCGAGGTCAGCCGCCTGGAGGCCGAGGCGCTCAAGGCCAACTCCGACGTGCGGGATGCCCGCGCAGCGCTGGTCGAGGCCGGCCAGAAGCTCAGCGACCTGCGTGCCCAGGCCGAGCAGACGCTCCGCTCCTCGCCGGAGATCGCCGCCGCCCGCCAGCAGGTGGCCGAGGCCCGCGAGGCCTACGGCTATGCCGTCGCCCGCTACGCCGGCGCCCTGGCCGGCTACGACCAGGAATACTGGCAGCAATACCCGCGGCGGTTCTATTCCTCCTATCCGTGGGCGTACTTCGGCACGACCTACGGCGGCTACCGCTGGCGGTGATCAGTATGTCCTGGCCTTGGCCGGTGCCGCGGCCGACGCATTGGCATAGAAATATCTCAGCGCATCGATCGGGTGGTCGTGCGTGCCATCCTTGATGGGCTGCTCGCCGCCGCGTTCGTCGTACCGATATGCCTGCAACGACGCTATCAGCCGCGTGCATCGCGGGTGCACGAACAGCGTGGGCTCGCCGGCGGCCGGGGCCAGGCCCGCCCGTATCGCCTCGATGCCGTCCGCGATGAAGCTGGCCCGGCAGTGCACGTCAAAACCCTCCCGCCGCAGCAGCGTCACGTTCGACTGCGCTGTCTGGTCGTTGCGCCCGTTGCCGGCAGGGTCGCACGCCACCAGTCGCAATGGCCCATGCCCGCGGGCGCGGATGGCCGGGATGTGCTGGGCCACGGTTCGCTGCTGCTGCACATACTCGTCGATCACGTGCACCACGCCGCCGCCGTGGCGTATCCACAGGCACACGAACGGGTTGTTGAAGCCGAAGTCGATCGCCAGCCACAGGACTTCCTGCCCGTTGTGCCGCGCGACGACCTCGCGCACATGCACGTCATGCTTGAAGTCCGGGAACACCGCGTTGCGGGCCATCGGCCGCCGGCACAGCATCTCCGCTTCCCAGGTCTGGCGGCTCACCCTGCGCTTCATGGCGATGGCGTCGTCGATGGCGAAGTGCCCGTCGCAGCGCGTCTTGGCGATGCCCTTGCAGTCCTCCCACAGCGGGCATGTGGCACATTCGCGCTGGGGCGGACATCGCTCCAGCACCTCCAGGATGCACCACCGCAGCACGCGCACGCCGTCGGCGCTGGCGCGCTCCACGACCCGCTGCATCAACCCGCCGGGCACGTGCATCGTCGAGATGGCCTCGACCGTGCCGGCGATCCGCGCGCCACCGTGGCGGCTGGAGCGCGTCGCCAGCTGCAGCGCCTCCCACACCTCCGGCTGAAACAGCTCCACCTCGTCGCAGCGGAACTTCTGGATGTGCAGCCCGCGCACCGCCCGCTGGCTCTGCGTGAGCACGGCCGCGCCCGAGCCGTTGGTCAGGTTCACATGCCGCGAGCGCACTTTCCCGTCGATGAGCTTCGCCGCCACATCTTCCAGGTCCGGGCACAGGTGCTCCCACATCCGCAGGCTCTGCTGCAGCGACCCGCCGATGATCCGCACGCGGCAGCCGGGCTTGTGCAGCAAATCCAGCAGCGACGCGGCCGCCGCCAAGCGCGTCTTTCCCCCGCCCCGCGGCGCCCAGACGACCAGGTCGCGGGCCGGCTCCTGGTACGCGGCCCACAGGTAATCCAGCGGCGCATCGTGCCCCGCGCACACCGCCTGTGTGCCGACCCGCACCTGCAGATGCTTCAGCAACCACGCCGCCAGGCCCTCCCGATCCGCGCAGACCCTCATCAGCGCCGGCGGGCGCGGCTTTCCCGTTTGCTTTCTGGACATGGATTGCCCCTCCCCAATGCACTGCTACGTCGGCCGGGGCCGAAGGTTCATAAAAAAAGCAGAAACATGCCCGCCGACCGCGTCCCCTTGTCGTTGGAGGTAACGTATGGGCAATGTGTCCGACAACACGATGGTGCTCAAGCGGCGTTTTGCCGAGATCGGTGCGCAGGTCAGCGTGCACCCGGCCCGTCGGCGCAGCATCTTTCAGGCTCCGCCTCCGCTGGACCTCGATATCGCCAGGCTCCCCTGGCGCTGGCTGACCCGCAACCCTGACGCCTGCGCTACGGGGCGCGTCCGCCACCCCGATCACAAGACCATCCGCCTCACCGGCTGGCACCGGCTTCTGATAAACCAGGAGACCGCATCCCGCTCGATGGCAATAGCGGTGGCGTTCCTGGATTGATCGTCGGTTTGGCAAACGCCAGCCGCTTGGCCATCACCTCCACCGCCGCGGGGTTGCTGTCGATCAGCACGGCGTGCCGGCCGTTGCGCGCGGCGGCCTCGCCGGTCGTGCCGCTGCCGGCGAAGAAATCCAGCACGCGGTCGCCGGGGTTGCTGTGGATGCGGATGATGCGGTTGAGAATCGCCAGCGGCTTCTGGGTCGGGTAGCCGGTTTTTTCCCTGCCTGTTGGGCTGACGATCGTGTGCCACCATACATCGGTCGGCGTCTTGCCGCGGGCGGCCTTTTCGGCCGTCACCAGCCCCGGCGCCATGTACGGGATGCGGTCCATGTCCTGGTAGCGGAAGGTGTATCGCTTGGGGTCCTTGGCGTACCAGAGGATGTTGTCGTGCTTGGCCGGCCATTTCCGCCGGCTGCGGGCGCCGTAGTCGTAGGCCCAGATGATCTCGTTCATGAATGACTGGCGGCCGAAGATGCCGTCGCACAGCACCTTGGCGTAATGCACCTCGCGCCAGTCCAGGTGCAGGATGAAACTGCCCCGCGGCGACAGCAGCCTGCGGGCCTGCTCGATCCTCGGCCGGAGAAACGCCGTGTAGTCGTCAAAGTCGTCGGCGAACGATTCCTGGCCCAGGTGCACCGTTCGATATCGCCGGCCCTTGAAACCGTTCCGGTCGCCCTGGTCGTCGCGGACGGTTTTCAGCCGCGGTCTGGATTGCGCTTTGCCGGTGTTGAACGGCGGGTCGATATAGACCAGATCAAATCCGCCTTCTGGAAAGGACCGCAGGATCGGCAGGTTGTCGCCCTGCCAGATTTCCACACGCACATTGACGTCGTTGCCCATGTGGTCTGTGTCTCCAACCCGCGCGGGCCAGGGCCCCTGGGGCGTTGCCCGCCGCGGCCGGACCGCATCGGTTCCTGCCCGCTCGGCCTATCCCGCCTCGGGTCGGCCGAACAGCAACTCGATCACGGGCCGGTCGCGGGGCTGAAAGAATACGTACACGTGGTCGCCGGCCTCGATGCGGCTCTGCCCGCGCGGGGCGATCAGCTCGCGGCCGCGGACGATCAGCACCACCGACGAGCCGGCCGGGAACTCGATCTCGCTGAGGAACGCCCCGCACACGGCCACGGAGGGATCGATGAGAAACGAGGCCAGCTCGCTGTTGAGCGAATAGGTGGAGTTGATCTCCAGCACGGCCGACGGCTGGGGGCGGTCCGGTACGGTCAGGCCCAGGCGGCGGCTCACCGTGCGGATGGTGGCGCCGGGAATCAGCGTGCTGACGACCACGATGAAGAACACCAGGTTGAACACGTCCATCGCCCCGGGAACCTGCGCCAGCACGGGGAACGTCGCCAGGATGATCGGCACGGCCCCACGCAGGCCCACCCATCCCACCAGGGCCACCTCGCGCCCCGGGTACCGGAACGGCAGCAGGCACAGCCACACCGCAAGCGGCCGAACCACGATCGCCAGCGCCAGCGCCAGCAGCAGTCCCCGCCAGGCCATCGGGACCAGCTGTGACGGGAACACCAGCAGCCCCATCATCAGGAACATGCTCACCTGGCTCAGCCACGCGATGGCATCGTGCACGCGGGCCAGGCCGTTGCGATAGGGCACGTTGGCCGACCCCAGCACCAGGCCCGTCACGAACACGGCCAAAAAGCCGCTGCCCCACGACACGGTGGCCACGCCGAACGACAGGAACGCCAGCGCCAGCGTGAGCACCGGGTAGAGCCCGGTCGTGGGCACCCGCACGCGCATCATCAGCAGCCGGCCCAGCCATCCGAAGCCCGCCCCGATCGCGACGCCCACGGCCAGCTGCACCGGCACCGCCAGCACGATCGCCCCCCAGGATGCGGTGCCGTTCGTGAAGACCTCGATCAGGCTGATCGTGAGGATGACCGCCATCGGGTCGTTCACGCACGACTCGACCTCGATGGTCCGGCCGACATGCTGGCGCAGCTGCAGTCGTCCGCCGCGCAGGACCGCCAACACCGCCGCCGCGTCGGTCGAGCTGACCACCGCCCCCAGCAGCAGCGCCTCGGTCCAGCCCAGCCCCGCAAGTCGCGCCGCCAGCGCCAGCATGCCCGCCGTCAGCGCCACGCCCGCCGTCGCCAGCACCGCCGCCGGAGCCAGCACCGCCCGCACCGACGCCACCGACGTGTTCAGCCCCCCGTCGAACAGGATCAGCACCAGCGCGATCGTCCCCAGCCTCACCGCCAGGCCGTAGTCGTCGAAGGCAATCCCCACCAGCCCTTCGGACCCGCCGATCATCCCCAGCACGATGAACAGCAGCACGATGGGGATGCCCAGCCGATCAATGGCCCGGCTGAACAGCACGCTGAACAGCGCCAGCAGCCCGAACGCCGCCAGCAGCAGCGCGGTCATGTGGGGCTCGGCGATGGCCACAACGGGGCTCGCCAGGACCGCTTCGCTGGAGATGGCCAGGTCCATCCGCATCCGCGGTGCGCATCATCGCCCGCGAGAGAGGCAGGCTCAAGCGCCGGCCGAGTCCGCCGCTTGCCCGACTTCAAAAGCCTGCTATCCTCCGCCCCGCCCGGCAGGTGACGATGCTCGACCCGATCATCCTCTTTTTTCTCTTGGGGCTGGCCGCGGGGCTGCTGCGGTCCGAGCTGCGCCTGCCGGCCGCCGTCTATGAGCTGGTCAGCATCCTGCTGCTGCTGGCCATCGGGCTCAAGGGCGGCATCGAGCTGTCGCGCCAGCCCCTGGGCCAGCTCGTGCCCCAGGTCCTGGGCGTGATGGCCATGGGCTGCGTGTTGACGCTGGCCGGCTTTCCCGTGCTGCGCTACCTGGGGCGATTCAAGCGCGCCGACGCCGCATCGATCGCCGCCCACTACGGGTCGGTGAGCGTCGGCACGTACGCGGTGGCGCTGGCGTACCTGGCCGGCCGGCAGGTTGCCACCGAGCCCCAGATGCCCCTGCTGCTGGCGGTGCTGGAAATCCCGGCGATCCTCGTGGGCATCCTGCTGGCCCGCGGATTGGCGCGCGACATGCGGCTGGGGCTGGTGCTGCACGAGCTGTTCCTGGGCAAGGCGGTGGTGCTGCTGGTCGGCGGGCTGCTGATCGGCTGGGCCTCCGGCGAGGGCGGCCTGGCGCCCATCGCGCCGCTGTTCTTCGACCTGTTCAAGGGCATCCTGGCGCTGTTCCTGCTGGAGATGGGGCTGATCACCGCCTCGCAGGTGGGCAGCCTGCGCCGCCACGGGATCTTCCTGGTCGCCTTCGGCATCGCCATGCCCCTGGCTGGGGCGATCGTCGGCGCAGCGCTGGGGTTCTGGCTGGGGCTGTCGGTGGGCGGGACGACCATGCTGGCGACGATGGCCGCCAGCGCCTCCTACATCGCCGTGCCGGCCGCCATGCGCATCTCCGTGCCCGAGGCCAACCCCGCGATGTCGCTGGCGGCGTCGCTGGGCGTCACGTTCCCGTTCAACGTGCTGCTGGGGATTCCGATCTACCACGCCCTGGCGGCCCGCGTCCACGTGCTGCTGGGAGGATGAAGCCATGAACGGCCACACCCGAAAGCTGCTGACGATTGTCACCGAGGCCGCCATCGAGGGCATCCTCCTGGAGGATCTGCAGCGCCTGGGCGCCCACGGCTACACGATCACCGACGCCCGAGGCCGGGGGGCTCGCGGCGTGCGCAACTCGGCGTGGGAGGCCAGCGGCAACATCCGCGTCGAGGTCGTGTGCGACGCCGCCACCGCCGAGAAAATCATTGCCCACCTGCACGCCAACTACTACGCCAACTACGCCATGATCCTGTTTGTCAGCGACGTGGTGGTGCTGCGGCCGGAGAAGTTCTGACCGGCTCCCCCCCCTGCCGCACGAAACGACCGGTACCGGCGTTCTATACTTGCCTGGCGCGGCGGCCTGCGCCCGCGCGGAGTAACCATGAACGATCCACAAGCCCACGTGCCCCTGCTGCGACCGTTGGTTCTGCCCGTACCGCGGGAGGCGGCGTGGCTGCGGCATCTGTTCCTGGCGCTGGCCCTGGTGGTGACGCTGGCGTTTTTCCTCACCATCAACGCCTACCACCAGCCGGGCCCGGGCAACCCCGGCATCGACGAAAATGCCTACCTGGTGGCCGGGCGAAACCTCGCCCACCGCCTGCAGATCGGCATGCGCCCCGAGACGCCCTACGCCTACATCGGGCCCATGTGGGTGCGCGGCGAGAACGGCTGGTATTACCCCAAGTACCCGGCCGGCGTGCCCGTGCTTAACGCCATCGCCATCTGGCTCACGCTGGGCAAGAGCAACTTCGCCGCCTGCTACGTCAGCCCGGTGTGCGGCGCGATGGCTGTTCTGGGGATGTTCCTGCTGGCGCGGCTGGTGGCCGGGTCGTTCCTGGGGCTGATGGCGGCGATCATCCTGGCCGTCAACCCGACGCTGCTGCACCTGTCGCTGGTGCCATCGAGCCACGCCCCGGCCATCGCGTTCGCCGTGTGGGGCATGTACCTGCTGATGTGCTGGTGGCACAGGGGGCACTTGGCCAGCGGCATCGCGGCCGGCTTCCTGCTGGGCTTCACGACGACCATCCGCTACAGCGAAGGGCTGCTGGTGCTGCCGCTGGCGCTGGCGGCCGCGACCGCGCTGCGATGGACCAACTGGCGTTCGTGGCTGCGGGCGGCGGTGCCGGGCCTGGCCTGGGCCGTGCCGGTCGTGACGCTGCTGCTGTTCAACCGCCTGACGCTGGGCCACTGGACCGGCTACGACCCGACCAACGAGAGCGAGGGCTTCGGGATGGAGTACTTCCGCAACAAGTGGGAGTTCACCATCCAGCAGCTGCACATGTACGGGCTGTTCCTGACCCTGCCGCTGGGCGTGGTCGGGATGCTCCTGATGCTGGGCCGGTCGTGGAAAGTCTCCCTGGCGATGCTGCTGTGGTTCGTGCCGGGCTCGCTGCTGTACGTGGCGTATTACTGGAGCAGCCCCGGCCTGTCTTACCTGCGCTTTTTCCTGAGCCTGTACCCGCCGGTGATCGCCTCGGCCATGTGGCTGCTGTACGTGGCGCTGCGGGGCATGCGCGAGCCGGGCGATGTTCCGGCCGGGTGGACCTGGCGCAGCGCCCTGTCGGCCGTCCCGGCGCGGGCGGCGGTGTGCGCGTTTGTCGGGCTGCTGGTGGCCACGGGCTTCTACGTCGGCCGGCCGGACCTGGAGCGGCAGTACGTGGTGAACGGCAACCAGGCCTACACGGCACGGCGGCTGCTGGCGGCGGTGCCGGCGGCGCGATCCGGCTGGGGCAACACGCGGCCGGTGCTGCTGACCGACGAGGGTGGCGGCATGGGCCTGGGCAGCGGGCGCATCCTGTATCTGCAGTTCGCCGGCGATGGCGAGTGGTATACCACCAACTCCTTTGTGCCGCGCGGCGGACGCTTCGGATTCTTCGGGCGCGGCGGCGGACGATTCTTCGGCGGCAACCAGCCCGATGATGATTCGCCGCGGCTGTTTGATCCCGCCCGCTCGGCCGACATCGAGGCGGCCTATCGCAACATGACCGCCGATGACCTGGCCCGCGAGGAAAAGCGCGTGCTGGGCGAAGCCATCGACAGCGGCCGGGGCGCTTACGCGATCCTCAGCCCCGATTCGGCCTCGATGCTGCGTCGGAGGCTGTCGAATGCGGGCTTCGAGGTCGTTACGCTGGACTCGTGGAAGGAGCCGCTGACGGCGCCGACGGACACGTTCACCGGCCCGCAGGGCGGCCCGCCGGGAGGTCCACCAGGCGGCCCGCCGCCCAACCAGCCCGACCGCGGGCGCGGCGGACCCGGCGGCTTTGGCCAGCGCGGCGGCGGCCCGGGCAACCAGCCGACCAGCCCCCTGCGCGGCGCCGGGCCTTCTCGCTTCATGGGCCGCAACATGGGCGGGCTCGCCCCGCAGGGCTTTGGTATGTTGCGCGGCGGCCCGCAGTCGTGGGAGGTTGTGAAGATCACCCGCAAGGAGACGGTCGCAGGCAAGTGACTACGCCCGATGGGTCTGGACGCCGTTGAAATCATCATGGAGTGCGAGGATGAGACGTCCGGCCGGCACAGCCGGCCCTACTTGGCCGCGGCGACGGTGAACTTCACCGGCTCAGTGGTCAGCACCGTCTGCACTTCCTCGCCTTCCTTCTGCGTGGTGAACGTGGCCGACAGCGTGTGGGCGCCGGGCTCGGTGAAATAGGCCACGCGCGAGATGCCCCGCGTGCCGGACATCAGCGACGTGATCGGCAGGTCCAGCGACTTGCCCGGGGCGATGACCGTCGGCTTGCCCATGCGATACTCCATCGTCATCGCGACGGGGTTGTCCAGGTTCAGCGCGCCGCGGCCGTCCAGCGTCAGCTCGATGCGAGATTCATCGCCGCCGACCTTGATGGTAATCGGCGCGGCGGTGTTGTTGGTGATGCGCAGCGTGAAATCCACCGCCTGTGCGTCCGGCAGGCGCCCGCCGGCTTTCTGGATGGCCTCCACCTTGTCGCGAAAGGCCTGCCCGGCGTAGGCGGGCTCCAGCGTGTAGGTGTCCTTGTTGGCGATCAGCCTGGCCGTCAGCGGGGCCTTGACGTCGGGGCCCTGGGCCAAGGCAGTGCCGGCCAGCACGAACGCAACGACGAGCGAAACGATGATGTTCGATGGCATAGTCAATCTCCGCTTTGAGGACACATCTGGGCAGATGCTGGTTTGGACGCATCGCCTGGGCAAGAGTTCGCGACAGCCTCCCGCGTCCATTCTCCCCGCCGTCTGTACCACTGCTCGACCGAGTGCCGTCGCCCGCCGGCCAGCGCGCTGCGGGATAGCGCCGCCAGTTGCTGGCGCCCGGCGCTCAGTCGGCAGAGCATCTCCGCCGCCTGGTCCCAGCGCCCGATGTCCACCAGCACGCCCGTCTGGTCGGCCGCCACCCGGTGCTCCAGAAACGCCGTGCGCGTCCCCACCAGCGGCAGGCCCGCGGCCATGGCGTCGTACACCATCCGCGCTGTGTCTTCGCCGGCCGACAGGAACAGCAGCAGGTCATATTCGGCCAGGCGCGCGATGAACGCCGGCCCGTGCTCCACAAAGCCGTGGAAGCGCACCAGGTCGCCCACGCCCTGCTCGGCAGCGCGTTGTCGCAATGCGGGCTCGTCGGGTCCGGAGCCGAACAGGTGATATTCCACATCGGTGCCCTGCCGACGGGCCGCGGCGATGGCGTCGATGGCGTGCACAAGGCCCTTGATGGGGATGAACCTCCCGGCGAACACCGCCCGCAGCGGCCGCTCGGCCGACAGCGTGGAAAGACGCTGCTCCAGGCGATCGGCCGGGATCACATCCTCGTCGTGGTGCATCGAGTGGCAGAATGCGCGTACATTGTCGGCGCCTCGTCCGTAGCGTTTGTGCACAGCGCCTTCCTTGAGCAGGACCAGGTCGGCGCGTCGGGAGGCGCGGGCCATGAGCCAGTCGAATGTCCGGCAGATCAGACGGCGCCTCAGACCCGCCGGCTCCACCAGGTGAGGGTCCGTGTCCGGCCCGACCAGCACGGTCGTCACGCCGGCCCGCACGCCTTCCTTCAAGGCGACGTACCACAGCGGCCGTACCACATCCTCGATCGCCGAACAGTGTATCACCTTCGCGGTGGCCAGTTCCCGGCGCAGGTCGGCCACCCAGCGACGCCGATGCCACGCCCAGAAGAAGCGCGCCGGCGAGTGCAGCGCCATCGACGGAACCACCCGCACACCGTCGCCCCGGCCAATGGGAGCCAACTGCATGCTCTGGCCGTCGGTGACGTGGACCGGGACGGCCGGGGCCAAGAGCGTCAGCGGCCCCAGGCCGGCCGCCAGCCAGTCCCGCGCCAACAGTACATCCTTCTGCCAACTGATGTCGGTGAAGGTCTTGTCGCCATCGACATGGACGGGGATGTGGCTGACCAGGAGATACATGTGCCGCGCTTGGGCGCCCTGCCCTGCGCGTACAGATAGCATAGCATCGCTGGGGCGTTTAGTGCCTGAAATGCCTCTGGCCGGTAAACACCATCACCGCCCCGGCGGCGTCCACGGCGGCGATGCTGTCGGCGTCCTTCACCGAGCCGCCGGGCTGGATGATGGCCGCAACTCCCGCTTGCAGAAGCAGTTGCGGGCCATCCGGGAACGGGAAAAACGCATCCGACGCCGCGGCGGCGCCTTGGGCACGCGGCCCCGCCTTGGCGATGGCGATGCCGGCGGCGCCCACACGGTCCTGCTGGCCGGCCCCGGCGCCCAGGAGCATGCCGTCCTTGGCGATGGCGATGGCGTTGCTCTTCACATGCTTGCACACAATCCACGCGAAGGCCAGGTCGGCCCACTCCTGCTGCGTCGGCTGGCGCTTGGAGACCACCTTCCAGCTGGCGCGGTCGATGCCCAGCAGGTCGCGCTCCTGCAACAGATACCCGCCGACGATCTTGTGCATGTGGTATTGGCCGCGGTCGATCTGGCCCGGATCGCCCACCTCCAGGATGCGCACGTTCTTCCAGCGGCTGCGGAGCAGGTCCAGCGCATCGGCCGCGTAGGATGGGGCGACGATCACCTCCAGCAGCTTGTCGATGGACGTGATCGCCTTGGCGGTGTCCAGGTCCACCGGGCGGTTGAGGGCGACGATCCCCCCGAACGCCGCCAAGGGGTCGCCCTCAAAGGCCCGTCGGAAGGCCGTCGCAAGGTCCCCGCCCACACCGCACCCGCACGGCGTGGCGTGTTTGACAATGCAGGCCGCCGGGCGGTCAAACTCCTTCACGGCCGACAGGGCCGCATCCGCATCCAGCAGATTGATGTACGAAAGCTCCTTGCCGTGGTGCTGCTTTGCCCCCACGACGGCGGCTTCACTGGATTTGCGCGAATCGACATAGACAGCCCCGCGCTGGTGCGGGTTCTCGCCGTAGCGCAGATCGGCCACCTTGCGCAGGTCCAGCTGCATCGTCGCCGGCAGGCCCTGTCCCGATGTGCACTCCTCGCACTTCCCGGCCAGGTAGGCGGCGATCCTCGCGTCGTAGCCGGCCGTGAGCGCGAACGCCGCCTGGGCGAAGCGAAGGCGGAGCTTCTGGCAGGTGGCGCCGTTGTGCTTCCGCAGGCCGAACAGCGCCTTGTCATATTGCCGAGGCGACGTGACCACCAGCACGTAGCGATGGTTCTTGGCGGCCGAGCGCACCATCGACGGCCCGCCGATGTCGATGTTCTCGATGGCCTCCTCGAAGGTGACATTGGGCCTGGCGATGGTCTGCTCGAACGGATACAGGTTGATGCACACCAGGTCGATGGGCACGATGCCGTGCTCGCTCATGGCCTTGGCGTGCTCGGGGTTGTCGCGGACGGCCAGCAGCCCCCCGTGCACCCTGGGGTGCAGGGTCTTGACCCGGCCGTCCATCATCTCGGGAAAACCGGTAACCTGCGAGACATCGGTGACAGGCAACCCCAGGTCGCGGATGAACTTCGCGGTGCCGCCGGTGCTGATCAGCTCGACGCCAAACTCGCGGTGCAGAGCGGTGGCGAACTCCGCCAGGCCGGTCTTGTCATAGACGCTCAGCAGGGCGCGGCGAACGGGAACATGGTCGTTCATGTGGCCCAGCCTATGGGCCCGGCCGCGGATTTCAACCGGCCGAGCGTCGCTGCGCGGCGACGGTCGGTCCGCCCTTTCCCGGCGGCGGGCGCAACGTCATGCTGCCGTGGCCCCCTTCCTGGAACGCCTCCGGTCCGTGCCATCCGCGTTCATCCGCGGCCGATGATCTCAGACGCGGGCCGCCCGTGCCACGTGCGCTTATCACCCCAGCCTCTCCTTCAGCCTCTGCTGCACCAGTCGCGGGTTCAGGCCCTTGGTGCTCTTCATGATCGCGCCCACCAGCGAGCCGAACGCGGCCTGTTTGCCGGCCTTGTAGTCGGCCAGGGATTTGGGGTTCTGGGCGATCAGCGCCTCGATGGCCGCGTCGATCGGGCCCGTGTCATTGCTTTGGATCAGGCCCAAATCGGCGGCGGCCTGCTCGGCCGGCTGGTCCTTCTCGGCCAGGCGGGCGATGATGCTGCCGGCGGTTTCCTTGCTGGCGGCGATCCGGCCGGCTTCCACAAGCCGCGCGATCTCGGCGATGCGCCCCGCCGCGATGCCCATATCCGCCACCGCCACGCCTCGCTCGTTGGACAGTTGCCGCAGGGCCTCCATGAGCGTGCTGGCCCGGCGAGCGGGCGCGCCGGCCGACAGAACCGCGTCAAAATAATCGCCGGTGGCGCGGTCGGAGGCCAGAATCGCCGCATCCTTCTCGTCTAGACCCAGCGCCTGCACGTAGCGGCGGCGCCGGGCGGCCGGCAGTTCCCCGATCTGTCCCTTGAGCTCGGCCAGCCACGCCTCGTCCACCTCCACCGGCACCAGGTCCGGGTCCGGGAAATAGCGATAGTCGTGGGCCTCTTCCTTCTCACGCTGCAGAAAGGTGCTCTGGGTCGCCTCATCCCAGCCGTAGGTGCTCTTGCGGCCCAGAGAGCCGCTCTCCAGCCACTCGGCCAGTTGCCGCCGCACCTCGTAGTCGGTGGCCTTCTCCAGCGTGCTGAAACTGTTGAGGTTCTTGATCTCGGTGATGGCCGTCTTGTGCACCGCGCCCTCGCCGTCGGTGATGTGCACGTTGATGTTGGGCTCGAAGCGCATGTGGCCCATCTGCATCTGGCCTTCGCTGACGCCCAGGAACTGCACCAGTTTCTGCAGCTCCTGCCCGAACAACGCCACCTCGCGCCCCGAGCACAGGTCCGGCTCGGTGACGATCTCCAGCAGCGGCGTGCCGGCGCGGTTCAGGTCCACGATGGTGTAGTCGATCTTGCGGCCGCCGGGAGCCTCGTGCAGAAGTTTTCCCGCATCCTCCTCCAGGTGGGCCCGGCGGATGCGCACCGCCCGGGTGGTACCATCGCCCAGATCCAGTTCAAACCGCCCTTCCGTACACAAGGGCAGGTCATATTGGCTGATCTGGTAGTTCTTGGGCAGGTCCGGGTAGTAATAGCTCTTGCGGTCCCACTTGGTGTGCCGGGCGATGGTGCAGCCCAGGGCCAAACCAACCTTGATGGCATACTCCACGGCCCGCTTGTTCATCACCGGCAGCACGCCCGGCAGGCCCAGCACCTGCGGGTCCACCAGCGAGTTGGGCTCGGCCCCGAAGGCGTTGGGGGCAGCCGTGAACATCTTGGACTTGGTGGCAAGCTGGACATGGATCTCCATGCCCACCAGGACCCTGTAGGATTGGATGACACGGCTCGGCACCGCGGAACTTCCAGCCATGACACCGAGTATAGCGGCCAGCGCCCCCTGCCGAGAAGCCGGCAGCGGCAGATCGGCGTGGATCGCGTCGGCGGGGTGCTCCTTGGCCGCCGCGGCCGGCAGCTTGCCCTCGGCCCAGATCAGGCAGCTCTGGCCAAAGCCGTGCCACGCGGGCCGATCCTCGCCCTGGCCGCCGGCGCCGACCGTCTTTGTGGCCGCCTTGCCCAAGCGCCGCCCCGGCCAGGGTCATGAGAAATCCCATCGCACGCAAGGTGTTGCCGGGGGTTGCGCATTGCGGTGTGTCGGCGGTCGTCCCAGGCGCGACAGCCGGCCAATCAGGATGGCGAAATCAACACTTCAGGCGCACGCACAACCGCCGACGCGACCTCTACCCCAGGAGGAGGCGAGGAAGCGGTCCCCGGCGCCCCGCGAGGTCGGTGACACGCTGCGCCCTTGCCCTGGCGGCTCTTCGGGATGTCATGTCGCCGGCGCGGCGCCGGGTGGACCCGATGCGCTGCGGCGGCGCAGGCGCAGCAGCGCCCAGCTTGTCGGCCCCCAGAATGCGTAGATCAGCGCGCCGATGGCGATGGCGTACTGGTGGGCGACCACCACCGCCAGCGCGACGGCGGCCGCGCTGAGCAGCCGGGCGATCGATCGCCGGCCACGCAGGTAGCGGTTGACCACGTGCGGGTAGCGCACCACGCTGACCATCAGCAAGCCCGTGATCAGCACCAGCAGCGGCATCAGCCACACACACAGGTGGGCCAGCCTCTGAACCCACAGCGCCTGGTCCGCCTCGGCCAGCTTGTGCTGAAGAAGCACGAACCCGGCCACCGCCCCGGCCGCGCCCGGCGACGGCAGCCCCAGGAAGGAAAAGTGATACTGCTCGCCGTGCTCATTGCTGACGTTGAACCGCGCCAGGCGGATGGCAGCGCACGCCAGGTACACCGCGCCGGCAGCCCAGATCGCCCGCGACAGGAACACCGGCACATCGACGATGGTCGTGCGGAACAGCTGCAACGCCAGGAACGCCGGGGCCGCGCCGAAGCTGATCATGTCGGCCAGGCTGTCCAGCTGTCCGCCGAAATCGGTGGTGTGCCGGGCGAAGCGCGCCAGCCGGCCGTCGATCGCGTCAAACAGCATCGCCAGGAAGATCAGGTAGGCCGCGGCGATGAAGTGCGCCTCGGCGAACATCCGCGTCCATCGGTCGGTGAACGGTCCCGTCGGGTCCAGCGCCGCGACGTAGATCGCCCCGAACCCGCATACCGCGTTGCCCAGCGTTGCCATGCTCGGCAGGAAGTAGATCGAGCGGATGTAGGCACGCCGGCCGTGTCGGCGCATGCGCCGGCGGCGATGTTCGCGGGAGTCGCGGCCCGTGTTGTAGGCGTCGATGGTCATCGCGATTGCTCCGGCTGAACCACCGCGACGGTGTCGGCCGCCCCGTGCACCGTCTGGCCGATCTGCACGGTGATGCGCGGCGAAAGTCGCTGCGGCAGGCACAGCTCGGTGCGGCTGCCGAACTTGATCATGCCGATGCGCTGCCCCCGCTGCACCACGTCGCCCTCGCGCACCGTGCAGACGATGCGCCGGGCGATCAGGCCGACGATCTGTTTGACCACCGCCACGGGCCGGCCGGTGGCCGCGTCGCCCAGGACGATCGTGTTGGACTCGTTCTCCTCCGACGCCGGGCCGTGGCGCATGGCATTGACGAACTTGCCCTTCCGGTACGTCACCGACAGCACCTTGCCATCGCAGGGCGCGCGGTTGATGTGGACGTTGAAGACCGACAGGAAGATCCCCACGCGCACGGCCGGTCCGTCCAGCAGGGGATCGTTGTCCAGTTGCGTGATGTCCGAGACCCTGCCGTCGGCGGGGCTGACGATGGCGTGGGGGTCGGCCGGCAGCGGGCGGTCCGGATCGCGGAAGAAGGCAATCAGCCACACCCACACCGGCAGCACGACCAGAGCCAGCCACGGCGTCACCCAGGCCAGCGCCGCGGCCACGCCGGCCAGCACCACCGTGCCGACCAGCATCTCGCGCCAGCCGTGACGGGTGAGGGGAAGCATTGCCCGATGACCGTAGAGAAACCGCCCGGGGAAGTCAACGCGAGCGGGCGTCGTGTTTCGGCCGAACCTACAGCAGCCCCGACGCATCCGCCAGCAGCAGGTCCGCCGTTGTGGGTCCGGCGGCGGGCTTGATCTTCTCCCACGTGCCCAGCAGGTCCCATGTCGCGGGCGGGGCCGCCGGCGACTCTTCCGGCGCCATGGCCGCCGCGGGGCTGGGCAGGGCCTGGTTGTAGTTCTGCGCCAGCTTCAGCAGGTCGGCGAAGTTGACGTGGCCGTCGTAGTCGAAATCGCCCCCGCCCCACGTTCCGCCGGCGGTGTTGTAGTTCTGCGCCAGGACCAGCAGGTCGTTGAAGTTGACCACTCCATCCAGCGTGGCATCGCCATAGAGCGTGTAGCGCACCAGCACATCGCCGGCCCCTGCGACATATCCGCCAAACGCGCTGTAGATGGGCGTGACGCCATCGGCGCTGTTGCGGATGATGCCCACGGCGTGCAGGCCCGATACGTCGGCCGCCGCGACGCTGCTCATGATACCCGGCCCCGTCCACGGCGTGCCGCCGGTATTCTGGCCGCTGGCGAGCCAGGCGGATATTTGTGCCAGGTCGCCGTTGCGCACGACCAGCGAACCGACGCCCACGTCCAGCCGCCCGTCGCCGTTGATGGCGATGCTGCGGGCGTATTCGTTGCCCGACAGCGCGACGGTTCCGCCGGTGACGGAGATGACCGATGCGGCCCTGGCGGCAAAGTCATTGCCGGTGGCGTTGTCCGACTCGCCCAGCACCACCGTGTACGGCCCGGCCGCCGCCGCCAGCGCGGCCATCGCCGGCGGCACGACCAGCCGCACGGTGTAGGTCCCGGCCGGCAACCCGCGGAATACGTACGAGCCATCCGGGTTGACGGACGTGGAGAACTCGGTGACCGCATCGAACACGCCATCGGCGTTGGCGTCCAGGTACACCTTGGCGCCGTCCAGGCCGGCCTCGCCCGCGTCGCGCACGCCATTGGCGTTGGCGTCGTTCCACACCTGCCCGCGAATCTGCCCCAGCGGGCTGGTGGCGATGTTGGACCAGGGGCTCTCGAGGACCGGCGATGAGGCGCTGCCGGAGTAATTCCATGCGCGAATGCGGTAGTAATACAGCGTGCCGGCCGTCAGGCCCGTGTCGATCCACGTTGTCTGCCCGCGGCCGGCCGTGCCCACCTGCACGAACGTCGCGCCGTCGATGGAGCGCTCGATCCTGTAGCCGGCCTCGTGGTCGCCGGGATCGGCCCAGACCAGCGTCGCGGTGGTCGGTGTGCCCTGGCTGACCCGCAGGAACCACGGCGCGGCGTTCATCACCTGGCCGATCTGCGCACCCGTCAGCGCCCTGCTATAGATGCGGACCTCGTCCACCAGGCCGCTAAAGTCGCCGCTGGTCGAGCGCGTACCCTGGCCGATGCGCAGTTCGTTGGCGTTGTTGATCACCGTGCCGGTCAGCGGCCCGGCGTCAAAGCTGGGCGTAACCGGCTGCGTGGAGTTGATGTAGAGCCTCAGGCGCCCGTCGCCGGCCGCATCCCACGTCAGGGCGACGAAAATCCAGTGGTGCGTGTCGTTGATGTTGACGGGGCTGTCCACATACGTCGATCCGGCCGCGGTGCTGATGATGGCGCGGATGAAGTTGGCCCGCGAGCCTTCGCTGGCCACCCACCGCAGGGCGATGCCGCAGTCGGCATCGTCGGCGCCCGGCGCGCGGGTGGTGATCCATCCGCGGTTGTCGATCGCGCCGGGCTTGATCCACGAGGTGACGGTGAACGCGCTCAGCCCGTTCAGGTATGCGCCGGCCGAGGCGTCGCGCAGGTAATCGCCGCTGCCGTCGAACTTGGCGCCGTTGCCGAACTGCCCGGCCGCGAACGTCGTGTTGCCCGCGGCCGTGAGCGTGTGGCCGTTGCCCGAGGAATCGGCGGCGGTGGTCGAACCAGCGGCCTCGTCCAGGCGCCACCAGCCCAGCAGGCCGGCGGCCGGCACACCCGAGGCGTCATTGTCGGCGATCGTTACCGTTGCCGAACTGGTCGTTCCGATGGAATACGCGCCGGCGGACAGTTGCAGTATCGCCGTCTCGTCGCCCTCGGCCTGGCCGTCGTCGATCGGCGTCATCGCCACATGCACGCGGTCCTGTCCGTCGGGGATGACGACGCTGGTGCCCGGCAAGATATAGTCGCTGCCGTCGGCGCTGCCGCCCATCGTGAAGTTCACGGTGAGCGCACCGCTGGTCGGCCCCATGCGATGGATGGTCCACTGCCCGGTCTGCGGGCCGGACTCGCCGGCTTCGGGCTGCGTCGCCTCGACCCACACCACCGGACCGGAGATGAGCGTCGCGGCCGGGGAGATGCTGATTCGCCCGCCGTTGTCGTAGGCCCAGGCCGTGAGGACGTGCAGCCCGGCCGGCACCGGGGCCCAGTCATACGACCAGCCATCGGCGCTGTTTGTATCGCTGCCCAGCAGGATGCCGTTGGCGTAGAAGTCCACGCGGGTCACGCGGCCGTCGATGTCCTTCGCCGATGCGGCCAGGGTCAGCAGCGAGCCGGGCGCAACATACGCGCCGTCCGCGGGACTGGTAATCGCCACATCCGGCGCAAAGGCCTCTTCGTCGCTGCGCACCAGCTCGATGCCCAGGCCGGTGCGCAGGTTCCGCGTGTATTGCCGATCGACGGGATTGTTCCAGTGCTCGTGTACGCCCAGGCTGGTGAGATACACGCCGTCGCCGTTGGGGTCGTACTGCCGGCCGCCGGGCGTGCCGGCCAGGGCGGCCTCGTGCAGATAATCGTCGCTGTTGGTGTAGATCGGCCCGTAGCCGGAGAAGCCGCGGGCCGGTTTGCCCAGGGCCATCCACGCCTTCTCCTCGGCCACCAGGAAATCGTGCACCACCGAGTCGATCGCCACCGGGTCCTGCGAGGCAAACAGGCTCGACAGCCAGTCGTTGCCCAGCGTCACCCACGTGGTGGGGATCGAGTTGCTGCCGCTGTAGTCCCAGCCGCCCCAGATGGCATCCACAAGGTACAGCATCGTCTTGCCGCCAAGCTGCTCGTGGCCCATCAGGTCGGTCAGCTGGCGGTACTGGCCCATGCCCTGGCAGTCGCGCGGCCGGGTCTTGTGGATGTCGGCCGTCGGCGCCGTCACCGGCGAAGGCACCCGGCACAGCGAACCGTAGTGGTTCTTGCCCGAGACGCTGATGCCCGCCTCGCGGTGCTTTTTGGCGATGGACATGTTGATCATGTACTTCGCCTCGGTCACGCACGTCGGCAGCTTGTCGGGCGGCTGCCCGTCCGACCAGTACACCTGGCCGTCGGGGCTGGCCCGCACCAGCTCGCGGCCGCTGGCGCCGAGCTTGTCCACGTAGCGCACTTGCGGGAAGTTCGCTGACAGCTTCAGGTAGTACTTGTCCGCCCAGACCTTCAGCGAGTCGTAGATGGCGATGTCCTGCTGGGCGACGCCCGCCACGTTCACCAGCTGGTCCAGCAGCGCATAGACCACCGCGGGCGTGGGGTCGATGCCGTTGCTCATGCCGGCCGTCAGGGAGTTCGAGCCGTTGAGGTTCGCCTTGATGACGATCTTCTCGCCGGGCGTGTAGCCGATGTCGCCGTAGCCCTTGCTCTTGTTGAAGTAGCGAAACAGCGCATCCCACGCCCCGGCGTCGGTGGTCTGTTTCGTGAGCCACCGCAGCACCGTGCCCATCATCTGGCTGACCACGGCCTGGTTGGTGTGGGTCTCATCCCAGTAATACTCGCCGGCCGGCGCGGTGAACTTGCCGGTGGTGGGGTCGCTGTCGCCGCTGGTCGCGTCGGCGTCGCGCACCCACGCCACCCGGCCGGGATAGATGCCCTGAGCCACGCCGATGGGGGCGTTGGCGGCCTGGTCGATCGATGCGCCGGGAACGCTCTGGATGACGACGCCGTCGCCGGCCGAGCCGTCGGACCGGATGGCCCCGTTGTCCGGGCTGGCAAAGTACTCGTGCAGCGGCGCCAACGGGTAGATCTCCTGGCGCGTGGGCTGGGGGGTTTGATCTTCCGAGGCGCTGTGCGGCGCCAGCGATGTGTCGTTGGCCGGGGCGGCCGGCTGGTCGGCGGCCAGCAGAAGCGTCGCCTGCTCCTGCTGGCCGGCGAGCATCAGACGCTGCTCAAGCGATTCACATGGCTCCGGCGTCGTGGGCATGGCGGGCTCCGGCAGGCAGGCGATGGGGGCGGGCAACCAGGCGCACGCCTCCAGCGCCCCTCCATATCAGACTATCATGTCCCGCGTTGAGCCCGAGTCAAGAAAACTCGCGGCGACCCCTCCTCAGGGCGGCCCGTCCGCTGCGTCCCTGTTACCGGGCATCGCCTGATTCCTGTCGGGAGCGCACGGCCTCGATGCCGCGCTGGACGTTGGGGTTTTTGGTCATCTCCCGCATCTGCGCCTTCTGACGTTCGGCCTCCTGGGCATGCCGCCTCGCCTGCTCGCGGCCCCTGGTCTCGTTGACGGTCAGGGCAACCGCCAGAGCCAAAGCGATCGCATAGCCGACAGCCCAGAAGACCAGCACGCGTTGTCCCCACGGGATGATCGGGCCGCTGTCCCACCGCATGGCGCGGGCGAACCACTCCAGTTCGATATACGCCAGCGGCGCTGAGATCAGGAACGCAAGGGCGTAGGCGTAGCCCACCGGCTCGTCCCAGAACAGGCGGATCAGCCAGCAGCCAAGCAGCCCGTGGGCCATGCCCAGCGCAAAGTAGATCGGCTTCCAGAACGTCACATAGAGCGCCTGGATATACGTTTCTTCGACCTGCGGCTCATCCTGCGAGGCGTCATCCCGGCTCGGCGCTGGTGGGCGGGGCATGCGGCTCATGCCTTCTCCTTGCTGATCTGGAACACGCCCCAGCCGATGAAGGACAATCCCAAAACGATGCCAACCCCCGTTGGTAGCCACTTGCCGCCGATGTTGTACAGGATCTTTGTGCTGCGGCCGACGAACAGCGACTCGCGCTCACCGGATTCCAACTTGCTGAAATCCACATACGTGGACCAGGCCAGAAGCAGCAAGATTACGCCGATGATGACCTTGGCCCACCAGGGCTTGATCACGCGGTCCCATACGCTGGGCTTCTCCTGGTTCGGTTGAGACATGGTCAAGTACCTCCCGTGTGAGCGGGCATCTTATGGATGCGCCCGCCGGCGCACAAGTCCCGACAGCCGGCACAGCCGGCCCTACGGCCAGTCCCTCGCATCGCGCAGGGCCTCGACCTCGGCGGCGGTGTAATGCCGGCCGCGGTTGATGCCCGGGCAGCGGCGGGTGGCGTGCTCCCACTGGTCGCGCGTGGCCATCATCCCATCCCAGAACGGCCAGGTGCGGCACTGCAGCGGCCTGACCGGATAGATGCCGCACACCCGGCGGGGATGCTGCACGGTCTGCCCGTCGCCTTTCTCGGCCGGCAGCTGCTTGAGAAAGATGCAGTCGTGGTTGCCCTCGCGCGTGCGCACTTCCTTCAGGCTCACCCGCCCGTCGATCTTGCGGCAATACTTCCGCAACATCTCGGCCACCGTCAGCCCCAGGTGCTCGGCCAGCCGCTGCTGTTCGCGTTCATCGAGCCAGATGAACCCCGGCGGCCCCGAGCAGCAGTTGCCGCACATGGTGCACTCGAAGTGCAGGCCATCGGCGTACCAGACGCGGAGACGCGAGTTGCGAGTTGTGAGTTGCGAGTTGCGGATGGTAGTGCCCTCTTTCTGCCTACTGCCTGCTGCTTACTGCCTACTTGTTCTTCCCATCCCCGCCCTTCCACAAATACCACGTGCCGATCGTTCGCCACGGCCGCCAGGGCTGGGCGATCGTGCGCATCTTCTGGGCATCGGGCAATGCCCGCAGCCCGTACTCCCGCGCAAAGGCCTTGCGGATGCCCAGGTCATCCACCGGCAGCACATCCGGCCGGGCCAGCGTGAAGATCAGGAACATCTCGGCCGTCCACCGCCCCACGCCGCGCACCTCTACCAGGGCGTCGATCACCGCCTCATCGTCCATCCGCGCCAGCCGCCGCGTGGGAATCCGCCCGTCGGCAAAGTGCAATGCCAGGTCGCGCACGTAGGCGGCCTTCTGCCGCGACAGACCGGCCGACCGTAGCGCCGTCTCGTCCAGCGCCAGCACCGCGGCCGGCGTCGGGCGGCGGCCCGGCAGCAGCGCCTTGAGCCGCTTGAAGATCGCCTCGGCCGACGCATACGACACCTGCTGCGAGAGGATCGATTGCAGCAGGATCAAAAAGGGGTCCCGCCGCGGCGAGAGCGTGCACGGCCCGCAGCGGGCGATCAGCCGGCGCATCACGGGATCGACGCGCGACAGATGCCGCTGCGCCTCTGCCCAATCCGGCCGATCCCGCCGCACCGCGTACCACATGCCCAAGAGCATAGAAGGGCCGGCTGGAGTAAACCAGCCGGCCCGCTCTGCTTCTTCTTCCGACTTCCGACTTCCGACTTCTGACTTCTGACTACTGGCTACTGGCTACTGACTACTGGCTACTTCTTCAGTACATCCCGCCCATGCCGCCGGAGGCTCCGGCCGGCTCGGGCTTTTCTTCCTTGATCTCGCTGACCACCGCGTCGGTCGTCAGCAGCAGCGACGCGATGCTGGCCGCGTTCTGCAGGGCGATGCGCTCGACCTTGGTCGGGACGATCACGCCCATCTTCATCAGGTCGCCGTACTCGTGGGTCAGGGCGTTGTAGCCGAAGTTGCCTTCGCCCTCCTTGACCTTCTGTGCCACCACGCTGCCGTCCACGCCGGCGTTCTCGGCGATCTGCTTGATCGGCGCCTCGACGGCCCGGCGGACGATCTCGATGCCCTGCCGCTGGTCGTCGTTGGCCGCGTTCTTGGCCAGGTTCTTGAGCGTCTTGGCCGCCGCGCGGATCACGCTCACGCCGCCGCCCGGCAGCACGCCTTCCTCGACGGCCGCCCGGCAGGCGTGCAGCGCATCCTCCACGCGGGCCTTCTTCTCCTTCATGGCCACTTCCGTGGCAGCGCCGACCTTGATGACCGCCACGCCGCCGGCCAGTTTGGCCAGCCGTTCCTGCAGCTTCTCGCGGTCGTAATCGCTGGTGGTGATCTCGATCTCGTGCTTGATCTGATCGATCCGGCCCTTGATGGCCTTCTCGCTGCCGGCGCCCTCGATGATCGTCGTGTTGTCCTTGTCCACGCGGATCTTCTTGGCCCGGCCCAGCTGGTTGAGCTCGATGTTCTCCAGCTTGATGCCCAGTTCCTCGAAGATGGCCGTGCCGCCGGTCAGGATCGCGATGTCCTCGAGCATGGCCTTGCGGCGGTCGCCGAAGCCCGGGGCCTTCACCGCGCAGCACTTGAGGGTGCCCCGCAGCTTGTTGACCACCAGGGTCGCCAGCGCCTCGCCCTCGACGTCCTCGGCGACGATCAGGATCGGCTTGCCCTGGTCGGCGATCTTGCTCAGCAGCGGCACCATGTCGCGGGCGCTGCTGATCTTCTTCTCGTAGATCAGCACGTAGGCGTCCTCCAGGACCGCCTCCGTGGTCGTCGGATCCGTCACGAAATGCGGCGAGAGGTAGCCCTTGTCGAACTGCATCCCCTCGACCAGCTCGACCTTGGTCTCCAGGCTCTTGCCCTCCTCCACGGTGATCACCCCGTCCTTGCCCACCTTTTCCATGGCGTCGGCGATCATCTTGCCGATCTGCTCATCCTGGTTGGCGCTGGACGTGCCCACCTGCGCGATCTCGCGGCTGTTCTCCACCTTCTTGCTCATCTTCTTGAGCTCTTCCACGATCGCGTCCACCGCCATGTTGATTCCGCGCTGGATCTGCGCCGCGTTGGCCCCGGCCGCGACGTTCTTCAAGCCCTCCGTGAAGATCGCCTCGGCGTAGATCGTCGCCGTGGTCGTGCCGTCGCCGGCCACGCTGGACGTCTTGGACGCCACCTCCTTGACCATCTGGGCGCCCATGTTCTCGTAGGAGTCCTCCAGTTCGATCTCCTTGGCGACCGTCACCCCGTCCTTGGTCACGGTCGGAGCGCCGAAGGACTTCTCCAGCACGACGTTGCGGCCCGACGGCCCGAGGGTCACCTTCACGGCGCGGGCCAGCTTCGCCACGCCCCGGCGGATGGCCTCGCGGGCCTCGGCATCAAATGCGATCTTTTTGGCTGCCATATGTGTATCTCCGTGTGAATGCCTTCTTCATGTCTTCATGTTTCACGTTCCACTCGCCCGTGAACACCTGAAGACATGAAACATGACGAGGGATCGTTGGCTCTCAGCTCTCCACGATCGCGAGAATGTCGTCCTCGCCCATGATGATCAGTTCCTCACCGTCCACCTTGATCTCCGTACCGGCGTAGGAGGCGAAGATGATCTCGTCGCCCTTCTTCACCGACACCGGCGTGCGCTGGCCGTTTTCCAGCCGCTTGCCCTCTCCGACACTCAGAACCTTGCCCCGCCGCGGCTTCTCCTTGGCCGTATCCGGAAGCACGATCCCGCTCTTGGTCTTGGACTCGGCCTCGACCCGCTTGACCAGCACCTTGTCCCCCAACGGACGCAACTTCGCCATGATGCAGCACTCCTGTTAAAAAAGGTCCCTGGCGTATTACCCATCACTCACCGGCCAGCGGCTCTCGTAATACCTCCGCAGCACGCGGGCCAGGATGTCCAAAAGCACATTCAGATCCACCGGCTTGGCCAGCACGCTGAACACGTCCATGCCCAGCGCCTCGCGCAGCAGATGGTTGGTCAGGTGGTTGCTCAGCAGGATCACCGCCGGCGACCGCCGCGGCCGCACGTCCCGAATCAGCCGGATCACCTGCAGGCCGCCCAGTTGCGGCATCTGCACGTCCAGCACCACCGCGTGAATCGGCCGCGACTCGATCATCTCCAGCGCCTCGCGGCCGGTACGAACCGTCAGCGTCTCCACTCCCTGGGGCTCCAGCAGGCGCGAAACGGTCTGGTGCCACCCATCCTGTTCATGCGGCAGCAAAACCGTGAACCTGTTGGCGACGCCTTCCAGCACCATAGGCCGGCCCTTCGTTCACATGGGCCTGCAGAACCATAACAAGCCTTGTGCCGGGCCGCCATGGCGCGAATCATGAACACAACTTCATTTCTGACAGCAAGTTAGCATCGGCATGGAATACCCCTAGCCCGCCCCCGCTCCCTGCCAAAGCCGTCGGCCGCCCGCACTGGCGCTGCCAGAGTGGCAGGCAAGACCGCTTCCCAACCGCATAGGGCCTTTGGGCCGGCTGGTCGCTCACCCCTTGGTCAGTTTCCGATACTTGACCCGGTGGGGACGGTCGGCATCGGTGCCCAGGCGCTTGTGCAGGTTCTCCTGGTACGCCTGGTAGTTGCCCTCGAACCAGACGACCTGGCTGTTGCCCTCGAAGGCCAGGATGTGCGTGGCGATGCGGTCCAGAAACCACCGGTCGTGGCTGATGATCACCGCGCAGCCGGCGAAGTTGCTCAGGCCTTCCTCCAGGGCACGCATGGTGTTCACGTCCAGGTCGTTGGTCGGCTCGTCCAGCAGGATCACGTTGCCGCCGCTCTTGAGCATGCGGGCCAAGTGCACGCGGTTGCGCTCGCCGCCGGAGAGCGTGCCCACCAGTCGCTGCTGGTCGCTGCCGCTGAAGCCGAAGCGCGAGACATACGCACGGCTGTTGACCTCCACGGTGCCCAGCCTGATCTTCTCCTGGCCGCCGGAGATGCACTGCCACACGCTCTCCTGGGGCTTGAGGTCCGCCCGCGACTGCTCCAGGTACGCCAGCTTCACCGACGGACCGATAAGCAACTCGCCGGCGTCCGGCTTCTCCTGGCCGGTGATCATGCGAAACAACGTGGTCTTGCCGGCGCCGTTGGGGCCGATCACGCCGACGATCCCGCCCGGCGGCAATGAAAACGACAGGTTCTCAAACAACAACTTCTCGCCGTAGCCCTTGACCAGATTCCTCGCTTCGATCACCCGCTCGCCCAGCCGCGGGCCCGGCGGGATGTAGATCTCGATCTGCTGTTCCTTTTCCCTGGCATCCTCGGCCAGCATCGCCTCGTATCTCGCCAATCTCGCCTTGCCCTTGGCCTGGCGGGCACGCGGCGACGACCGCACCCATTCCAGTTCTCGCGCCAGCGCTTTCTGCCGGGCCGATTCCTGCTTCTCCTCGGCCTCCAGGCGCTTCTTCTTCTGCTCCAGCCAACTCGAATAGTTGCCCTTCCAGGGAATCCCCTGGCCCCGATCCAGCTCCAGGATCCACCCGGCCACGTTGTCCAGAAAATACCGGTCGTGCGTGACGGCGATCACCGTCCCCTCGTAGCGCTGCAGGTGCTGCTCCAGCCACCCCACCGACTCGGTATCCAGGTGGTTGGTCGGCTCGTCGAGGATCAGGATATCGGGCTTCTTCAGCAGCAGCCGGCACAGCGCCACGCGCCGCCGCTCGCCGCCGGACAGCACCTTCACCGGCGTGTCGGCCGGCGGACAGCGAAGGGCGTCCATCGCCATCTCCAGCTGCTGGTCGATGTCCCAGGCATTTGCGCGGTCGATCTGCTCCTGCAGCGCCCCCTGGCGCTGGAGCAGCTTGTTCATCTGGTCGTCGTCCATGGGCTCGGCGAGCTTGTCGGAGATGGCGTTGAAGTCGGCCAGGAGCTTGAGGGTTTCGGCCACCCCCTCCTGAACGACCTGAATCACCGTGCGGCTTTCGTCCACCAGCGGTTCCTGCTCCAGGTAACCGATGGTGTATCCCGGCTGCAGGACCACCCGCCCCTCGTAGTTGCTGTCCACGCCGGCCAGGATCTTCAGCAGCGAGCTCTTGCCCGCGCCGTTGAGTCCCAGCACGCCGATCTTGGCGCCGTAGAAGTACGACAGGCAGATGTCCTTGAGCACGACCTTGCGGTCGTAGCTCTTGGACACGCCGATCATCGAGTAGATGATCTTGTTGGGTTCGGTGGTAGCGGCCATGCGTGGCAGTACAATAGCCGCCGATCACGGGGAGCGTCCATGCCCGATGTCCAGGCCATCGCCGTCAACTGCAATCATTGCGGCGCGCCGCTGAGCGTTCCGCAGGGGACGCGGTTCGTCACGTGCACCTACTGCAACTCGCAGCTTGAGGTCCATCGCTCCGGCGGCGCGGCCTACACGCAGGTGCTGGAGCAGATTACCCGGGACGTGGCCACGATTCGCCACCAGAGCGAACTGGACGCCCTGGATCGCCAGTGGGTCCTGCGCCGCGAGCAGTTCCCGCTGCAGATGCGCCACGGCCTGGGCAGACACCTGATCGTTCCCATTTTTGCGGGCAGCCTGGGCGTTGTCTGTACGATCTGGGGCGCGTCGAAGTCGGTGCGCGGCTGGGGCCAGTTGCTGGCGTTTGGGCTGGTACTCATCGGCGCGGGTCTGGTCGTGGGCGTGCTTGGCGCGGTCAGTGACAAGCGATACCAGCAGGCCCAAAACGAGTACCAGGCCCGCCGGCAGGAGTTGCTGTCGAACATCACCCGGCCTGACGGGCAATAGGTGACGCCGGCGATGTGCGCCGTAGAGAGGCGAGAGACTGCCCTGCCTCGCCCGCGTCGCCTCGCGCGAGTATAACTGCCGGCCTATGAGCCAGCCGTCCAAACCGCGCATCCTCACCGGCGACACCCCCACGGGCAAACTTCACCTGGGCCACTATGTCGGGTCCGTCGAGAACCGTCTGGCGTTGCAGGATTCCTGCGAGTGCTACTTCATCATCGCCAACAAGCACGCCTTCACCACCCGAAGCGACCGGCCGGAGGAAATCCGCCAGAGCGTCATCGAGATCGCCACGGATTACCTGGCCTGCGGCATCGACCCCGACCGCAGCAACATGTTCATCCAGTCCGAGGTGCCGGCCATCGACGAACTGACGTTCTTCTTCGCGATGCTGCTGCCATTCAACCGCGTGATGCGCAACCCCACTCTCAAGGATGAAATCCGCGACAAGGGCCTGGGCGATGAATACCCGTTTGGCTTCCCCCTCTACGCCGTGGGCCAGACGGCCGATATCCTGGCGTTTCGGCCAGAAATGGTCCCCGTGGGCGAGGACCAGTTGCCGCACCTGGAGATGACCCGCGAGGTGGCCCGGCGGTTCGACCAGCTCTATTGCGGCGTGGACCCGCACACCGACGACAAGGACTACGTGAAGGCCGGCGGGCTGTTTCCCGTGATCCAGCCCAAGCTGGGGCGCGTCAAGCGCCTGGTCGGCACCGGCGGCCCTGGCCCGGATGGCAACCTGCTGAAGATGAGCAAGTCGCTGAACAACGCCATTTTCCTGTCGGATGATGCCGACACGGTGCACAGAAAGGTCATGGGCATGTACACCGACCCCAAGCGCATCCGCGCCACCGACCCGGGCGAGGCCGACCCGGAAAAAAACCCCCTGTGGGCCTTCCACGAGACATTCAATCCCGACAAGGCCTGGGTGGCCGAAATGCAGGAAGCCTATCGCCGCGGCAAAGTCGGCGATGTGGCCATCAAGAAGCGGCTGGTCGAGGTGCTCAACGCCCTTCTGGAACCTATCCGCCAGCGGCGGCGTCAATACGAGCAGCGGCCGGACGATGTGCTGGACGCCCTGCGCAAGGGCACGATACAGGCCAACCGCCTGGCCGAGGAAACGCTGGCCCTGGCCAAGCAGGCCCTGCGGCAGGACTACTTTGGCCGGACGCTGACCATGAAATGAGTAACCATGTCACGCCTGATCGCGCGGATTCTGCTGGCCATCCTTATCTTCCCCTTCGCGGCGCTGGTGTACCTGGTGGTGTTTGTGTGGGCGATCGAGGCGATACGCGGCTCGGTCTCCTATCGCCTTCGCGATGTGCTTTGCTTCGGGCTGGCCGGTCTGGCGGCTTGGGCGTTCATGGCCGGCTACTGGTTCCTGCTGTGGCGGAAGAGCGTGAGGTGGACGCCGGAACGACGGGGCTTGACGGCCGTCGCGGCGGGCGGAGCAGTTGTGGTCGGACTCATTGCCGGGGGTATGCTCGCCGGCATCGAGGACGAGGTAGGCGCTTTTGTTGGCACCGCCACGGCGCCGCTGGTCTGGCTGGCGGCAACGATTCTCATCTGGCGCGAGTCGGCCGCTGAGCGGGCCGCCCGCATCAGCGGCTACCAGCGGCAGCCGATCACCTGCCCCCACTGCGGCTACAACCTGACCGGCCTGTCCGAGGCCCGCTGCCCGGAATGCGGCACGCGCTATACGCTGGATGAGCTGCTGGCCGTCCAGCCGGGAAAGGCCGAGCTGGGCGAGGAAGCCGCCGCCCCCAATGCTTGACCGTCCGCTGACACGGGCGGGCCGCCCGTGCCACGTGACGTTCGCCGGGCCGCACGCCTGATTCAGCCGCCCTACAGATCGGTGTACTTCTTCGCCTTCCCACGCGATTTCTCGATCGGGTACTTGATGGCGGCCTTGGCCAGTTTCTGGCGCAGTGCCGCGTCCAGGTCCACCTCCAGGTCGTGGGCCAAGAGCAGCAGCGAGTGCAGCACATCCGCCAGCTCATCGACGACCGCCTCGCGTTTGTCGTGCAGGGCCCGGGTCAGCGCCTCGCCCTGTTGCCACTGCATCAGCTCCAGCAGCTCGGCCGACTCGACTACCAGCGAGATGGCCAGTTCCTTGGGGTTGTGAAACTGCTTCCAGTCCCGCTCATCGCGAAACCGCAGGACCAGATCGGTCAGCTCAGCCAGGACGCGTTTGCTCATGGCCCCAATCTATCCGAACGCCCGCGACGCGCAAAAAAAGAGGGTTGCGGACGGGGGGGATCCGCAACCCGTGGTTCCCCGACCAAGGGGAATGTTGTCCGGGAGGGGGGCGACCCGGACAGATCAGGGTCTGAAAATGTCGGGGGTTGAAGAAGGAGGGGGGGAACCTTCTTCGGGGAGTACCCCCGACAAAAAAACTCCGCCGCGCTTTCCGCAGCGGAGCCCTCATGGCTCAATATTCGCCCATCCCCCGGCACCATCGACAAGGGATGGCCTTGCTCCGTCCTATATTACAGCATAGCCAGCAGAATGCAACAAACCGATTCACTTTTTTCGCCTGAGCAACAGGTCCCGTCGTTTGCACCAAGTCGCTAGATTATCCGATTTCCCCATGTTAATCAACGGCCGGTGGTGGCTATCGACAGGTTATCCACAATCTATGTGGGGTAGTCGGGCTTTTGCTGCCAGTCGAGCTCGACACTACCCGGGATGCCGTGGTACTCCCGCGGGAACTCGTAGTCCTTTCGCAGAGGATGGCCGACCCAATCCTCCGCACAGAGGATCCGCCGCAGGTCCGGGTGGCCGTCGAACACGATGCCGAACATGTCCCAAGCCTCGCGTTCGTGCCAGTTGGCGGCCCGCCAAAGGTCGCTGACCGTCGGCACATGGGGGTTTTCGCGCGGGCAGAAGACTTTCACGGCGAAGCGGTGCCGATGGTCGAAGCTCAACAGGTCGTACACCACGCACATTCTGCCATCGGCTACGTAGTCCACGCCCGACAGGCACGCCAGCCAGTCAAACCGCAACTCCGGATCGTCGCGCAGGTATTCGGCGATGGGCCGCCAGTTGGCCGCTTCCACGTGAATGCGCGGGTGCTTGCCGTCGGGAATGGCTGCCGTGATCTGCTGGCCGAACCGCGCGATCAGGCGTTCGACGATCTGATGGGGTCTCATGCCTGCAAGGACCTCTCGGCCGGGGAGTATAAACCCGCCGACCCGCGCGGACAATCTCCGGCCGCAGTAGGCGAGCCGCTTGCGGTGTAGCCGATGAGTCGGTGGAACGCGGTTGATCGGGAGGGTGCGTTTCGGGCCATACCCCAGCGACGGGCAAACAGGTACGCCTGGAGGCGTGGCGGAGGCGGTTTCCCACGATTCTTACCCCAGCCCCGGCGGGTGCGGGTATCTGGTGCGACGCAGCGTTTCTGAGGCATTTTCGGTCATTCGCTTTGCCGTTAGAACCCACTGCGAAGGCGATCCTGTGTGGTCTGACCGATACCACCACAAGAGCCATCTGGCGACCCGGTTTCTGGCTCAATATCGCGGGTCAAGACCCCCCGCAGAGGCCCATCAACCGCCACACCGCGAGAATCTACAACGCAACCGGCTCGGGCAGGGCCTATCTTGCTCGCGCCCCCGTGCCCTCGGGAGCGAGGTATCCACGAAACGCCCCACATTGGCGGTCGGGCGGATGCCGAAGTCTGCCGTTTCTGCCTCTTGGGCCAGCGGTGTAACTCTATTCCCATTCAATGGTTGCCGGAGGCTTGCTGCTGATGTCGTACACCACCCGGTTTACTCCCCGCACCTCGTTGATGATCCGGTTGCTCATGGTCGCCAGCACGTCATAGGGGATCCGCGCCCAGTCGGCCGTCATGAAGTCCTGGCTCTCCACGGCGCGGATGGCGATCACGCCTTCGTAACTTCTGGCATCGCCCATCACCCCCACCGTGCCCACCGGCAGCAATACCGCGAACACCTGGGCGGTCTTGCGGTACAGCTCCGCGGCCGTCAGCTCCTCCAGCACGATCTCGTCGGCCTGGCGGACGATCCGCAGCCGCTCCGGCGTGATGGCGCCCAGGATGCGCACGGCCAGGCCCGGCCCCGGAAACGGGTGCCGCCAGACGATCTGCTCGGGCAGCCCCAACACCCCTCCCACGCGGCGCACCTCATCCTTAAAAAGCTCGCGCAGCGGCTCGACCAGCTCGAAACCCAGCTCCTCCGGCAGTCCGCCCACGTTGTGGTGCAGCTTGATGTTGGCGGCCGTGCCCGCGTGGCCGTGGCCGGATTCGATCACGTCTGGGTAGAGCGTGCCCTGGGCCAGCCAATGCGCGCCCTGAATGCTCGCCGCCTCGCGCTTGAAGGCTTCGATGAACTGATGGCCTATGATCCGGCGTTTCTCCTGGGGGTCGGTCACATCCTTCAGCGCGCTCAGGAATTGCGACGATGCATCCACCACCCGCAGGTCGATCTTAAAATGGTCGCGGAAGGTGGTCTCGACCAACTCGCGTTCCTTGTTGCGCAGCAACCCGTTGTCCACGAAGATGCACACCAACTGGTCCCCGACCGCCTTGTGCAGCAGAGCGGCCACGACCGACGAATCCACGCCGCCGCTCAGGCCGCAGATCACCTTTCCGGCTCCCACCTGCTGGCGCACGCGGCGCACCGTCTGGTCGATGAAGCTCTCCATCGTCCAGGTCCCGGCGCAGCGGCAGATCTCGTAGAGAAAGTTGTGCAGCACCTGCTCGCCGCGCGGCGTGTGCGTGACTTCCGGGTGAAACTGCACGCCGTAGAACGGCCGCGTGCGGTGCCGGGCGGCGGCGTAGGGACAGGTGGCGGTGGTCGCGATGGCCTCGAACTCCGGCGGCAGCTCGCACACCTGGTCGCCGTGGCTCATCCAGACGGTGGTCTCTTCGGGCAGGCCCTTGAGCAGTGCATCCGGCCGGACGATCTGCATGCGCGCCCGGCCATACTCGCGGGCCGTGGCGGGCTTCACCTGCCCGCCCAGAATCTGCACGCCCAGCTGCATGCCATAGCAGATGCCCAGGATGGGGATGCCCAGGTCAAAAATGGCCGGGTCGCAGCGGGGCGCGTTGGGCTCATAGACGCTGCTGGGCCCGCCGGAAAGAACCAGCCCGCGGGCGTTCATCTTGCGCAGCTCGCCGGCCGGCATGTCCGGACGAACCAGCACGCTGTACACCCCCTTTTCGCGGATGCGTCGGGCGATCAGCTGCGCGTACTGCGAGCCGAAGTCCAGGATGGGGATGACCTCGTCGTGGTGCATCACGATTAACTAACGCATCCGCGCAGGCAATGCAAAGGATGGGCCGTCTGCGCGGCTTGCGCGCAGTGGGCATCACGGCGAACGAGGGGTCGCGTCCTCGCCCTGCGGGGCCATCAGCGGCGCGAATCCCAGGGCGCGCGGCGCCAGGTGGCGTCGCAGTGCATGCATGCCCAGGTACAGCCAGAAGTACAGCGCCGACAGGCTCGCCAGGCTCAGCCCGCAGATCAGGACGACCATCCAGGTGTCCGGCAGGCCCAGAAGGCACAGCAGCAACAGCGTGCCCGCCACGCCCATGGCCGCGCCGACCACGATCATGGCCGCCTTTCCGGCCCAGACCTGGCGGCGCTTGAGGCAGAAGCCGGAGATGATGGCGATGACGCCGGGCGTGAGGACGATCGTGCCCATTGCCAAGAGGATGTAGTCTGAAGGGGAGGGCGCCGTGAGCGCGGGGATGAGCAGGAGCGACGCCATGACCGCGAATGCGACGCCCAGGATATGCAAGCCTCGTACGGCCCGGGCCAGCGCCCGCTCGGTGTCGATGGGGGCGTCCCTTCTCACGCGTCACTCATTGCCGGCGGGTCATCGACGGGCTGGGCCATCAGCGGCACGAAACCGTGCTCGCGCTCGTTCAGGAAGTGCACCGCGTGCAGGCCCAGCCGCAACTGGCGCAGCAGGATCAGCGCCGCCGCCAGCCATACGCCCATCGTCACGACGATTCCCAGCGTGTAGGGCAGGCCGAAGAGGCTCGCGATCAACAGCAGCGCGAACACCGCCGCGCCGGCCGATATGAGAATCACCGCCGCGCGTGCCGCCCAGGCTTGGCGCTTCCGCAAGAAGACGCTGATGATCACCGCCAGCACGGCCGGCGAGAAAATGGCCGCCCCGGCCGCCAGGAAGATGTACCTCTCCCAACTTCGCCCGAAGACGCCGGCCGCCATCGGCATCAGCCCCAGGATGCCCATCGTGATGCCGATCACGCGCAAGTCGGAGATGGCCTGCGCCAGGGCCTTGCGTGCGTCGAACTCGGAGCGCGGTTTCATGGGTTTCCCGGAGGAGGCGGTGGCGGAGACGGGGGCGGTTGCCAGGGCCGCTGATACGCCGGCGGATACTGCTGTTGCCAGTAGGCGGCCTGGTACTGGCGGGCGGCCTTGATCCTCGGCGCGTTGCGCACCGACTCGATCAGCCACACGAGCAGCAGCACCAGCAGCGCCAGTGGCACGCCGGTCATGCACACGCCCATCATCGCTGTTGCGGGATCGGGCGCAGCGCCAAAGAGCATCGACGCCGACCCGATGACATTCACCACCAGCAGCAGTGCCGCGACCATCGTCAGAACCAGTGCGGTGACCGCAGCCCCCAGCCCGCCTCGGCGCACGAAGATGCCCAGCACGATGTACCCCACGCCAAACAGCAGCCCGATCACCCCCATCGCGACATAGACGATCTGCATGAGGTCCTGCTTGTCGGCCAGCTCGGCCGGGATCAGTTCGGGGCTCGCCGCGAGCATCTACTCCCACGCGGCGGCGACGGCAACCGACAGACACCCGCCGCCGGCCACCGCCAGCAATCCCAGCACGATCATCAGAACCCCCGCGCGACGGGCGGGAATCAGCAGCGGCGCATGGGGATCAGCCCAGCCGGCTGCGGCGTAGTACGAAGGCGGCGTGTAGGGCGAGTGCGACATGGGTGGGCAACCCTCGGTTTCTCAGTCACTGGCGCCAAGCGCGATGCCCAAGCAGCACCGACGCCACGACGGCCGCAGCCACCGCGGCGGTCTCCACCCGCAGAATCGTGCTTCCCAGCGACACGCCGGTCAAGCCGGCCTGCTCGAAGCGCTGCACCTCGGCCGGGCTCCAGTCGCCCTCGGGGCCGACGAGCATCAGCAGCGACGAGGCGCTCAGGTGTCGCGCCGCATCGGCAATCGGCCGGGCCGCCGGGTCGGTGGACAGATACCACGCCGCCTGTCCCGCGGGGCGATCGGCCAGCAGCGTGTCCAAATCGGTCAGGGGCTCGATGCGCATGGCGGTGGTCCGGCCACACTGCTGGGCGGCCTCGGACGCCAGGCGAACCCAGCGCCGAAACTTCTCTGCGCCCTGAGGGTGGACGACACTGCGCTCCGTGCGCAGAGGCACCAGCGCCGTTGCGCCCAGCTCGCTGAGTTTCTCGACCATCCAGTCGAATCGCTGGCCTTTGGGCACGGCCGAGGCGATGGTCCACTGCACGAGCGGGGCGGCCGGCGGCGTTACCGGGCCGACCTGTACGAACAGCCCGTCGTCATGCAGGTGAAGCACGCCGCGGGCGGTGGCGCCGCGATCGTCAAAGAGGTCGATCGTCTGGCCGTCCGCCATCCGCAGCACGTCGCGGAGGTGGTGAGCCGTGGCGGCGCTCAAGGCCAGCCGGCCTTCCCGCAGTATGGGGACATGCACTCTCCGCGGCATGACAGCGGATTATCGCCGCCTGCGTACGCGATGTGCAACCAGCCGCTTGCATCGCGACCCTGATGCGCTAAAATGAGTCCGTTTGCCGGGTGCGACGGGTAGGTAGCTCAGCTGGTAGAGCAATGGACTGAAAATCCATGTGTCGCCGGTTCAACTCCGGCCCTACCCATTTCCCGATCCCCCAACCTCGACGGCTGTAGGCGGTAATAAGAGCATTCGCCGGCCGATTGGCGCGGCGACCATGGAGCCCCTATGCGCCTGGCGCTGATGCTGTCGATCGTGCTGTGCTCGGCCGCGCTGGCCGGTGAGGGCCGGGCCACCATCGACCTGTCCGGCCCCGGCTGGAAACTCCTGCGCGATCCCGCCGCCTCGTGGCGCGACGACAGGCTCTTCGTCCCGCCGGTGGACCTCAAGCAGGTGCCGGCCACCCGCCCGACGATGGGCTGGGAGGGGCTGTATCAGTCCGTCGCCACCGACGTGCGCGTGCCGGGCACGGTGGAGCAGTACCTGTGGGGCGCAGATGGCGACCCGACCGGCACCAATGGCAACTACCAGGGCGTCAGTTTCTGGTGGCGGACGTTCGATGCGCCGGCCGACTGGGCCGGCAAGACGGTGCTCCTGCGCTTCGCCGCCTGCCGCCAGCGGGCCGAGGTGTACCTGAACGAAGAGCTTGTCGGCTACGACGTGGTCGGCAACACGCCCTTCGAGTGCGACATCACCTCGGCCGTGAAGCTCGGCCAGCCCAACCGCCTGGCCGTGCGCATCACCGACCACAACGACAACGCGGTGCGCATCAACTTCGACTGGGCCGACTACGCCGCCCAGCCGTGGGGCAACACCACCCAGCGCATCCCCGGCGGACACGGGTTTGGCGGCATCACGGGTGACGTATCGGTGGTGGCGGTCGATCCCGTGTATATCGCCGATGTGTTCGTGCGGAACCGGCCATCGCCATCCACGACGCGGCCGACGGATGCGGATGTTGAGGTCGAACTGGTCAACACCACCGGCCGACCACAGAACGCCAGCCTCCTGCTGCGCGTGCACCGGCCAGGCCGGGCCGATGCGACGGAACTGGAGCAGACCTTGTCGGCCCTGTCGGTTCCGCCGGGTCGCAGCACGCTCCGCACCACCATCAGCGTGCCGCAGGCATCACTATGGGATATCGACCAGCCCAATCTCTACCATTGCGCTGCGACGCTGCGGGCCGGCGATGCCGCCGACACGCACACGGTTACCTTTGGCTTCCGCTGGTTCGCGCCCGAGGACCTGGACAAGCCCGACCCGGTGCTGCGCCTCAACGGCCGGCGGGTCATGGTGCGATCGGCCATCAGTTGGGGCTATTGGCCGGCCAGCGGCCTGTGCGCCACGCCCGAGCTTGCCCAGCGGCAGGTCCGCATCGCCCGTGAGCTGGGGCTCAACGCCCTGAGCATGCACCGCACCATCGCCGACCCGCTGGTCTTGCAGGCGGCCGACGAGGCGGGGCTGCTGATCTACGCCGAGCCGGGCGGATACAAGTGCGACGACGGCGATGCCATCGCCCGCGCCCTGGCCACCGAGAAGCTCATGCGGATGATCCGCCGCGACCGCAACCACCCGTCGATCTTCGCGTGGGGCATGATCAACGAGATCTGGGTGCGGCAGCACAAGGTCTTCCCCGAGTACCTGCGCGACATCATGGATGCGCACTCGCTGGACCCGTCGCGGCTGATCGCGCTGGCGTCGGGCCAGGCGACGCTGATCAAGAGCCTGGCCGCCGCCACGCAGCCGGTGGCCAACCCTTCGTGCTCGTGGGTGCCGCCGTACGGCGGGCAGCGGCTGGAGGTCGGCTGGATGAACGAGCATCGCGCCGGCGGGCCGGGCGTCTATCACGAAGGCCTGTACGTCAGCCCCACGCAGATGTACGGCGGAGAGGGCCCGCCGGGCACGATCATCTACTGGGGCGAGGAAGGCGCCATCCCCGCGCCGCCGCAGCTGGACAACCTGGCGGCCGATTACCGCAATTCGGGCCAACTCGGCTGGGACGGCCATGATTACCTGGCGTGGCACAAGGGCTGGACTGACTGGCTGGATGCCCATGACGGCCGCAAGTCGTTCGCGACGGTCAATGACCTGTGCCGGTCGCTGGGCGACGTGGCGTACTACTATCACGGCCGGATCATCGAGAACACTCGCATCACCAACAAGATCGACGGCTACGTGGTCAACGGCTGGGAGTGCATGAGGCTGGACAATCACTCGGGCATCGTGGACGTGGCCCGCCGGCCCAAGGGTGGTGTGTCGATCCTGGCCCACTACAACCGGCCGGTGCACCTTGCCGTGAAGCTGCGAAAGAAGGTCGTGGAGGTGGGCGCGACCGTCGCGTGCGACCTGCACATCGTCAACGAGAAGGACCTTCGCGGGCCGCACACGTTGCGAGTGAGAGCCAGCCGGCCGATGGGCGGGAAGATCCTGATGGAGCAGGATTTTGCCGTGAACCTCACCGGCGGCGAGACGTTCGGGCAGTTGCTGCAAGAAAACGTGCAGATTCCCGCGGGCGATGCGCACGGCTACGTGAAGGTTGTGGCGATGCTGCTGGCCGGCGAGGCGATCGTGGCCGACGGGCGCGACGATATCTTCGTCATCGACGTGAAGGCTCCCAGGCCCCGCGGCGGAGGGGCGGTGATCGACTCGACGGGGGCGGTGTCTCGGTTCCTGGCGGGCATCGACTGCCCGACTGTCGGGTTGACGCCAGAGACCGGGTTCGCGCCGTACATCGTCCTGGCCGACACGCCTGTCAAGTACAAGGATCATGCGGGATTGCTCCAGCGCGTTACCGAGCAGGGCTCGACGCTGATCGTCATCGCCAACGCCGACCTGTGGGCGCAGGTCCTCAAGGACCGCGGCCTGATCCAGTACGATGGCTCGCTGGTGCTGGGGCGCAACTGGATCGGCGGGTCGTTCTTCGTGCTCAAGCACGAGCTGTTCACAGGCCTGCCGCAGGGCCAGGCGATGAACTGGGAATACCAGGCCATCCAGAAGCAGAACCAACCCAAGCCCGGGCGCTACGGGCTGCTGCTGCGTGGCGACGATGCGGCCGCCGGCTGCTTCAACAGCCACGACCCGCGCCTGGCCACGGCCGTGGGCGTCATCAAGCTGGGCGCCGGACGGGTCATCCTGTCCACGCTGCCGACGATGCCGTACCTGGACTCGTCCGATCCGGCGGCGGCGATGCCCAAGCGCCTCCTGGCCAACTACCTGGCCTACGGCATCCCGCGCGACGAGCCGGCCACACGGCCCGCTACAACGACGCCTTGATTGCGGGCTGCAGGGCTCACGGCTACAGTCTTGCTGAAGCAGTTTGGCAGAAGGGAGCCACCATGGTTACACGCTCGAGGTTTCTGGTTGGCGCGATCCTGGTCGCGTTCCTGTCCGGCTGTTCCTCCACCGGCTACGACAAGGCGGCCGGCACGTCGGCCTCGCTGCAGAAAGCCGCGCAGGACATCGACACGGGCGCGGCCCGGATCGACGCGGTTCTGGCCGCCCTGACGGACCTGGTCAACAACCCCGCGGCCGATCTCAAGCCGCAGTTCAAGACCTTCGTGTCGGCGATGGAGCAGATCGAATCGCTGCCGGCGATTGTGCGCGACCGCGCCGCCGAGGCGCAACAGCGCGGTGCCGAATACTCGCGCAAGTGGGATGAGGAGCTGGCGAAGATGCAGAACGAGGAGATCCGCGCCCGCAGCGCCCAGCGCCGAAACGCGGTGAACATCCGCTTTGAGCAGGCCCGCGCCAGCTACGAACAGGCCCGCGCGGCCTTCGGGCCGTTCCTGTCGGACCTGCGCGACATCCGCACCGCACTGAGCGCGGACCTGACGCTCGACGGCCTGGCCGCCATCAGGCAGGTCGTCGCCAAGGCCAGCAAGGACGCCGAGCCGCTGCGGACGGCGCTGGCGAAGCTATCGGAGGACTTCCGCGACCTGGGCGCGTCGCTTTCGACGGCGACATCGCGGCCGGCCGCAACCTCCGCGGCGAACAAGTAGCGCGGTCAACGGCATCGCCCGTCCACGCAGACCGTATGCCTGAAGCCCGAGAGCCTGGGCCGGATCGCGGCGAACAGGCGATAGCCCGCTTGCGCCAGCGGGCGGATGGGCCGCCATCGCAGCAGGCGGGCCAGCCACGTCCATCCCACGGCATCGTAGAGTTCGGCCAGGGCGTCGATGCCGCAGACCACCGAGCCATCTCGCCGCACCACGTGCATGGCGGCGATGACCTGCGGCATGGTCAGGCCGTAGCAGGCCGGGTCAAAGCCCGGCGCGGCGATGTCCTCGAAGACAATGTGCCCCCGGCGGTCGCAGCGCTGCAGCACGGCGGCCTCGCGAGAGCACACCGGGCATTGCCCGTCGAAGAGCATCTTGATCTGCCAGTCGTGGGCCATCGTGCCGATTGTAGGACCGCCGCCTGCTCCGAACATCCTGGGCCGGTGCGGGCGGCTCGTCTTGCCCTATAATCCGCCCAACTCTTACCGGGAAACCATGGCAAAGACTCAATCGAAGGTTCGTTGTGCGGTGATCGGGCTGGGCATGGGGCGCGGGCATGCCGATGGGTACATGCAGTGCCCCGATGCGCAGCTTGTGGCGGTGGCGGACATCGATGCCGCACGCGTGGCGCCGTGGCGCGAGAAGGTCGGCGAGGGCGGGTGCTTCACGGATTACCGCGCCATGCTCAAACAGGCCAAGCCCGACCTGGTCTCGGTGGCGTTGCCCAATGCGCTGCACGCGCCGGTCACGATCGACTGCCTGAAGGCCGGTTGCCACGTGCTGTGCGAGAAGCCCATGGCCATGAACGTCCGCGAGGCGCTGGCCATGCAGCGGGAAGCGCAGAAGCGACGCCGGAAACTGGGCATCAACCTGTCGTTCCGCTTCACGCCGGCGGCGCGGGCGCTGAAGGACCTGGCCGACGATGGCTTTTTGGGCGAGGTCTATCACGCCCGCACGCAGTGGACTCGCCGCGACGGGTTCCCCAAGTTCGGCGGATGGTTCGGCCAGAAGAATCTCTCCGGCGGCGGGCCGCTGATCGACCTGGGCGTGCACCGCATCGACCTGGCCATGTGGCTGATGGGTTCACCCGCGCCGGTGACCGTCTCGGCCGCCACGCACCACAAGGTGGGCATCCCCCGCGCCAAGGCCGCCGGGCTGAAGTTCGACGTGGAGGACTTCGCGGCCGGCTTCGTGCGCTTCGACAACGGCGCCTCGCTGGTGCTGGAGATCTCCTGGGCCGGCCACCAGGCCACGCAGGAGCTGATGATCACCAGCGTCACCGGCACCAAGGGCACGCTGGTGCACCGCAACGACGCCCAGGGCCAGTACAACTTCCTGGCCGAGATGTTCTGGGAGCATCGCGGCCACAAGCTGGCCGGCACGCTGGCCGTGCCGCGACGCGAGCTGCCCAGTTCGTATGCGGACATGGTGCGGGCGGTGGTGAAGAACACCGACCCGCTGGCCACGGCCGAGGACGGCATCCGCATCCAGCGCGTGCTGGACGGGCTGTATCGCTCGGCCAAGATTGGCAGGGAAATCAGCGTGTAGGACCACCTCACCAACCAGTCGCAGCAGAACGGACGAGCAGACTGCCGCAGCAACGATGTAAATGGCCACCATAACCGCCGTGAGGGGCGCCGCGTGCGCCTCTCTCGCCAGGCTGGCCAGGCTTGCGGGCACTCGAAAAGCGCTGCCCACGCCTCCTATCATCGGCGTTGTCCAAGCCCACGCAAATGGAGAGACGTGCCCACATGAACCACCCCCAGGCCGCGACCGTCGGACAGCTCAAACAGACCGGGTACACGCCGTGTACCGTCAAGGATGAGCTGCGCCGCAACCTGATCCGCAAGCTCAGGGCCCGTGAAGAGCTGTTCCCCGGCCTTGTCGGATACCGCGAAACCGTCATACCCCAGATCGTCAACGCGATTCTCTCGAAACACGACATGCTGTTCCTGGGCCTGCGCGGGCAGGCCAAGACGCGCATCCTCCGCATGCTGCCGGATCTGCTGGATGAGTGGATTCCCGTGCTGGAGGGCGTCGAGATCAACGACGACCCGCTTGCGCCCATGACCAAGACCGGCCGGCGGATCCTCGCCGAGCAGGGCGACGACGCGAAAGTCGAGTGGGTCCACCGCACCGACCGTTACCAGGAAAAGCTGGCCACGCCGGATGTCACCATCGCCGACCTGATCGGCGAGGTGGACCTGGTGAAGCACGCCGAGGGGCGATACCTGTCGGATGAATCCACGATGCACTACGGGCTGATCCCGCGCTCCAATCGCGGGCTGTTTGCGATCAACGAGCTGCCGGACCTGGCTCCGCGAATCCAGGTGGGCCTGTTCAACGTGCTGGAGGAGCGCGATGTGCAGATTCGCGGCTATCCCATCCGCCTGGAGCTGGACGTGTGCCTGGTCTTCAGCGCCAACCCCGAGGACTACACCAACCGCGGCCGCATCGTCACGCCCCTCAAGGACCGCATCGGTTCGGTCATCCGCACGCATTACCCCCAGACCGTTGACGAGGGCATGGAGATCGCCCGGCAGAATGCGTGGCTGGACCGCGACGGCGGCGCGTCGGGCAGCGGCGTGAAGGTGGACATGCCGCGCTTCATGGCCGAGATCGTCGAGGAGACCGTGCGGCTGGCCCGCTCCAGCCCGCACGTGAGCCAGGCCTCGGGCGTGTCGGTCCGCACGAGCATCGCCAACCTGGAGACCGTCACCAGCAGCGCCGAGCGGCGCGGCATCGTCACCGGCGAGAAGCGCGTCGTGCCGCGCATCTGCGACCTGGCCCACGTGGTGGCCAGCTGCCGCGGCAAGATCGAGATGACGCTGGCCGAGGAGGACGGCGCCGAGGACAAACTGGTACGGTCCCTGGTGGGAGAAGCGGTCAAGAGCGTCTTCGCCCGCCTGGGCGATCTGGACGCCTGCGAGAGCATCGTCGAGCAGTTCAAGGGCAATCTGACGTTCCCGGCCGGAGACGACCTGCCCGCGGCGGAGTTCGTCGCCAACATGAAGGCCGTCAGGGGCTTGACGCCGGCCGCGGCAGCCCTGGCAAAGAAGATGGATCTGGACGCCTCCGATCCGCAGATCCTGGCGGCGGTAGGCGAGTTCATCCTCGAGGCGCTCTACGTGAACAACCGCCTCAGCAAGTACGCCGCCCGCGGAAAGACCTTCTTCCGCAAGTGAGGCTATCTCTGGTTGAGGTTCGTGAAGAACTCCAGCGCCAGGGGAGCGGCCACAGGATCGCCGGCGTACAGCACGCCGCGCGCCGACGCCCCGTTGACGGCCTTCATGCACCGCGACAGGGTCATCACCGTGCCATCCGGCACGCCAAACGCCCGGCCGGCGGTGCCCACGTCCACGTATCGCGCGCCCGCGCCGCCGCTGGAGACTTCAAAGCCCCACGCCGAGGCCGTGTGGCCCGCCAGCCGCGCGTCGGCCACATAGAGGTTGAACGCCATCGCCATCACCTGCGCCTCCAGCCGCGTGTCGGGGTTGGCCGCCAGGCCGGCAAAGATTCGACCGATGTGCCGGCTGGTCTTCAGCGCCAGGTTCATGTTCCGCGCCTTGTGGCCGTACATCGCCGGGAACGAGCGGGCCATCCATCGTCCCAGCTCGCGCGACCGCCAGCCGTCGTTCAGCGAGATCAGCAGCGCCTGGCCATCGGATGATGCCCAGAACTCCACGCTGCCGGTCTGGGCGGGCGACACCGTCGGCAGCTCGGCGAAGTCGGCCACGGCGATCCACTCGTCCCGCGACAGGGTGATCAGGAACACGTCGTTGCGGCCGTCGGGGTTGGCCAGGGCGCCGCGCTGGCCGCTGTCCAGTCCGTCCAGATGCGTGGCGGGCTGGTATTGCACGAGCTGGTAGCTGCCGGCCCCCAGCCGCGCAAAAAACCGACCGTCGGCATCCGTGACCAGGTACTGGATCAGGAACGTGCCGGATGCGTCAAACAGTCCGAGAACCACATCGGGGATGCCCGCCTCGCCGGCGTCCTGCCGGCCGTTGTTGTTGGCATCCTCAAAAACGCTGCCGCTGAGCCACGGGTCGGCCACGCCGAAACCCAGTACTTCGACGATGCCTTCGGCCCCGCCCGAAAAGTCCTGGGCGAACGTGCCGGTGAAGGTGGACGCGGGGCTGGCCAGGCGCATCTGCATTTCGGTCCACAGCAGCGGCTGGGCCGGGGTCCAGCCCAGGTCGGCCAGCAACCCGCCGGTAACCTCCATGGCAACTTCGTAGTAGTCGGCGTCGGGACCGTCCGTCCACACGAAGGCATACGGCCGGGCCGTCAGCAGGACGCCGGCCAGATCGGGGTCGCCCGCCACCTCGCCGCTCACCACCAGCGATGAGCCGACGCCGCCGTCGAGCAGTTGTCCATCGGCGCCAAGCCGCAGCGTCAGGACCAGGCGCGCATCGCCCTCCAGGGCCGCGGGCGGCAGCAACTCCAGCAGTTGCAGCTCGCGGGCCGTCGCCTCCACGTGCAGAACGCCCGCGGCGGCGTCGAAGGTCGCGCTGCCCGGGCCGAAAAACACGGCCGGATAGTCCAACACCGCTCCCGCCAGCAGGCACCGCGATTCCAGTCGATCCATCAGTGGGTACGCCAGGGGCATGGCTTCTCCTTCTCCGGAAGTGCGATGCTAGGAAAGGCCTTGCGGTCGTCAAGGCGCAAAAACCACCCCCGGCCGCGGGGCCGGGGGTGTCACTTGCGGGAAAGGATGCGGCCGGCGGTTGCCCGTCAGCCGCGTGCGATCCTCATGTATCTTACCCTCGCAGAAGGGTAAGCACCGACTGAGGGTTTGAGTTGGCCGCCGCCAGGACGCTGGTGGCCGCCGCAGCCAGAATCTGCGAGCGGGTCAGGTTGGCGGTCTCCTCCGCGAAGTCGGTGTCGCGGATGGCGCTCTCGGCCGCCGAGGCGTTCTCCAGGGCCACGCCCAGGCTGTTGATGGTTGAGTTCACCGTGAACTTCTGGAACGCGCCCAGCCGGCCGCGCAACTGCGAGACCTGCTTGATGGCCTTGTCCAGAATCTTCTGGGCCGCGACCAGGTTGTCACTCGACAGCGAGTTCTCGCCGCCCGTGCCCAGGGTGCTCAGGTACCCGAGGCTGGCGTTGCCCAGGCTGGCCGTCGTCACCGACGCGATGCCCAGCGAGGCCTTGTCGGTCTCGCTGACCTTGGAGCCCAGCGCGAAGGTCGCGCCGCCACCGGTGATCTGGAACGTGCTGGAGTTGCCATCGACGTTGAAGGCCTCCGCCAGATCGAACTCGATGTCCAGGTTGTTGCTGCGATAGGAAATCGACAGCCCCGACGCCTGCGCCGCTGCGCCGTTGACGTTCACCACGGCGTCCCGGCCGGTGTCCTCGGCGTCGCTGAAGTTGCTGCCCGCGACGGCCGTCACGGTCACGAACTGCGCCGACCCGAAAGCGGTGCTGTTCAACTGCAGGTCGCTGCCGTTCACGGTGGCGCTGACGCCCGTGGCTTCCTTCACCGCGTTGATGGCGGTGGCGATGTCGGCCAGCGACGTGCTGGCCGCGAAGCTCAGCTGCTCCGTGCCCAGGTTGCCGGTCACCTGAATGGTGTTGGTCGTCGTGAGGCTCAGCCCCGCGAAGGTCACCTGCGCCGTCTGGGCGCTGGTCACCACGTCCACCACCACGCTCACCTCGGCTCCGTCGGGCAGCTTGGCCGAGTTGATCTTCAGGTTGGTGATCTCGGTGGTGGTCACGTTCTCGGTGGTGTAGTCCAGCGAGCCGTCCAGCAGCTTCTTGCCCTGGAAGTTGGTCGAGCCGGCAATGCGGTTGATGGTGCTCAGGATCGAGTCCACCTGCAGCTGGTTTGCCGCGATTTCCTCGTCGCTGAGGCCGCCGCTGTTGGCCGCCTCGCCCACCAGGCCCTGCAGCTCCGTGAGCAGGGCGCTGATCTCGCCCAGGCCGCCCTCCGCGGTGCCAATGATGTTGCTGGCACGCTCGGCGTTGCGGATGGCGGTGGTGATGCCGACCTTCTCCGCGCGGAGGTTCTCGGAGGCGATCAGGCCCGCCGGGTTGTCCGCACCCTTGTTGATCTTCAGACCCGTGCTCAACCGCTCGAGCGATTTGCTCAGCGAGTTGTTGTTGCTGCGCAGCACGCGCTGCGCAATCAACGAATCGACGTTGGTGTTGATTCTGCTCATGCGAGTCTCTCCTTGACTGTGCGCGGCACACGCCGCGACATCTGCGGCCCCCCCGACGCGACAGCCGCGTTGGGAAAGCCCTTACGCGCTTTGGCGGTTCTGCGTGCCGCCGCCGCGCCCTTCAGTCCCTTGAAAGGCTTCGTTGCTGGCGGATCAGGGGCCACATCCCCAGCAGCCTGCTCATCGCTGACCTCCTTTCCCACAAGTGCGACCCGCGCCGCAGACACGCCTGTCGGCCGAGCCGTTCACGCGTCGTATCGACGGCACACAGGGGGGCACTTGAGGAGGCGCCACACGAAGTCGCGCAGCGCAAAGCCCTTCGTATCAACCAGATAAGCACCGTGGCCGGTAGCCCCTCACACCGCAACGCAAGCCTGCGGCGTATTATCAGCGACCAGGCCGGCTACGCGGATTTACAGGACTCGCCTCCGCGTTTGCCTACCCCGCTCATCCCGCCAGCCAACCTCGCTCAGCGCAAAAGAAAGCGGGGTCGTCCGGCGAGCGACCCCGCGAAATATCCGCAGGCAAACTGCTCAGGCCCTGCGACGCCGCGCCAGCAGGCCCATCGCGCCGATCGCCAGAACTCCCAGCACGCCCGGCTCGGGCACAGGCGCAGCCGGCGCCGGATAGCTCTGGTTGTAGTTCTGCGACAGGATCAGCAGGTCGTTGAAGT